>Ga0123357_10000148_pt1 | contig 62633 bp, 53 predicted proteins | sample TergutEmb28metaG_FD_89873 | JGI IMG/M metagenome (GOLD analysis project Ga0123357, IMG submission 89873) | Embiratermes neotenicus P4 segment gut microbial communities from Petit-Saut dam, French Guiana - Emb289 P4 | ecosystem: Host-associated > Arthropoda: Insects > Digestive system > Gut ...
CCCAGTCTGGAGCGAGTGCGAACCACGGCGCATCGGGCATCTCGGGCATGCGTTCCCGACGCCAACCTGCAATGTCGGGAACGAGAACGTCGGCACCAAAATGAAGCTCGGGTTCGTCAAGAAGGATCCAGCCGCCGGGGCCGCCCTTGCCGCGGTCGAACGGTGCGATGAGCTCACCTCCGAGGATGGACGTGGCCCGGGCGTGGCGCGATGCCGGGCGCGGAAAGGCGTAAAGCACGCCATGAAGAATTTCACCGACCATGTTCGGTGGTAGCGCTTCGAGATCCGCGTAGGTTGCAGGTAACGGACTGCGTTTTGCGACCATGCGCGAGAAGATAGCACCACCGATAGAAAGCGGGCTAACGCGGTCCTCGTCCTTTTCGTGTCATGCGCGGCAACGACGTCGTGCTCGTTGCAATCAAATCCCACCCATCGCGCTCGCCGCTCACTAGGCGCATAAGGCCTGCGTAGGCAATCATGGCGGCGTTGTCCGTGCAGCTTGCAAGTTCTGGAAGCACGGCGATCATGCCGTGCTTGGAAGCAAGCTCGTATGTGCGCGCGCGAAGCTCGCGGTTTGCGGCAACACCGCCACCGAGCACCACGTGGGTTACGCCCTCGCGCATCGCGGCGGCGACAAGTTTTTTTGCAAGCACCGACGTTACCGCAGCTTGAAACGACGCGCAGATGTCGGCCAAACTTTCTTCGGTTTTCGGTGCTCCGTGGTCATGCACAAGTTGGCTGATTTGGGTTTTGATTCCCGAAAAGCTGAATTCGAATGAGCGCGTGCTAGCCATGGGCACCGTGAAAGGCACGGCGTGCGGGTTGCCTTTCTGCGCGAGCATGTCGATGAGAGGACCGCCCGGGTAGCCAAGGCCGAGCAGCTTGCCAACCTTGTCGAACGCTTCGCCGGCGGCATCGTCGCGTGTTGCGCCGAGTTCGCGCATTTGCCGCGCATGCGGCCCGTCAACTCGATAGATCGCCGTGTGACCACCCGAGGCGAGCAGCGCAACGAATGGGAATTCCGGCGCCTTGGAGCTTGCCGTGCGACGCAAAAACCCCGCGAGCAAGTGCCCAACGAGATGATCGACACCGACCAGAGGCTTGCCAAGCGACCAGGCAAGCCCCTTGGCCAATTGCACGCCGACAAGCAGGGCGCCGACGAGACCAGGACGATGGGTTACCGCAATGCCGTCGACCTCTGCGAGCGTGATGGCTGCGCGCGCGAGAGCTTCGCGAACGACAGGCAGGGCGTTTCTTAGGTGGTCGCGCGAGGCGAGCTCGGGAATGACGCCGCCATAAGGAGCATGCAGCTTTACCTGGCTTTGCACCACATCGGCCAGCACCCGGCCGCTGTCGTCGACAATGGCGGCTCCTGTTTCGTCACACGAAGACTCAATCCCGAGAATATGCACTGGTTTGTTTAAGGAGTTGAGCAAGGCACTTGCTCTTTGGACAGCGCAAAAACGCCGAACAGGGGTTCGTTCGCGCCGCCTTCGACCTCGCTTGGCTCGGGTGATCCTGGTGCGCCGCGCAGCAGCCTGACCTCGACACCGGTTGATTGCATGAGCGATACAATGACCATGATGTCAGCTGGCCCCGATGTGGGCGTGGCTGCGTAAATGAGATTATTTTCTCGGCCTTCGCCGAAAGAAAGCGTGGAAAGCGGATCGTGCCATAGCTGGGGAATGGGGCGCAGCGGCGTTTGCGCGAAAAGCCCGTCGGACGTGGAAACGAAGCCAGGTGCATCTTGCAAGTGATCGGCATCGAGAGTGATGCACATGCGCACATCGTCCGCGAGGCCCGCGCGAACGAAGCTGCCTTGCACGATGGGGCCTTGGAAACTGCCACTGCCCGTTGAGAACCGCGACATGTCTCGACACCCGCTTGCGAGGCCGAGGGCGATCACGGCGACTATGACAGCGAGCCATCGAACAAGCATCCGAGCGGCTCCCCTTATCATTTCTCGCCGCGGATGCTTTGTGCCGTCTGCCGAACGCGAGGTTCAGGATCGCGATCGGCCATGACGCTTGCAATTTGTCGGGCTGCTGCCTTGTCGTAACTTGCCATCGCCACGAGCGCGGCCTCGCGCACGAGCGCGTAAGGTTCTTTCGTGGTTGCTTCTCGAAGCGCTTTCGTTGCACCTTCCGACGCGCCTCGCGCGCCAAGTCTTCCGAGAGCTTGTGCGGCCGCCACGCGAATCGCCCACGTTGGATGCGCTGCAAGGATCTTCGACGCGGCAGAAAGTGCGCGCGCGCTTGCATGATTTCCAATCGACGCCAGGGCAACGCGCGCAACGCTTTCGTTCGGATCGAGCGCGGCGTCGGCCAACGTGTTTTCGGCTGGTTCGGACGTCGAGTGCGCGAGCACGCCGAGCGCGCGCAAGCGAACCGTAGGATCAGGGTGGCGTGACAGCTCGATGATGCTTGGTTCGAGCGCGCTGGCTATCGCGCGCGCCTTGTTGTGTGCAGCCAACGTTTCCGGCGTTGGTTCGCCGGAGACGAAGGGCAAAAGCGCGCCATCGCCTGCTGCCATGGCGCCCAGGACTGTAAGGGCTCGCTCGTTTGATGTGGCGAGCGCGGCCTCGGCCGCGTGCGCAATCGGCTCGGCGAAAAGCACGAGCGCCGCTGCCCGATCTTTTTCCGCAAGCGTGCGTGGGATAAAGTTGTCAAGAGCTGATTCGATATCCACGGTGTCGTCGGGCATGGAAAGCGTGTCGCTTTGGGCGCTCTGGATAACGTGCGGGCTTTGGGTTGCGAGCATGACGAGCGATGCAGCTCCTGCGGCTCGCAATGCCGCGGCGTTACGTTGTGTGCGCAGCAGTGTCGTCGCGCCCTCGCCGCTTGCCGCGAAGAGCCCATCGGCCATGGCCAAAATGGCCCTTTTTTCGGACCGTGAGTCGCCCTTTCCGTGACCGATACGTGCGAGGGCAAGCATTGCCATTTGGCGTGGCAAAGGCTCGTCACTTTCTGCAAGTGTTACCAGCGTTGGTGCTTCGCTCGTGGCGCCAAGCTCGCCGAGCGCGTAGGCAGCGGCCGCTCGCGCCACGCTTCCGGCTTCGAGCGACCGAGCCGTTTGCGCGAGCCGTGCAACGTTCGCCCGATCTTTGAGCGTGCCGAGCCCGAGTGCTGCGAAGCCGCGCATGGGTGGTGATCCGTGCTCCACGATGCGTCGCAAAAGAGGCGCTGCCTTGCCATCACCGAGCTTCGCCACAGCCCACGTTGCGGCAATTGCCACGGGGCCTGTTGCCATGGAGTTCGCAGGCGCACGATCCCGATCGTGCCATGGATCGTGGATTGGGGCGTGCTTTGGAAAGATGTAGGCTTCATATTTCGGCAAAAGAGCCGTGTCGCGCAAGGCTCCGCATGCAAGCATGGCCCGCGTGCGAAGGGCCGTTTCGGCCTGGCCCCCTCCCGTGGCAAATGCGAAAAGGGCAGGTCCGGCATTCTTGTTTTGCACGTTGGCAAGCACGTCGATGGCCACGCGTTGGCCCCCCGCGTCGCCATCGGCGAGCACGTCGAGCAGCGGCTTGATCGCTCGCTCACCGATGCGCGAAAGAGCCGCGCGAGCCTCGACGGCGGCTTGTCCCGTTTGCCCCGCAGCGTGGCGGCTTTTCTGCACGAATGCAAACGTAAGATGGCTATACAATTGTATAAGCAGGCGCCGATACACTTTTCGCTGCGGGTTGCCAATGGCAAGCGGCAAAAGCTCGTTCTCGAGGGATTCGAGTGTACCTTTCCCAAGATTGATTTGCATGGAGAGGCGCGCGGCGTGCGATACGATGTCTTCGTCGGGGGCCGTACGAATGACGCGTCGAAATAGCCTGTCGGCCTCGTCGGTTTCGCCTTTGGCGAGCAGCAAATCGGCGAGTTCCAAATAAACGATGTAAAGCCTGTCGTTCTTCGCGATGGCCGCGCGAAATTCGGTGATGGCGTGCTCGGTGTCTTGACGCTGGCGGTACATTTCACCGAGCTTTCGGTGGCCTTCGGCATCGTCGGGATTGAGTTCGACGGCGCGTGCGGCATAGCGAATGGCGTCTTCGTCGAGGTACATTTGCGCGGCATATTGCGCCATGCGTTGGTAGAGCTCGCGCGCGCGCTTCGGTTCGACCGTGGCGAGCTTTTCGAGCGTTGCAATGGCCTCGCGGTGCTTGTTCTGCTGCACCAAAGTGCGTTCGAGTGCAAGGTAGCTTTCAACATCACCGGGAGCTGCGATAATCACTTTGCGCAGCGTGACTTCGGCATTGGCGAACTGGCGAAGGCGAATTTGCACCTCGGCGAGCATGCGCCCCGCTTCCAAGTCAGGCGGGCTAGCGGCAAACTTCCGTTCTAGCGGCCCGACCTGAGCATCGAGCACGCGCTCGAAGCCCCAGAGTGTCACGGTGCGCTGGCGTGCTTCGCGCTCGAGCCCGTGGTCGCCGTTTTTCGTGGCAACGGCCGCGAGATCTTGCCAAATCACGCGCGCTTCGCGGTAGTTTTTTGCGCGCTCGAGGGCACCGGCGAGTTGCTTGCGAAATGCAACATTTGCGGGCTCGAGCTGCACGGCCTCGCGGTACGAGGCGAGCGCGTCGGGGACCATGTCGTGCTCGAGGTACACATCGCCAAGGGCGGCGAGCGCGCGGGCCTTCGGGGTGATCGTGGTGAGAATTCGCTTCCAGGTTTGCACGGCAAGGGGCTTATTGCCTTCTTGGAAGTAGTGGTCGCCAAGATCGGTGAGGTGGCCGGGATCGCTCGTGCCGATTTGCGTCAAGCGCGTGAGCACTTTGACGGACCTGTCGCTCTCGCCAATTCGTGCGTAGAAATCGGCCAAGCGCGAGAGAATTTCTTCGTCGCTTCCTCCGCGCGCCTCGAGCTCACGGAGAAGCTTGGTGGCGCGCGCATGATCGCCGCGCTGCATCAGCGCTTCGCACTGGTCGAACACGAACTGCGGATTGTGTGGCGCGGCTCGAATCAGCGCATCGTATTCGGCAATGGCCTTGTCGAGATCCCCTTCGGATTGCATCAGACGAATCATTTTGAGACGCAGGTCGATCTGCTTTGGATTCGATAAAAGGGCTTTTCTGTAAACTTCAATTGCTTGTTTGCTGTTGCCGGTTTCTTCGTAAAGGGCTCCAAGCAATGCCAACCTTTGGAAATCGGTCGGGTGTTCGCCTTCGAGTTGCTGAATAAGAATCGGCAACGTTTGATCGGCTCGGTAAATTTCGGCGATGGTTTCGTAAATCTCGCCACGAACGGCGGCCTCTTGGCCAGAAGCTTGGAGGGCCTTTTTCAGCGAGGCGAGGGCCTCGACGTTTTTGTGAGCTTTCGCTTGCGCCTTGCCAAGATCTTTCAAAGCGGGTGCGAGCGCGCGGTTGTCGCCTGCGGCCGCTGTAACGAGCTCTTTGAATTCGGCCTCGGCTCGGTCGTATTCGGCACGCTGAAAGAGCTCGCGCCCAAGCTCGCCGCGCACAAATAAACTCGAGGGTCGCATTTTCACGACCTCGGTGTGGCGCGCTTTGGCACTTACGAAATCTTTGTCGTCGAGTGCTAGCAGCATGAGCGTGCGAAGGGTTTGCTCTTTGTCTGCGGGCGTAGTCTGGAGTATAAGGGCTTGCTCGTAACGCTTTTTCGCGCCCGCGTGATCGCCGCGATCTTGAAGCAGCCGCGCAAGCGATACGATGGCCGCACTCTCGGTGCTTTTGAGCAAAATGGCTTTTTCGTACGTTTTGATGGCCTCGTCGGTGTGCCCGTCGAATTTGTAAATGCCTGCGAGCGCTACGCTCGAGGCGTATTGCTCTGGGCCGGGCTGGGCTGCGCGCGCTTCAAAGTCTTTGACGAGGTTGACGAGGTTTCCGTCTTTGTCTCGGTAAAGTTGCGCGAGGCGCTGCAAAGGAAACGACGCGCCAGGCTGGGTGAGAACAATTCTCGTGTATTTTGCAATTTGCGCCGTTGGCGAGGCTGGTGGCGCTGCCTGCGCTTGGGATCGCGTGGCTGCGCCGCCCGTGTGGCTGGAGTGACTGGGCTGCGCGCGCCCGCCGGCAGGCTTGTGGCGTCCGCGCGGGTCGAAATCTTGTCCGCGTGCTGGCAGCACGACGAGCCAAGCGGCGAGCGTGAAACAACCAAAGCAACCAAAGAGCGTGAACGGGCGAAGCTGCACGCGTCAAGCATAACGTAGACTTGCGGCGCGCGGCGCGCAGCGGATTGGCCCAAGCTGTGCGTGTTGACTTTTCGGGTGCTCCTGCTTCTATGGAAGGCCTTGATTCGTGGGGCCTGGGGTCTTGACATGAAAAGAAGAGACAGCTCTCGATGCGCGCCGAATCGCACCACGCAGCAGCGCGTCGTGCGCCCGGTCATTGGGTTCGGGGCGGCGAGTGTTGCGGGCTTGATTTTGTTTGCGTGCTCTGGAGTAGATTTCCCGCTGTACCAATTCCCAACCGGCAACGACGCGGCAGAGAACAGTAGCGCAGGTGACGAGCCGCAATCGGACGCCGCGGGTGCATTCGACGCGGGCAGTGAGGCGGCCGCCGACGACGCATCCGACGCATCCGACGCAAGCGACGATGCGGATGCCGGCGCCGTCGTTGTCCAAGCGTGCAGTGCACTCACGCCGTTTACGAACGTGTCCAAGTTGGCTGGGATCAACACGGACGATCTCGACGAGATTGCCCCAAGGCTCACGGCAGACGAGAAAACGATTGTGTTTGCTCGCTACGATGTTCCGAACACGGATGCCATAAACCTTTACACGGCCACCCGCGCTTCGCGCGATGACGACTTCGGCGCGGCAACACTCGTTGTTGGGCTTGGGGGAGCCGGGACGAACGGAGATCCGCAGTTTTTCGGCGATGGCAGTAATAATATCCTATTTGCGTCGAGTCGCCAAAGCGATCCTCCGGATTTTACTAGCAACCCTCCGATTTTTTTCCGTGCACAGAAGAACAACGACACCTTTGAGAACGTCACGCAGGTTTTCCCGGGCTCGACGGCAGACGGCTGGCGTCCTTTCCTGACGAGCGATGGCAGCGAGCTTTTCTTTGGAGGTGACAACGGGGCCGGGGGTGCGCAGATTTATCGGAGTTTGGCGGACGGCAAGGGTGGCTTTTCCGCCCCCGCCCCCGCACTCGTTGCCGGGATCGCCGCTGTCGCGCCGTATTCCGACAACGCTCCGGTGCTGAGTCAAGAAGCGCAAACGATGTATTTTGCATCGGAACGCTCCCCGGCACCAGGTGCCAGCGTCCTCAATATGCATATTTATGTTACAACGCGATTGAATACGAATGATCCGTTTGACGGAAATCCGGTACGAGCAAGGGTCGATGTCATCAACGGGGTGGTCGAAAACTTGGATTTCGACGAGTGGCCAGGTTGGCTTTCGACCGATGGTTGCAGGCTGTATTTCGACACGAACAGGGGGGACGGGAACAACTTCGAATACGACATCTGGGTCGCCACGAAAACCGAGTAGTAAAGGGCGGCCACAGAGGGCCGCCCCTACAAAGAATGCGTTTTGTTCGTTGGTAGGGGCAGGCCTTCGTGCCTGCCCCGCCTTGAACTTGAAAGCGGTTGGTGTGGGCACGCCTGAGCCCTGAGCGAAAACACCGACAAAAATAAGCCTGTCTTACCCGGCGCGAAGACGGGCTTGTCAAGCGCAGGCCTTTTCCTTTAAAAAACGAACATGTCGACCGCTGCCACTTCGCCCAATCGCGCTGACGCTACCTTTCTGGTTTCGCGACTCAGCTCGCTGCTCGCCGTGTTGCCCTTGGGCGTGTGGACGGTCGCCCACCTGTGGAATAACCTCGCTGCTTTCCAAGGCGAGGCGGCTTGGCAGCACGCCGTTACCGAGTACAAGCACCCGTACGCGTTCTTCGCCTCCACGGTTCTTGCGCTTTTGCCTCTCGCGCTGCACACGGTTTGGGGCGTTCAACGCATTCTCACGACCAAGCCAAACAACACGAAGTACACCTACTTCGCAAATCTCAAATATCTCCTTCAGCGCCTTAGCGCGATTGGCATTTTGCTCTTTTTGCTCGCGCACATCACGCTCGCTTTTCTCAAACCTCGCTTGACGACTCACGGCCAAGCCGAGGCATTTTCCGCTCTTGCGCACGAAATGCACCACAATTTCCCAACGCTTGCCGTTTACGTGCTTGGCATTCTCGGCGTGGCTTACCACCTTGCAAACGGCCTGCATACGTTCTGCATGGGTTGGGGTGTCGTTTCGAGCCGTGCCGCCTTGAACAGGCTAAACGCTGTTGCCGCCATCGTTTTCGTGTGTCTGCTCGCCATGGGTTGGGGCGCCATATGGGCACTCTACGTTTCCGGCTCCTAGACTAGCGCGACACCGTGGCCCTGGTACTTTGTAGGCATGTCTAGGGCGTGTCTGCGAAGTGTCGCATTCGTTCTTGTCGCTGCGATCGTTGCCGCGAGTGCGGTTGGTTGTGCAAAGAAAAGCGGTAATGACATCAAAGTTGGCGCCTACCTCTCGCTCTCGGGTCCCGACTCGACGTTCGGGACCGATACTCGTGCTGGCATTGAACTCGCCCTTTCCGAGGTGAACGCCACGGGCGGCATTCAGGGCAAAAAGGTTAGAGTTCTTTACGAGGACGACAAGTCAACGACCCAAGAGGCCTCGCAGAAGGTTCGGCAGCTCATAGACCGCGACAAGGTCGTTGCCGTGCTTGGCGAGGTTGCTTCGAGCCGCTCGCTTGCTGGTGGTCTTGTGGCGAACACAAAACGTGTGCCGCTCATCACGCCGTCGTCCACGGCCGTTGAAGTGACGCAGGGACGCGACTGGGTTTTCCGCGTCTGCTTCACCGACGATCAGCAAGGTCGGGTGGCCGCGCGTTTTGTGAAAAATGATCTCAAAAAAACCAAAGTGGGCATTTTTTTTGCGGCGCAAGATACCTATTCGTCGGGTCTCGCCAAAAGCTTTCGTGATGAGTTCAAAAAGCTTGGCGGAGAAATAGTTGTCGACAAAGGTTATCAAAAAGGCGAAACGAATTTCACAACGTATCTCAACGAGCTCAAGGCGAATCACCCCGAGATTGTTTTCGTCCCAAACTACTACAACGAAATGGTTCAAATTGCCCGCCAGGCCAAGCAAGTTGGTCTTCCCGGGTCCACCTTTGTGGGCGGCGATGGTTGGGACTCGGCGAATCTTCTCGAGGGCGCCGGTGCCGAGCTCGAAGGCGCGTACTTCACGAATCACTACGCACCCGATGTGCCATGGGAAAATTCAAAGAAATTCGTCGGCGAGTTTCGTGCAAAATACAAGAATATGCCCTCGAGCCTTGCGGCGCAGGGCTACGACGCTGCGGGGTTGCTCTTCGACGCCATGCGCCGAGCTCCTGTCCTCACCCCGGAGGCAATTCGCAAGGCCATTGCCGAAACGAAAGATTTCGCCGGCGCAACGGGCACGCTGACTATGGATGCGAATCGCAACGCGGAAAAATCTATCGTACTCGTGAAAATCCAAAATAAAAAATTTACGTTTGCCACGCAGGTGTCGGCGAATTGAAAGCGAGGGCAGGTCGGCGTGAAAGTCTTCGAGGCGCTTATCACCGGGCTTACGCAAGGCGCGATGATCGCGCTCGTCTCGCTTGGCTACACCATGGTTTACGGCGTTCTCAAACTTATCAACTTCGCTCACAGCGAAGTTTTCATGATGGGTGCTTACTTCGGGCTTTTCCTCATCACGGCTTTTGGTGATTCGCTAGACCCAGTGTCAGATCCAGTGATGGTGGGCGCCCTCGGCGTCGCGGCCACTTTGCTCGCCATGGTGGGGGCAGCCCTGCTTGGCGTTGCCGTCGAGCGTGTGGCTTATCGGCCGCTGCGCGGCCGCGGCAATGCTGCGCTTCTTCGCGTCACTCCGTTGGTAACGGCGCTTGGGGTGAGCGTGCTCCTCCAGAACCTCGCGCAGCTCCTGTTCGGTGCGCGCTATCGGCCGTACCCGCAGCTAATGACGGGAACCTACACGCTTCCAGGTGTGGGCATGCTTGCAAGCTCGCGCGTCGTCATTCTTGTCGTCACCATTGCCCTGATGATCGCGCTAGAACTCATCGTCAAACGCACCTGGTTCGGCAAGGCTATGCGTGCGCTCAGCGCGAACCAAGAGGCAGCGCGTCTGATGGGCATTCGCACCTCGCACGTCATCTCGATGACGTTTGCCGTGGGCTCATCGCTCGCAGCGCTCGGCGCCGTGCTCTACTGCCTCGATCAATCGCAGGTCTACCCAACCATGGGCGTTGTCATTGGCACGCGCGCATTCGTTGCCGCGGTGCTCGGCGGCATTGGCAGCATTCCGGGCGCAATGCTGGGTGGCATGCTTATCGGCATCATTGGTGAGCTCGTCAAGCTTACCGATTACTCGGGCGGTCAAGACGTGCTTGTTTTTTTCGTGCTTATCGTCGTGCTCGTCGTCCGCCCGGCGGGTTTGCTGGGGTCCGCCCGCCTCGAGAAGGTGTAGGGGCGCGATTCATCGCGCCCTCGGGATTGTCCAATGGGATGGATTCCAAAATGCGGCGGTCGGGCGCCATGAATGGCGCCCCTACGAATGCGTTATTCAGGATCGGCGGCGGCAACCAGCTGCGCGCTGCTTTCAGGATCGAGATCGCTTGCGATGGTGTAGCCGATGCCACCTTGCTGCGTGACGGCGACCGAGTAGCCATCGGTTTGACCGACACGGACCTCGGTGGTGCCAACGGCGCGTGGCGCAAGGTGGGCTCCGCCGACTTGCACGTTGCGTGGATTGTACACGAAGATCGTCACGCGCTGGACGTTGCTACCGTGCTCGAGTTCGTACTGGAGCATGGCCGCGCGTTCGCCACCATGCAGGGGAACGAGTCGCCCGCCGACGAAATGCGCGTTCTGCGCCTGCTTGAAGTGCGGGATACGCACCGGTACACCAATGTAGCGTTCAAGTTTTTGCACCTGCATTGGGTCGGTTTGCTCGGGTGGGAGCGGACGCGAGTGCTGCGCGACGAAATCACGGAGCAACTCGTCGTTGCCAAAGCCTGCGCGCATGTCGGTTGAGCCCTGGATAACGGGCTGTCTGGCCGCCGAACCCCACGCCAACGCGAGTGCCGCGGCGCTGGCGAGAGGCAACAAAGTGCGCCAGTGGCGGAGCATGCCGCGATCTCGTTTTGCGCGGCCTTCGCCATCGATCTCGTTCTGTGCGGTGAGCGCGGCGAGCATGCGATCGCGCACGTTGCTCGGGGCTTGTATGCGGACGTTCTTCTTCAGCGACTCGCGCATTGCGCGATCGAGCGCAAGCCGCTCGTGGCAGACTTCGCATGCTGCGACGTGATCTTCGACTTCGAGGGTTTTCACCGGATCGAGCGCGCCATCGAGCAGAGGCTCGAGGAGGCTGATGGTCGGCTTGCAGCTGCAGCTATTGGGGATCATGACTACGCCGCGCCTTGCTTGTTCGCTTTGCGTGCGCGAAACGCCGCGATATTCGTACAATTTTGACTTTGCATGAATTCGGTTGATGAGCCTGCCACGTTGTCGCCCTTAACGATACCGAGGGCAAGAGCATGATTGTAGAGGGAACGCTGCAAGAGCTTACGCCCGCGGTGCAGGCGGCTCATGACTGTGCCAATGGGGCAGCCCATGATTTGCGCGATTTCTTCGTAGCTGAATTCTTCGACGTCGCAAAGCATGACCGCGAGCTTAAACTCGGTTGGCAACGCGTCGAGTGCGCGCTGCACTTCGCCCTCGACAATGGGAAGGAGAGCCTGCTGCTCCGCGTCGCGCAGCTGGCGCATGGTTGACGCGCTCACCCAACCGTCGACCAGCGGATCGGCGTCGGGGCCTTCAAGAACAGCGCGTTCGAGCCCGCCGCGCCGGTACTTGTTGATGAACGTGTTCGTAAGAATGCGAAAAAGCCACGCTTTGAGGTTGGTGCCGGCGTGAAATTGATCGCGCGCCCGCAATGCCTTGAGCAGTGTGTCTTGGACGAGGTCTTCGGCTTGGGCCGGGTTGCGCGTGAGCTTGCACGCGACACCATAGAGCGCATCGAGATGGCTGACGGCCTCGTCTGCGAAACCATCGACTTTTTTCTTCTTTTCCGTAGTCAAGGAGCTCATCGGTGCGTTCGGTAGCCTTTCGTCGAGGCCAACAGGTATCGAGAGGACCCTATTCCGATTGACCGCTTTCGATTTGACGCGATCTCTTTTTTGGTGCCTGCGGCTAGGGGCGTATGGCCATACGCCCCTACTGCTTTTGGAGCGATTTTAGCTGCTCTTCAAGCTCGTCGACTCGCGTGGTGAGGCGACGGACCTCGTGCTGAAGTTGCTGCCACGGCAGAATGTTCGGAACCACAGCTCTCACGCGATCGTCGATTCGATGTTGCCAGTCTTCAAGCGTTTCCTTGGCCTGGTCAACGAGGCTTGGCTTCGGGGGCGCACTTGGAGCAGGAGCCGCAACGGTTTCGGCTGCTCCACGATCGACGACGGCAGAAGGCGGCGGCGCTGGTTCGCCCGCTTTTGCTCCTGGAATGAGCCGGCCGATTGGGCCTTCGCGCAAATCGCTAAGCACCCTTTCGGTCTGCTGGATAATGAGCTCTTTCAGCGTTTGAAGCGGAACGCTGCGGCTGGTTTTGGCCTTTTGCTTTTGCTCTTCGTAGATGATTTGCGCCAGCGTGACCTCGGTGAGGTCTTGCTTCGTGTTGTTGTCGATGATTTGCACTTCTTCGCCGGTGCGAACCAACTCTGCAATTTGCAACAAAGTGACGTACCGGCTGTCTTGGGTGTCGTAAAGCTTACGGTTCGAATATCTCTTGACAATGCGGCGAGGGCGATCATTGCCTGCAGTTGCCGTTGACGAGGCTGGGGTGTCGGGAAGGTTGCTGTCCACAGATAAATCCTCAGCTTCTACCATACACAAATTTAGGCGCACCACCATGCCGCGCACTTGGCCGTGTACTTCTTTGGCACTCCGAAACGTGACTGCGTCTTATGACGCTCGCAAGAATGAGAGCGCGCAGCTCCGCGACATCGAGCTCGAGGTGCACGCCGGTGAGCTTGTGGGTGTGCTTGGTCCAAATGGGGCAGGCAAGACCACGCTCGTTCGCGTTGCGTCAGGGTTGCTCGAGCCAACGCGCGGCGAGGTCCTTCTGCTTGACGAGCCGGTGCGCGACCCAGCCTCTGGGCGTGCCCATGCGCGTGTTGCGCGATCGCTTGCCGTTGTTGAGCAGATGCACGATCTCCCCCTTGGTTTTACGGTGCGCGAGGTGGTGGCCATGGGACGTGCACCCCATCAGGGCGCGTGGATGATTCTCAGTGACCAAGACGCGGCCATTGTCACGAGCGCGATCGTTCGCTGCGATCTCACCGAGCTTGCAGACAGGCCCGCGCATGCTCTTTCTGGCGGCGAGAAGAAGCGTGTGGCCATTGCCCGTGCGCTTGCGCAAGAACCGAAAGTGCTTTTGCTCGACGAGCCAGGCGCGTTTCTCGACGTGCGCCACCAGATGGATCTTTACGAGCTAATCGCCACCGAAGTGAAAGAGCGGAAGCTAGCGTGCCTTGTCGTCATGCACGATCTCAACGTTGCATCCGAGTTTGCCGATCGCGTGGTGCTCATGAAAAACGGGCGCATTGTATCGCAGGGGCGCGCGACCGAAGTAATGACATGGCGCACGCTCAAAGACGTATTTGATGCCGACATTTGTTGCGGCATCCATGATCCTACCGGCACGCGCTTTTTTCTGCCCGTACGACCCACGCGCGCCACACGTGAAGGTGGCTAAAGAACGCGTCGGACGAGTCGTTCCAGCTCCGCATCGCTGGTTACGCCACGGCGAACAGCGACGACTTTTCCTTCCTTGGAAACGAGGATGAGCGTGGGAAGGTTGTCGACGTTGTATTTCTGCGCGATGGCATTGTCCTCGTCTGAAACGATGGGAAAGCCAATGGCGCGCCGCACGACAAGGTCTGCGGCCAAGCCTGGCTTGTCGGATGTGTTGACGCCGACGACGACAAGGCCCCTGTCTTTGAAACGTGCGGCAAGCCCATTGATGATCGGCAGCTCGACCTGACAAGGAGGGCACCACGTTGCCCAGAAGTCGAGTAACACTGGGCGGCCGCGCAACGCCGCGAGATTCAACGATGCCTGCCCAGGGCCTTCTGGGCCATTGGCAATGACGGCAGCGGTGAAGTCGGGCGCATCAACGGCAGGCCCTTGGTTTTCGCAGCTGTGTGTTATGCGAGAAGTGGCCGCGAAACCTGCGCCAAGCACGATGACCATGAGCACCACCCGCCCGAGGCCAGACTTGCTAGGCGCGCGGAGGGCGATGTCGGGTCGCGTGGTCGATGCGTCTTGGTTCATCCCGATTCTCGCCCCATAGCACGCGCATGCGTTGCGCGCCCAAGGCACCGTAGGCTAACGTAGACCGACGCTCGATGAGCTCTGCTACAGAGCATGCAGGGGAAGTCACCCACGCCCCGAAAATTCGTGGTTTGGGTGATCTTTCAAAGCTATCGCTTGCGGCGCTCGGTGTCGTCTACGGCGACATTGGCACCTCTCCGCTTTACTCGCTGAGAGAGTGCTTTTCTGGCGAGCACCGTGTGGAGCCGACACCGGCGAACGTTTTGGGCATCGTCTCGCTCGTCTTCTGGTCGCTGACCCTGGTTATTGTTGTGAAGTACATGACGTTCGTCATGCGCGCGGACAACCACGGCGAAGGTGGCATCCTCGCGCTGCTTGCGCTTCTGAAGCCAAGGGGCCGCGCGAAAGAAACTTGGTCTGTTCACGTTTACGTGATGCTCGGTCTGTTCGGCGCCGCGCTACTTTATGGCGACGGTGTCATCACGCCGGCGATCAGCGTGCTGAGCGCCGTGGAAGGCCTTGGCGCAGGAGGCGCATCTGGTTTTCTCGCGTCGAAGCCGTTCATCGTTGCGCTTACGCTTGTCATTCTCATCATGCTGTTTCTCGCGCAGCGGCGAGGAACGGCCGGCGTTGGCGTGGTGTTCGGGCCCACCATGCTTGTCTGGCTCGTTTCGATTGGCATCCTTGGTCTGTCGTGGATCATCAAACATCCGCGTGTGCTCGTCGCGATTTGGCCAACTTATGCTCTCGATTTCTTCCTCGAGCACGGCTACCACGGATTTCTGATCCTCGGCGCCGTCGTCCTTTGCATTACCGGTGGCGAAGCGCTTTATGCGGACATGGGCCATTTTGGTCGCAAGCCAATTCGCACAGCATGGTTTTTCGCGGTCTATCCAGCACTCATTCTTTGCTACTTCGGCCAAGGTGCGCTCATTCTCGAGCGCGGCAAGGTTGATAATCCGTTTTTCGATATGGTTTCAGGCGCGTGGCGCTATCCACTCGTTGCCATCGCCACACTGGCCACCATTGTCGCCTCTCAAGCACTTATCTCGGGCGCGTTCTCGCTTACCCAACAGGCCGTTCAGCTCGGGTATTGGCCGCGTATGACCATCAAGCACACGTCGGGCACGGCTGAAGGTCAGATCTACGTTCCCGAAATCAACACGGGCTTGATGCTTGCGTGTTCGGCGCTCGTACTCGCATTGCAAGAGTCGTCGAAGCTCGCGGCTGCGTATGGCATTGCCGTCACCGGCACGATGAGCATTACGAGTTTGCTTTTTTATGGTGTTGCACGCCGCTGGGGTTGGGGCAGGTTTTGGACGATGCTTTTGGTTAGCTGTTTCCTTGTGATCGATCTGTCGTTTTTTACGGCGAACGTAAACAAAATTAGCGAAGGTGGCTGGTTCCCACTTGCCGTTGGCGTGGGCATTTTCACGCTGATGACGACATGGCACACGGGGCGAGCCAAACTTGGTGAGTTTATTCGCGCTTCGACTTTGCCAATCAACGTTTTCCTCGACGACCTCGCACAAACGAAGCCTTACCGCGTGAAAGGCACGGCCATCTTCATGACGTCAAACCCCGAAGGTGCGCCGCCAGCCATGCTTCACCACTTCAAGCACAACAAAGTTTTGCACGAGCAGGTCGTGCTTCTTTCGATCCAAACGTGGCACGTGCCCGAAATCACCACGAGCGGGCGCATCGAGCGCATCGTGGATCTGGGCCAAGGTATCTACCAAGTGGTCGCCGCTTACGGCTTCATGCAAACCGCCAATGTGATCGAGCTGCTCGAGCAATGCAGGGGCGCAGGGCTCGAAACGAATACAGCCGATTCGACCTTTTTTCTCGGTCGCGAAACGTTGCTCATCACCGATCGGCGCGGCATGGCCAAGTGGCGAAAAGCGCTGTTTTCATTTCTGAGTCGCAACGCGCGCCCGGCCAATGCCTTCTTCTCAATCCCGTCGAATCGTGTGATTGAGCTCGGCACACAGATTGAGCTTTAGGCGAACATCACGATTCCGCGGTAAATTTCGATCGCTACGTCCATGGCGTCTCGCATTCGGTCTTTTGTGCTCATCGTATTCTGCCTGTTCTACGTTGCAAGTTGGCCGGGTGCTCGCTTGCCACCGCTGCCATCGCGCGGTGCGGCCGCGGTAGCACCAGGCCATCCTGATAGCTACGGCGTGATCGACGTCGTCGTGCGCGCCGCCGATGGCGACAAGAACACGCTCGAGGGCGCGCGCGTGCGGGCTTTCGCCATGCTCGATGGCCGCGTGCAGGTAGCCGGCGATGTGGTGACCGACACCCTCGGGCGCGCAACGCTCACCGGCCTTGCCCACGCCGAGCACTGGATTGTCGCAGAAATAGCCCATCGCGCGCGCGCCACGCAAATGCTCGTCGTTGCTCCTGGCGCGCGCAGCCAACTCGACTTCGATCTTGGCGCCGAGCATGTACTCGATGTTGTCGTACAAACCGACCAAGGCGTGCCCGCTGAGAACGCGGAGCTCGAAGTGCGCGGCGCCGATCCATTCCCGGTCGGTGGGCGCACTGGCCCGGACGGGCGTGCACGCGCTCTTCGACTCGGCGAAGGGCCGTTCGTTGTCGTTGCGCGAAAGGCCGGCTTCGAAGAAGTAACGCGACGGAGCGCTCCGGAAGGGCAAGTGTGCACCATCACACTAGGCCGTCAGGGCGCGCTGGTCGTGAAGGTCATTTCGGAGGCAGGCGAAAGCGTGCAAAATGCACGCGTATGGATCGCATCGCCTGCGCTCTCGGCGGCGCGCGTCGCGGAAACTTCGGAGGACGGCGTTGTCCGCATCGGTGGGCTCGACCCCGGCAGCTACGCGCTCAAGGCAACCATGGGCGCGCGGACATCGACTATCGAGCTCGGCATCGCGGTTAGCCGCGGCGACGACACGAACGTCGAACTAAGACTTGTGCCAGGAATCTTCGTTACCGCGCGCGTTACCGATGGCGCAACCGACGAGCCGGTCAGCAAGGCCCGCGTTACACTTGCCGAAGCGGGCCTCTCGCCATTTCCGATCGAAGGCCTCACGAATAACGATGGGCGTGTCGTGCTCGGGCCCATCGCACATGGCCCATCGACTCTGAGCGTGTCGGCCGATGGGTTCGTTACCAAGTCGGCCGTGCATGTGGGCGATCCGCCGCCGTCCGAAATCAGCCTTGCGCTTGCACGCGCAGGCACGCTTGTCGGGCGCGTGGTCGATACGCGCGGCTTCCCGGTCGACGGCGCCACGATTCGCGTTATCGGCACCGACATCGACGGCATGCCCATCGATGAAGATCCGCTTCGTTCGTCGTTTCGTGAGGCTCACTTCGAAGCCGCACTTGCACCGGTTCGGCCGCTCGTCCCAGCCGGCGAGCTCGGCGTGATGCCCGGACCCTTGCCCGACACGCCGCGCGGCAACGCCTTCGGACTCGTGTCGATGGCAACAAGCGTCACACCAAGCGAGCCGTGGATAACTTCGCGCGATGGGACATTCAAGGCAGCACCGGTAACGCCGGGGCGCGTGCGCGTGGTTGTTCGTCACCCGCAATACGTCGAGGCGATGAGCGATGTCGTTGCCCTTGCAAGCGATCGCGAAGTCAACGTTGACATTGTGCTCTCGCGTGGAGGAGCACTCGAAGGTCGTGTGATCGATTCGCGCGGCTGGCCTGTGGCGGGCGCGCGCGTGACCGCGGTTGCGATCCGCGGATCGTTCGAGCGAGTCGTGCAAACGGGGACCGATGGATCGTTTGCGCTCGCGTCAGTGCCGGACGCGCTCACAATTCTTGTTTCAAAGGGCGACGATGAGTCGCTCACAACGGCGCGCACGGAAGTTTCTGTGCCTGACGGCGATCGCAAATCCATCGAGATTGTGCTGCCTGAAGCGCGCGAGCCACTTGCCGTTCGAGTCACCGGCGCTTACGGCGTGCCCGTGGATGCCGCGCAAGTTTCCGCAGTGTCGCTCGACCCAGGCGAGGCGCTGCGCACGACGGCGTTCACCGATGCACATGGTGACGCAGCGCTCGCTTCGGCAAAAGGGCTTTCGCTTCGCGTCGAAGTGCAGGCGCCAGGGTACGCGTCGAAAGTGATTGTGACGAGCCCCGACACGAGCGAGCTCGATGTGGAGCTCGCGGCCGGCGAAAGCATGGTGGGCGAGGTATGGGCGAACCGCCGCGAAACCATCGAGGGTGCCGAAGTCGTTCTGCAAACCGAGAATCATGTGTATCATGCACGCACAGATCGCGATGGCGGATTCGTTCTCGGCGATCTGGCTGCAGGCCCAGCTCACCTTCGCATTCGTGCAAAGGGGCGCGCGCCCGTGGATCAGGATGTCGTGGTGGTGGACTCCGGCGGGCGCCACCCCACCGACATAGGCAAGTTGGTGCTGCCCGAAGACGCCATCATCGAAGGCGTTGTGGTCGATGGCAAAGGCGATCCCGTGCCAGGTGCGCGCGTTGCCAAAGACTCGGTGCCAACCTACTTGCCAAGTGCGGTTGTTCCTCCTGGCGTGGCCGTGTGCGATGCGCGCGGGCGCTTTCGATTGGGCGAAATGCTCGAAGGCATCGCGGTGCTCGAGGCGTACGCGCCCGATGTCGGCCGTGGGCGCGCTACCGGCGTACGCGCTCTTTCCGGACATACGACCGACGGCGTAAAAATCGTGCTTGCAACCGATGGCGCAGCTCCGGGCGAGCCGCCTGCAACGGGAGGAGTGGCCGTGACGCTCGGTGAAACAATCGCCGGTCCACCCGAAATGGACACGCAAGTCGTGGTGGTTTCGGTGTCCGAAGGTTCCGAAGCAGAGCGAGCGGGGCTTGCGCCAAACGACGTTCTCGTGGAAGTCGGCGGCGCTGCGCCAACGAGCATCGTGGATGCGCGAGCGCGCCTTTCCGGACCGCTTCATGACGACGTGCTTGTCAAGGTGCGTCGAGACGAACGCATTCTGACGTTGCGCATAGTCCGCGAAGCCGTCACAAAGTAGGAAGAGGTATTTGCGTGAAGTATGCAGCAGTCTTTGCGGTGTTCGTCTCGATGCTTTTCGTGCACCTCGAGCCCGTCGCCATCGCGGCGCCGAAGCCCCAGCCCATCCTGCGGCTGCCCATGCTGCCAAGCATTGCGCGTGTAACCTTCGAGCTTGTGCGCGACAAGTCGCAAATGCAGGCTCTCATCGTCGAGGAGGTGAACCTGCCGCGCGGCGACTGGCAGGGCGAGCCGCTCGACTTCTACGTGGCTTTTGGGGCGCCGGGCGTTCCGCAAGCCGTCGACGTGCGGATCGTATCCGTCATGGATGGTTTGCTCGAGGCAGAAAGCGATGCGCTCGGTGAGCCCGTTGCCATCACACGTGCGCCGAGCCGGCCGCCCAACGTGCATTCGCTTCTCGGCCGCGACACCATGGCGGGCTTCGTTATTCATCTTGGCAAGATTGCGTTCGCCAAAGCGCTTGCGCCGGGCAACATGGCCACGCTGCGCATCCGCTCGCTCGTCTTGCTGCCCGACGTACCAAAAGGACAACCTCACACACTCGTCGTTCGGCTTGGCGCTTCGGGCAGCAGTCCGCTGCCAGTGGGTCGACTCTCGGTTCATAACCGTCCGGGCGCACCCGTTGTCGCGCGTGCCGAGGCGCGCCTTTGCGGCGCTAGTGCCGATCCGCATCCGCTTGCAGTGGAGATTGCTCCGAAGCCGGCGGTCGCGCTGCCCGCGCCGCATGCGCCATCTGCCCCACCTGCAATAGGCGGCCCCGAGGCCCCCATAGCCCCGGTGCTTGCCGTGCGCCACGTGACGGACGACTTGTGTGTCGCCCTCTCTCTCTAATCCTGACTTGCGCTGTCGCTTTTCATGGCCACGTCAATGAAGATCCGAAGCGCTATCGAGATCATCGTTGCTGGATGATCGGCGACGAGATCGCGCCGTGCACTAACCTCGATCCCGAACCTTGGATCGGTGTATCCTACACCAAATCCTACGCCGTGAGTTTTCGTTCCGTCGTCGTAGCGGTAGCCGGCGCGCAGAGGAAGGCAGCCAGCCGCGATGTACTCGGCGCCAAGCATGGCGCGCGCGCGCGTGGTCGAATACGTGGTGAAGTCGAATTGCACATCGCCTTCGAGCGTTACCATGCCATTCGAGAAGCCAAGGCCGGTGCCGAGCAATACGGGCGCAAGTGACGTTTTCGTGGAGGTTAGGTTGTGACCGCTTACACCGAGGCGCACGCCCTCAGCCAAAGTGAGCGCGGCACCGGCGTCGAAGGTGAGTTGGTTGAAGATAGGCTTTGTGCTCGTGCCGTCGGAAGCGAGGCTTGCGCCGAGTGGGCCAGCCGCAGTGCGCTGCATCACACGAAGGTAGCGTCCCGTCATGCCGAGGCTAAATGCGTTGCCGAACAGGTAAGCGAGCGCAAGCCGAAGATCGGTCCAACTGCGCTTGATTCCGTCCGGGTCCATTTCGTTCCACGTGCCGCCGATGCCGCCGGCGAGGCGCCCCTTTGAAGAATCGACAACGGCACCTCCGAAACTTTGTCGTCGTGCCTCGGGGCCGAACGCGGCCAGCCCTTCAAGGTGGTAAACGCGGCTTGCAAGCAGGTTTGCGGGGTTTTTGAAAAGCGCGCCCGTTGACCCTCCCCAGGCCTCGTCTGCTCCTGCCATTGCAACGGAGCGAGGCTCTTGAATTTCGCCAAGTTCGTAGCCTTGGTCGATGGTGGTTGACGATCGATCGGCGTGTGCAGAAGCCGCCGCGGAAGCAACGCCTAGAAACGTTGCCACGGGCACCATCGACTTGCGCCAAGGAATGCAGAAGGAACGCACCGCGCCCAAGGTAACAAGCCCGCTTTGACCGGGACAACCTTTCGCCCCCGCCGATGCCGCGGCTTGCTATGGCCCTGCAATTCCTGCAATTTGTGACACTTCGGTGACTCTTGACAGCCAAAACTCCGAAGATTGCGGCCCGCAGACGACTTGCCGACAAGAACACGCCCCGATTACCTAGCGACCACAAGGACTTACCATCCCCCGCTGCCACTGCATGGGCATGACGCGATTTTCACAGGTGGTTTACAAGGAATAAAACGAAGTATTATCAATTACTTGCGTCTGATTGAAACAATGGACATGACGACGGCAATTCGGCGGTGCTACCTGGTATTCATGAGTCGTCGGGCAGCCGGCGATGAGTGTTTTGAGCACAATGAAGCGGATGACCTAAGAACACCGAACAGGTTGAAAGGCTGTGTGTTTTCGGCAAGTTCCGAAGTGCCTGGGCTGAATGGCACACGGATCCGCTAGTAACGCAAAGCGTTCCAATGAGAACGACCTTTGGTTCGTTCGCAGGGGATCGCGTTGCATTGTAATGGAAATTGGCGAAAAAACCCAGCGGGTAACCTGATAACCTAATTCAGTGCTCTAACTTTTGAGTTGGGGCAATTCGATCGCAGAGCCAATAGACCGCTTTCAAGTTGACGCAAGTTCAAGGCGACGGCGGTGTTTGCATGTGCGAGTTTTGCGAGCTTTCAGCGTAAAAGTGAGTTGTTTCTTCGGTTATGCAGTTGCCGGCTGGGTGTTCCCGGTCAGCTCTGCGTTTCTCGAAGCGGGGGATGTTCTTCAAGAACCTAAAGGGTCTTTCTCACATATTGGACCGCTTTCAAGTTGACGCAAGTTCAAGGCGGCGGCGAGAAGCGGTCTAGTGAGAAAGAGCGGCGCGAATCGCGAGTAATGCACGTCGGGGTGGCGTGCATCCGAATTTGCCGCGTTGAATGTCGGTGCGTGGGTTTTCCACAGCATGTGGAAAACCTGTGCATGTTGTCTGGCTTTCGATCGGCATTGACTGAGAATGGACGGATATGCATCACAACACGCTCTGGAACGACGCGGTTGCCTTTATTCGCGCCAAATCACCTGCGACCTTCGAGCAGTGGTTTTCCGGCGTTCAGTTCGATGGCATCACCGACGGCATTGTCAGCCTTCGAGCGCGCAACATATTTGTGCGCGACTGGGTTGACCGGCACTTTTTGCCAACGCTTTCGGACTATCTGCGCAGCCAAACAGGCTGGAGCGTGCAGGTGGCATGGAGTGTGGACGGCAATCTCGAGCGGCCTGTGGCGTTTGGCATTGCTAATTTGCCTAGCTTGCCCATACGGCCGCGCGCTCTTGCCGCGGTGGGTATGACCGGACCAACTAGCCAAGGCGGCCAAGACAGCGCAACGCGCCCGCCAGCCTCCTCTGGTCATGGCGCGCATTCACTCAAAGCGGCGCCCAAAACGGTACCGGTCGAGGGGTTGAACCCGAAGAACACCTTTGCGAACTTCGTTGTGGGGCCATCGAACCAGCTTGCCCATGCAGCGGCCATCGCGGCCGCCGGTGGTGGAGGCCCGCGCTACAATCCCGTTTTTCTGTGCGGTGGCACCGGTCTTGGCAAAACACACCTCGTGCACGCCGTGGCTCATCGCTTCCAGTCCGAGCAGCCAGGCGCCCGCGTCCTCTATGTGTCGGCCGAGCGATTCGTCAACGAGTTTGTCCAGTCGGTGCAGGAAGGGCGGATGGCCGAGTTTCGCAGCCGCTTCCGCGACCGGTGCGATCTGCTCCTCGTGGACGACATCCAGTTTCTTGCGTCCAAAACGCAAACGCAGGAAGAGTTTTTCCACGCGTTCAACACGCTTCACCAAGCTGATAAGCAAATCATTGTCACGAGCGACAAGTACCCCCAGCAGCTCGAACGGATGGAGGAGCGTCTTGTTTCACGCTTCTCGTGGGGGCTCGTGGCCGACATCCAGGGGCCTGAGCTCGAAACGCGCGTGGCCATTGTCCGCAAGAAAGCCGAGGCCGAGAAGATCGAACTCGAAGGCGAGGTCATTGTACTTCTCGCGCAGTCGATCCGGTCGAACGTGCGCGAACTCGAAGGCACGCTCATTCGTCTTGCAGCGAAGTCGTCGCTGCTTGGTCATTCGATCGACCTCGACTTCGTCCGTCAAGAGCTTGCCGCCACCGTGAGCCCGCGTGCGAACGAGGCGTGCGTCGACGACATCCAACGCATTGTTTGCCATCACTTCAAGCTACGCTCGGGCGATCTGCTTTCGAAAGACCGCCACAAAAGCATCGCGTTCGCGCGTCATGTTGCGATGTACCTTTGCAAGCATCGCCTCAAGTGCAGCTTTCCGGAGCTTGGTCGCGCCTTCGGCAATCGCGATCACACGACGGTGATGAATGCCGTGCGCAAAGTCGATCGCTTGCGCTCGTGCGATCCTGGAGTGCGTGCGCATCTAGATGCCATCGAAAAAAAACTCGGCACGTGCGCTTAGCTGTCGCGGCAGGCCTTGTTGGGCCGAACTGTGCGCTTACTCTTGGTGGTTGACATGGGGGAAGGGACTTGCCGGGCGCCCACGCCGAGGGTGATCCGCGTCGTCGGAGGCTTCGCGCTTTTTGTAGTGAGTGCATCGTCCGCGTGTGCGGCTGGCCCGAGTGACGAGAACGCGTCGGTAGAGAGCGGTGCTGTCACCGGCGCATCGGTTGATTGCTCGCAAGTCCAGGTGCTCGGTCTCGGCTCCCCGGCGACGGGAACGCCAGCGCCGAAACTCGTTGGCCGCTACGATATGACCAACCCAGCGGGTCCAAAGTTCGACTGGTCGGGCAACACCATCTCGGCGCGCTTCGAAGGAACTGAGGTGAGTGTGGGAATCATGGTGCCGGACGGCCAAAAGAACGGCTTTGTGTTCGAGGCCACCGTCGACGACTTGTCCCCCATCAAGTTCACCGTGCCGGGCGGACGCTCCTCGTATCGGCTCGCGTCAGGCCTGCCGGCTGGTGTGCACGAAGTTACGGTGATGCGCAGCAGCGAAGCGCTTGCCGGCACTACCATCTACACAGGCTTCAACCTTGGCAGCCATGGCACCTTCTTGCCGCCCATAGAGCACCCGCGAAAAATCGAGTTTGTTGGCGACTCCATGACCTGCGGTTACGAGAGCATCTATTTTGCCTACGGCTCGATTACGGCGCGAGCGCTGTCAGCCGACGCCACCACGCTGTGCTTTCCGGGCAAAGGCGTTGTGCTCAACTACAGCGAAAGTCCGGGCGATGCCGACGCCAAGACGACGATTCCTCAATATTACGAGCGAACCCTTGCCACGCAGGCCGAGCCCACGTGGAGCTTTGCCGATCCGGAGCCGCAGGTTGTCGTTCTCAACGCCGGAACGAGCGATTTTCTGCGCGACGTAGACCAAAACGGCGTGGCCGACGGCATCGATCTCGATGCATTTTACAACGGTTACTTGGCTTTCGTGCAGTTTGTGCGTGCACGCCGCCCGAATGCACACATCTTTCTCGCCGTTTCGCCCATGCTGACCGATGAATTCCCGCTTGCGAACGCGCGCAGCAACATGCGCGATGCGCTCGATCACGTGGTCACCACCGTGGCAAGTTCGGGCGACGCAAAAGTTTATCGCATTGAGTTTGTGGACATGGATCAACGCATGATGGCCGACGAACTCGTCAGCGTGATTCGCGCCGTAACCTGCTGGTGAAATTGTTAGACCGCTTTCAAGTTGACGCGAGATCGAGGCGGGGCCGAGGAGCGGACCGGAACAGCCTGCTGCGGCTTTGAGGACCGCACCGCAGGCACCAACGAAGAGATCGCGTCAAATCGAAAGCGGTCTCTAACGGCTGGTGCGTTTGAATAGCGATGCGTCCAGCCTCACGCCGCGTGAGGCAAAGTCTGTTGCGATGCGTGGAACCACACCGGACGGCGCGAACGTTCCGTCAACCCCGCTTGCGTCGGGCGTGAAAACAAACAAATCGCGCAGTATTAGCCCTTTGGGGCCATCGTAGGTCAGCTCGGCGATGCGGATCATACGCATGCGACCATCGGCAAATGGCGCAACCTCGATGGCGATGTCGAACGCCTCGCCAACCATCTCGCGAATCGCGTCGATGGCAACGCCATGGCGATAAAGAACGAGCTGGGCAACGACGCGCGCCACGCCCTGCCGCAGAGACGTTGCCGGAACGGCAGCGAACACGTTCGCTTCCCCCCTCGTTATCGCGTCGAGTGTGGCGGCCGCCACGGATCCCGTGAGACGACCGACAAGAAGCCTGTCAGGCCCTAGCGCGGCGGCGGCATGCACAGCCTCTTCGCCGCCCGCCGGCGCGGTGTCCGACGGAAGATTGACGACCTGGGCGCTGCCAACGCCGATCTCTTCGCCGTCGTGAACCACCACCACGTGCTCGCCCGGTGCACCCGCAGCCGCAAGCGCCGCAAGCGCGGTTGACGTGCACGATGCGCCCGCAACCAAGATGTTGGCGCGTGCATCGACGCAAGCCTCGAGAAACTGCGCCATGGGTCGCGACAGCGAGTTTTTGTGGACAAGCTCGTCGAGGGTTGTTTCCGCGCGGCGAAGCTTGCGCACGGTCAGCACATGGTTCGACGCGAAAGGCGGTGATATCGCGACGAAGGATGCGCGATCGAGGCGCCGTTCGACAACGCTCTCGCCTAGCCGAAGGGATTCGCCGCTTTGATGCACGAGGCGCGCGATGACTCGCTCGAGTGCCTCTTCGCTGCTGAAGCCAAACTCCTCGGTTACCTCGGTCGCGACTGGGCTGCCGCGCATGGCGAAGACTTGGCCGAAGCGCACGCAGTGGATCTCGACGACTTCTTCATCGCTCAGCAAAGGCTCAAGTGCGCCGAGCCCAACGAGCTCGCGGTGCGCGTTGTGGCCGATTGATTCGAGATCGACGTCGTGTGCTTTGCCTTCTTTGCCTTCGTCGCGCATTGCCTTGGCGGCTTCGTTGGCGGCTTGCTCGATCTGCGCTGCCAGGGCATCCGAAACGATGGGAGAAGTGCGAAGCGCGGACAGATCGACAGTCTCGGCAACGCGGCCGAGCAGCGTTGTCATGGCGAGGCGTTGCGCGGCTTGCACAGATGGATCTTTCGGCACGATGCGCCGCACAGGCATGGGTGCACGAGGTGGGCTGATGGCTGCAGGCTCAATGGCCGGGGGGGTTGTGGAAGCAACGGCTCGCGGCGGCGAGGCTGGCAAGCCTGGCGTAGCCGGCAGCGGTGGTGGCTCTGGGCCACGCCCGGCAGTTGCGCTGGCCGATGATGCTCCAGAAGCTGCTGTTGCTGACAACACCGCTGGCGCCGAAGGCGATGGCGCCGATTGTACAGCGCTCGACCGCGAGCCCAATGCAGGCGGCGACGACTGATTCAGCGGCATGGTTGCCGGCCGCCCAAGAGCCTGGCCGGCCTGACCAGGAAGGGGCGGCACATTGACGAGACGCGGTGACTTCACGCTTTCCTCGAGTTCGTCACCGCGCGTGCCAGGCCGCGACGCTGGCGACGCGTTCGATGCATGCGAAGGCACGGGAGGAGGCTGGGGCCGCGGGGCAGCTCCTGCTGGAAGTGGTGGCGCCTTCGTAGGTCCGGAGGCTTGGTTGGGCGACGGCTGCACGTTGTCGCTTTCCCGCGTTGAAGTGTGCATCGATTCGTCATCGATTGGCTCGATGTCCGAGGCCGATGCACTGGCGGGGCGCCCACGCCCTTCGGACGGCGATGGCTCCGACCCTTCGCCTAGCTCTATCCGGAGCACGAAGTCGCCAATGTAAATTTTGTCGCCTTCTCGAACAACGGTCGCTTGCGCAATCTTGCGCCCGTTGACGTACGTACCGTTGGTACTTTTCAGATCGGTGAAAATGAAACGGCCATCTCGGAACAGCAGCCGAGCATGGTGTTTCGACACGTTTCCTTTCGGGAGCATGAGGTCGTTGTTGTGAACACGACCAATGTTGATCTCGCTCTTGTCGAAGCTTTCTGTGCGCTCCGCTCCGCCTTTTTCGTTGATGACTATCGAGAACACGCGTTCGGTCCCTTTGTCGACGCCTTCAGAAAGCGTCTTGCCGACGGCAAAGCGGACGATGCGTGAAAGCGCGCAGGCCCGCAATTGAAAGGGATTGTCAGGGACATGCGGCGACGCTGTCAATCAAACGCGCCCGTTTTTCCTCTCCCCAAACAAGAAAGCCATGCACAACGTGCGCGGTTAATCGCCGCTGTGCTCGCGTCGACCCTTCATTTCGGTGGTAACCGTGCCGAGCAACTCGCCAGCTAGCGCAACCACGTCTTTCTCAGAATAGCCACTCGATCGCAGCTCGCGGTAAATCGTTTTGGCGAAAATCGTGAGCGCGCGGGGGTCGCGCGTTCCAGGAGAAGGATCAAAAGGGAGCGCCATGGCGTGGCGCGCGTTCAAACACCATGCCACGCGTTGCAATGAGAGTATTCCTGGGAGATTTGCTGTATTATGCAGTGCGCAAAGCGTAGCCGGTTGCCCAGTTTTCAATGCCTCACCTATTGGTGCCGAGAAAAAGTTTTCTCACTTGCACGCTTACACGGGCCTGGGAAACATCGGGAACGTCGACGAGCGGCTTCTCTGGCGAATGCTAGGGTTCGCGCGATGACCGAAGGTGCTGAGCAACGGAACGCGAACGCAACGCGTTTGTTTACGTGGCTGGCGTCCGAAACGCGATCGCGCCGGCTGCTCGTTGCCTTCGCCATTTGGCTAGTCTGCCTCGCTACATTCGCTCTTCTCGCGGAGAGTCGCCTTTTTTCTCACACGAAATACAATCACTTTGCATTCCTCGCCGATGCATGGCTCCACGGCCGTCACGACCTTGGAGGCCGGCCGCCCGACTACTCGGAAGGCAACGACTGGGCGCTGTTTCATGGCAAATGGTACGTTAGCTTCCCGCCTTTTCCGGCGATGCTCATGCTGCCGTTCGTGGCGCTGGCGCGTGGGCCGGACAATTTCTACGACGGCCAGTTCATCGTTTGGCTCGCAGGCATAGGCCCCGCCGTTCTTTTCCTTGTGCTCGAAAAGCTGCGTCGCGATCGACAAAGCGGTCGAAGCGAGAAGGTCAATGCTTTCCTTTCGCTGCTCTTCGCATTCGGCACGGTCTACTTCTTCACGGCGGTGCAGGGCACCGTGTGGTACGCGGCGCACGTTGTTGGCGTTGCGCTGATGGCGCTATTCGTTCTGGTTTCGATCGATGCCAAGCGCCCCATGCTTGCAGGGGCGCTGCTTGGGTGCATGTTCCTCACCCGCGTGACGACCGTGCTCGTTGCCGTTTTTTTTGTGTTCGAGGCACTTCGTGCGTCATACATACATCCGTGCCATGATGCGCCGCGCGAGCTGAGCGAAGTAGCCGAGCAAGGGCCTTTTTCCGCCCGCCTGCTCACGGTATTGCGCGATCTCGACAAGGGCGTGCTCGCGCGCACAATCGCTCTTTTTTCCATCCCCGTGATGGTGGCGATCGCGTTTGCGTCTTATTACAACTTCGCGCGCTTCGGCGACGCCAGCCCAACGGCGTTCGGCCACGAATACTTGCAGGTTGGCTGGCTACGTCGCATCCAAACCTGGGGGCTTTTTAGCTATCACTACCTTGGGCGTAACCTCGCCGTGATGCTTGCCGGCCTTCCCTGGCTCAGACCGCCGACTACGACGCATGTGGCGTTTGGCGGCGTGCCTTTCAAAATCAACGGCCATGGCCTTGCGCTTTGGTTCACAAGCCCGTTTTATCTTTGGCTCTTGTGGCCAGCGCGCAGGCTCGATTGGCTCGGCGTTGGCGCGCTGCTCGCAGCACTTGGCCCGCTCCTCGTGAACCTGCTCTACCAAAACAGCGGGTGGGTTCAGTTTGGCTACCGCTTCTCGAACGACTACGCCATTTTGCTCTTCGTGTTGCTTGCCATGGGTGGGCGCCAGTTTGGCAAAGCCTTTTGGCTTTGCGCTGCGTGGGCGGTTGCCTGGAACTTTTTCGGCGCCGCAACCTTTGAACGTACAAGCATGTATTACGCATACGACGCCGATCACGTTTACCAGCCCGATTGATTCGGTTGACGAAGTCGAGGCGGTCGGCGTGTAGCGGCGCAGCATGCTGCGCTGCTACCGCTTTTTGTCATCGCGCGATACGGTAACGCTCTTGATTGTCACCGGTGTCGTGGGCTTGTCCCTCGGGTCTGTTGGCACGCTCGCAATGTCGTGAACGACACGCGTGGGCTCGCATTCTCCGAAGATTGTGTAGTTGCCATCGAGGTTCGGGGCCGCGGCGTCGGTGATGAAAAACTGCGCGCCATTGGTGTTCGGACCGCGGTTTGCCATGCAAAGCAAACCCGCGCGGTCGTGTTTCGCGCCGGCCCAGATTTCGTCTTTGATAACGTAACCGGGCTCACCGGTTCCGTTGCCCTTCGGATCGCCCCCCTGAATCATGAAGCCTTTGATTACCCGGTGGAAGGTGGTGCCATCGTAGGCGGGCTTGTTCACCCATTGGCCCGAGCTTGGCTCTTTCCATGTGCGCTTGCCTGTTGCTAGGCCTATGAAGTTCGCGACCGTGATGGGCGCCTTGTCGTCGTACAAGCGACACTGCAATGTGCCCTTCGACGTGTCGATTGCTGCGACGATGGCGCCCGAGCCTTTGAGATCTTTCGTGGCTTCGGCAAGCGTGAAGTTCCCACCATGCGGATCGCCACCTGGCGTTGCCGCAGCAGTCTGCGTGGCCGCTGGCGTGCTGTTTGGAACAGCGCTGTGTGCCGCCGCCACCCCCGTAGCGTTTGTCGCGTTTGCCGCGCTTTTCTGCGGAGGCTCGGGTTCAGGAGGCGACTGCTTGCAGGCCGCGATGGCGAACGCAGCAGCAACGGCGCAGACGCACAAGTCGATCGAGATCGGGCGCATGATAAGGCCGTCTTCCTAGCACACCGCTAGACCGGTTTCGATTTGACGCGATTTCATCGTTGGCGGCTGCGGTGCGGTCCTCAAAGCCGGAAGAGGCTGTTCCGGTCCGCTCCTCGCCGACCGCCTCGAACTCGCGTCAACTTGAAACCGGTCTATGGTTGGTGTGCAGCCGCTGGAAGGCGGACCCTTTGCCCCTCGCGCACCCCGTGCCTTTGGGCATATCCGCCGTTCACTTCAAGTACGAACATGGACGGCTTGCCGACTGCGCGCGCGGTGTCGGTGAGCGGCTCGGCGTTTTCGACGATGCCGACAATGCTGCCGTCTTCGTCGATGAACATCATGTCGAGGGCTATGCATGTATTATGCATCCAAAACATGTGCTCGCGCCGTTCCCCAAGAAAGAAAAGCATGCCGTGGTCTTCAGCCATCTGGCGGCGGTACATGAGGCCACGCTCGAGATCGCGTGGCATTACCGCCAGCTCCACATCAACTTGCGGGCGCCCTGGCGCGTCGAGCAGCACCACGCCACCGGTGGGCAGGCTCGCTTGTCCTTCAACATCGGCCGGACATTGCGCAGCCAAAGGCGGGTAGCTCAAAGCTCTGTCTGCGGTGGCAGACGGCGCCGTTGCGTGGACAGGCGGCGTGGGCTCGGGCGGCGCGCGGTTGCACGAAACGGCGGCAATGGCGACAAAAAGAGGCAAAACACTAGCAAACACTCGTTTCACGCAGCCACTTTTGCACGGAACGCCGCGGTGCGGCGGGTTGCTGACGCGAACGTAGAGACAAAAAAGAAGCACCGCGCTCCGGCTCGGGGGGGAAAGCCTCAACGCGGTGCCACTCCCCATTTAAGCGAGGTTCGTGCCAATCTAAATACTTGAAATGACGTATATCACCGAGCAATCTATTACGCGCTAAAATTGCGCATCGAAACGATTTGAGTCAAATGTCGCAGTTCGATAAGCGACAAATTTTCACGTGTTATGACGTGGTTACGCGTCAACCAGATCAGCTAGGTCAGGCGCGTAGACTGCGGATCCCAGCGCGATGAACTTTGCCCGGCAGCGCGCGCCCAACAATGCTTTCCGCGGCCCGCGCCGCTTCGACGAGCCGTTCGAGGTCAATGCCCGTGCCGATACCCATTCCGTGCAGCATGTAGACGAGATCTTCGGTGGCGACATTGCCAGCAGCTCCTGGCGCGTACGGGCAGCCCCCTAGCCCGCCAACCGCCGCGTCGAAATGGCGAATTCCGAGTTCGAGCCCGACGACGATGTTCGCGAGCGCTGTTCCGCGTGTATCATGCATGTGCATGGCAATCGCCGAAAGGGGCAACACGCCCAAAGCCCGCTTGATGATCTCGCGCGTACGCTTTGGCGTGCCCGCGCCAATCGTATCGCCGAACGAGATCTGGTAGCAGCCCATGTCGAAAAGCTTCTTGGCGATGGCAATGGACCGTTCGGGTAAAATGTCGCCTTCGTATGGGCAGCCCCAAACCGTAGAAACATAGCCGCGAACGCGCATGCCGGCTTCGCGCGCCGGGCCAATGGTTTGTTCGAATGCGGCAAGCGATTCGTCGATCGTTTTGTTGATGTTTTTCTTGTTGTGGGTCTCGCTGGCGCTCACAAAAACAGCAATCTCTTTTATGTTTGCTTTTTTTGCGCGCTCGAGGCCCTTAGAATTTGGGCAAAGGGCGCTCAGTGTCACCGGTGGCATGGCTCGCTCGCGCAACGTTTTGGTGAGTTCGTCGGCGTCGGCGAGCTGGGGAATCCACTTCGGCGAAACGAAACTCGTGATTTCAATTCGCTCGAGCCCAGCAGCCACCAAGGCATCGATGAGGCGCACTTTGCCTGAAAGTGGAACCGTTGCGCTCTCGTTCTGCAAGCCGTCGCGCGGCGAAACTTCGTAAAGGCTTACCCGATCGGGAACGAACGCCAACGGATCGGACGCGTTGTGCGAAGGCGTACTCATTCGACGTTTTATACGGCCGATAGCCGGCGTTTGCCGTTCGACATTGTGCCCTCTTGGGGGGGCGCAAATGGGATTGCGTAGCGACCGCTGAAGCACGCATGGCAATAGTGTCCGGCGTCAGAGCCCCCTGACGAGTCGCCAATACGTGTGACAGCTTTGAGCATGCCTTCGATCGAGAGATAGCCAACCGAGTCGGCCGTGACGTAGCGGGCAATCTCGTCGATGCTGTGGCTCGAGGCGATGAGCTCGCGCCGTGTTGGTGTGTCGATGCCGTAGTAGCAAGGCCACTTGGTTGGCGGGCTCGAGATGCGCAAGTGCACCTCGCTCGCGCCCGCATGGCGGACCATTTTGATGATCTTGCGTGAGGTTGTTCCGCGCACGATCGAGTCGTCGAGAACGACGACGCGCTTGCCGCGAAGAATGGGTTCGACCGGATTGAGCTTCAGGCGAACGCCGAAGTGGCGGATGGTCTGCTGCGGCTCGATGAAAGTGCGCCCGACGTAGTGCGACCGGATGAGGCCCATTTCGAATGGAATTCCAAGTGCGCCGGCATAACCGATGGCTGCTGGCACACCCGAATCAGGCACGGCAATCACCACATCGGCTGCGGCGGGGCGCTCTTTCGCGAGCGTGCGCCCAAGCTCTTTGCGTACCTCGTAGACGCTGCGGCCGTTCAGACTCGAGTCGGGGCGTGCAAAGTACACATATTCGAAGATGCAATGCTGCGCTTTTTGTGGGTTAGGCAAGCGAAGGCTGCGCATGCCGTCGCCGTTGATGACGAGCATCTCGCCGGGCTCGATGTCGCGCACGTACTCGGCGCCAAAGAGGTCGAACGCGGTCGGTTCGCTCGCAATGACATATGCCTCGTGGCGTGGCACAACGCCAAACTCGCTATCGCCAGCGCGTGATCGTGCCATTGGCGTTGCGGTTGCCAAAGCCAAAAGGCTATTTTTTTTCCGCCGTGATTTCCCGTCGCCAAGAAAGCGGCCTAAGCATAACGGGCGAATCCCGCGTGGATCGCGCACGGCAACCACGGTGTCGGTGGTGAGAAACAGAAGCGAGTAGGCACCTTGCACGTGTCCAAGGGCGCTCATGATGCGATCTTCGATGGCGATTTCTTGGCTGCGCGCAACGAGGTGAACGAGCACCTCGGTGTCGGACGTAGACGAAAAAATGGAGCCGCTTGCCTCGAGCGTTGCGCGCAGCTCGTCTCCGTTCGTAAGGGTGCCATTGTGGCAGACTGCAAGCGATCCGCGTCCGGAGTCAACCGCGAAAGGCTGGGCATTGCGAATATGTGAGCCGCCCGCGGTGGAGTAACGAACGTGGCCGATGGCGATGTGTCCTGGCAGCTTTTTTAGTTGCGCGGCATCAAAAGCTTCCTGCACGAGTCCCATGGCGCGGTGAGCGTACATGCCCTCACCGTCGCTCGTGACGATGCCCGCGGATTCCTGGCCGCGGTGCTGAAGTGCGTGCAGGCCGAGGTAAGCAATGTTGGCTGCTTCCGAATGGCCAAAAACCGCAAAAACACCGCATTGGTCGTGGAAGTGATCGCCCTTGACGTAATCTGAGGCGGCGGGCAATGCCCTGGACGTTGGATCAACCACGGTGAGATAACGGCGCATTCAGATGACACGCAAACTAGCACGACTGCCCGACGTCCTTCTGGCAGTAGGCGAAACCGCTTTCAGGTTGACGCGAGATCGAGGCGGCGTCTAGCGGTCTAAGGCTTTATAAAGCCCGGGTACGAGGCTGTGATGCTCAACTTATATTGGCTGTGCCGGTGCGCGAGGGCATCGAGCGGTGCCGTGTGAAGCTTTGCCTTCACCTCGGCCAAACAAGCGCTGACAAGCTTGGCATTGTTGAATGTGCGGCCATCTTTGGGCGTATAAACGAAGATCGATTTTCTCTTGAAGCTTACCTCGAGGGCATAAGCAATCGCGCCACCGCCGGCGTCGGGTGGAACGCACGTTGCGCTCTCGCTCACGGCTTTGGTAAAGGATTTTTCAAGCTCGACGATGTGGTCGCATGGCTCGACCGGCAACTTTTTGTTGGCGCCGGGATTGTGACAAGCAACGACTTTCACGTCGGAGATAACGGGCTTCGATTGGGCGCTGCTCTCGACCGATGGCGCCGGAATGGTTGGAATCGTTGTTGGAATGGCGGCGGTGCTTTCTCCTGCCGGCGTCGTAATTGGCTGCGCGCGCGGCCTTCGCCAAAGGTAAAGCGGAATCATCACGAGCACGAGGCCAAGACCGAGTGCAACGATCACTTGTAAGCGTGCTGGCCTGTCGGCATAGCTGCTTAAGTTCGCGCGTGATTCAAAACGTGGCTCGGACGGCGGCGACGATCGGAGTGAATCGCGCGGGCCGCGCGATGCAGGGGCCGCGGGAGCCGTTGGAAAAGTGCGCGAAGACGGTGGCGAAAACTCCCCCGATGAAATGCTTTGCCGGTTTGGCTTCGGCGACGAAGCAGTCACAAGTTTAGCATAGCATGACTGCGCATTGCGTTAGAGCATGTTTACCAGCCGTCGCGAGCGAATCGAGGCTATGGCGGAGCGCGAGGAGCCCGCGTAAGCGTACGTTGTGGTACGTGCGCAGGCACCGCAGCGCCCAACCGACGCATCGATTCGCGCAGCAGGCTGGTAAACATGCTCTTAGACCGCTTTCAAAACGCATTCGTAGGGGCGCAGCATGCTGCGCCCCTACAGCGCGCCGCAGCCGCCAACGAAGAGATCGCGTCGACTTGAAAGCGGTCTACGGATCGACGAGCGAACGCACGTTCATGCCTGGTTCATAACGCGCAATGGATGGGACAAGGTCGAGCCCGTCTGGGAGCATGCCTTGCACCTGGCCAACAACCTGTTCGACGAGGTTGCGCGCTTCGGGAAGCCCTGGCCCAATCATGCAAACGGCAAAGCGCAAGGGTCCGGTTCGCCCGCCGGTTACTGCAATGAGCGAGAGCAGGAGCATGTCGGTTAGCTCGATCACGCGAGTTGCGGCGCGCCGGAACGCGAGCATCTCGAGGATGGTTGGCCTGTCGGATGCGAGCCGATTCGGCGCGCGGATTTCATAGCGCGCAATGCTGAGCGGCTGCTCGACCCAGTCGGCGAAAGCCGCTTCGTCGTCGAGCGCTCGGACGAAGTAGTCGCGCAGGAGCATTCCGGTGAGCCCATCGCGATGCGCGAGGTATTGACGCGCGCGCTTGTGATGAGGGCTTTCACGCTGGAAGCTAACGAGCTTGAGGCGCAGCTCGCCGATCTGGAATTCACCGCCGTGCATAAGGTTCACAACCTTTTTGCGCTCGTAGGTGTGCTCGACGTAAGTGCCGTTGGTGGAACCAAGATCTTCGATGGCCCAGGTGCCCGACTGCCAGCGCGCGTTCGCGTGGTGGCCGCTTACCGTGGCTTCGGGCACCACGATGTCGACATCGGTGCGGCGGCCAATGGAAAGCTGCGGGCGCTCGAGCGAGATGAGCTCGCCCACGAACTCGGGCGCGTTCGTTGCGAACGTTGCAAGAAGTCCTTGCGAGCCAGGCACGAATTGGCCCTGGGTATTGCGGCCTGGAGGCGGTCCTGGATCGAGCCTTTCGCGTGGAACTTGTACTGGGTTCGTTGTGAGTTGAACCGGGTTGAAAAATCGCAGATGGCGCGCAGGCAAGCGCTGTTGAGGATCGTCGGCGAGGCACCGGAAAATCTGCTTGATTTCGTCGACGCTCAGCCCTGCAGGCACATCGAACATGATTTGCTGGCGCATTGGCTTGGCGCGAGGTTTGAACCCCGGCTCGGGCACGCGGCATGTCCACATTTCCCAAAGTGTGAGACCGAGCGCGTACAAGTCGTCTTCGATGGATGCGCCGCCGGAGCGAATGCGCTCGGGAGCCATGTAATTCGGCGTACCGCCGTCGGGCGGCGAGCCAGGCCGACGAGCAGACAGGCGCGCGCGCTCTTTGGCGAAGCCGAAGTCAAGAACCACGGCCTTGCCAATGGAACCGTCCGGGTTCGACGTGACCATGACGTTGCCTGGTTTCAGATCGCCGTGCACCAGGCCGCCCGCGTGGATTGCAGCAACGCCCTGACAAACGTCGGAAGCGATGCGCCGAAACTCGTCGGAGGTGTAGCCGCCGTGGGCCTTTTTCCTGCGAATGTGGGTATGGAGCGTCTGGCCCGTGATGTGCTCCATAACGAGGATTGGCCCGTAAACCGACGGCGCGAGATCGTGAACGCGGCAGACGTACGGGCTCGATACCGAGCGAGCAAGTATGAGTTCTTGGCGCAGCGCCTCGTCGTCGCCTGGCATTCGCGCTTCTTCGCGAACGATTTTCAGGGCGACCGGCTGCTGCGTGGCACGGTCATAGGCGAGAAACACCTCGCCCATGCCTCCTTTGCCAAGGCTTTGTCGGATCTCGTAGCGGTCGTTGATAACGGAACCGTGTGAGATCGGGGGCGTCGTGCTGCGCTGCGGCTCGGTCATTGACCCTGGTGGGGACAATCCCCTCGTGTGCCAAGGGTCGTCGATTCTCCGGAATCGCGCAACCCCAGAAAGGCGGGCTTCTTTAAGATGTACGTTTCAAAGCTTCAAACAATTTTCAGATAATCTTGTACTTCTCGCAATTCTCGTAGGCCGCAGCGAGCGCTGCGTCGATCATGTCGACGTTGGTACCGCCGGCTTGAGCCATGTCGGGGCGGCCGCCACCTGATCCGCCGAGTAGCTTCGCAATGGGGACAATGAGCTCATGGGCATTGTAACGATGGCTTAGTGACTTGGACACGGTGCAAACGAGTTGCGCTTTCGGCCCATTGACCGAACCAAGCAAGACGATGGCGTCGCCGAGCTTGTCGCGAAGCTTTTCGGCGAGCTCGCGCAGCATGGCACTGTCTTTCGCATCGACCTTCTCGGCGAGAACTTTGCCAAAGGGCATTGTGCGCGCACGTGCGGCGAGATCGTTGATGGTGCCCCCGCCCGAGCCGCCGCCTGTGCTGCCCATGACGAGCTGCCTTTTAGCGTCGGCAAGATCTTTTTCGAGTTTTTTCACTTCGCCCAAGAGTTTTTCAATCTTTTCGGGAAGCTCATGCGGCGCCGCTTTTACCAGGCGCGCGGACAACTTCACCGATTCTTCGAGCTTGCGAACGTAACCAAGCGCATTCATTCCGGTTGCGGCTTCAATGCGCCGGACTCCGGCAGCAATGCCGCTATCAGACAGGATTTTGAAAAGGCCAATTTCGCCGAGGGTGCGCGCGTGGGTTCCGCCGCACAATTCGACCGAGTCTTTTGTCATGGTGAGCATGCGCACGACATCGCCGTATTTTTCCTCGAAAATCGCCATTGCGCCGCGCTTTCGCGCTTCGGACTGCGAGAGCACTTCGGTGACAACGGGGGCGTCGAGCAAGATCTTTTGGTTGACGAGATCTTCAATGGCTTGGATTTGCTCGGGCAACAGCGCCGCTCCCGACGAGTAGTCGAAGCGCAGGCGATCGGGACCGACGAGCGAGCCTTTTTGCGTTGCGGCTTCGCCCACGACTTGGCGCAGCGCCCAGTGCAAAAGGTGTGTGGCCGAATGGTTGCGGCGCGTTGCCGTGCGAAGGGCATGGTCGACTTCGAGCGAGACCACGTCGCCCACGGCGACTTCGCCCTCCTCAACCTCGCCGAGGTGAACCACGAGACCGGCAAGCGGTTTTTGTGCATCATGCACACAAATGACGAGGCCGTTTTTTTCGTGATTGTGATTGCGGATCGTGCCTTTGTCGCCGACCTGGCCGCCCGACTGCGCGTAGAATGGCGTGGCATGGACGACGATGGCAACCTTGTCGCCTTTGTGCGCGCGGTCTGCGGCTACATCGGCACGCTCGTGGCCCTTTGCGATGAAAAGCACCCTGCCTTCGCCTTGCTCGCGATCGTAGCCTGTAAATTCCACGCTTGGCATGCTTGCCGTTGCTTGACCTGTGTGACCGCCCGCATCTCTGCGCACGGCCTCTAGCGCTGCGCGGAAAATGTCTTCCACGGCTTCTTCTTCGAGCTTGGAGCCTTCGCTGCGAGCGCGCTGCTCGGTCATGGCCTTTTCGTAGCCAGCAACATCGATGTGCAAATCATGTTCGCGCGCAATGACCTCGGTAAGATCCATGGGAAAGCCGTACGTGTCGTAAAGCTTGAAGACAAAGTCGCCCGACAGAACACCACTGCCCGCTTCGCTGGTGCGTGTTGTGCGTGAGATTTCCTCGTCGACCAACTTCAAACCGCGCTCGAGAGTTTCGCGGAAGCGAATTTCCTCGCGCTCGGTGGCGCTGGCAAGGAACGCCTTGCGTTCGAGGAGCTCTGGGTAAAAGTGGCCCATCTGCGCGACGACTTCGAGCGCAAGGTCGTGCAAAAATGGCTTTTGTATGCCAAGGCGGTGACCGTGCCGAATCGCGCGGCGCATGACGCGGCGAAGAACGTACGCGCGGCCGGTGCGGTCGGGCGTGATTCCTTCGGCCATGAGAAACGCCGTCAAGCGTGCGTGATCGGCCATGACGCGCATGGACACATCATCGGCGCTTTGCGTGCCGTGGTAGCTTTTGCCTGCGATGGACGCGGCCTTGTCGACCAGGGCGCGGAGCAAGTCGGAATCGTAGTTGCTCGTTTTGCCTTCAAGCACACTTGCGATGCGCTCGAGCCCGGCGCCAGTGTCGACGCAAGGCTTTGGCAAAGGCTCTAGCTTGTAGACGGCTTGTTCGACCTCGGAGCGGAAAAACTGCATGAAAACGAGGTTCCAGATTTCCATCCAGCCTTGGCCGTCGGGCGTGGGTTCGCGGCCGAACGATTCGAGTGTGGGCTCGCCGTTGCCGGTGAAGTAGTGCAGCTCCGTGCATGGGCCGCACGGTCCCGTGTCGCCCATTTGCCAAAAATTGTCGCCAGGCGCGCCGGGAATTTGGATGATGCGTTCGTCGGACAAGCCCGAGACCTTGCGCCAGATCGAGCGCGCTTCGTCGTCGGCTGCGATGCCTTCGGCACCGCCGAACACCGTGACGATGAGCCTATTTTTCGGTACGAGCCACTCTTTGGTGACAAGCTCCCAGGCAAAAGCAATCGCGTCGTCTTTGAAATAGTCGCCGAAGCTAAAGTTGCCGAGCATCTCGAAGAACGTGTGATGCCTCGCCGTTACGCCGACGTTTTCGAGATCGTTGTGCTTGCCCGAGATGCGAATGCACTTTTGGCTGGAGGTGGCGCGCGTGAAGGGCTTTCGATCTTTGCCCGTAAAGACGTCTTTGAACGGAACCATGCCCGCGTTCGTAAACATCAAGGTAGGGTCGTTGCGAGGAACGAGCGGCGCCGACGCGCAAACTGTGTGGCCTTTGCCTTTGAAAAACGACAAAAACGAAGAGCGAACCTCCGACGCGGTCTTCAAGCTCATGGAGCGATTTATTTAGCACGGACCGGGCTGGCGGTTTCGCCAACCAGCTCGGCGTAAAGGTCGTCGTAGGCGCGTGCAACCACTTCGGGGGTGTAATATGTATTATACATTCGTTTGCCTTCGCGGCCCACGGTGAGCGCGGCATCTTGGTTGGCAACGAGCTCGATCACACGTTCGGCGAGCGCGTGGGTGTTGCCAGGGTCGACCATGGGTGCAAAGCGAAGCGCTTCGAGCGGCCCGCCGCGTGCGACAACAATCGGAACGCCGAGTGCCATGGCCTCGAGCAGCACCAGTGGCAAGTCGACCTTGCCGTACAGGTCGTCAACGGGAAAGGCCACGACCGATGCGAGCGACAAGAGATCATGCATGCTCGATACTTCGCCCAAGTGGTACACTTTCGAGCTTACGCCGTAGCGATCGAGATCTCGCTCGACGCGCTTCTGGGCGTCGGCTGCTGCTTTCGTTTTCTTGCGGCACGCGAACACAATGGTTGCTTGGGGCAAGGCGCGCGTAATGGCTGGCGCGGCTGCGGCAACGGTTTCGGCACCGCGCGAAACTTCGTAGTCGCCTGGGTAAAGAACGACCGGGCCGTTGCCAATACCGTAGCGCGCGCGAACGAGCTTACTTTCGTCGTCCGAGAGTTTCTTTGGGGCGCGTGCGCATGGCGGTATGACGCGAAGGACGTTGGCTGCAACGCCGGCAGCAAGCAACCTGCCGCGCGTGTGCTCGGAAAGCGCGACGACGATGTCGCCGAAGACCAAGCGGGAAGCGCCGTGCAAGCTTCTGGGGGCGCTTGCAACCGTTTGCACGACTTTGCCTCGCCACCCAACTGTCTGCCTCGCCACTTTCGCCAAAAGCGCCACGCTCGACGACAGAGGATTCGGCGCGAAAACAAAGTGCCATGTGTCGAGCGGATCACCGAACAGCAGCCGAAGTGCCACACGCGCGTTCGCCGTGGCTGCTGGCGCGAACCGGCCGGTATCGCGATATACGGGTTCAACGTTGACGCGTGAACCCAACCCGCTTTCGATTTGACGCGATCTCTTCGTTGGCGGCTCCGGTGCGGTCCTCAAAGCCGAAGCAGGCTGTTCCGGTCCGCTCCTCGCCGACCGCCTCGAGCTCGCGTCAACTTGAAAGCGGTCTTCTAGTGTGGTCATGACTGTGGGGCGTGCGCGAACGAGATTGGCCGCAATGTCGCGCGTGAGGTTTTTCGAGCCGTCGTTCCACGGCGGCACCAGTGGTTTCGACACAAACAAAACGCGTAATTCAGCCACCACGCGTGGCTTCTACCATGCGCACGCGCCTTAGTTCGCAAGAGCGACGATGGAGGAACCTACGGTCGACATGGCGCTTTCCACCGCGTGACCAACGGCTTGGTGCTGAAGTTCGGGCAGAGCCTCTTGGCCGGTGCGCGGGTCACCAGTTGCCGACGCGGTGCCGCTCGCTGTGGCGCAGAGGACATGTTGCGGAACTTTGCGGATGGACAAATCGACCTGGGCCGAGACTGTGACGCCACCGTCTTTTGCTGTCGACTGCGTCAGGCGCGTGAGGCTTGCATCGATGAGCAGCACGGGGATTCGCTTTGCCGAGGCGCGCTTGATGAGCGCGTTGTTGGTCACGTCAACGACGACCGCGCCTTGAATCGTGGTCGCCTTTGCGCGCGCCGCCTGCTTCATGACAGCATCGAGATCGGCAGAACCTATACCGGTGTTGTTGCGCATGGCGCCAAGCTCAACAACGTACTTGGCGCGATCGATTTCTTTTGCACTGGGCGTGACAAAGCCTTTCGAAGCGCCGCTCGTGCGAAGCTTGTCGACGGTTTCTTTCATTGCCGCCTTCACCCCCGCAACGCTTTCGCTTTTCATGGCTTGCTCGAGCGCGGGAATTGCCGCCACATCGCCGATGTTACCGAGCGACACAGCACAAGCGACGCGTACGGCCGGGTGGGTGTCACGCAAGCATTGCTCGAGGGCAGTGCGTGCCGAAGGCCCCGAGCGGCCAAGCCGCAGCGCTGCCTGCACGCGAACGCGGAAGTCGCTTGCCGTGAGCTCTGAATCTTGCGAGGCCGACAGGCTCGCGGTCGACAGTGCGAGAGCGACGAGCGCCGCGCCAAAAAGACGCGAAACGAAAGATCGAGAATGCACCTCGGCCTGTTCCCCGTGTCGCAATAGGAAAAGAAAACAGCCAATGCATCAAGCAAAAGCAACGCCAACGAAGAGCCACGACACGACAAACTGCTCTCGTTTGGACAATTAACAATGTGTAACTCACGTCAGCGATGTGCACGATCCATTTTTGGGCAATCACAATGGCTGTCAGCCATTGTCACACGATGCGCGCAACGCGCTCCCATGTGGCAAGCTGTGCGGCTTCGCCAAAGTGTACGGGCGCAGGCTTGGTACGCAGACCTGCAATCAGCGCCTTGGGTGCGGGCGCCTTTCTCCATTGAGCGCCCTGTTTCGCGGATGCCATTGGCAGGCGCCCCATTTGCTCGATTTCGTAGTCCACGGCAGAGACTGCATCTTCCATTCGTGATGTCCGGTCCATCACTTTGCCATCAAGTACGATTTCCCAGCATTTGCCGCTAGTCGCGCGCTTTTGCACCGTAACCTCGCAAAGCTGTCCTTCTTTTCGCAGAAAGTGCAGCCCAACGCCGAAGCGACCAAGTGAAAACCACGCATTTTTCGAGATGGCGCGCACTTCGTCGTCGGTCGTCAAAGTAAGCGGGTCGAAGCTTCTGGCGCGATCTTGAATTTCCGGCAATGTCACCGCGCCCGCTTCGAGTGCGAAGCCAGGGCGGTCAAAGACAATTTCATCCCAAATGCGCTTCGCGCGGCTCACGTCGTCGCCGCGCAGATCGACATCGCGCGGCACACCAAAAAGCGACGGCAGCGTGCAAAGGCTAAGGTTCGAAGTGTCTACGAAGTCGAGAATGAGGCAGTCTTTTTTCTCTGGCGAAAGACGGGTGCCGCGCCCAACGCACTGCGCGTAGAGCCCGGCCGACCGTGTGGGGCGGGCCATTGCGATGCACGCAACGCCGGGATCGTCAAAGCCCTCGGTAAGTACGCCCACGTTCGTGATTGCGTGAATGCGGCCAAGTCGAAAATCGTGGAGCGCATTTTTGCGCGCGTCGCTTCTCATCGCGCCGTGGACAACGCCGGCCGGCACGCCGACGGCGTTCAGCGCATGCGCGAGGTGCCGCGCGTGGCGCACCGTCACGCAGAATGCGATGGTTCGGCGATCGCGTGCGAGCTCCTGGATGGATCGCGCAACCAAAGCGTTGCGCTCTTCGATGTCGATGGCTTCGGCGAGCTCGTCATCGCGGAAATCGGAGCCGCCAGCCGACAGATTGCGAAGATCGCCCGTTGTTGCGATGCGGAAGCCTCGTAAAGGGCAGAGATACCCGTCTTCCACCATTTCGGGCAGCGTTCGGGCATACACGATCTCTTCGAAAACATTGTCGAGCCCCTTGCCGTCGCCGCGCTCGAGTGTGGCGGTGAAACCAAGGAGCGTGCCCGAAAAGCAGTCGTCAAAAACGCCAAGCTGGCGAAGGACGCGAAGGTTGTCGCCCGACGCGGCGTGATGACATTCGTCGTAAACAATGAGCCCGATGTCGCGATCGCGAATTATGCGTGCAAGGCGGTGTTCGTGAAGGGATCGAATCGAACAAACGAGAACCTTGGCGCTATCCGAAGCGCGGGCTTGGCCACGCTCGATGGTAACAACCGCCTCCCCGCCCAAAGCGCTGCGGACTTTTTCGCTCGCTTGCGCCACCAGCTCTTCGCGATGCGCGAGCACAACGACGGGCCGCCGCGCAATCTTGGCAAGGTGCGAGAAAATGACAGTTTTGCCAGCGCCCGTGGGCAAGCTTATGACCATGCGGCGCACACCGCGGCGCCGCGCAGAAATCACGGCTTGGATGGCATCGTGTTGGTAAGGTCTGAGCGTGACAGCCACGTGTGTAAGATCCGGTAGCTTTCGAACACCAGACCAAGATCGGTCGACTCATTCGTCTGGTGGGCTTGCGCGTTTTCGCCGGGCCCGAAATTGATGGCGGGTATGCCAAGAGCCGCAAATCGCGCGACGTCCGTCCACGCCTGTTTTGGTTCCACGCTGCGCGCGCCAGCCAGGGTAAGCCTTTGCACGAGGGGGTGGTTGTCGGCGGGACGCGCGCCAGGCGACACATCGGTAAACTCGACGCGGGTCGCGCCCCCCGCCGTGCCAACCAGCGCGAGCACGTCTTTCTGCGCTTGCTCCGTCGAAGTGTCTGGCGCGAAGCGGTGGTTGATGTTGAGCGAGAAGGCATCTGGAACGATGTTGCGACCACGGCCGCCGCTCGCGAGCGTGACAGTGGTTATGGTTCGGTAAATATGCCCTTCGACGCGATGTTCGATGGGCCGGAGCTCGCCGAGCTTTGCCAACAAACCCGCAGCCTTCGTGATGGCGTTGTCGCCCTCCCACGGGCGAGCGCTATGCCCCGTTTTGCCAAGGAACCGTACGGTTGCATGAATGGAACCGCAGCAGCCCACGTGAACCTTGTTGTCGGACGGCTCGAGGCATACGGCAAGATCAACGTTGCGGAGGTCGGGATCTCGCTCGATCACGAGGCCAAGCTCGTTGTCGGCAAAAGGGCCTTCTTCGCGCGCATAAAAAACGAGCGTGAGATTGCAGCCTACGAATTGGGTGGCCGTTTCGGCCAAGACAATCATAACGGACAGGCCGCTTTTCATGTCGGCCGAGCCGGCGCCGTAGCAACGACCGTCTTCGACGCGACAAGGGCCGTTTTCCGTTTGCACGGTGTCGAGGTGCCCGACGAGCGCAACATGCGGACGGCGTGGCCCGTACTTTCGAACCAGCGGCACAACGATGGAATTTCCGTAGCGTCGGATACGTGCTGCAAGCGGCAAGCGCGTCAGGCGTTCTTGCACGGCATCGCAAAGAGCGCGCTCTTCACCGGTGGGCGATGCAATCGAACAAAGCCAAAGAAGCGTTTCTTCGAGCACCACAGACATGGGCATGCGCATGTCCACGGTTGTGCGCGAAATGCTCACCGTTATTCTCCGTCAAATTTTTCGTCACTTTAGCTCGCGACGGGAGCGACTTTGTTTGCCGCGAAGAAGTAGGCAATTTCGATGCGCGCGTTTTCGAGCGAATCAGACCCATGAACAGCATTTTCGCCGACGCTGGTGCCGTAAAGCTTACGAATCGTGTTTGCGTCGGCCTTCGCGGGATCGGTTGCGCCCATGACTTTGCGATAGTGCATGACGGCGTTTTCGCGCTCGAGCACAACGAGAAAAACTGGCGATCGAATCATGAAATCGACCAGCTCGCCGAAAAATGGGCGTGCCCGATGCACGGCATAGAAGCCTTCAGCTACCGGGCGAGTAAGCTGCACGCGCTTGCACGCGAGGATTGAAAAGCCAGCTTCTTCGAGCAGGGCGAGGATCGCGCCCGCTTTCTTCTTTTCAACGGCATCGGGCTTGATGATGCAAAGGGTGCGTTCGACGGACATCACTTTTCTCCCAAAGCTCCGAGCTACTTCATCATTGATTGCAGCGTGGAAGCCATGTCGCTCGGCGTTGGCGCAACTTTCGCCCCTGCCTTGGTGAGCGCCGCGATTTTCGCCGCCGCCGTGCCCTGGCCGCCGGAAATGATCGCGCCGGCGTGGCCCATTCGCTTGCCAGGCGGCGCTGTTACGCCCGCGATGAACGCAGCGACAGGCTTGGTCATCTTCGCTTTGATGAATGCCGCGGCGCGCTCTTCGGCGCCGCCGCCGATTTCGCCAATCATGATGATGCCGTGAGTGTTGGGATCGTTTTCGAAGAGTTCGAGCACGTCGACGAAGTCCATGCCGCTGACCGGATCGCCGCCAATGCCAATGCCAGTGGACTGGCCAATGCCAAGCGCGGTTAGCTGACCTACGGCTTCGTAGGTGAGTGTGCCAGACCGCGAGACAACGCCAATGTGACCTGGCCTGTGAATGTGGCCGGGCATAATGCCGATTTTGCACTCGCCCGGTGTGATGATGCCAGGGCAGTTCGGGCCGATGAGTCGCGGGATGCTTTTGCCCTGGTTACGGCGCTCGGCTTGCTTGGCTTCGAGCACGCGCCGGACGCCGAGCATGTCGATGACAGCAATGCCTTCCGTGATGCAGACAACGAGGTCGAGATCGGCATCGAGGGCTTCAAGAATCGCATCGGCTGCTCCCGGCGGAGGAACGAAGATGACGGTCGCATTGGCGCCCGTTGCTTTTGCCGCCTGGCTGACCGTGTCGAACACCGGCACTTTTGCGGTGCCAGCGGGTGCATTGTGCACGAATGTTTCGCCGCCTCGCGTGGGCGTGACACCGGCCACGACGCGGGTGCCGTATTCGATCATCTGCTTGGCATGGAATGATCCCGCGCCGCCGGTGATTCCTTGGACAATAAGCCTCGTGTCTTTACCGACCAAGATGCTCATCGTGCACCTCCGGAAACAGCGTTGACGATTTTCTGCGCGCCATCCGCCATGGTTGTGGCGGCCGTGATGGCAAGGCCGCTATCGTTCAAAATTTTCCGACCGAGCTCGACGTTCGTGCCTTCGAGGCGAACGACGAGCGGCACCTTGAGCCCGAGTTCTTTTGCAGCAGCCACAACGCCGAGCGCGATGACATCGCACTTCATGATGCCACCGAAAATGTTGACGAAGATGGCCTTTACCTTCGGGCTTTTTAGGATCATGGTGAAGGCTTTGGTGACTTGCTCTTGCGTGGCGCCGCCGCCAACGTCGAGGAAGTTGGCAGGGGCAACGCCGCGGCTTTCACCGGCGTGCTTGATGATATCCATCGTGGCCATGGCAAGGCCCGCGCCGTTGACGAGGCAGCCAACGTTGCCGTCGAGCGATACGTAGTTGAGGCCTGCACTTTTTGCTTCGAGTTCGACCGGGTCTTCCTCGGCGTCGTCGCGAAGATCGCCCCAAATTTTGTGGCGGAAATCGGCGTTGTCGTCGAAGTTGACTTTTGCGTCGAGCGCCACGATGTCGCCATTTCGGAGAACCGCGAGTGGGTTGATTTCGAGCAGCGAACAGTCTTCTTTGACGAACGCTTCGTACAGCGAACTCATGAGGCGAACGAACTTGGCAACGGTGTCTTTGCCGTGCTGCATGAGGCTGAGACCAAAGGCCAGCTCGCGCGCTTGGTAGGCCGAAAGACCAACGGCTGGGTCGACGTGGACTGTGAGAATTTTCTCTGGTGAGTGCGCGGCAACTTCTTCGATTTCCATGCCACCTTCCGTGGATGCGATGAAGGCGATGCGGCGGCGATCGCGGTCGACGAGCGCGCTGAGATAAAGCTCGCGGACCATGTCGAGACCTTGCTCGATGTAGAGGCGGCGCACCTTCTGGCCTTCAGGGCCAGTTTGATGCGTGATGAGCTGCATGCCGAGGATTTTCTCGGCGAGCTTTCTTGCTTCCGCGGCGCCGCCTTTGGCAACCTTCACGCCGCCGCCTTTTCCACGGCCACCAGCGTGAATTTGCGCTTTTACGACAACGACTTGGTTGCCCGTTTCCGCGATGAGTTTTTTGGCGGCTGCTTCCGCCTCATCAACGGTGAATGCAGGATAGCCTTTAGGAACGGGTACGCCGTATTTGGCGAAGACCTGTTTGCCTTGGTACTCGTGGATCTTCACGGCGCGGACGGTACCAGAAAAAAAACCGCCCGGGCGCGAGATTCACGCGCCCGGGCGGCTGTTATTCACGACGCAACGCGTTGCAGACGTGGGGCACCCACAAGGGGTGCCCCTACAGCCAACAAAACGCATATTCGTAGGGGCACCCCTTGTGGGTGCCCCATATTCGTTAGCTCTTTTTCACGACATCGACGATGCCCTGAACGCTCTTGGCGCTCTTGGTGAGCATGGCTTTCTCGTCGTCGGTGAGGGGGATCTCGACGACTTTCTCGACGCCTTTGCCGCCCACGATGCACGGCACGCCCATGAAAAGATCGCGATAGCCGTATTCGCCGTCGAGGTAGGCCGCGCAAGCGAGCAGGCGCTTTTGATCGAGCAAGTAGGCCTCGGCCATGGCAACAGCGGCTGTTGCGGGCGCGTAGTACGCGCTGGTGCCCATGAGCGCCAGAACTTCGCCGCCGCCTTTGCGGGTTCGGTCGACGATGGCAGCAATTTTGTCTTTGGCAATGAATTGCGTTGCCGGCACGCCATGAATGGTTGTCATCGACAGAACTGGGACCATGTCGTCGCCGTGGCCGCCAAGAACCATCGACCGCACGTCCTTGACGCTGACGCCCGCTTCACGCGCGAGAAAGAGCTGAAAGCGAGCCGAATCGAGCACACCCGCCATGCCGGCAACCATGCCTTTCGGGCAGCCCGTGACGCGCTTGTACTCGTAGACCATGGCGTCGAGCGGATTCGAAATGACGATGACGAAAGCGTTTGGACAATGTTTCTTCGCGTTGTTTGCGACATCGCGAATGATGGGAAGGTTGATGGCGATGAGGTCGTCGCGCGACTGCCCAGGCTTGCGGGGGATGCCAGCTGTGACGATGAGAACGTCGGCACCTTCGAGATCGGCCCATTTGGCCGTGCCGCGAACGAATGAGTCGTAGCCGAGAATGGCGCCGTTCTGTTCGAGATCGAGCGCTTTGCCTTTGGCAAAATTTTCTTTTGGTGCAATGTCGAAAAGATAAACGTCACCGAGCTCGCGATTCGCGCATAGGCGGGCGAGCTCGCCGCCGATGTTGCCAGCACCAATGAGTCCGATCTTTTTGCGGGTAGGCATGGAGAGATCCTTTCGCCGTCTGGGCCGAGCCCGGAGGTGCACGCCGTCATATCACATAGGCATCGATTGGGGATGAGAGCATGTTTACCAGCCGTCGCGAGCGGCGCGAGACCAAGGCGGGCCCGAGGAGCCCGCGTAAGCGTACGTTGTGGTACGTGCGCAGGCACCGCAGGGCCCAACGACGGCATCGCGTCGCGCAGCAGGCTGGTGAACATGCTCTGAGTCAGTCGATGGCTCCCAGGGCTTCGCCCACCGCGTCAAACAGCGTGTCGAGCTCTTTGCGCGTGGTGATGAAAGAAGGCGAAAATTGGAGCGTGTCGCCGCCGAAACGCACGTAAAAGCCTTTCTTCCACAAGCGCATGGCCGCTTCATACGGTCGCACGATGCCATCTCCGCCTCGTGCGGCGAGCTGCAGTGCGCCCGCAAGACCGCAGTTGCGAATGTCGACCACATGGCGTGCGCCGCGAAGGCCGTGGATGGCGTTCTCGAAGTGCGGAGCGAGCTCGCCAGCTCGAAAAACGAGGTTTTCGCGTGCCATGATCTCCATGGTGGCAAGGGCCGCCGCGCACGCCACCGGGTGCGCCGAATAGGTGTAGCCATGCGCAAACTCGATTGCGTACGGCGGGGTTTTTTGATCCATGAACGTGTCGTAAATTTCGCTTTTCGCGATGACGGCGCCCATGGGAATGGCACCGTTGGTGATTTGCTTGGCCACGTTCATGATGTCGGGCACGACGCCAAAGTAGTCGGCGCCAAACATTTTGCCGGTGCGCCCAAAGCCGGTAATCACTTCGTCGAAGATGAGCAGAATGTCGTGCCGATCGCAGATTTCGCGCAGGCGTTGCAGGTAGCCAACGGGCGGAACGATGACGCCGGCGGAGCCCGACATGGGTTCGACGATGACGGCCGCAATATTCGATGCATCATGCAACTCGATGAGCCTCAGCAACTCGTCGGCGAGCTCGACGCCTTTTTCGGGCATGCCACGGCTGAATGCGTTGCTAGGCAAGAGCGTGTGGGGAAGGTGATCGACGTCCATGAGTGCGCCGAAGTCGCGGCGGTTTCCACCAATGCCGCCAAGGGCTGTGCCGCCAACGTTGACGCCGTGGTAGGCACGCGCCCGGCCAATGAGCTTCGTTTTCGTTGGCTTGCCTCGAAGGCGATGGTAGGCGCGCGCCATTTTGATCGATGTGTCGGCGCTTTCGGAGCCTGAGTTGGTGAAAAAAACATGGTTTAGCCCCGCGGGCGTAAGCTTCGCGATCGTGTCGGCGAGCTGAAACGAGAGACGATGGCCGTATTGGAAGCCCGGCGCGTAATCGAGCGTGCCTAGCTGGTGCGATACGGCGTCCTGGATTTCTTTGCGCGCGTGACCGGCGCCGCAGCACCACATACCCGAGAATGAATCGAAAATTTTGCGGCCGCCGTCGTCGGTGAACGTGTTGCCTTCGGCTGCAACGATGATGCGCGGATCTTTGTGAAAGGCACGGTTTGCCGTGGTTGGCATCCAGTGCGCGCGCAAGTTGAGATCGCCTGTGGCAGTGCGAAGCTGACTCATGCAAAACACATCCTTCCTGCTTCCATAATGAAAGCGGGAACAATACGCTCGAGCGTCGACTCGCGCGTCAAAAAATCGATCGAAACAGATCGCGAGCCTGGGCAAGCTCACCCAACGACACCCACTCGCCTGGGCCATGCGCCTGCGCAATGTTGCCTGGTCCGACAACGACGGCGTCGATGCCGCTTGCTGCGAGAACCGCGGCCTCGGTCCAGAAACCAAGATCGATGGGAGGGTGCGCGCATGGTCCAAGCAGGCGCTCGAACGCGACGATGTTTTGCGTTGCGAAGGGGGCGTTGTTTCGGATGAAAATCACGCGCGCTAAAGGTTCGATGCTGCCTACGAGCGCTTCGAGCTCGGCGCAGATTGCGGGAGCCTTGGTGCCTGGTGCGGGCCGCAGCGACACGAGCAGACGCGCGTGGGTTGGAATGACGTTGAACGCCGTGCCGCCACTCATTTGCGCGACATTCATGCATGTTCCCTGAAAACCAGGAGGACCTAGTAGCGAATGACGCTTTGCCCATCCGTCGAGCGCGAGAGCAACCTTTGCAAGCGTTACGAGCGGCGCGGGCGTTGCGTCCGCAAGAGACGAATGCCCGCCGGGCCCCGTGACCTCGACCTCGAAGGCAATGAGGCCGCGATGACGAACGCCGAGGTGCAGGTTCGTTGGCTCGCACACGATGGCATGGGTGAGGCCTTCGCGAAGAGGACTTTTGACGAAGGCGCGCATGACAACGCCGCTGTACTCTTCGTCACCGGACAACAAGATGCCCGTGTTGGTAGGTTTTTTTTCGGCGAGCGCCGCGAGGATGGCTGCCATCGCGCCTTTCGTGTCAGCGGCGCCGAGAGCGCAGAGCCGCTCGTCGTGAACGACTGCCGAAAATGGGTTGCTTGCCCAGCTGGCGTTCGGCGCAACGGTGTCGAGGTGTGCGTTGACAAGAAGCTTTGGCGAACCGAAGCGCGCATAAACGTACGATGCAGCCTTGCCATCGCCGCGAGGCACATCGCCTACGGTGACGCTGTCAGGGCCTCGCTCGCGGAGAAGCACCGCGAGACGGTCGGCGAGCGCGCGCTCGTTTCCGTCCGCGAGATCGGTGCGGAAAGAGACAAGCTCAGTAAGAATGGCGACCGGATCGTTCGACGGATGGCTGCTCATGGCTTATTGGCAAGTCGGGCTGTTTGGCGCGAGGTTCTCGCACCCGGCGCTCTCTGTGCTGGTTTGGACGATGATTTGGCGAAGCTCGTAGAGGCGGCAGTTTAGCGTGTTGCCGCTGCTCGGGCCTTCGGGGCCTTCGCCGCCGCCGTCGGCATTGGCTTGCTCGTAGTCGAATGCGGCGCATGCCGTGGCGCACGCAGGCAGCGAGTCGTATGGCGGCACACCAGCCTCGGATAGCTCGGAGAGCCCGGTGTCGGGGAAGCACACGGTGGACGCGAGCTGGCAGAACGAAGTGCAGCGATCGCCGCAAGTTCCGCCGCCGAATGGACCGGCTGCAAGGCAATAGGTTATGGCGTCTGTGAGGGCAGGGCTTCCAGCATAGAATTGCCGGCACGCGAGCGAATTGTTGTTCGTGTCGCCCGCCTTGCCGTCGGGCATGTGCGCGCAGAACTTGAGGCATTCGTATTCCGATTCGTATTGCGCGGCGTCGCCCTGGCAGTTGTCCATGACAAGTTTGCAATAGTGGTCGCACCGTGGCGGGAGAGCCGGTGTGCCTGCATCGCCATCGCTCGAGCCGCCGTCGGGAGCGTCGACGACCCCACCATCACGACGGGGCGAAGCGTTGTCGCCGGCGTTGTCTGAGTTGTCTGGTGCGGGCGTGGTGGTGTGGGAGCACGCCGCCATACCGCCCGACGTGACAACAGAGAACAAGGCGCACAAAACAAAAAAGCGCTGATAAGACGGGACCAAACGCATGATGAGGTCACGGCTTGCATGCATTCCGCTTGCTGAATTTTGGGGAGGCCGTGATAGAAGCACGAACCTGTGGATGCTACCGTTGTAGCGAAAGGCCGGCTACAGGTTCGAGGCGGCAGTGTGAAGTTGACTTGGGGCCAAGCCAACAAGCCGTCGATTGAAATCGGTCCCGAGCCTCAGGTTGTCGGGCGCAACGAGGCTTGTGACCTGGTGGTTGACGACCGCAAAGTAAGCGCCGTGCACCTGGAGCTCATTGCTACCGAGCACGGCGTGCGCGTTCGCGATCTCGGTTCGCGAAACGGTACCTACATCAACGATGCGCGCATTGGCGAAGTGTACCTCACCAAGCCTACGACAATCACGGTCGGTGACTCAGCCATTGCTTTCAGTCCTGCGGAGCCCGAGCACGTCAATGTTCCAGAGGTTGCGCAATTTGGACCTCTCGTTGGCGTCAGCGCGGCCATGCGAGGGGTTTTCGAGCGCTGTCGCAAAGCGGCGCCTACCGACCTCACGGTTCTCATTCTTGGCGACACAGGCTGCGGCAAGGAACTCGTGGCGCAAGCCATTCATCAGGCAAGCGCCCGCGTGCACAAGCCATTCGTCGTGGTCGATTGCGGTGCCATCCCGCCAAGCCTTGCAGAAAGCACGTTGTTTGGTCACGAGCGCGGTTCGTTCACGGGGGCCGTCGACAGGCGTATCTCGCCGTTCGTCGAAGCGGACGGCGGCACCATTTTCCTCGACGAGCTCGGTGAGCTGCCCATCGATGTGCAGCCGAAGCTACTTCGAGCGCTTGCCGAGCAGCGCATCAAGTCCGTTGGTTCGAACACGTACCGCCCCGTCAATGTCCGTGTCATTGCAGCGACCCGTCGCGATCTCGTTCGCGAAGTCAATGCCGGCACATTCCGAAGCGACTTGTACTTCCGCGTTGCACAGCTCCGAATCGAGCTGCCGCCGCTTCGCGAACGCCTCGAAGACATTCCATCGCTTGTCCGCAAAATGATTGGTGATTTGGGCGACCCAAGCGCCAACGATCGCGTCACCACCGACTCGCTCGAGCGCCTCATGCGCCACGACTGGCCAGGCAACGTTCGCGAGCTGCGTAACGTCATTGCCGTGGCTCTTGCCTTTGGCAAAGAGGGTCCCATCGATTTGGCGCAGCACCTGGTGCCGCTCGTTTCCGGGAGCGCCTCGACACCCACGCGCGGACGCACCTTTCAAGACGCCAAGCGCGAGGTGCTTGCCCGATTCGAACGCGAGTATTTTACTGCGCTTTACGCCGAGTGCTCGGGCAACGTGAGCGAAATCGGCCGGCGCGCCGCGATGGAACGCGCGCATGTTCGTGGCTACCTCCGCCGTCACGACATTGGCGACATCATGAAGAAGTCCAACGATTCCTGAGCCGCGCTCATGTAACGTTGATCTCGGGTAACTTCGTGAATCATTTTGTAACTCGTGGGCTCACATTCTTTTTGGTAGCCATTCTCGCGTTGGCGTCGGCGTCCCTCATCAAACACGATCCTCGTTTTGCGCTCGTCGTGGTCACCGTCCTTGTTGGCTTGGCCGTGCCAACGTGGCTTTCGCGGCGACGCATGCGTGCGCTCTTGCTTTCGGGCGACGTTCAGCAGGTTCTCGGCATGTGGCAAGGGTCGCTTCAGCGCGTCACGTGTCCGGAAACGATGGCGCCGCTTCTTACGGCTACGGCGTATGCCGCGTACGGCTTCATCGATGCCGCGCAGCATTCGCTCGAGCGGGCCGTGCGCGGACCCGCCTGGGACGCTGCGATGGAACAGCGCCTCTTTGTCGAAGCTCTTCTCGACGTTTACGTTGGTGAGCGCCAGCGCGCTCTTTCGAAGGCTGCCGAGCTCGAAGGAATGCCGCTTCCCCCGGCCAACTTCTGGATGAAACGCAAGATTGCCCTGCTTCGTCGTGGCGTGTCCGCGCTCACGCGAGCTTTCGCACACGCAAGCCAAAGGTCGGACGAGAAAATCCTTCGCAATGCCGCAAGCGCATCGCCGCTCGTTCATTGGGCCATGCACTACGCCCGGGCCATCGTGCTCGTTGATGCAGGCCGCAAGACCGAAGCGCTCAACGCCATTGCTCGGGCACCGTCCTGGCCGGAAGAAAGCGCCTTTCATGCCTTCCACTCCGAGCTTCTGAGCGCCGCAAAGTAGATCGGCTATTCTCGTGGCTATGCCCGCGGGCACCGACAAAAAGTCCACGCACGCACCGATGCTCGCGAAGTACGAGCTATGCGAAGAGCTCGGGCACGGAGGCATGGCCACTGTTTACCGCGCGCACGATCCACGCCTTGCGCGCGACGTTGCCATCAAGGTGCTGCACCCGCATCTCAAAGAAAGTGGCGAAATCGCTCATCGCTTTGCTGTCGAGGCGAAAGCCGTTGCGAAGCTTCGCCACCCGAACATCGTCGAAGTGTTCGACGTGTCGGCACCGAACGACGCGGAGCAGTACATTGTCGTCGAGCTCGTTCGCGGCGAAACGCTGCGAGCTGTGCTCGATCGCGAGGGTTCGCTCCCGCCGGAAATCGCCGCAGCCCTTGGTGCAGAAATTCTCGCGGCGCTCGGGCATGCGCATGCCGAAGGCGTGGTGCATCGAGACGTGAAACCGGAAAATGTTCTCGTTGAGCATCGCGCGGCAATCGCGAAAGGCGCGAACAGGCCGGCAACTTTAAGCGTCAAGCTCACCGATTTTGGAATTGCGAAGCTCATTGGCGTGCAAGGTGTCACCTCGACCGGGCAGGTGCTTGGCAGCCCGGCGCACATGGCGCCCGAGCAGATCGAGGGCGGTGAGGTCGATGGGCGCGCCGACGTTTTTGGCGTTGGCGTGCTTCTTTACGAATGCATGGTTGGGCATCGGCCATTCGAAGGCGCGAACCCGGCGCAGGTTCTTCGCCGTGTGCTCGACGGATTTTACGCAAGCGCCGAAAGCGAAAAAGCCACGATTGGCAAGGTGTGGAGTCAAATTCTCGATCATGCACTCCATCGCAACGTTGGTGCGCGGTTCGTAGACGCGCTCGCCATGCACGCGGCCATCGTCGCCGAGCTTACGCGCGTCGGTTTTGGCAATGGGCGCGAAGAGCTCGAGGCCTATTTCGACGATCCCAAAGGGTATTCGTCCAAGCATTCGCAACGGCTCATCGCAAATCTTTGTGCCCTTGGCAGCGAGGCTAGCAAGCGCGGCGACGCCATTGCGTCGGCAGGCGATTACAATCGTGCGCTTGCGTTGGCGCCGGACGATCCGGAGCTGCTTCGAATCGTGTCGACCATGCATCGCGCCGAGGCAAGAGCGCGTTGGGTGCGTCGCGCACTGCCTTTTGTTTTTGGTGTGGTGCTGCTCGGTGTGAGCGCTTTGTTCGTGGCGCGTGCGCTGCGTGCCGGACCTTTACCCCCAACGGCGGTGAAAACCACCGACCATGCCGTGCACAGCCCTTCGGCTTTGCCTTCGCATGGTGAGGCAAACGCCGAGTCGTCGGCAAGCGAGGCAAACGAAGCGTTGCCGACGCCGTCCGGGCCCACGCCTCCTGCGATTCCTGCTCTCCACAGGCGCGGCGCGGTTTCTGCGGCTGCTGTGGCGGCCAAAGGCAAACACAGGTTGCTGTTTCGCAGCGTTCAACCGCCGGCAGGTGTCTGGGCGAGCCTGGATGGCGCGCAAGCGTTCGAGGTGACATCCGGCCTGTCAGTCAACATTTCGAACGAGCGCCACACGCTTACACTTTCTTGCAAAAATCCGTTCTCAGAGAGCGATCTCTGCGAAGTGGATGTGCGAGCGATCGAGCCGAGCGAAATCGATCAAACCATTTTTGTTCGACTCAAAATTCTACCGGCTACGCTCATCGTCAACGGAGACGTGACGCACTCGTATCGCGTCGAGCAATGGCCGAGTATGAAAATTTTCGCGGGCCAACCCGCGTCGATCCCGATGCGCACGGGCTCCGACCGCGTCACGGTAGTCGACAACACCGACAATACGAAGCGCGACGTCAAGCTCGAAGCCGGCGTGCAGGCCACTGTATCGTTCAAGTAAGTAGTTCAAGCGACGGCGGCATCGGACGAATCCGTAATCGGTGTAAACTTGTGCGTCCCATGACGCGCGCCTTTCGCTGTCTGCTCATCACAGCGACGCTTGCCTTGGCGTCGCCCGCGTTCGGGCAAGATCGCGTCGAACTCGAAAAAGCGCGGGCCGCTTACCTTGCACGAAATTATGCCGATGCCGAAGAGCGCCTTGGTGCGCTCGTCGACCCGCAGCACGGCCTTCGCGAACCTGGACTTCTTTCGCAAGCGCGCATGTACCTTGCTGCAACGCTTCTCGCGGACGGCAAGCGCGATGCAGCGCTCGACATGCTCGACAAACTCATCGTGGAAGATCCGTCTTTCGAGCCCGACCCATTAAGTTTTCCGAGCGATGTCATCAACACGTTCATCGATGTGCGCGCGGGTCTGCAAGAGCGGCTGCGCGAAGCGGCGCGCAACGCGGCTCGCCTCGAGGCCGAAAAGAAAGCGAAGGCCGAGAGGGAGCGAGTGCAGCACGAGGCATGGATCGAGCGCGTGAAGGAGATGGCCCGAGAGGACAAGACAACTGTGCGAAACCTTCGGCTGGTGGCATTCGTGCCGCTGGGTGCTGGGCAGTTTCAAAACCGGCAGCCCGCGCTTGGATGGCTTTTTTTTAGCACCGAGGCCGCCCTTGTCGTTGCAACGGCAGTTACGATTCCAATGTATTCGTATGCCATTGGTCGACGCGACGACGAGCTTCGCTCAGGCGACATCGAGCAGAAGGCGGGCATTTATAGCGACCGTGCTCGCACCATTCGAATCGTGAACTTGGGCCTTGTTGGCGGTCTCGTTGCGCTTGCCGCTGCGGGCATCGTGCAAGCCAATGTTGCCTTCGTTGCCGAAAGGGAGGAAACCCAGAGGCGCCCGTTGCCAGCCTTGTCGCACCTCGTCCCAACGCTCTCGCCTATCGGGCGCGACGACGGTGGATTGGCGGGGATCACCGTCGGTCTTTCAGGCACCGTGTTTTGATTCGGTAGGGGCGTATGGCCATACGCCACTACCCGCACCGCAGGGTCTAACCGCACATTTCGTAGGGGCGGCATTCATGGCGCCCAACTGCGGCATTTCCTGAGGGCGCGATGAATCGCGCCCCTACATGGAGAATGGTTCGGGCATGAACAGAAGCACGAACATGACCAGTGTTACGATGGCGATGACTTTTCGACCTGTATCGAGCGGGGCGGCGGTCGTCTCAGGGTGATTGAGCAGATCGCTCTGGCGTAAACTTCCGCCTTTTGCCTCCATGGCGATGCAAAGCGCGAGCCCCCCGAAAAAGGTGACAAGGTAGATGGGATGGTGGTGGTCACGCGCAAGGCTGGCGAGCATCAGCAGGCTGAGTGTTGAAACGATTCGTGTGCGAATCGAGATTGTGGGGCGCCTTTGCTCGCGCGCCGCTCGAGAGCTTGGTGCGAGCGAGCCGAGGATTGCGAGCATTTGGAACCAGACAATCCAGAACATGCTGTTCGCGATGTGCCTGCCCAAGTGGTACATGCCGGCGCTCATGTCTCGCGCGCTGACGTCGCGCGCGAGATGACCAAGGACGACGACGAAGAAGAAGACGAGCATCGAGCGATGCACGAAGCTTGCGTAGAGGTTTTGTTTGGTTCCGAATAGGGCGTAGGCAACGTGACCGCCATCGAGCTGCCCAACCGGGAAAAGGTTGATCATGGTCACGAACAATCCGCCCCACGCACCGAACGCTGCTGGCGAAAGCTGGATATCCATGCCCTCGGCAAGAGGTGGCCCAACGAGGCGGTGAATGAGTTTCATGAGGATGGATTCGCCAAACCACACTGTATCGTCCGACACCGCACCAACGGTCGAGTGGGCAATGCCCCACACGTAGAGGGGAATCGCGAACAGGAGCCCGGCGAGCGGCCCGGCCGCGCCAATGTCGAGCAGCGCGCGCCGCGTTGCAATGGTGCCCCGCATTCGGATGACGGCGCCCATAGTGCCGAACGGGCTCAAGATAGGCAGCGGAATGAAGTAGGGCAGCGAAGCTTGTACTTTGTGAATGCGAGCCGCAACGTAATGCCCCAGTTCGTGCGCGACGAGAATGCTTAGTAGTGTTGCAGCGAATTCGACTCCACGGGCAATTGCAGAAGGCGAACGGAGCGCGTCAAAGTATTGCGCTCCGATGGTGGTCCACAAGCCGACGGTTTCTGAGGGCGCTTCCGAAGGCGCTTTGGCGGGTGCGTCGACACCCAAGTTGCCAATGCCGGTGACGAGCACACTCGCAATGGTTGCGACGAGCAGCGCTGCGTTGGTGCGCCAGGCGAGCCTGGTTTTCGGTGCGCCTACAGCCTGGCTCATTTGGTGGCGCCTTTCGGTGTCGGAGAGTGCGGGCGCAAGGCGTCGCGCAGTGCTTCGGCAAGACGCGAGAGCTGGGGTTCGAGCCGGCCGTCGATGCGGCCGAGTTCCGTTTGCACGACGAGCGAGCCACGACCTAGATCGACATTCGGCACGACGTCGGCGACCACTGTGCCAAGGGTTGCGAGCGCTGCGCTGAGTGCTGGAACGTCAGCCGGGTTTGCTTCCATGCGAACTTGGCGAGCGCCGCGCGTCTCGCGCAATGCTTCGGCAGCGAGCAATGCGATGCGTTCGGGTTCGCACTGCAAAGTCTGCCCGACGAGGCGTTCGGCGAGCACCACGGCCACTTCGATGGTTCGGTCGATTTCTCGCTCGCGATGCGTTTCTTCCGCTGCTCGAAAGGCGAGCATTTCTGCGGCAAGCTTGGCGATTTCTTTTTCGCGAGCCTCTTTTGCGGAGTCGGCTCCGATGCGCACGGCCCGCGCCTTCGCCTCTTCAACGATGGCCGTAGCCTTTGCCGTTGCGTCGCCCACGATTTTCGAAGCTTGATCGTGCGCGTCGACCACCAGCTTGGGAATGCGGCGGCCTGGCGGAGATTGCGGGCGCTTTGAACCTGCTGCTACTGGAGCTTCGGCAAAGGCGCCTTGGATGACACGCGCACGCTCTATGCTCATCGGAGCGTGATCTCCGCGGCGGCTGTTGCAATTTCCTGCGTTGCAAAGGCAAGGGCTGCAGCGCGGACAGGCTTGCGCGTATCGGACAGGTGAGCCACGAACTCGGCGCAAGCGCTTTGTCGCTCTTCGGGCAAGGCAAGGACAGCCTCATTGACGTCCACGCCGATGATCACGCTCATTCCGAGAAAACTTCGCTCCCACACAAGCGATGCAGTCTACACCACCCGGAAGCGAGCCGACACGCTACGAGCGTTCGCAACGCTCGCAACGTTCGCAGTGCCCGGCAAAGCAGATGGTTCGCGTTCGTGCTCGAACGATAAAACACGGCCTTCGCGCACGAGTTTTACCAGGTGCGCCTTGAGGGTGAGCTCGGCCAACGGCCAGAGATGCATGGGCGTGCCGCTGTAGGACGCGGCAACGAGCTCGGCGACCGTGCCGCCGCGCGGTCCGCATGCAGCGACAGCTTCGTAGATTATTTTTTCGCGCTTTTCGCGATGGGCAATGTATTTCAAAAAAAGCGCGGTTGGCTCGTCGATGGGCTCGCCGTGCGACGGCAAAGCAAGGGCGGCATCAAGGCCCGCGAGTCGCTCGAGGCTGAAAATGTACTTTTGCACGTCGCCGTCGCTTGGTGCGATGAGAATCGTTCCAACGCTTGCCACCATGTCGCCAACGACCAGCGTGCGCGCCTCGGGCTCGTGCAAGCACACGTGCCCAGGCGCATGCCCTGGCGTAATGAGCACTTTCCATGTTTCGGGGCGAACGCCATCGAGGATGATTTCGTCGCCATCGCAAAGCCTTCGCGTGACGACTGCCTGGGCACTCGCGGCAAGGCGTTCATAGGTTGCATCGTGCACCCAGACGCCTACGCCAAGCGTGCGCGCAAGCACGTCGAGCCCGGCAATGTGATCGGGATGGTGATGGGTTGTCACGATCGCGACGAGCTTTCGCCCTTGCGAGCCGAACGCGCGGGCCCACTCGAGATAAGCGCGCTGCTCGCCTGTATCGGACGCGACCGCCTCGACGAGCAAAACGTCGCGACCACCAAGCGCATAGCAGTTGGTGTGCGTTGCAGGCGGGAGCGTTGGCACCCTTGCTGCGAACATACTCAGCGTGGGCGAAAGCTCCCTGGGACGCATGCTTGGGTGCTTAAATGCATTCGACGACCATGGCCAGGGCTTCACCGCCGCCAATGCAGATGGCAGCAAGACCCAGTTTCTTGTTCATGTCTTTGAGCGCGTGAAGCATAGTTGTGACAATGCGCGCGCCGCTTGCGCCAATTGGATGGCCGAGCGCCACGGCGCCGCCGCGCACGTTGACTTTTGCCATATCAATCTTCGAAACTTTCGCGCATACCATGGCGACAACCGCAAAGGCTTCGTTGATCTCGAACAAATCGATGTCGTCGATCTTCAACCCAAGCTTGGCAAGCGTTGTGCTGATTGCCTTGGCGGGCGCGGTCGTGAACCACTCGGGTGCGTGCGCCGCGCCGCCATAGCCAACGATGCGCGCCATGGGCAAAAGGTTATGCTTTTTCACCGCGGCTTCGCTTGCGAGAACCAGGGCGCTTGCGCCGTCGTTGATGGACGAGGCGTTGGCCGCCGTGATGGTGCCGTCTTTCGCGAAGGCTGGCTTGAGGCTGCTGATTTTCGCGCTGTCGCCTTTTGCGGGACCGTCATCGAGCTTGACCATGAGTGGATCGCCTTTGCGCTGAGGAATCGCAACAGGCGTGATTTCTGCGTCGAAATGGCCTCCTTTTTGTGCAGCGAGGGCTTTGCGGAAGCTTTCGATGGCAAATCCGTCTTGCGCTTCGCGCGTGATTTCATATTCGAGCGCGCACCTGTCGCCGCACGTACCCATGTGGACGTTCGAGTAGGGGTCCCACAGCCCGTCGTGAATCATGCCGTCGACGAGCGCGCCGTGGCCCATTCGGTAGCCTTGGCGCGCCTGCATTGCGTAATAAGGCACGTTCGACATGGATTCCATGCCGCCGGCAACGACAATGTCTGCATCGCCAAGGGCGATTGTTTTTGCGCCGAAAATCAGCGCTTGCATGCCCGAGCCACACACCTTGTTCACCGTGGTTGCGGGAACTGCATCGGGCAGAGCTGCGAAGCGCATGGCTTGACGCGCAGGCGCCTGCCCAATGCCAGCCGACAGAACGTTGCCCATGAACACTTCGCCAACGTCGGTGGGTGAAACCTTCGCGCGTTCGAGAGCCGACCGGATGACCGCAGCACCGAGCTCCGGCGCGGATCGCGACGATAGCGATCCGAGGTAGCTGCCAATCGGGGTCCGGGTTGCCGAAACGATGTAGACAGGGGCGAGCGCCATGGAAGCCTCCTAAAATCGCGAAGTGTGGACGACATAATGCCTAAGTTGCTATTTTTGTTGTGTGAAAAATCACTGGGCTGCCTCGAACTCGCGTCGACTCGAACGCGGTCTTGGTGCTTTGAGCGCGATGCTTGTGGCATTGGGAGTCGTGGGAGTAGCCGGGCTCCACTGCGGCGGCAGCAACGAGGGCGGCCTCGTGATTGTCGATGGCGCCAGCACTACGAGCGGCCTTGACCGTGCCGAATGCCCCGATGCCGCGCCAGTGGATGGCGACGAATGTGAGCTTCCTGAAGGCAGCGCGTGCTTTTTTGGGCTCTGCCCGGTGCGTGTTGCACAATGCATGCGTGGGATTTGGCATTTGGGGCAAAATGCTCCTCCTTTGCCGGTGTGCCCTGCGGCCCCGCCCGAATCCGCGTCCGATTGCCCGCCGTGCTGGCCGGCATCGGTAACATGCATGTACGGCAGCGCGGACTGCTCGGCCGCCGATGCAAGCGTGAATACGGCGGTTGCCTCATGTGCCGACGGCAAGTGGGCCATCGACATTCAACCTTGCCGAACGGCACTAGATATTCAAGGTGACGCCGAGCAAAGCGCAGACTAAAGCGAAACCTTCTCCTATGGCCGAACCGACTAAATTTTCGACGTTTTTTACCACCAACAACCTCAATCGTGACCGTCTTCTCGCGGTTTCACACAAGCTCGAAACCCTTCAGCGCAGCGATCGCGATTTGAAACTCGCACGTCAAAAGGCCAAGGGCGCCGAGGGCGGCGAGAAAAAAGTCATTGCAAAGCCGCGTTCGGGCCGTCCCGTTACGGAACGCGCGCTCAACGCGGCTTTTGCTGGCGGCGCAATCAGTGGCCCAACGAAGCAGCGCATTTTGCGCGCGGTCAATTACTTGCTCGAGCAGAAAAAGAAAGACAAGGTCGAGCTCAGGGCGCTTTTCTAACAGTAGCTTTTTTGAAGCAGTTGGTGCGGGCGCTATGGAAAGGACCTTCAAGTTCACGACCCATGAAGAAGCGCTCCGCGACGAACGAAAGCGGTGGGAAAAACTCAGCGTCGAAGAACGCCTCGCGGAAGTCGAGCTTCTCAGACAAGCCTTCTTTGCCTTCCAAGGCAAGCCCATTGCCGAACGAATGGAGCGAGTTTATCGCCTTGTTGTGCGCCCATCGCGTCCGCTTCCTGGTCGTCGGCGGTCACGCACTCGGCGTCATCGGACGGGTTCGCGCAACCAAGGATCTCGACATTCTCGTTGAGCCGACGACAACCAACGCAAGGCGTGTTTGCGCGGTACTTGCTGAATTCGGTTTCAAAAAACTCGCCCAGCGCACCGAAGAATTCGCAACGCCCGAACGCATGGCAACGCTCGGTCGTGAGCTCCTACGGATTGACCTCATGACGACCAGCACGGGTGTGACGTTCGCACAAGCTTGGCGTGGACGAATCGGCGCGATGAATCGCGCCCCTACAACCGACAAATGCAATTCGTAGCGACGCAGCATGCTGCGCCCCTACCGCTTTCGTGCCGTTGCGCGGATCTTTTTTTGAACGCGGCTTGCTCAGCATTGCTTTGGGTGCATGCTGAGCAAAGTGAAAAAAACCTTCAGGCAGAACGCCATCAAAAGGCTCGTCGTTTTACTCACCACCATCGCGTGTGTGTTGGCCGTGCCGCAAAGC
>Ga0123357_10000149_pt1 | contig 62059 bp, 81 predicted proteins | sample TergutEmb28metaG_FD_89873 | JGI IMG/M metagenome (GOLD analysis project Ga0123357, IMG submission 89873) | Embiratermes neotenicus P4 segment gut microbial communities from Petit-Saut dam, French Guiana - Emb289 P4 | ecosystem: Host-associated > Arthropoda: Insects > Digestive system > Gut ...
ATTATCGCTACGCACGCAATAGAAATTGCGCCAATTGTTTCGGCCGACACCTGCAGCCAAACCATGGCCACGATACCGGCAATAACGACTGCAACCACGGCCACACTTGGCCAACGAATTTCACTCTGCATGATGAGACCCTCCTTCAAACCATAATTTGTCGATGCTATATTGTAGATGTTCGACTCGTTTTTCCATTTGATCCACCTTCTCGGCGAGTCGGCCGGTCCGATGGATAAGCGTTACGAACGCTATTACGATCGTAATAAACGCTGGAATAAACCATTTCGCCAATTCATGATCTATTAATTCACTCATGACAATTGCTCGGCATTCGCCGACTTTCTCCGCGCAGGGCGCGGCGTGATCAAACTGGGTCTGTCACCTGGATATATGGCGTTTGAAGCTGCGGAAGCTGGTTCTTCCTCGATACGCTCAGTCGGAATTTATCTCCGCTAGCATACTCGTAGTCGCGTGGATCGGAGACGACGCGCAATTCGCTGTCGTCGACGATGGTTGCATCGAGACCATTGACGCTGCCGACATTCCCGACGCCCAAAAATCCAGCGCCTCGTATCGTGAATTCCGTTGCAACGTTCTCCGGTACGGACGTTGGCGTTACCGAATATACCCTGAGTTGACTGCTAATCGAAGATGAGGATATTTGGTAAATGCCAGATTTGTCGACCAGAAGCGTGACCGAGCTGACATTTGCTATTACAGCAGCGTAGGAAATCGGCGCCAAAGATCCGCTATCGCCCGGCATGTAATTGGAGGCCCAGTCGACAATGTCGATAGTTTGCGGCGTGTAATTGGCGACCGTCATCGTGTACGGCGTATCGCCAGGATCAGGGAGAGAAGCCGTTATGTTCCCACCGGCTGGCCCTGCGAATCCGTCGGGCTCAAATCTGACTACAACAAGCCGCGCGCGTGGGAGAGTCACCTCGGCGCCGTCCGTCACACGGACGACCGCCAGACCTGGGATCTGGTCGCCTCCGCCTTGGAGTCCGGCGAACTTGTCCGCGTGAGCGTTGGGATCGGCGTTGTGGTCGCTGATTGCCTGAGTGACGTCGGCCTTCGCCACGGAGGGGGCCACCCACGCCGAGCCGCTCGGAGTCTTCGTGACGACGTCGCCGGGCACGCCAGGAGATCCGTCTTCCCGGGTATACGCAGGTACGGAAAACGAAATGTCCGTCCTGTTCTCTACGTGATTGTCTACGACGCTCACGCCTGTGCCTGCCAGGTTGATCGTTTGCCTCTTTGGCACGGTCTGCTCGACTCCGTTGATCGAGAAGTTCACCGGACCAATCAAGTTAGGGAGCCAACTACTTGCATCAATTGCTGCCATTATTCCCTTCTTTCATCGTTTTCTTATGGAAGAGTGTCGACTATCTGAGACCCACGTTGATCGATGCTCGACGCCAGCAAAAAAGACTTCTCACCCGGGAGCACGACTCCGTAGAGGGAGGCGCCCGCGACCCCCATCAACGTTGGCAGGTACGACGAATCAACGCTGCCCGAGCGCTTCTCCCATGTGGCGACATCCAGAGACGAAAATACCCTCATAAAGCCCTGGTTATCTTCGTCAAATCCAAGAGCGCACCACACCCTATCGAGGATAGCCAAACTGCTGAATCGGACACCCGGAGGGGATGTGAAGCTCAGCCCCCATCCCCAATTGTCGGATGCCGTGTAAATTCTGGACTCCCAGGTCAATAGGCTATTTACCAGCAAGATCCACTTCGAAAGACGACTGGACCATTGAATAGAGATGGGAATATCGCTGTTTGATATAAACGGAAGAGCGTCAGAAGCGGCAACCCACGTTACGCCGTCATCCGAATAGACCAGCGGAGAGAGCGCTTGGTTGTCGCCTACCAAAACGAGCCTGGTTGGGCTCTGCCCAAGGATCCAACTTTTGACGGGATACTGGGCGTAGAATGGGCTTGCTGAGAACGACAGTGCGTCGAAACCGCCATCGGTACCGATGACGTAGTTGCTGTTCGCTGCACCTGCTGCTACCGGCTGCCTACCACTGCCAAAAATGAGGAACTTGCCTCTAAAATATGCACCTGCGCATGCCCCTATGGATCCTCGATTAGCAGGTAGAGTGACGACGGAAATCGCCCCGCCTGACAGGACGTAGATCGTCATTTGGGCCCCCGATACATACGGATCCGTGCCAATGACAACGTCGCCAGAATTGGGATCTAGCGCCATCGAGCACGGTGCAAGGTTCGCTGGAACGTCAGCGATGGATGCTATCTTGGCCCATTCGGCGCCGTCGCCGCTCTGCCATAGCTCCACGGTCGTGTTGCTGCTTTTGCACGCGGCAACCCACGCTTTTCTGTACGCGCTCCACTGGACGGCAAAAGCAACCAGCGTATCGACACCAAAGATTGTGGGTCGATACGGCCAGTTGGCCACCATGGCGTTTCGAAGCGCATTGGACAGGGCATTAGATTCCGACTGCGTCCAGGCCATCTTGTCCATAAGCCCCTCGAAAGCGGGGTTTACGGACGCGGCTTTTATGCGATCGCCGTCGCCTGGAATCGTAATGGACGTAGGATTATTAGACCAATCGCCCGTGTAGATCTTACTCATCTCTGCACTCCATCGAGGTAGCGCGCAGTGGAAAGGCGCGGCGTTGGCACCTGGACTCCGTCAACATTGCGCGACCAGTGTTCCCAAAGGCCTGCGGGCATTCCGTCGGCGTCGACTGCCGCCATGGGATCAAAACTGTTTGGATCGAACGCTAGAATGATGTTCACGCACCTGGTGCCGGCCGGCATCCAGTCGGCAACAATGGCTCGCAGCATATCGACGTGTCCCGCCGGCGCCGTTGATCCCCATGTAGATTCTGGCGGATCTCCCCACGCTGGCGCGTCGTCATCGCCCCAACAAGGGGCCTCGGTCCAAAGACCGTTTGGGTAAATGATCACCCAGAATCGCGACCAACGAAGCCGCCCATCGGCGGTTCGTGGGCGTCCGTCCCAATCCCAATTATTGCGTTTTAGGATGTACGACTCCGAGCCGTCAACTTCGCGCGTGTACCAATTGCCGCGCGCGTCGACCGTTCGAAACTTCGGGCCAGGGCCTGTGTACTCCGACAGCTTTTGCAGAAGCGCAAATGCGCTGCCGGCGGTTTTTCGGTCATCGAGCCAAAGAACAAGCCGGCGCGCGTAGCTCTGATCGCTTTCGCCAATGCCGCGCACAACGCGCCTGTCTCGGCCCATCTCCGCTAGCGCATCGGGCGGCGCGGTCGTCTCTCCAGTTGGATCTTGTTGTGGCTGCTGCGCGAGCAGCCCTTGCCGCAATCGCTCAATGAAGGCGTCTTTGACGATGTCGAGCGCATAGCCGACAAGCCCGCTTTCACCATGGACCGTCAACCACGGCGGCCCCAGCTTGGATCGAATCGTGCGGAAGCGAAGAGGTGCTGCCATCACGGATCCTGTACGAGGTGAACGACGCCGATGACGGGGCCGAGCGCCAGAACTTCACCGTCGCCGAGCGTTACGTTCGCAATCGGTGCGGATAGCTCCACACGGTAGATTTGGGAGAACGCCGATTCAATTTTACTCTTGATGGCCGTCCGGTAGAGGACGCCAGTTGTGTCGGGAGGAGTGATGTCGCCACCCATTGGCCTAGAACGGAAAAGCTCCATGAGTTTGGTCACCACGGCGCTTTTGATCTTGTCTTCATCAAGATTGACGCTCTTGTAAATCCATATCTCGTAAGAAACTGGAATAACTACATTCGGCGCGATGAGCACCGTTGGCGTGATTGTCAGCGGGGTGCACCATCGCACAATGGCCTCTTCGACGAGCTTTCGGTCAGCCTCGCTCACGGCGCTTGGTCCGGCGATGTACATCAACACGTCGCCAGTATCCGAATCAGGATAGACGCGAGCTCGCGTTACGGCGCGCGTGCCCGTCAACTTTGGAGTGCGAGCCACAAAGGCATAGGCCTCTCTTGGCCCATCGGGAGATAATGGCCCGAGCGAGTCGAGGCATTGCTGGACGGTCGTTGCTTCGTCCTGCTCATCCAGCCCGATGGCTGCCGTTGGGTTCGAACACGAAACGCCAATTGGGCCCGCGACGAAGTCATCAATTTCGCCGGCCCCCGCCGAGCTGTCCGAACCCGCTTCGTCCGCTACAACCGAAACGATAAGCGTTCCAGGCCCGGCATTCGTGAGCGCGTCGAGGTGCCCGCCGGTCACGTTGCGGTAGGTTTTTCCAGTCAGCGAATTCTTGAGCGTCAGGTCGCCTGGATCGAAATCGTGAACGCCTTTGCCGGTGTTCGTGAGCACCACGTTCGTTGTCGCAAACGTCGCCTCAGGAACATCGACGTTGTAGCCCTGCTTCGCTCGGATCTTGAGCCAGACACCAGTCGCGAAGCCGAGGAACCCGGATCGAATGAAATTCGATACCAGCACTTCGAGCGTCGAAAGCGATTCAGACTCGACGTGAAAGAGCGAGCGTGTTGGATCTCCTGCCTGCCACGACGAAACCGGAACACCAATTCCCGAAGCGATGCTTAGTGCTGTCCGGTAGATAGCGTCTTTCGTCTCCTCAATGAGCAGCGAGGCAAGGGAGAGTTGTGGCATGTCAGCTCTCCGCCGTGATGCGCAGCAATTCGACCGTCACGGCCGAAACTCGCAAGGTGAGGGTAAATGGCCCCGCGCCCGTTTTCGCGTAGACCGCGATTTCGAACGACGTGGCGCCCGCAACGGTGGTGCTCTCCACCGAGACGTCCACACTGTCGATGCGCTCGTCCTTCGTCAGTTCCGCCTTGATGCGTCCAGGTAACGACGCCTCGTCGGTTTTCGTTTTTACGCTGCCGATGAGATCGCAAAGATCAATTCCGTAGTTCGCTTCCTCTTCGCCACCGCGAAGAAGCCCGCGCCGCGTCGTCAACCGGCGGTAAGCGGCCTCGGCTACGAGGCGAACGCCCGAGACGAATCGCCCTGTACGCAGCGACGTCGTGCACGATGTGTCGCGGCCGAAGTCGATGATGTCGGTCATGACATCGTCCCCGTTCCAGTGCCGGATCCGGCAGCGCATGCGGTGGCGACGCTGACCACTCCTGCCTCCGTGATGTGGGCGACGACTGCCTTTGCGATCTCGTCGCAAAGCGCCGTGAGCGCGGCGTTGTCGACGGCGCTCGAACTCGGGTTGGATAGCAGCCCAAGCCGGATCGCAGCGGACAAGATGGGTGCAGCGAGCGCCATTAGCCAACCCTCACTTGCAGAGACGCGGATGTGATGGTGCCTGCGAACGGCCCAGCGACTACAGGATCTGTCATGCGCGCTGCGCCGAGCATGCCCTCGGCGAGGGTGATCGACGTGGGCATAAAACCGTCGCCGTCGGGCGATTCGTATGCGATGACCTCTGGCCGAGATGGATCGGCGTCAACGAATGTGACCAGTACGAGCGCGCCGCCCATCACGTCGGCCTCACACCCAGCAACCCCGGTACGCGCCGGTACGCGGCGCAGCTCCGGCATCCCCGTCGACACGCGCACGGGCTGCAAGTTGAGGCGCTTGCCGTCTTTGCTGACGACACGGAACTCGTAGACGCCTCGGTAGCGTCGCCACGGGTCAAGTTGGTCGAGCATCACGCGCAGCGCCGATAGACGCCGCGATGCGCCCGCGCCAATGTCGCCCCAGATCGTCGTACGAAGAGCATCCTCGGTGAGCTCGTGTTCGACGTCGACCGCCTCAATCCCATCTACGACGACGCCAGGCACAAGCGACGCGATCGACTCCGAAGCGAGCGTGACCGTCTTTGTGGCTCGATCGGGAGGCTGGATCATCGTCGCCTGCCCGGCAAACGGAGTCGAAGGCCTTTTGCCGATGCGAGTGATTCCATCGTTGCCAACGAACCAATTCGATGGAGCCACAAGCTCCGGCACCGACGACGCTGGCTCTTCGTCGATACGCACGAACGCCGGACCAACCCGCATCGATGCTGGAGCCGTCGATAGGTCAAACGACTCGCCCACACTCGTTGCAGCATCCTGCATTACCGTCGAAACCTTGACGCCTGAATCGTTCGCATACGACTTAGACTTGAGCGGCTTGCCCCACCCACCGGCGCCTGCGACGGTCCGGAATCTCGATCGCCCATTCGCCGGTCCGCCAGACAGAACGGCCCCTTGCAGCGTGAGATCTGCGATGACGATTTCGGTGCGACCCGTCAGGGCAACTTCGCCATCGACATGCACATCGGCATACCAACATCTCCACGCCGGCATCGTCAGCCGAGCGGAAGTGATTCGGTGTCCTGATATGGTGTTCATTGCCATGGCGTGCTATTGTATTGGTCGGTGAGGCTTTTCAATTGCTGTTTCAAATCAGCATTTGGGTCGACTTCCGTTTTTGACGCCGCCTTTGATTGGGAGCCACTCGGGCTTCCTCCTGCAGGTTTGGGCGGGAAATATTCGATGAGTTTGACGGCCTTGGTCTGACCGCCCTTGCCGTCGTGCGCCGTTCCAACGGTTCCGTTTTTCACGACGCTCTTGATGTATTGCTCGGCAAGATCTGGGTGGTAGATGTCTAGCGCCTTCGGCGTTGGACCACTGACAGTCGAATTGATGACGTCGAGAAACGCTGGCCACGCTTCGATGTCATCGATATCGGCAAGAAAGAATGACGCCGTAAACGCGATTGGATCTTCGCTCGTTCGCGTCATCGAAGCGCCCTTTTGTCCCTTCGCTTTTTGCACGTCCCAACCGACCATTCGATCGTGTCCTGATAGCTTCACGATGCCAGGAGAACGAACGCCACCCAGCAAGAGGGTGTCGTAGAGATCTTCGTTGTCGATCGGGTTGACAGCGCTCATGCCGGCACCGCCGCGCCAAGCGACGCCACGTCGCCATCAAGGATGGAGAGCACGACCTCACGCACCTTCGAAGCAATCCCGTCGGCGCTTCCGTCTGGCGCGAAAATTTGAATGACGAAAGAGCCATTCTCACTGCCAGCGTCGTCGGTGGCTGCTCGACTCGCCCTCGCAACGGGCTGCGCCTCGGGCGGTGCAACCATCGACTCTAGCGAACTCTGCGCGTCACCTGCGCCGTCATCGACACCCTGAACAAAACCTGCAGTGGTGTTCCCGCCGATTTCCGCAAACACTTTTGATGGAGAGCTAATGCTGAGAAGCTTCTTCGCGGAATCGATGGCCCCGGTGACAACGTTCGAGATCGACCGGAGCACGGCGGCGCCGCCTTCGATGATCCCGTTGGCAAGGCCTTCGATAATTCGAGTGCCAATCTCACGTAGCGATATGCCTTGAAGGAATGCAATGGCGGACTTGAAGGCGTTGACTACCCAAGTGCCGGCTGCGTTTCCTAGATCGGTGAGCTTCACCACAAGCCACACGACGCCCGCAATGAGCGCCACGATAGCGGCAATGACTGCCCCAATCACAACTGCCGACATGGCCAAACCAACGATGATCGCGCCAACAGCAATCGCCAAAGCGCCCATGACAACGGCCGCTAAGATCCCAAGCGCTTCGCCCACCTTTAGGATTTGCGATCCGTGCGGCTTGAGCGCGATCAAGGCCTTCATCGCCCATATTTCAAACTGCAGAAACAGTCGCTCGGCCTTCGGCGCCGTGTCCCCAATGCCATTTAGAAGCGGCTTGAATAGGCTCTCGAATACCGACTTGATGGCTTTCCCTGATTCCGTGTTTGCGTCGAATAGGGCAACGAGTTTCGCAAGTCCGCCTTCGGCTCGCTCCGTTTCGGCCGTCATTCCTCCGAAGAGGCCGGCAATGTTCGAGTGAAACGTTTTTGATTGGTTGTCGAGACTCAACATCTCCTTGGAGAAGTTGGGTCCAAACTTCATTTTTGCCGCTTTGATAGCCGCGGTCTCAAGCGAATCAGCCAACGCCTGCCCACGCAATCCGGTGGACGAAAGCTGCTTGGCCATCGATTGCAATTCTTCGGATGCGATGGGCACGCGCTTGGACAAACTCGTAATCTTCGCATCGAGAATTGCGCCGCCCGCCACGCTGCCTGCCATGCCATCGGACATCAAACGCTGCGTGCGTGCAGCGTCCGCTAGCGACATGGACCATTGAGCAATCTTTGCGGTCCCCGCAATGGCGGCAGCAGCAATGGCAACCATGCCGGCGACAATCGCCACCAGCGCGACAGCGATTGCCACGTACGGTCCGGCAGCCCCAAGCGATGAAACAAGCTTCTTGACGCCCTCGGCAGACCCCGCTGCCTGTTGTCCGACGCGACCAAGCGGTCCTCCGAGACGACCAAAGCCAGCGGCGAGCTCATTAAGCTTCCCCGTCGGCGCGCTTTGCTCGACCGCCTTCATGGCGTCTTTGCCCTTGGCGAGCGATTGGCTCATCGCCGTTTGCTTTGCTTCCGCCGACTTTTCGGCCTCCGCAAGCTTGTCGAGCGTTCGAGCCTGCGCATCCATCGCTTGCTTGGCCGCATCCGCCGCAACTTTGGCTTTTTCCTGCGCGGCATTCAGCTTTTCAATTGCTGTCGCAGCTCGCCAGAAGGCTTGCTCGTCGCCAACTTTCATCGCCTCTTCGAGCTTGCCGCGTTGCGCGTCGGCCTTCAGCCCGATGCGCTCGACGGCGAGTGCTGCGCGCGCGGCCGTCTTCTCGGCCTCGTCGTACGCCGAGCGCCCTTCCCTGACTGCCTCGGCTGCCCTTGCTGCAGCGGACTTCGACTCTTCGAATCGCGCGTTCATCTGCGCGAGCTTCGCCGCTGCGGTCTCGACATCGTCGGACCGAACGTCGATATCAAATTCGAAGTTCGTACCTTCCAACACGATTTCAACCCGTCAAAAACGAACAAACCATGGTGACAAGTTCGGCAATGCGATGCGCGGCGACGCGCGCATCAAGGTAGGCGTCGAGCGATTCGTCGACGTCTCCGCGTAGCGCCATGAAGCATTCGCCGAGCACGGCGGCGTTCTTACGTGCGTCGGCTAGTCTTTTCCCTCTTCGCCCATTCGCCCTTCGGCGAGCTTTGCGGCGACGATGTTGATCGAGACCAGCAGCCCAGGAAAGGCGTCAAGCATCGCCTTTTGCTCCGGGCTCTCACCGCCGTCCGAAGACTGCGCGGGGTATACCCAGCAAGCGCGCGCAAGCTGATCTCCTGCGTCCTGCACCTGCTTGGTGTTTTTCGCTGCGTGAGCGCGGTGTAGGATGTCCTTGTAGCGTTTGTACTCTACGGCTCTCGGAGTCCGCACATACGCGCGCGTCGGGAATCCTTCTCGATAGCTCGTCACGCGGATCTCGGAAACCTTACCGAACTCTTCTTCAAGGTCGAGGCGTGCGGCGAGATCAATCTCGTACTGCGCCTCTTCGGCCTTTTCTCGAGCCTCACGGCGCTCTTCGATCTTCTTTTCGAGTTCTTCAATCTTGCTCATGCCAGCACCAACCAATTTCCAGATCCCGACTTCGTCGCGATCTCCATGGGATTGAGGGTTGATTCGATCATGTCCGCTTCATTGCCTTGCTTCATGTCGCTCGAATCTCCGAGCCACCTGCAGCCGCTGAGTCGAACCTGATAGATGCGCGAGTCACCAAGCGGCGTGTGCTGCAGGAGAAAGTCGAAGCCGATGAGACCAATGGCGACCTTGTCGCCGCGCATAAGCCCACGCTGCACGGACGCTTTCTCGAGCGCCTCGAGGATCAACATCCAACCGCCTCGCGATAGGGTGCCCGAAGCATCGCAGCTAGGAGTGCCTCTCGTGCGCTTCCTCAGGCGCCCACCAATTCCGCGGGAGTCCCCGACTTCCAGCTTTCGACTCCATTTGATGTTCTCGAAATCTGCAATGTCAATTTTCTTTCCGCCTGGAACATTGAGTGTGCATTGCAGATCGGCCCACGAGCATTCGTGGACATTGACGCTGAATGTGTTCGTGTCTGCCATTGCTCTTGCCTCCTCAGCTCACGGCCACAAGGGTGTTGACGTGCACGACGGTGCCGTTCACTTGCAGCTCCGCGATCCCTGTAATTGCCGCGTCAGGGACGTTGAGCACGTCGTCCGGGCTCTCCGTCCATCGCGCGTAGCTTGCGCGTGGACCTTCACCTTTGACGAATTCTGTCAGTAACGTTTGCTCCAAATCCGTATTGACGCCAAGTTCCAACTTGGCAATCTCGGTTGCGATTGGGTGCCCGTCGCTGTCGAGCACTGGCGTTTTGCCGATTATGTTCTCCGTCTCCGTCTGCACGACGGTGCAGCACACGTTTGCGACGTTCATGTTGTGGACGTAGGCAAGTGCCGTCGCCTCGTCCGCACGCGTGAGATCCATCGCGATGAAGGCGCCTATCGGCCCGTTGCCCCACGTGCGCGCGCACGTAAAGCGCGCCGCAAGCGCGCCGCCGACGTTGTCATCGTCGTATTCAGCGATGCGACCGTCCGCGTCTTCCAGCCCCCAGTCCAAGAGCGGTCCGTCTTCTTTTGCCCACGTTGGGTGATGGATGTCGTGCTGGTATTCGCGAATCGACGCGGCCCACTGCACCGGCCGTCGAAGAAACCAGCCAGTGATTGGAGAGAGCTTTGTAAGCCGGCCAAGCCCGAGGCTGATTCGCTTTTGGCTGTCTACCGATGCGAACGCGGCATCCATGGCGGATACCCAAATCGACATTTCTTCGTCATCGTGACGATCGCGGATGTTCGCGCGTGCGAGCGTGAATCGCTTCTTTGCCGTCTCGTACGTGTTGACCGCCTCGGTGATGTATTTGGCCTCCGTCGAGTTCTCGATGTCGCCAATGACAAGCCACGATCGCGCAAGCTTCTGCTGCAAGGAAAGGCCCTTACGAGCCGCGTCGATGCCGTCCCCGTCCCATTTCGGTGCGCTTGTCGAGAAGGTAACGACGTCGTCGACGTTCAAGGTCCCTGGTCCGAATTCGATCGTGATGCCGAAATAAGGGATCTCATATTTTGAGAGCGTTCCAAGACGGACGGACTTCTTCGTAACCCCTCCGTCACACGATAAAAGCAGGCGGATGTCGTCGGTTCCAACCGTGCCGCCCTTTACGACCGTGATGCTAGAATCTGTCTCTTCGAGCGCTCCGTTTTCGCCGACGCTGATCGTAACGACACTCGTTCCGGTAACCTCCGAAGCATCCGTTTGAGTGACGACTCCTGGCACTACGATGGGCACGCCGACAAAGAGCACTGGCTTGCCAGTTGCCCCGATGTGCAGCGCGGCGTAATCGACGCCAGGCGCGTAGCCGTGCACCGACAGCACGGCGGGCCACGATGAGAAGACACGAGGCGTCGCGTCGTCGTTCTTCGCTACTGGGGCGATGACAACGCAATATCCGGTGCCTCCGGCAAGAGCCCCGGCCTCTGCCGAGATGGTCACGTTTGCGCTAGGAATGTTTGCCATTACTCATGCTCCACACGCCGTTGCCGGCGTCTTGCCATTGCCATCGACCACAACAGTCATGTTGCGCCCTTGAGTGATCAGCCCTTCCGGCTCGATCGCTTTCGCCCACGTCTGCTCAGCCACCGCACGCGTGAACGTGAACAACAACTCGTAGGCTGCGCCAGCGCGCAGTTCGCTCTTTTCTAGATCTTTCGGGACGATGAATTTCCCACTGACAGGCACAAAGCGGTTGTGCCGAGCGGCAGCAATCTTGCGCATGGCTACGAGCACCTGATCGATTGCGGCGTTGGCCACGAGTTCGTGCTCGAACTCTTGCGCGCCTCCCTTTGAGCTCTTCGCGTAGATCGTCGCCTTCCCTCCGGCGATCCGCGTATAGTGGACCTTTGGATCTCGACTCAACGAAATGGGCGCATCGAATCGATCCTCATCGGGCTCGAGCACGATGCGCGGACGCCCCCACGTCGCCGTGCCGGTGCGCTCTCGATAAACAACAGGGAAAGGGCACCCGTTCGCCACAAGGAGCGCCTCGAGCTCGCGGCCAATCTGGTAGAGGCTCATTGACGGCCTCCGAATTCTTCTCGGCAGATCTCGACGGCTTTTCGCTGGAGCGCAGCCACGAACGATTGCGGAAGCTGCCCACCTTGCGTCGGGAATACGGGGCGCTTTCCGATTTGGTATTTCGCATAAGGGACGCCGAGAGAAACGCGAAGCTTGGTCCCAATTGCGACGTACTTGATGGTTTTTTTCAGCGCGCCCGTCTTGACGAGGGTGACGGTGTTGCCTTCGTCGCTAGGGTCCCACGGCACGCCATACGGCGTCTCGCTGGCATTGAACGTTTGCAGCGACAGCTCGGTCAAGATCGGCGCGCACTCTTCGGCGATGCGCATTGCGACGCGCCGCGGAAGCCGTCGGATCTCGCTCGTGAACTGCGCGATCGAGTTCATGGCAGCACCCGCGATTCTTCGTTCTGCCGCCGCCTTGCAACGACCGACAGGTTCGCGCTCGCCGTGGTCGGTGCACCGCGAAGCGGATACCCGCGCGCAAAATCTTTGAGCTGCAGCATCGCTTCGGTGCGCACCGCCGTCATCAGTGCCGAGTCCTGGCCTCCGATATTCAAGAGGCGCGCCGCAACAAGATCGGCGACGATGCCACGAACCAGTGGATGCACCGGCGGTTCGAGCGGCACCACATGAGCTGGCAAGAACGTGTCTGCCCACCGTGAGTAGAATTCAATGAATCCGTCAAAATCCGGATCTCGATAGACGAACACGTCAAAAGCGTCCGACGTCAAATCAATTGGAGCGCCGCCTTCGGTGGCAGCAAGTTTGAAGGCCGAGTTGGACGTGCGTATGGCGTAATACGTCGTCCCTTCCTCAAGCGGCGAGGAAAGATGGCTGCCCTCGAGCGCGCGAACGCGCACCGGATCGCCCGACTCAAACCCGTGGCCGTCGTAGGTGATCTCGTCGGTGTTGGCTGCCGAGCACGCCGCGATGCCCGTCGCCGAGCCGAGCGAACCAGGCGGGAGCCGCCGGGTCACGTCCGAGCGCGAGCAGTAGGGATTGTCGCTGGGTGCCATCAACGCCTCAACCCCGCGCCGGATTTCCGGGCAGGGTGGGGACATCGAGTAGGAGTGGAATCTACTTACGCGCCTTTGACGTATCGAATGGCGTGCGGGAAAAGCAAAACTGCGGCAAGCCAGATGTGGCTCGTGAAGGCGATCTTGCCAGACTTTTTGAAGTAGTCGCTGGAGGTATCAAACCACCTATTTGCGAGATCTGCTGAAGGCTCAAACCGACCACAAGTGAACGGCTCATACCCTGCTGCGATAAGCTTGCTGTCCACGAGCAGCATGTCGTTGCCCGCCCATCCTGGGACATGCACTGGCTTGAACTTCCCTTTGTACGGGTTATCCGTCGTGACGGCTGCAGGAACTCCGGCAGTCGGTCCAGATGCAATGAGGCTCTGATTCAGAAAGTCGCTCACCTTGCGATATCGTGCAGTTCCGACAAGAATCGTATCTGGATCGACACCGAGCTCGTCGCCATTCTCGTCGGGGACCGACATCATGGCCGTGACCTCACCCTGGAGATCTCCGAGAACCGTGAAGTCTTTCGCGACAGGCTGATAGTTACTCCACGTCAACGACTTCGGATCGAAAGGATTTGCAAGGTGTTGAGTGTCGAAGAAGTTCGCGCCGTCGTAGCAAGGCGTCGTCGTTCCAACCGCGAGCAACTGGCGGACAAGCTCGTCTTGCTTGCGCGAATCCGCAGCAACCAGGCGCGACGGAGCCGCCGACCAACGACTTGCGGCAAACGGGTTCGTCGTCAGGTTGAGAACCGATTCCTCATAACCAGCGTCGTACTCAAGCGTTTTGACGTCGACCGTCTTATCCTGAATATCTCGGAAGCGATGCTCTCCCTCAAATTCCCTGTACTTCGCCGTGATGATGGAGATCGGAAACCTGGTGTCAGGCGAACCGAGCGGAATCGTAGGAACGAGCTCCGATCGCCACGTGGGGGCTGGGCCAGCTTTCAGCGCCGAGTCATAACGGTTGTCCCATTCGAGAATAGCCGCATACGAACTACTCGGTAGCTGCTCAATCGTGTATAAAGGCATTTTCGTGGCTCCCTATCAGGCGACCCTGACGTGAATGCGCACGCCCTCGGCGTCGACGCCCATGAAGACCCCGGCGATCTGACGAGCACCGGCGTTGTCGTTATTCGCAGCCGTGTGATCGTCGACCATGTACGCGGGCGACCCGATGAGACTCGCAGCCGTAAACGCGTCCGCGCCGGGAGCGTTATCTAAGATGAAAACTCGATCCGTCTCCATCATGCATTCTTTGGTGCCGATCACACCATTGCTGTTGTTCACCTCGTGTTCCGCCACACCGATCGCTCGGCCAGAGCCAGGCGTGGTACCTGGGCATAACCCACCATCAGCCGTGAGCTGAGCGACGAGCGTGCCCTTGAAGATGTGGGTCGATGCGGCTACACCGACGCGCTGTCGATACCCTGGAACACTGACTGGGCGCAAAGGGTAATTGCTTGTTGCGTTTGCCATCGCTCATTTCCTTTTCATTGATGCGTACTCCTCTGGAGTACGATTCAGTTCTTTCGCAATCTGAAGATCTCGAGCCGAAAGCGTCACTGGGCCGTTCGGGGTCTGCACAACTTGCTCCTGGGTGCCATCAGTGCCCTGGGCAGGCTTTTCAGGCGGCGGCTTCGGTTCGGCAGGAATTTTTCCGCCGCGCGCCGCTAGCAGTGCTGCAACGCGTGCGTTCTGCTCTTCGAGAGGCTCGTCCATGAGGCGCTTGCACAACGACCCCTTCGCGAGCCCCGTCGTGTGCGGGGTCTCGGCGCCAAGCTTGGTAAGCGTGACGGCGTTCTCTTTGCGCTTCGCCGATTCGAGAGCACGCCGCTCTTTGGCTAGCTTCTCGGTCTCCGACTCAAGGCGTAGGTGTGAACGTCGCCAAACTTCGACTTCGTCGAGCATTCCGACGAACGTGTCTTTGCCGGTCAATCGCATAAGCCGAGCGCTCGCCGCCGCCACTTCCTCTTTCTTTTCGTCCTTGGTCTCGCCCTTGTTGTCAGGCGCATCGCCTGGTGGTGCGGCGGCTTCGGTTTGCGTCACATCGCTGTTGGACGGCGCGGCATCGTCTTCTGACCCACCGGAATCCTCGCCACGAATCTTTGCAAGGGCATCCTCCATTGAGGTCGACAGATCGATGCCCAGCGCCTTGATGACTTTGAGAAACTCTTCAACTGTCATAAATCCTCCTCGTGCCGCCGCGGCCACAAGAGCCTGGGCGTGATGCGTTGCTGGCATTCCAGTAATCGCAACATTGACCATTCCAGTAACTCGCCTGGTTTCTCTATCTGACGTAAAAGCAGGGGATATGTAACGTTGGCTTTTGGCCTTCAGCCGGGCGGTGCCATCGGGAGTCCAGGTGACATCGACAGCCCAAAGAGAGCCGTCGTCTTTCAACGCGAGCTTGCACCACCCGCGTGCATCTCGAGCCGTTGGCTCTTCCGGTGTCTCGTCGTCGAGCGATTGGTGTTCGAGGTCGATCATGAGATCGACGCCATGCTCTTTGTAGGATGCCATGACGGAAGCCGCGGCTTCGGAGTCGAAGAGGAATCGACCCTTCGAGGTATCATTCCACCCGGCTACGAAGATGCGGAATTCGGTAGGCAGTTTTCCGTCAGTCGAGGGCTCGATGGCCGTCGACAGCGTCACCACATTCAGACCATGATTCCATGCCTTGCTCATAATCATTTTGAGCATACGTTTATTTGCCAATTCGGCTTGCAAAGACAGGAGTAGCGCCGTAGAGAAGACATTGCATCTATGAATCCGTTACCGGGTAACAGAATTCATTATGAGCGTGATTCTGAGCAGGCGTGCGTGCCGGCACCATCGGCCATCCGCGATCGCGCCTCTGCGATGCGAGCGGCCTGGATCCTCGCATACGGTGAGGTGCCAAAGAGCATGCGCGTCGTCTCCCCGTGCCCAACGCCGTGCATAAATGCGTCGCACCTTCTTTTGGTTTCGCACGCCGAGCTGCTCCGGATGATTTCCACGAACGGGTGGCGCTCGTGGATTACCGAACAAGACGTGCGTAGGATGCGAGCAGATCACGCCGCAGGCCGAGCGTCATTCGCGGAGCTTGCAGAGCGCCACGGGCGCTCGCGAGAGTGGGCTCGGTACATCGTTACACGACGGCGCTGGAAGCACGTCGCATAAGAAAGGCAATTGCAATGGGAGCGCCGTCAAAGAGAGCACGTAACAAGATCCGCACTGCATCGGAATTCGACATCGCCAAGCTCAAAGAGCTGCTCGCACCGAAGATTCAGCCGGGTGTCTTGGGCTGGGAGCTCAAAGACATCATGGGCGCTCGCACGCAGCAGATGCTTGGGCAGTTCTTTTTGCCTTCGACCATGTCGAGCGCGATGCGCGCCGACGACGCTCTGTTCGTGGCAAAGGAAAACCGCCTCGCTCCGCAACGATGCATCAAGGTGTACCTGAAGCCAGCGAAAGGCGCTCGAGCCAAGGCCATCGCGTCGGAGGCCGAGGCCATCTACGGGCAAGGGGGCGTAGGCATCACGCAAGACACGCTACGCAACATCATGAACGATCTGGTTGATCACGGTGTTGCCTTTGCGTGCAATGTACCCGTAGTTCGTCCAGACGGTTCGCGAGTAGACTTCTTTGTCAAAGCGTGGCCGATCCAATTCGTGCGCTGGTACGAAAGCGAGAAAGTTTTCAAGACGCGCGTCGACGGCGCCGTCGAAGAAGTCATCACCCACGGCGACGGGCGATGGATCGTGTTCCAGGACGGCGAGCTTTATCCATTCCGACAGAACGCGGCGATCATCCCATCTGCCCTCGTTTGGGCGCGCCACGCGTTTCCGTTGAGCGACTGGGCAAAGTCCTCTCGTGCACATGGCAACGCAAAGCTTATTGGAGAGATGCCCCAAGGCGTCGCGCTCCAAAACGATCAAGGACCAACGCCCGAGGCAGCCGCCTTCCTCGAGCTGCTCGGAGCAATATTTGACAGCGACTTGCCGTTCGGGATTAGGCCCGCGGGCTCGAAGACTGATTTCATCAACAACAGTTCCTCCGCATGGCAGGTCTTCGAGCAGCTAGTACTCAACGCGGAGAAGGCGGCCGCTCGAATTTACCTAGGCACCGACGGCACGCTCGGCTCGGTAGGTGGTGCGCCAGGCGTCGACATCCAAAGCCTGTTCGGCGTCGCATCTACAAAAGTTGAAGGCGATCTGCGCTGCCTAGAGAGAGGGCTCCTCACGGGCTCCATCGAGCCGTGGTGCGCCGTCAACTTCGGCGATTCGTCGCTCGCTCCGCAACGGGTCTACCTGCTGCCAGATCGCGACGCCGATGCGGCGCGCGCATCCTACGCCGTGCGTAAGACAGCGTTCCACTCGGACGTAAAATCAGCACGAGAAAATGGCTTCGAGATCACGCAAGACTATCTCAACGAACTCGCTGAGAAACACGGCGTCGAGGCGCCGACACTTCCGATCTCTGGCACCAAGGCCCCATCGATCGAACTCGCTCCAACAGACATTGCTCGTGTCGTGACGGTCAACGAAGCGCGCGCGAGCGCCGGTGTCGGCATCTTGCTCGACGTCCACGGTCAGCCTGATCCTGACGGGCTTCTGACGGTCGATGCGTATTCGTCAAAGAAGAAGGCGGCAGCCGACGCACAAACCGCGATGCCAGCCGCTGCATGATCAAATCTTCGGCGCGCCTTGGTAGCTCCGAAGCATCGATGCAAGGTTCGATGGGCGCTCTGCAGATCTCCCTCGTGCCACGAGCTTCTCGGCGATCTCCTTGATCCCCTTGAATCCTGCTGCGTGATCCACACTTCCCGGCGCCAGCTCAAGCAAGTGCACCATCAAGTGCGTGAGCGCGTCGAGCGCGTCCGGCGATCTTGCCCCGGGCGTTGGCTCCCACGTCGTGAGCAGCGTTTCGAGCTCTCCGAGCTCCACGCCTATGACGTGCGAGACTCGGCCTCGCTCATACGCCGTAGCAAGCGGCTGAGCGCGATCTTCTTTGGGGCCGCGTGCAAACACCTCGACGACGAACACGGTGCCAGGCGTGTGCTGCGGCCGTTCCTTCTCGCCGACGACAACGACTGACAGACCCCGCTCTTTCGCTGCCGCGCGTAGCGTTTGCGTTACGAGCGCGCCGCCCTTGTTCGTCTCGACGATGACGACGTCGCAGTGACCTTTCACGTATCGATCAAGAAGGATCTCCGCCCACTCGTGCGGCTCGTGCTTGCCCGAATAATCCCCAAGGACGTAGCCCTGTCCATCGACGCCAGTTCCGCCTTCCACGATGCCAGTGCGATCGGACCCTCGACGAGCCGTGACCGCCGGATCGATAGCGAGCGCTCGTCGCACGATGCGCTCAGGCATGCGACGACGAGAGTGTTCGATCCAATCCTCATCCACGAGCGCGTTCTCACTCGCGTCGAGCATCTCGCCGAGCAGCTCTTCACGCCCTTTCGTGGTGCCTCCGAACTCCGTCTCGAGATCAGCAAGCACGCCGGCGCCAAGGTTCGCCGCGTTCTCGTACATCGTTCCGCGCACGACGATGTGTTTCGTTGGATCTTTCTCTGCGCGCTTCAGAAAGCGCGTGAGGATCGGGTGCCGCTTCTTTGGTGTCGCGTCCCAAAACGTGCGCGCGTAGCCAAGGCGCGTCGCAAAGAGAAAGTTCGAGTAGGCCTCTTCACGCGTGGCCACGGGCCACGATTGGATCTCAGAGAGCCAGCACGCTTCATGGTTCTCGCTCCGAATCGCTTCTGGCGCCTCTGGTGTCCGGATGAAGGCCTTCGCACCGTTGGGCCACACAACAAGGCCGTCGGTCACCAAGTGCTCGGGAAGGAACCACGGTGGGGCCGTGTCGATGAGCACCTTCGCGAGCTCCGCGCTCTTGCCTTCATTCTGCGCGCAGAGCCCGAGCGACATGAGCCGCCCGGCCTCGACTTCTTCGTGCACATGCTCTCCGATCGAGCGCGACTTGCCGAATCCTCGTCCGGTGAGAAATCCCCACGATCGCCACGAGCCGGCAGGTGGGATCTGCTTCGGTCTCGCCCACGTGCCTTTCCAGTCGTACGCGAGCGCGGCGACGTCGACGACGGGCATGCCGTCGAGCACCAGATCGATCGCTCGATGCGCGCCGTCGACTCCGAGCGACTGCACGAGCCGATGCGCAACACGCATCGCGGGGGACGCACCGTCAGGCTGCATTGGCAACCCTGTCGATGAGTCGGTGGAAGTCAGCACGCGCCCGCTCTTTCGCTGCAATCATGTCTGGACGCTCGTTTGGGTCGACACGAGGCGGAGGGGCCGCCTTACGGCGATGCTCAAGCAGCGTGGCAGCCAGGCGCCCCATGGCGCCAAATCCAGCAAGGTCGCCCCTGTTCGCTGCGTCTTGGCCTTTTTGTTCCGCGAGCGCGATCCATCGGCCGATCGTGTCCGGATCGGCATCGGAAGGGATGTCCTCAGGCGACTCCGGCAGTGGCGGAGAGGGTACGTCTGACGCCGCCACACGGCGGCCCAGGAACAATCGAGGCGACGCTGTGCGCCCTCGCATCTCGCGCATCCGCCGATCGATGGTCGCGCGGCTCGCGCCTTTCACGCCGGCTGCCGTGAGCTCCTTGGCGATGGCCTCCGCCGGCTGCCCGCGCTCAAGCCCCGACCTGATTTTGGCCTCGACGTCAGGCCCATACACCGTACGTTTTCGCGCCATGACACACCTACACCATCCTACTGAACTAGATTACCAACAGAATATGGCATGATTCTTTCCGGCATTACCGAATAGACTAAACGTCTGTAATTACGAGCAAAGCTCAAAAACTCAGATTCGAAAGGAAAGGCGCACTCTTTGCATGCAAAGGTGGGTGGGTATACCCATGTTCAGTAAATAAAAACATCTTGACAAAACCTACCTAGCACTCTTCGCAGTAGTCACCTTCACCGATCCAGGCGTCTTCGGCGACGCCTGGCAAAGTACATCCAACCCGTCGGCCTTCATCTTCGCTGCGTACTCGCAGTCTACAGAAACGAAGATGTCGTCTTGACCAACCGAAGTGACAGCGCCCTTTGCGCGGGCTCCATCCCTGCATTGCTGGATGAAATCGGAAGCAGGCAAAGGGGCCTTCACTCCTCCCTTTCCCGAATCGCAAGCCCACAACATCAATTGGCGCTCCTGAAAATTGAATGCCTTCGACAGCAGGAACGGAGGAGAAAAGATCTCTGCGCGTGTCGCTTTGTCCCCTGGCTCCACGAATGAACCGATGTAGCCGTGGAGATGAACGATCGCGCCCTTTAGCGGACCTCCAACGATCACGAACCAGTCGGTCGGGAGCGACGCTCCACCAGCACCTGGAGTCCACGTCGGGTCGAAGCTGTATGGGGTAATCGTCGACCCCTTTGATTCGACGACAAGCTTCCATGCCCCCTTCCGTTCCGACGCGGTAGTGAGCGTTAGGCTTTTGTAACCGTTGCCATCTGGATACGCGTAAACGGTCGAATTCGACTCTTTGTCGGTCTTCGTAGACGTAGGGGCAGTGGCCTTTGGGTTGTTCGGTAAAGCTGCAATCGTCGCCAGGAAAGGGGCCGCGGTAGGTGGCGGAGACTCTTTCTTTTGTTCACATGAGACGACGAGAACGAGTGCGATGGCGGTTAGCATGATCGTTTTTCGCATGGCGCCGAAAGTACCAGCCGATAAGCGCTCCACGTGGAAGAACTCTCTGATGTCAAGAGATGTGTGCGACACCATCACCACCCTCCACCAAGGCAACGCCAACAACCTACCCCTTCAAGATCGGCTTCGCTGATCGCGCCAACCATCGGAGGGTCGCTCGCCTGGACAGCCATCGACCGGGCATGAGCGATCCAACCGTCTCGAGATCCCAGGCCACCAACTCGATCGGCTCTACGCAAGCCGCCAGCGAACCTTTGGCCTCGAGTACACCACGCAGCATTCCCACTGCGACGAACGCCATGCGTCGCGCATCTGACGACATGTCAAGGGCGACGTCGGAAAGCTGCGATTGGAGCGTGCGTGCGAGCCCTTCGATCTCCCCCATGCTCTCTTCGAGGAAGGCTCCTGGAGGGGCCGACTTGGCGATACCAATGCGCATCAGGATCTGCCGGCACGTATGAAGCGCTGTGTTGCGACGGTCCATGGCGCCAAGGATCCTCGCCTTCCTGGCCTCCAGACCAGGCTTGGCAATCCATTCTACGGCCAGCGCAACGAGCGCTGACACGAGGGCCGGTACGAGCAAATGCGAGTCGAATGAGATCATTGTAACATCCACCTATCTACCAACGTCATGCTGCGCCTACCATCGAGGCTTTCGCCGCCGCCGACTCGATCCGCACCTCGACCGCGTACTGACCGCGCCGCTGCTCAAGCCGCCAGGCCACGCGAGAGTCGCGATCGTCAGACAGACCGAGACCATCGGCGACGCCATCGATGATGCCCTTGAGTGCAGCGCCAAGGCCGTCGTGAGGGTCGAGCCCTCGGCTTGGTGCAACGCGCGTCACGGTCACAACGACGGGCAGCACGTACGGGCCTGAGCAGCGCACGACGGAACGCACGATGTTGCGCTGCCGCGTGCGCTCACGTTGTCGCGCGAACATCGCTCCACGCGTGACGCCTTGGCTGCCGTTGCATGGGTTGCGCGTGCGGATTGGAATCGTGAACGTCTTCACGATGCGCCTCCGCGTTGAAGATCGAATCGATCCGCCCACTCGAGCACCCTGCGAACAATGCCTCCGCCGTAGCGCTGGGCGATGTCAGCAGGCCTGACGCCCGTGGTAATCCATGTCTTCCGGTTGCGTGCGTGACGCTCGTAGATCACCTCTGAGACCACGGTTCCGAAGCGCGCGTCTTCGCTGCCCAGATCGTCGATGACGAGCAGCGGGCAGGAGAACGCATCGGCGACGAGCGGCGCCTCTCCCTCGCCGAGCGGGTGACCTGCACGGGCCCTGGCGAGAGCGTGCGCCGAGACGTAGCGGTGTGGCGCACGGCTGAATGCCGATCCAGGTTCGGCCTCCAAGACGGCCTGGAACATGGCGACAGCCAATGCCGTCTTCCCGGCCCCAGGATGCCCCAGGAACGCGATGCGCGTCGTGTCCAGTGTCCTACGTGCTCGGTCAACCAAAGGCGCACCTACGAGCCTATGGAGCCAAGCGTCGCCCATTTTCGCCGGAGGCTCCCCCTCTGGCCCAATCGGCAGATCCTTGAGGGCGGGTTTCGCCCAAGCGAGCCAGACGCGCCTGGAATGCTCCGCCGGCGAGAGCCTTTCCTGGCTTGGTTCTTTGCCGCAACGATCGCACGTCGAGGCGGTGCACGAGCGAGCGTGAGCCTCCGCCTGAGCGGCGAGTTTCGCGATGTTCGGGGCGATGGCGTCGATCCAGGTCATGCGATGTCCTTGAGCCAGGGAGCGGCTGGGTCGTAGGGCTGCTTGGTGATCTCGTTCGGGTGCCGTGACGAGCTACGTGCCGGCGTCCGCGAGCGCTCCGAGCGCATGACGGTCGTGAGCCAGGCGGCGGCGTCCTGAACGCCCATGGACCAGCCCTTCCGGGTTCGGGCGGCGGAGTACTCGAGCCAACGGCTCGGCACGTCGTCGACCTTGCGACCGGTGGTGATTTCGACCGTTGCGACCGACTCGGAAAACCAGTCCGGCATTGCGCAAACTGCTTTTTTTTCAGGCTCTGCGCCGACCGGCGGCCCCTCGCACGGGCGCTCGGGCGCGTCTGCGCGCGCGGATCGAGATTCTCCGTTAGGAGAATCGAGATCTGGGATCGGGATCGGGATCGGGGTTGAACTTTGCTTCGAGTTTGCTTGAGCGTTTGGTTCAACGCTTGCTGCCCGTTTGCTGCTTGGTTGCTGGTCGTTTGCTTCGACGACTGCGCGAGCAGGCTTGCTCTCGACGGCCGACGCCGGAACTGCGTCGACTTTGGCTTGCTGCTCGGTCGGAGCGGGTGCGACGACTGCGCTGACCTCGGGAGCTGCCTCGACCGAATCGACGACCGGAGGGGGCCGACCCTCACGCGCGCACGCACGCGGGCGGTCCGGGTCCGTGGTCCCAGGTCCTTGGTCCATGGTCCATGGTCCATGATCAGTCGCGAGACCCACGGGAAGTTTCGCGGGGCTCTCGGGAGGGTCTCGCGAGACCATCGCGGCACACTCGCGAGACTCTCGCGATGGTCTCGCGACACTCTCGGGAGGGTCATCGATAGGCGCAGGGATCCTCGGTTTCCCTGGGCGATCGACCTTCTGGTGCTTCGCCCATTTCCTGATCTCGCCGTAACGTTGGCCGTTGACCTGGTACAGCCTCACGAGCGGATCAAGATCGGCTAGCGCAGCGATGAAGTCCGGAAGGGTAACGTCTCGCGACCAGTAGATTTGACTGCGCAGCCATCCAGGCTCAGCGCGGAACCGCCCGTAGTCGTCCGCAAGAACGATCACGGCGATGAAGATCCGAAACGCCATGTCGGAGAGCCCGCCCGTCACGGCGTCTTCGAGGATCTCTGGCTTGATTGTCCGAATGCGTGCGTTCATGGGATCACGACCTGGAATGAGCCGTCTTCGTTGCGAGACCAGAGGCCGACTTGCACAAGCCTCTCACCAAGACGCTCGTTCCGACGCGGATTGCCGCCAAGAGCAGAGCGAACGGCGGCCACCGTAAGGCGCCCGTCTGTCTGATATCGCTGCACGTAGGCCAGGCCCCATGACCACAGGCCGAAGGCCTCAACGCCGGCAAGCAGCGCCTTCTCGTGCATGATGATGGTGACGTCGATGGTCGCGTAGATCATGGCCTCCGCTCCTATCCCTCCGGCGTGGACGAGCAGCAGCCATGCGCAAAATACGCGCTGATGATCCGCTCGAGCGTGTCGCGCTCGCACGTCATGGCGAACGCCTGCTCGCTGTTGAATTCGTTCTCTCGTATGAGCTGCTTGACCGCGCCAGCCGCGTTGTCCGTTGCCTGAGCGATCCGCAAAAGCTCCCGCTCCAGGCGAACAACTCGCTCACGCGTCGAGCGCTTGGCCGCACTGGCCAGCACCCTCCGCGCGTCGCGTACCCAATGACCATCGTTCGGCGCAGGCACAAACGTGCTCAGCGCAACGGTTTCCAGTACCTTGCTCATGTCAACCTCCATCTGGTTGGCCACGAGCCCCGGCGGTTGGCGCCGCGCGGGGCTCATTTCATGAGGGGATACTAACGAGACTCGAAAGTATAGGTCAAGCCTTTTCGAGTCTCGCAAGTGCCGCGTCTCGAACGAACGTCGCCAGCGGCTTCCCGTCGTCCTTCGCGGCAGCGGCCAAGCGTTCGTGCTCGGCCTCGGTGAGGCGTACAAAGATTCCGCCTGTCGCGGCGCCACCCGCGCGGGGCGGACGCCCCATGCGCTTCTTCTTCGCTGTCGCCTTCTTCTTCGCAGCCATTCGCGTTCTCCCTTATCAGATTCGTTGATGTGCATCAGCGCACCTCCGCCTCGCTTCGCTTCCATGGCCTAACTCACCAGCCGGAGTTGAATGGGGGCACGACGGAAGTGGGCGCGCATCTCACGCTCGTAGGACGCCCAGTGCGTCGACCGACGCGCGATGAACATCGTCACGACCATGTCCTCACGCCGAATCAGTTTCAGCCGCTCATCACGGATCCACTGCCCGTGCAGACTCCCATCTCGTGGGTGCGGATTGCGCAGCTTCAACTCGTTGTAGACGGCATCGCCGAGGATGATTCGCCACGTGCGCCCGTACGCGAAAGCGAGCCCCTTTGGCTCGGCGCCGTTGCCAGGACCAGGCGTCCAGCCCGAGACCTTGCGCAGCCGTGCGAGTTCGAGTTTCAGCTCGTCATCCCACGCTGATTCGTAATCAGCCGCATTGAGCCGCTGCATTCGCAATACGAGATGAATGGCCTCTGCACTCCGAGGCACGAGCTGGCCCGCCATGTACGCCCGATAAACCTCGTTCACGCGGGCGTGAAACTCGTGCGACAGCGACTTTGCATAGGCCAACGCGAGTTGCCAATGTGCCCATGTCGTGGGCGGCTCGCCCTTAGCAGGATTCCCCGATTTTCTCCGAGTGTACTGGGTGAGTACACTCGAAGAATCTCGGAGGAATTCGACGAACGGGGCACCTTCCTGCTGCAACCAGTGCGCAGGGCGATTGTTGCTAGGCGCCCCAGCAGCACGCCAAAGATCTGTAATGCACCACATATCCCCATCTCGACGGATGGATTGGGCGCCAATGGTCAGAGCTTCATTGCTGTTCATGGCTACAGCTCCTGGTCAATGATGGATAGGACTTCGGTCTGGAATGCTACGGCCTTCATCAACGGGCTCATCTCTACGTCGATCAATATTCTGTCTCTGGCGGCGACGATCTCGTCGTACCGCGCAGCCTTCATCTCGATTGCGGTCGGCTCTATTCGCTTGGAACCGTGGCATTCGCACTGGCACGGCGTCGTCTCACAATACGGATATTGTCCGATAGCTTGGCACTCATCGCACGGACGAGGGCAATGCGTGCACAGTACACGACGGTCTTTGTAGTACATCACATGCGAGTCGTTGCACGTCGAGCAGATTGGCTTGCTCTCGGTACTCATCGCTTTCTCCGGTGTTTCGCCGCGTTGGGGCACGTTGCGAAGTGGCTAGTGCCGTCATGGTCAACGGGCATCGCGCGGTCTGCTTTCGTCCGCACCCAATAGATAATTGCGCCGCACGACGTGCAGTTGCGCGCCGGTGCCCCGTCCGGAATGACGAACAGGTTCGATCGGGCGCCGCCGAGAGAAAGCTGCTCGCTCATGGCTTCGTCCCCTTGAGTACCCAAAGGGCATCGACGAGCGGTTGCATGACTGGATGATCTTTCGGCAGACCGCACCACTGCGGATGGCTCACGCGAGCGACGAGGTACTCAGCGGCTTTCACTACGACCTCCAGCGATGCGATTCGATCGGCCGAGACCGGCTTGCTATCGCTCACGCTGCACCTCCAGCTTTCGGGCTCGCTGGGTCCGTCTCCACCACCGTCGAATTCGACAACCGTGCCTCACTACGGCGCCTCTCGTACACGCGCAGCAGCACCAGGTACCCGATCAGGTCGAGCACCGTGTCCTCGTTGTCACGTCCGCAGCGTGTATGCGCAATGCGCGAAATCTTGTCGTCGATGCGCACCTTCAATTGCTCGTCCGGCTCGGCAATCGAGAAGATGCGAATCGGGTCGAACGCTGAGTTGCCGTACTTATCGTTCTTTTCGAGCAGCATAAGCCCAATGGCTTCGCACTCTTCGATGATCATATCCGCAACAGGCTTCATGGCTTCACTCCGCGAAATCGAAGTAGTGAACAGCGCCGCCATCCTTGGCGCCGTCGGTGATGGTGACGGGGTTGAGGCCGAAGAGCCCGCCGCCAGCGTAGTTGCATGGGCCTGGCCCAGTGCCGAACGCGTCGCGCGCATTCAGGAGCCATCGACCGACGCAGGAGAAGCCGACCGCTCCCTTCGGGGCGCCCGCAATGGCCCAGTCGCGCACGGCGATAACGTGACCGCACGCCGGGCACACGAAGCGCCAGGTCATCATGTCCTTGCCGAAGCGGCGAACACCCTCAGCCTTCCACTCGTCGTACGTCACGACTCGATTGGTGCCTGCACTCATGACGCCACCTGCTGGTGCACGCGTGGACCGCGCCTGTCAGGCGGCAATTGAACCAGGATGGTCGTATGGTCTCGACCAACGAGCCGTCCAATGCGTGCGGTCGACCATCCAAGATCATAAAGCTCGCACCAGAATTCGCGCCGCGCCTTGGGCAAAGGGCTCTCGCGAGATGTGCCGAGCATCTCGTGGACGGTCACCCAGTGGCGCGCAGCAACCTTCTTTGCCAACTCGAGCAGGTCGCGCTCCTCGAGTTCGGAGATGATGGCTTTGACAGGGCGTCCTTTGGAGGCGCGCGAGTGCATGACTGCTCACGCCTCTGGCGTGCCAAAGAAGAGGGGCAGGTTCGTTTCTGTTTGCGCCTTGGTGCAGGCCTCACGGAACGCGTGGTCGAACACCTTGTCGACTCCGTGAAGCTCGTAGAACCACGAAATCTTGCCGTCCTTGATTCGGTATCGGAGCCGTGCCGGAATCTCATACTTGTCGCCCTGTCGGAATACTGGAATGGCAACGATGAATGCGCTCGGCACCTTGAGCGGCCCGCCGGTCTCGTCTTGGTGCTCGGTGACGAAGTTCACCTGCACTTCCCCGGTCTGCAGGTTCTGCGCGTTGCGCACGCTCGATCCAACGCGTACCGACAGCCCACGCGACAGCTCGAGAAGCCGCCACGCAGGCGCGAACGTTACGTTGAGCGCGTCTGCAAAGGCCTTTGCGCTGCTGCTTGCGTTTGATGGATCGCCAACGACGTCGAGCAGGCGATCCTCGAGGAACGACGCAAAGGCTGCCTGGTCGAGCGCCTTGCCGTCAGCCTCTTTCCACGCTGTCCACTCAGTTGAGAGTGGGAATGAGTAGATGCCGCGGTGCCCGCCGAAGCGCGGATCAGTGTCTTTCTCGTGACCTGCCCAATGGTAGTCGATGACGCTCGTGAGCCTCGGCGTGCGCAATAGACCTCGGTCAGCGAAGATCGCTGAACCAGTGTCCGCGAACCGCTTAGCATGCGCGATGAACGAGTCCAGATCGTCGAAGTTCGCGGTGCCCTTTCGACGCTCGGGTTTCGCTAGATACTCGTCGAAGAACTCCTTCATCGATTCAATCCGAAGGCCTTCGGACAACACGATGGCGCTCGGTCCAACGGCTGATAATGGCAGTGGCTTCGCAATGTTTCGCTCCACGATCGACGCGACGGCGTCAGCCTCAGTCACGGGTTTCTTTGTATTTGTATTATCCATGTTTCTCCTCCTTTAGTTGCTTCAGATCTGAATGTTTGCTCGTGCCTCGACCGGCAGATCGCGCACGCGGTCGTTGTTCGCCGGCACTTCACGCAGCGGCAGCTTCTGTTGGCGCGGATTGTCGAGCGTGAGGTTATGGCCCTTCGTCAACCAGAAGACGCCGCCGGCGCGCTTTGCTGTCGGCTCTTTTTTCTTTACTTCTCCGACGACATCGATTGTGCCATTGCGCTTCGCTTTCAGGGCGAGCGTGATGGTCAACGTGCCCTTTGCGTCGGCGTCGTAGGAGGTCACGTGCTCATCGAGCTTCGTGGCAAGAGCGCGCAGCTCACTCGAGATCTCCGCGTGAAACGCACCCTCTTCGATTGCGTGCAGAAACACCGCAAACGAGCGGTCTCCCTCGTCTTGTGTGACCTCTTCGTCATCTGTTCTCTTCTTCATGGACGTGTCCTTTCTTCATGTGTGCATAATGCACGCACGCGTGGCCTCTTGTAGACGTCATGGTGCTGCGCTCCGCATTCGAGTTTCTCAACGGCGCCGTCGTCATCCCATCGCCACGGCTCGAATCCCGGCTTCTCACCGTAGACGGCGAGGATTAGGTCTTTGGGGAATGGCTGCTTATGGCCGACGAATTTCACTCGCGGCCGAAGTGACAGCACCAGTGCTCGCCCATCGACGTAACGGGCATACCATTCGCTGCCGACGCTGGCAGGGACGAGTAGCGCGATCCTCCCTTCGCCTTGGTATTCAGCGCATTTACGCGCCCATGGAGCGATGTTCCCGTATGGCGGATTGAGCCAGGCGATATGGTGGCTTACTACCTTGTCCCAATCGAGTGATAGCGAGTCCTCTTCTGGCGTAACGAAGAACGGCCCCTTTTTGTTTTCCTTGGTCGCTGCGAGATCTGTTTCGATCGGCCCGAAGCGTCGTTCCACTGCTGCAATCAGTTCCGGCGGCGTCTCAACGTCCTGCTCGGAGCGATGCCTGTTCAGCGATGCGCCGGAGCGTGGCTTCGACCATTGCGCCAATGGTTTTGCGCTGTCGGAATCGTGCCAAACACGTATGGACGCGCCCGGGCTGACGACTTGTGCGAGCTCGTACAGGTCGCTCAGACAGCCGTGCGTAGCAAGCCACAACGGCGCCCAACCGTGTTGGGTTTGCACTTCGACAAACATCATGTCAGCGCCGAGCTTCATGACCACCCCGCGGATCTCGCAATCGCGATCAGAAATTCAGCGAACGCGCGCGGCGTGCGCCTGCGTTGTTGCGCCGAGCAGATCTTGATGCCGGGCGGCGCCGACGTTGACTTCGACTTTCGACCGACGCGTTTATGGCCGCCGCTTACCCAGTGCGTTGGCTTACGCTTCGACGGCGCCGTCGGAATCGATTTGGCCCCCACCACGTAGATCCACGTCTTTTTTCGCGCGACGTGGCCCCAGTCGCATTGATCGACCTCGTACGTCACCCCTCCGTATTTGTCCGGTAGTTCGCCTGGGTGAGGCAATCCGCAATGCCGGAATAGACGAGAATGCGCAGGGTGCTCGAGGACGCCACCAACGGTTTGCACGACGGCCACGGCATAGGGGCCATGCGATGGGTCGTCGTGCCTGGATAGGTGTTTCAGGCCGCTCCACGGGCCGCATGGCGGGTGCGCGACGACGGGCAATCGTCCGGCGTACCGTAGAGCGTCGCGAGCCTCGTCGTACCATTGCTCAACGAGCTCCGGATATGGCCCACGAGGGTCGACGTAGAGCACAGCGACATCGCGATACTTATTCACGATGTTCAGCGCTGCGCCGCTCATCTGCGCACCATTGCAATGGCGACGACAATGCATAAGATGCTTGCGAATACCGCTTCAGGCCACGACACGGGGCGCCTCCTGCTTTTGCGCGGTAATGTACGCTGTGTAGTCATCGACAGCGCGAACCATGAGACCCATCGCGTATTCGCGCGACGTTTCACTTATTGGATGTGCGACCTCATAAGCATAGACGTAAATATCAACCAGCATTTCGAAGTTTTTGCTGTCGATGGACACTCGCATGAATTCCTCCGCTGAAAAGTCGTCCTAGCTATATGGTCATTGCCCTCTCACGCTGCTTTCGTCCTGGCGCGCTCCACGGCGGACCGTACGCTCTCCTTCGTCGGGGGCTCTCCGACGCCGGCGATTAGCCAGTCGAGCGAGACGCCGAGCACGCGGGCGAGTGCTGACGCGGTCGACGTGCTTGGGATCTGCCTTCGACCGGCCTCAATTGACGAGGTGTGCCCAGGCGTCAGACCCGCCAATTCGTCCAGCATGCGCGCGGAGAACCCTGCGATCTTGCGCGTCCGCTTCAGGCGATCAGCCAATTTTTGCATCGGCTACGTATGTATACGCGATCACGAATGAAGTCAAGCTAGCCGATGGTTACGAACGTGGTCACATTGGTACACATTGAGTAACCTTGACAGAATTCTTGCGCGCATCGATGAGGTGCTCGCATCGGAGAAGTTTGAGTCCGGGCGTGCATGGTGTCGCGCGGCCGGCGTCTCCGAGGGCTACATCGGGGCACTGAGGACAAAGTACGCCACTGGAGAAGCGACGAGCGCTAGAATCGACCAGATCGAGAAGCTCGCTATCGCTGCCGGAGTTTCACTCGACTACATGCTAGGGCGAGATAAACTGAAGCCCGCTGAGCCTGGATCCACGACCACCTCTCCGCGTCGCCCCGAGCAGCCCGTCGCCACCAACACTCGGCGCAAGCCGGCGCTGACCCAAGCGTTCGAGGAAGCGTGGAAAACGGAGTGGTGGGTACAGCCGCACAAGACGCTGCCGGCACCGACGCTGGAGGAAGCGCAGACCATTTACGCGGACGCCAGCGACACCTACGGTGTCGATGGACTCGATCACATCACGGCGAAGGTGTGGGCGGCCCACTTCTACGAGCGTCTCAGATATTTGCGGCAGTCGAGTACCAAGCGGACCGCAAAGAAACCGGTCGCCGGCACGAAGCCGGTAGCGACTACTGACCAGCAACCCGGCGCAAAAAAGCATTAGCCTCAACGCGTTAGTCGTTTCGTGTCATTCCATCATCAAGGATCTACGACTGCGGATTCTTCGATGGATCCGCTGACTTACGGCTACGACGCCGTACGCTAGCGCATGTCATGCACACAGGTAGTGCATTATAATCATTAAGTAATTACGTACTGAAAATAGATATCTTCGCCTGCGACATTACATAACAGGCGGTCGACCATGCGGCAGTGGACCGCCGCGCGCTCGAGGCGCTTGCTCGAGCCGCTTACGCCGAGGCTCACGTCGACGAATCGCACCCTGACATCCGGCTACTCGCTCGCCGGCTGCTCGGCCCTCGTGCGATTCGGCGCGTGCCGCGCCTTGTAGTCGGACGCGCAACGCTCACGCGCATCAAAGGGGAGCGGTGCATCGTTGTTGCTCGCAACCTGCCTCCTGCCGCTGCGCGCTTCGCTATCGCCCACGAGCTCGCCCATTGGTTGATCCTCCGCTCCGATCACCAGACCGATGACGAAGAGCGTGACGCGGATTATCTCGCCGGCGTTCTGCTCGCTCCGCGCGGTAAGCGCCGGCGCCGCTTACCACGCGACGATTGAGGTCTAGGATGTGAGTTGTTGAGCAGCAGTGCAAGCGCGGCTTCGTCGCAGCTGAACACTCGTGCAACATTTGCTCTTGGCCTCGCTTTTGCGTGTGCAAAAACTTTGTCCGTAGGCTCTTCGAGCATCATAATGTCCATGAGTTATGGATGGAACATGCCGACACGATTATAACTTATGGATTGTCGTTCATCCCCCGGAGAAGGATGTTCCCGGGCAGTGGCTTGCTCATTGTCTTGAGTTCGACACGATCTCGCAAGGCAACAGTTTCGAGCATGCGCTCAAGATGATCTTCGAGGCCATCGTGATGGTGGTGCACGCCGATCGGCTTGCTGGACGAGAGCCCATGGAACGCCGGGCCCCCGAAGAGTTCTACGAGGAGCTTTACGCTTTGCTTGGGCGCGGCGAGAAAGTATCGATGGCCGAACTGGAAAAACTAAGCCACGAGGGTCGGATTACAACGCCGTGCGCGACTCAAATCGAACTGCACGCGCGACATGTCGAGAATCGAGCGCAAGAAGCTGTCCCTCGGTTGATGCGCCAGTTTCCCGTATTCACGCAGCCAGAATTGGCTTGCTGTTAGCATGCCAGCTCCACTTCGCGACATCGTTCGCGCCCTCGAGGCTTTCGGCGGCGTGGTCGATCGTCCGAGTAGCGGATCCCACTGGAGAGCGAGAATGGGAGGGAAGGTCTACCCGCTCGCTGCGCACAACGGGGAGCGATCCGAGATCCGAGACCTCTACATCAAAGGCCTCTGCCGATGCTTCGATCTCGACGAGTCAGAATTTAGAAAGAAACTTTGATCATTATCGATGTCAACGACCTCACCGATTATCTCGCCGGCGTTCTGCTTGCTCCGCGTGGTAAGCGCAGGCGTCGCTCGCCGCGTGGTGCCTGACATGGAGGTACTACAGGAGCATCAACGAGGAAGCTGCTTCGCGCTGTCGCCTTTCGAAGGATCTGCTCCACGTTGCAGATCCTTTGGAGACTCAGAACCTTGCGACGACGTCGTGAGCCGATGGACGCCATAGATATAGGTTCCAACAAGCGAAACAAGGGCTCCTGTAGCTATTCCGATAGCAACTTCCTTCTGGCCGATCGTCGCACAGTAGGCCGCAGCAACCAAGCCGGCTATCCCGAGGATGAGGCCATAGGTCATTCCTCGTCGCTGAAGATCCTGGTTTCTGAAAAACGCCCTGAGAGTGTCGTCGTGCTCTTGTTTATCCATCGCACGTCGATGCGCTGCTTCCGCTTCTGCCATCTTCACGATGCGGTCAACAAGGCCTGGATCTACTCGTCCATAATCAGCAAGCATCGCAGGCGGAGGAATCGGACCCTGGTAGGACTCAGATTCAATCCTCGCAACACCGACACGAGGAAGCCCTAGTTGCTCTGGAGGAACAAATGCCGGCTTCATCTTCGGACGGTCGGAAGAAAGCGGCGCAGGATCCTGCGTAGCGACGCGTTGAATCGACTCTGGCTTGTCGATCTCTTTATCGCCGCTCATCGGGAGCGACTAAGGGCGGCCGCAGCATCGTCAAGGTCGCGCATCACACGTAAACCATCTCGGCGAAGTGCAGCGGCATCTTCATTCGGCGAACGGCGTTGGAACCGTGGAAGCGCAGGAGCTGAGAAGGCCGTTGCACCTAAGGCGTCGATCGCAGAGCCGAAGCCAGAAGCGAAAGGTGCATCGACGCTGAAGCGGCGTCCGGTGAGTGGGTCTGTCATGAAGATCGACCTAAATCTACGATGCCTTGAGACACGCTGCAACAACGCACAATTTGTCCGAGGGTTTTACGCGGCCACAAATGAGTCGTCGTCTCGGGCGAGCGCCGTTTGCCCCACGCAAGCTCAATGCTGCGGTGTGATGTGCTACGTTCCGACCATGGCCGGATACGCCGTCACGAAGGACGCGCGCAGGGCAACGCGCATCGTTGGCATCCATACTCTTGCCTGGCTCAAGCACGTCGGTAACCGGCGTGCGCGTCGAGTGCGCCGCGTCCATGCCCGCCGCCTGTTGATCGATGTCGATGCAGTCGAGCGTTCGTCGCGGCTGGTCACTGGTTGGGATGTTGCGTAAACCGATCGAAAGCGAGCGCGAGACAAAGAAGCGCATCGCGGAGAAGCTCGCGCAGAAACGTGCCCAGCAGATCGCACGCCGGGTGCTGCCTCCACCGCGGTATGACAACGTATTCTTTGAAGGCCTCGCCTGGCTCGATGAATTGGCCGGGAAAGAGATTACGGGAGCCGGCGAAGGCGACTGAACAGGCGAGCCGCATTCCAATCGGATCAAACGTGGTAACCTTTCGTATGTGACGACCGCCTCATTTCCGAGCATGTCTGGCCTGAGTGCAGCGATGGCCTCGGTAGGGACTTTGATGCTGGCTTTCGCTTCCGCCGGCCCGTTCATACGTTCCTTTCACGACGCAAGTCGAGCTGCGCAAGCAATCATTGTAGCTTGCAAGGATGCGGATGCGAAATCGGAACGTGCCCTATCTAGCGCCACTCGAGCCAGTGCAAGTATGGCTGCTTTGTCTGATGCGGCATCGGACCATGACCCGGTCGTGCTGATGACGCGCAAGGTCCGTGACGATGTGAAGCTTTTTTTTGAAGACGTAGATCTCATGGTGCTTGCGATAGACACACTCCGTGATCGCGTCGTTGCGTTTCGAAAGTTTCGCGATGTTTTTTCGATGCTTGGCCCAGCGCTCGAAGCGAAGATCGAAGATGGTATCCGTGGGCTCGATGCTATTGACCGCATTCGCTTGCGCGTCGAAGACTTCCGCGAGTCAAAGGTGATGGAAGCTTTAGACCAAGCCGTTGAGACGTCCGTCAATGCCGTCGCGACTCGTGCTCTGGCAAGAGCTTACGCAGGGGCAGAAGCGCTTGGGCGCCGTCCCACAGTGGAAGAAGCCATGAAGTCACTCGATGACATCGGTGACTTTATCCGTAAACATCACCTGAAATTCGCTTCAGGATGACACCCATTGTAGTCGTCGACACCTCAGTGCACGTCTCATCAGAGGTGTTTTCTAAGCCAGGGTCGCCCGCACGCGAAACGATTTCTCGAGGGTTCGCTAGGCATTTTGTTTCCGCCTTGAGCCCGGCTTTGTTGCAGGAGATCGCTCGCAAACTTGCCGAGGAAGGAATCTCAGAGGCGGAAGTTGCAGTGTACCTTCAGAATGTCGTCGCGTCAGGCATGGCCTTCCCCGATGACGATGGTGCCAACGTAGCCTGTCGAGACCCGAATGACTTGTTTGTCGTTGCTCTCGCGCATACCGCCAAAGCTGCGTGCATCGTTACGCAAGACGCCGATTTGCTTGATCCGGAAACGTTGCCGGCAGGTCTTCAGCCACCGCAGTTTCTCGCTCGTCTGCGAGAACTGCGCGGCGAAGCACCCGGCCAACGCTTTCCGTGACGACTGAGGTCCTGGCAAGCCACGTGCGCCGTTTCTGACGTCTACACGCTCTTCACGCGACCAGCACGCCCGCCCTCCTTGGGCCGGGCGAAGATTTTTGGTCGACCTTCTTGACTACGTTCATATCCGCAGCTACATTCGTGATCATGAACCACGGCGCAGCGAAGCCCACTGACCAAACCACCGACACTTCCCCCGACGACTACCTCGTTGGGCACAAACAAGACACTCCGAAGTATCCCAATCGTAATGGCATTACCATCGGCCCCTACGAAAAAAATGATGGCGGATATGCAACCGCGGTCTACGCCGAAGATCGTTCCTGGATACTCTACGTGCCCAACGGCTACGCACAACCGCGTCGGCTTCCAGAGCTTCACGTCTGTGTCGGGATCTCGACGGATGCAACTGGCGCCCCTCGTCGGGAGTACGCGCCAATGAATTGCTTCATAGGCAAACCGCAAACCGACGAGGGGGTAATCGATATGGCAACGGCCTTCGACTACGAGAGTGCCGCTGCAGCAATTGTTGCTAACCGGTCAGCTACTTGCCCAGAGGGCGAACAAGCTGCCAATTCATGACGGCCCCTCCGTGCTTGCCCGAACGTTCACACGTCGGGCAGCCTTCGAACCGGTCGCCCTTCTTGTAACGCGCTGTAACGCGGTGACCGTTATTGCAAGTTCCTCCGTATTCTCCAGCCTGACTACAGACTTCACCATCTCTCGGCATGTCCATCTCCTCGCGATCGGCCAATGATCGCAAGGAGATGGACGCTCCATTGCGCCGCGAGATCAACCGTATCGAGAGGATCGACATGACGAACGCCGACGCCACGTGCCAGCGCACAACCTATGACTTCAGCTTTCAGTGTTCCAGGGAATGAGCCATGAGCTCGACATACCACGTAGACCGTCCAATCCAATTGGACGGCAAAGAATTGCGAATTCGAATCCAAATTGAATTCGACGCCTCAGAAGTCAACGCCACAATTATCGATATCGAATCTGACGGGGAGAGCGTATTTAACAAGCCCCTCAAGCCAGAGGATCGATACGTATTACGCGACGCCGTCGCCGATACCGTGAAAGCCCTTTGGAGGCTCGAGCCATGAGCTCGCACGACTCGTATTTTTCGGCTCGCATAGCGCTGCTCAACGCGCGCCGCGCGACCAACGTCGATTGCAGGCTCTGTTGGGTCCGACATGCCTACTGGTGGCGTGAGGATGCGCGCAAGCTGCGACGCCACGAACGAGGCAGATCGGAATGGCTACGCAAAGCCGTGCGCGACGAGCGACGACAAGAAAGGGTGGTGATGCAATGAGTGATGCCAAGTACGTCATCGACATCGAAACGGGGCAAAACATCCTGGAGATACTTCAGCAAGCAACCAAGTTATTGCATGCAGTTGCTGACGTGAACTCGGAAGCCTCCATGCTTCTAGAAATGCTCAAGCAGATCGCTCTCGCGGCAACTCCTGCCTCCACCGAGGTGCAGCATGACCCTCTCCCCTGAGCAGCTCGAGCAGCGCCGGCACATCCTCACCGCGAGTGACGCCGCCGCGGTACTCGGCCTAAATCCTTGGCGCTCCGCCTACGACGTATGGGCCGAGAAGACCGGCGAGACGTCGGCGTTCGCTGGCAACTGGCATACGCGACGAGGCCACGCGATCGAGCCGCTGCTACTCGCCTGGCTCGGAGAACAGAAGTCCCCGCTCAGCGTGCGCCCAGCGGGGGACGTCACGTGCGTGCATCCAATCCTGTCGTGGCTCGGGGCGACGCCTGACGGTCTCGTGTTCGAGACTGGCAACGCGTCGCCGGTTGCTGTCGCTGAGGCGAAATCATCCGGCCATCGCGACGCGTGGGTTGACGATGACGACGAGCCGATGGTGGCCGAGATCTACATGCCTCAGGTCGTCGTGCAGATGGCGGTGAAGCAACTACCGCGTGCGTACGTCGTCGTGGAGATCTTGACCGAGGGCGAGCCGTGGATCATCGAGGTCGAACGCGACTGGGAGCTCGAGGCGATCGTACTCGAGGAGCTCGATCAGTTCTGGCGTCATCACGTGATGACGCGCGTTGCCCCGGAGCTCGGAGATGACGCCACCTACCAACAGGTGGCCACCGTGTTCAGGAGGCAGAAGCGCGCCGAGCTCGTACCGGCTACATCCGATGCGCAGGAGCAGGCGAGCCGATACATAGCCGCCAAGGCAGCGGCAAAGGCAGCGGAGTCCGAAGCGGAGGCTGCGAAGGTTGCGCTCTGCAAGTTGATTGGCGATGCCGAAGGCGTGCACGGCAACACATGGCGCGCAACGTGGAAATGGCGAGAGCCGCAGACGATCTCTTACGAGCGTGCAGGGTACAGGCATTTCGACCTGCGTGAGGTCGGTGCCGCCGCGAAGCAGAAGACGAAGAAGGGAGCGATGGCAGCATGAACCAGGCAATGACCACGACGAAGAACGGGCACGGGACGATGCGCGAAGGCTTCGGCGAACGCTCGATGGCGCTCAGTGCCGAGACGCAAACAGCGGCGTTGCAGGCGCAGGCGCAAGCGGCAGTACAAGCGCGGTTCGTGATGTCGATGCAGCGACCTCGATCGTGGGAAGACGTTCGCGTGCGGATCCTTTCGGAGTGCAAGAGGCCAGGATTTGCCGAGGTCGCGCGGTACCGCAAGCCGATCGGCAAGGGCATCGAGGGCCCGTCGATCCGATTTGCCGAGGCGTGCGCGCGCTACGCGGGCAACCTTGGCGTCGAGACGGCGACAACGTTCGATGACGAGATCAAACGCATCATCCACGTTACGGCAGTCGACTACGAGACCAATGCATCGTTCTCGTCCGACATCACGATCCAGAAGGTCGTTGAGCGAAAGGACCCGAAGGGCCGCAAGATCGTTGCGCAGCGAACGAACAGCTACGGCGATCCGGTGTACCTCGTCGAGGCGACAGAAGACGAGATGCTCAATGCTGTCAACGCGCTCGTGAGCAAGGCGACGCGCACGCTCATCTTGCGATTGATCCCCGCTGACATCGTCGAGGAGGCGCAAGAAGAGTGTGTCAAGACGACGAGAGACAAGGCTGCGAAAGACCCAGCAGGCGAGCGCAAGAGGCTCTGCGATGCGTTCGCTCAGCTCGGTGTCATGCCTGCAGATCTCGTTCGCTACGTCGGGCATTCGCTCGACGCGATGCAGCCCGCGGAGCTCGTCGAGCTACGACAGGTCTACGGCACGATCCGCGATGGTGAGACGACGTGGCGCGAGATCCTCGCGGCACGCGAAGGGAACGAGCAGGCAGAAACGTCGGCGAAAAAGCCGACGCTTGTCGACAAGCTCAAGGCGAAGAAGGAAGCCAAGAAGGCGCCTCAGGAACCACCGCCACCGCCCGCAGAGGCGCAGCAACCCGCGACCGTCGAGCCGCCACAACCAACGGTCGAACACGATACGGAGACCGGCGAGGTTGTTCCGCCGGAGAATGCGGGTGACGCATGGGAGGCTCCGTGATGGGACGGTTCAAAGTCGCAGCAAAAGTTGAGGCCATCGTTGATGGCGAAGATGGGTACGACGCGATCGAGCGCTTCGACGAAGCCATCTGCGCCATCGAGGACGGAGACAAGATCAAAAACGTAGGCATCGGTGGTTTGGATTTGACCCAGATTCCGTACGTCGTTCCGCCGGGCGCCGAACGGTGGGCGAAAGCAGCGGAGAAGATACGGTTTGCCGACGAGATGACTCTCGCTGGGACGTACGACGGATCATGGTGGTGGACGAACGGTCACGTCGCCCTACGGTGCGATGGCGCCGCTCCGGATGGATGGGACCTACCACCCGGAAGCTCCATGGAGCTCGTGGTAAGCGCCAGCACGGTGCGCAAACCCACTGAGTGGGGGCCGGTGGTCCGATCGGGAAACGAGCGCAACGACAATGGGCGCCGTGCATTTGCTAGCGATTCTACGGTCGTTTCCGCCACGTACTACGACATGATCACCGACTCCGTGCCGGGCGCAATCTGGCTCGTAGGCAGCAAAATTGGCGACTCAATGCATGTCGTCGACAAGGCAGGAAAGCTTGTGGCGATCCTCATGGGCATTCTACCTATGAGCTTTCCTCCGCTCGATGCACCAGCGAGGGCGTCCTGAACTTCGGGGCGTGCGGTCCTTTCGTGGGGGATAGCACGCGCGGAACCTCTCGCCGGCGGAGGCCCGAGCAGCCGGCATTATTTTCGGGGCCGTGATTTTGATCCTGTTGCCACGGAATTGACACGGCGATCCTCCTGCCGGCGGAGCCCGAAGAGCCGGCATTATTTTGGATTCGGCGTATGGGCTAAAATAAAAGAAAGGAAACGCGCCTAAAAGATTAGCCCATACGCCGCATATTACGGGCCCCTGGTGGCTCCGTCGTCGTGCGGTTGGTTCTATTCCCGCTTGATGGCGGATGCGCGGGTTCGATTCCTGCGGTCCCGGCCACTCATTAGCAAAGGAGTTATCCAATGATTGACGCCAATGAAGGATTCCACCCAGCAGCGCGAAACACAATCGAGTCGATGATCGACGTGCCGCTGCAAGTGCAGCCGCAGCATTATGCACTGCCTCGGCGCATTCGAGCGGTATGCGGTGAACGCGGGCCAATCGCATTCACACGCGCAGGCGTGACATGCATTCATTGCCGTGCATATATTGATTACAGGTGGCGCCAATGAGCCCGGCACCGCTGGCACACTCGTTCCTGGCGTCTCTTTCCGCTCGGCATCGTCCGCCAATGGCGACGCTGCGGGATGACATGGATGACGACAAAGACGAGGTCGTCACCAAAGAATATCCGCCGCTCCCAACTCCCACGCGCGAAGAACCGGACCAACACTGCCCAGAGCTCACGTATTTCGCTCAGCGGTGGGAGCTGAAAAATCGAATCTATTGTCGATACCGTGACGCGCATCAATTGATCAAGGCTGCCAGGCGTTGGGGTGCATCCGATAAGCGGGATGTACGGGATGCGGCGATTGAAGGTGTCAAGACATGCCGACGCAACATCGCCCAGACTCGTGTTGCGTTGATCGTGCTGAAGGCGATGTACGTCGCCAAATACGACGACAGCGACGAGGGATGAATGGCTGATTCGCATTACCTCACTACGTCAGACGCCGCTCGCTATTGCGGATACAAAAACGCGTGGGGGCTGCGCAAGGCGATGCAGCGCGGCAGGGTGCTGCCTGTCGGTAGACGAGGCGGAACGGGCCCGTGGATGTATCGAACGAGTGATCTGGATCGGTTTCTCAGGGGCAATACAAATGACGAAGAAGAAGTGGGTATTGCGCTGGAATTACATGATGGAATCGAGCCCGGTGAGGACGGGAGTATACCGCCTACAGGACGGCGGATTCTTCATCAGGGCGCGCTTAGCCGACGAGACCGGGAAGCCGAAGGATCTCTCCGAGGTGGCGCACGACCTGAAGACGGCGGACGAGGCGCAACGAAGACGCGACGCAATCATCGCAGAAGCGCGCGCGGAGATGAGGGGGGAGCCCAGCTCGAGTCAGTTGTGGGGCGACTTCGCCGTGTCGCTGTTGGAGGCTCGCGTAGCTAAGGGGAACATCGAGAGCGCCGCGACCATCGAGTGGTGGCAGAACTCGCTCGAGCACTATCTGCTGCCGGCATTCGGTCGACATCGCGCAACGGAGATCACGCGCGCTCACATCGACACGTGGATCACGAAGACCGTGCTCCCGTGGATGAAGGAAGGTCGCGTCGTGCAGCGAATGCGCAACGGCAAGCCGTTCGGGCAGCCTCGTGTCGTGAAGCTAAAGCCGGCCTTCGTGAATGGGTTGCTTCGGATCGTGCGCAACGTCTCGAACGAGATCGCGCTGAAGTTCGACATGCCGAAGAGCGCCTTCATTGGCATCGATTTTCTTCCCGAAGGCCGCGTGTACACACGCGAGCAGCCAAACTCGCTGCCACCGGAGATGGTGCATCGATTCCTCGATGTGGCGCGGTCGAATTACCCGCAGCACTACTTCATGATCTTGCTCGGGTTCGTCACCGGGCTTCGCCCGTCGTCGATGCGAGCGCTTCGGCGCAAGGGTCCGCACGCCGATCTCGATTGGACCACCGGCGAACTCCAAGTGCGTCGCTCGCATTCGCGCGGGCACTCCGTCATGGACCGCACGAAGACGAAGATCGACAACACGTTCACGCTTCCGACGTCCGTCCTCGACGAAGCGAAACGACACGTGGCCGCGCTGCCGGAAGGCAAAGCGACAGAATCGGACCTTCTGTTCCCGACGAAGGACGGAAACCTCCGCACCAGGAACGTCTTGGCGAAGCCATTCGCGGCGATCGCGGAGGAGCTTGGGCTCTCGATGCGCGTGACCCCGCGGGCGATGCGGCGGACCTTCAACGACCTGACCCGAGCGGTTGGAGTCGACGCCGTCGTGACCCGGTCCATCAGCGGGCACCAGACCGAGGCCATGCAGCTCCACTACTCTACCGCTAGAGCTTGCGAGCAAATTCGAGGCCTCGAAAAGGTGCACGCCGTGGTGAACGGAGGGGCAAAAAACCAGGGTGCAGTGGTGTGAAAAGTGGTGTGAACGATGCTGCCTGGATCCCGTAACTATCGAGCGGGACACGGGATTCGAACCCGCGACATCCAGCTTGGGAAGCTGGCACTCTACCAACTGAGTTAGTCCCGCAAGTGCCACAGCTTCGTAACTTTGGCGCTAGCAGGAGTCAACTCACACCGTGCGCGCTAACGAGCCAGAACAGCAAGCACGACTGCCGTGATTGCGAAAAGAAAGGTAATGCTAAGCGCGGGAGAAATGCCGCCGGCAGACGCAACCGTGATGGGAACTGCGGCTTTCGGCTCGGGTGCAGGCGGGGCCTGCACCGTCGATGGTTGGGACGGCTGATCGGTCGCGTTGATGCGCGACTCATCCGCGGCGCGGGCTTCCTTGAGAATGGCGGCAACCTCGGGCGATATTTCGCCTACGCGCGTTTCAGCACTGTAGATGTCTTCATCTCCCGGAGGAGGACGAACGGTTGGCATTCGTGTCTCGTCGTCGTCGTCGCTCATTTGTATCCCCTATTGCAATTTACACGCACAACGGGACGCCCAACCCAGCCAGTCGCGAGCGCGGCGCGAGAGCAGATTTCTTTGAAGAATGCGGCATAAGCTTTAGCACTACTGCCGGGAATTGCCCGGCAGTAGTGCTAACGAAGTCGCGGGAGCGACTTCGCGGCAGGGTGAATTGCCCGTTGCGGGCAAGAGGGGGCGCCGCGCCTCCTCGAGACAAGTCTAACATGACTGCTTTCCGCGAAGCGGAAACGCGCAGCGCGGGACGAAGTCCCGGCAGTAATGTTAGAACCTTGCCGGTAGAGAAAAGGAGACAGCAGATGCCGCGCAACGTCATTGTGGGGCTCATTCAGGCAGCAACGCCGTACGAACCCGGCTGGAGCATTGAAAAAACGAAAAGGGCGGCGATGGACGTGCACGTTCCGCTTATCGAAGAAGCGGGTAAAAAGGGGGTGCAAATCCTTGGCCTTCAGGAACTTTTCGCAGGGCCGTACTTCTGCCCGAGTCAAGACGCATTTTGGTACGGCGCGGTCGAGTCGGTTCCAGGACCAACCGTTGAGACAATGCAGGCCTATGCGCGAAAATATGCCATGGCGATGGTTGTTCCCGTTTACGAGCGCGAGCAAGCCGGCGTTTATTACAATACTTCGGCTGTCATCGATGCATGCGGCAGCTACCTCGGCAAGTATCGCAAGCACCACATTCCCCACCTGAGTGGCTTTTGGGAGAAGTTCTTCTTTCGTCCCGGCAATCTCGGCTTTCCGGTCTTTTCGACACGCTACGGTAAAGTGGGTGTCTACACATGTTATGATCGGCATTTCCCCGAGGGTGCGCGTGCTCTCGGATTGAACGGTGCCGAAATCGTATTCAATCCGTCCGCCACCGTGGCTGGCCTCTCGCAGTATCTTTGGAAACTCGAGCAGCCCGCACACGCTGTTGCCAATGGCTATTTCGTGGCTGCCTCGAATCGCGTTGGCACCGAAGCGCCGTGGAACATTGGAAAGTTCTACGGCACGAGCTACATTGTCGATCCGCGTGGAAACTTCCTTGTCACCGCATCGGAAGACAAAACCGAGCTCATTGCCACTGCATGCGATCTCGATCTGATCGAAGAAGTGCGAAATACTTGGCAGTTTTTCCGCGATCGCCGCCCCGAAGAGTACGGCGATCTCACCAAATTATAAGCAATATGGCAGCCCTCAGCATAGACCGGCTCGAAAATGAATTTGTAGACAAAAGCCCACTTTTGAGCGCCGCCGAGGCCATCGCAGAAGCGAATCGCTGCCTTTCTTGCGCGAATGCACCATGCATCGAAGCATGCCCAACCGAAATCGACATTCCGACATTCATAAAAAAGATTGCCAGCTTTAACGTGGCCGGCGCCGCAAAAACGATCTTTGAGCAAAACCTCTTCGGCTGGTCGTGTGCGCGTGTGTGCCCGGTTGAAGTGCTTTGCGAGGGAAGCTGCGTTTTGCACCTTCTCGAACAAAGGCCAATCGCGATCGGGCGACTGCAGCGCTTCGCCACCGAAATCGATGTCGTAGGGACGGGGCAGACACGGGGGTCTGCCCCTACAAACGAACAACCGCCCATTTGTAGGGGCGTATGGCCATACGCCCCTACAAAACGCACATTCGTAGGGGCGGCCCCCTGTGGCCGCCCCTTACAGGACCGCACCGCAGAGATCGCGTCAAATCGAAAGCGGTCCGTTGCCTGCATTGGCAGCGGTCCCGCCTCGCTCGCCTTCGCCGGGCAGCTTGCGCTCGAAGGACACAAGGTCGTTGTCTTCGAGAAAAAGGCCATTGCGGGTGGGCTCAACACAACGGGTATTGCACCCTACAAGCTTCACGCCGAGGCGGCGCTCTCCCAAGTTCGTTTCATCACGGCGCTTGGCGTCGACATCCAAACAGGCATGGAGGTTGGCGACGCAGACGGCGCAAACCGCATATCCGGCAAAACGCTCCTTGCGAACTACGATGCGGTTTTCGTTGGCGTAGGACTTGGCGCCGATGCACGCCTTGGCATCGAGGGGGAAGACGGCCCCGAGGTGTGGGGCGCCACGGAGTGGATCGAGCGCATGAAACTCGAGATGCGACCGAGGGCGCGGAGCGAGATCGCAAACAAGCGCATCATCGTCGTTGGCGGAGGGAACACGGCCATCGATGTTGCGCGCGAGTGTGCCATGCTCGGCGCTGCCTCGGTCACCATGGTTTATCGTCGCGGCGCCGCCCAGATGAGTGGCTACAAGCACGAGTTGGATCATGCACGCATTGCGGGAGTCAGCGTCATGCTTCACACGCAGCCAGTCTCGTTCCTTCGTCACGCGAGTGGCAAGCTCGCGGCGCTCAAGGTTGCAACAACGAACGACGAGGCCAAACGCATGACTAGCATGGCGGGCACCGAGCGCGATCTGCCATGCGATAGCGTGGTGATTGCCATTGGCCAATCAAAGCTCCAGGGCATTGTCAAAGAGCTTCCGGGCGTCGAGCTCGATGCGCGTGGCTGCATCGTGGTGGATGCGAAAACTGGCCAAACGCATAATCCAAAGGTGTTTGCTGGTGGCGATTGCGTCAACGGCGGCAAAGAGGTCGTCAACGCAGTTGCCGATGGCCGCAACGCCGCCCGAGCCTTCATGGCAAGGAATCGATTCAAAGGCCAAGTACCAAGTATCAAGTAATGGCAGATTTAGCAGTCAACTTTTGCGGCATAAAAAGTAGCAATCCCTTTTGGCTTGCCTCCGCGCCTCCTACCAACACCGGCGATCAAGTCATGCGCGCCTTCGATGCAGGCTGGGGCGGAGCCGTGTGGAAAACGGTCGGCAATCCGATTGTGAACGTTGCGAGCCGATTAGGATCGGTCGATTACCACGGCCAGAAAATGATGGGCCTAAGCAACATCGAGCTTATCTCCGATCGCCCACTTGCCGACAACCTCCGCGAAATGAGCTTTGTCAAAAAGCGCTATCCGAAAAGCGTTGTCATCGCCTCGCTCATGGCTGAAACGAAAGATGATTGGCGGGTGCTCATCAAGCGCTGCGAAGACGCCGGCGTCGACGGGCTCGAGCTGAATTTTGGCTGCCCGCATGGCATGTGCGAACGTGGCATGGGCTCGAGCGTTGGCCAGGAGCCGAAGCTCATTCAACGGATCACGAGCTGGGTAAAGGAGTTTGCCCAAACCCCCGTGCTCGTAAAGCTTACCCCCAACGTTGGCGACATCGTTGAACCCGCCCTTGCGGCCGTAGCGGGCGGCGCCGACGGCATCTCGCTCATCAACACCATACAAAGCATCGTGTCGGTCGATCTCGAACGCCTCGTGCCGAATCCACGCGTTGGCCATGCATCCAGCCACGGCGGCTACTCGGGCCCGGCAATCAAACCCATTGCCCTTCACATGGTGGCGGCGCTCGCGCGTGATTCTCGCATCCCAATTCCCATTTCAGGCATTGGCGGCATTTCGAATTGGCGCGACACGGCCGAGTTTGTCGCCCTTGGCGCCACGAGCGTGCAGGTGTGCACCGCGGTCATGCACCATGGCTATCGCATCATCGAAGACATGATCGAAGGCCTTTCCAACTACCTCGATAACAAAGGCCTCACGAGCCTCGGCGAGCTACGCGGCCGCGGCACCTCGGCCTACCAAGAATGGGGCGATCTCGATCTTTGCTACGCCCATGTTGCAAGTATCGACCCGCTCTCTTGCATCGGCTGCCAGCTCTGCGTCACTGCCTGCCACGACGGCGGCCATCAGTGCATTTTCACAGGTCCCCAAGACCACGCACGGCCCTCGCACTCTCGCGTGCCAGGCATCGCCAAGGCGCCAAACCCGCTGCCGCTGGGCAAGCTCGCGGGAGATCGCGTGCCGTGGATCGACGAGCCGCAATGTGTAGGTTGCAATCTTTGCCAGCTCGTCTGCCCGGTGTCAGGGTGCATCACAATGGCCGAAGTTCCCCAAAGCCGCCATGACACATGGAACGACCGGACACGCGAAGGCCGTGACCACGTCCCCGGCGGCATTCACGATACGTAATCGCACGTAGGGGCGCCATTCATGGCGCCCGATCGCGAAATTTTGGGACATGCCATTGGCCAATCCCAAGGGCGCGATGAATCGCGCCCCTACGAATATGCGTTTTGTTGGTTGTAGGGGCACCCCTTGTGGGTGCCCTTAATGCCACAAATCTAGAGCAAGCGGAGCATCCAGCTCGTCGGCCGAAGCCTCGGGTGGATGCGAGCGCGAGGCGATCGTGGCGGCTTGCAACGCATTCGCTTTGTAGGCATGCGCCACGGCCGGGAACGTGCCAGCACGGACCTCTTTTACGTACGTGGCAAATGCTTCCACGGCAGCGTCGCCGAGGTTTGCAAAGCGCTTGGCGAACTTTGGTTGATGCTCTCGCGACAAACCGAGCAGATCAGCGCAAACAAGGACTTGTCCATCGCAGCCGGCACCGGCACCAATGCCGATCGTTGGCACTGTGAGCGTTCTGGTGATATCCGCGGCAAGGTCGGGTGGAATCGCTTCGAGCACAACCGCAAAAGCTCCTGCCTGCTGAATTGCAACGGCGTCCGCGAGAACCTTGTTGGCGCTCGCGCCTCGGCCTTGCACCTTGAAGCCACCAAAGGCGTGCACGCTTTGCGGCGTGAGCCCAACGTGACCCACAACCGGCATGCCTGCGCGAACGATGCGGTAGACCTGCTCCGCAACTTCCTCACCGCCTTCGAGCTTGACGCTTTCGGCGCCGACCTTCATTAGCTTGCCAGCGCTTTTGACGGCTTGTGCTGGCGAAATTTGATAACTCATAAACGACAAATCACCGACGAGATGCGCACGCGTGAGGCCGCGTGCCACCACCCGACAGTGGTACGCCATTTCTTTGAGCGTGACGGGAACGGTCGTGGTGAGGCCTTGAACAACCATCGCGAGCGAATCACCAACGAGCACCATGTCCACACCCGCCTCGTCGGCGAGCCGGGCCATCGTGTAATCGTATGCCGTGACCATCGCGATCTTCGGTGCGCGCTCGGGTGAGAGCACTGTCGCCTTTCGCGCGCGAAGTTCGGGTACCCTCACCTTCCTGGAGGTGGAGGTGTTTTGCGATTCATACATGGGCTGTGGTCGCGGCCCGCAAACGGGTCCACGCCTTTCTTGCACGGGAAATTTAGCGTGAGCCGGCGGGTGCGGCAAGGATAACCCAGCACGGGAAAAACGGCGCTAGCACAGATGGAGCAAAGCCGTGTGTAAAGCCGTGTAGGCGTGTGCAACGGGCGATCCCGTCGCAAGCGACATGCTCGCGCGGCCACGCATCGCAACCAAATGCGGAGATGAAGCTCGCACCACAACTGCGAGCACGCAATGCCTTGAAGGTCGAGCCTGGGGTGGGCAAAGTCGATGGCATGCCGCGGAGCGTGTATCCCTCAACAAGACCGCCACCGCCACGCTCACCCCGACGTACCGATCGTCGCGAAGCGGGCGGGCTCGACGGCGACCCACTTTGGTACAAAGACGCCATCATCTACGAAGTGCGCACGCGTTCGTTTTTCGACTCGAACAGCGACGGCATCGGCGATCTCCGCGGGCTGACAAGCAAGCTCGACTACCTTGCGGATCTTGGCATTACAGCGGTTTGGCTCCTGCCCCACTACCCCTCTCCGGGGCTCGACGATGGCTACGACATTGCCGACTACACCGACATTCACTCGGAAGTCGGCACGCTCGAAGACTTCGACGAGCTCGTCGAGAATGCGCACAAGCGCGGGATTCGCATCATCACCGAGCTCGTCATCAACCACACCTCCGACGCGCACCCCTGGTTTCAGCGTGCGAGGCGCGCACCTTCAGGCTCGCTCGAGCGCGACTTCTACGTGTGGAGCGACTCCGCCGATCGCTACGCCGATGCACGCATCATCTTTCGCGACTTCGAGCTGTCGAACTGGACGTGGGATCGAGTTGCAAAAGCCTATTTTTGGCATCGTTTCTTCTCGCACCAGCCCGACTTGAACTTCGAAAATCCAGCCGTGCACGAGGCCGTGTTTGGCGTGGTCGACTTCTGGCTCGCACGCGGCGTCGACGGTCTGCGCCTCGACGCGGTGCCTTACCTCTACGAAGAGGAAGGCACCAACTGCGAGAACCTCAAGCAGACCCACGATTTTTTGAAGAAGCTCCGAGCGCACGTCGACTCGAAGTGGACCGGCCGCATGCTTCTCGCAGAAGCCAACCAGTGGCCCGAAGATGCCGCCAAGTACTTCGGCGATGGCGACGAGTGCCACATGAACTTCCACTTTCCGATCATGCCGCGCCTGTTCATGTCGATGCACATGGAAGACCGATTCCCCATCATCGACATTCTGCGCCAAACCCCCGAGCTTCACCCAAACTGCCAATGGGCCATGTTCTTACGCAACCATGACGAACTCACACTCGAAATGGTTACCGACGAAGAGCGTGATTACATGTATCGCGCTTATGCGCATGAATCGCAAATGCGCATCAATCTTGGTATAAGGCGACGGCTTGCGCCGCTGGCCGGCAATGACCGGCGCAAGATGGAGCTTCTAAACGGCCTGCTTTTCTCGATGCCCGGCACACCCGTGCTCTACTACGGCGACGAAATCGGCATGGGAGACAACGTTTATCTCGGCGATCGCAACGGCGTGCGAACGCCCATGCAGTGGAGCGCAGACCGCAATGCGGGCTTTTCGCGCGCGAATCCGCAAAGGCTCATTTTGCCCATCAACATCGACCCTGAATACCATTACGAGGCGATGAACGTCGAGGCGCAACAGTCGAATGCGAATTCGCTATTGTGGTGGACGAAACGTCTCATTGCCCTCCGCAAGCGTTACCAAGCATTTGGTCGCGGCACCGTTCGTTTCCTGCATCCCTCCAACCCGCGTGTCCTCGCATTCGTCCGCGAATACGACGACGAGACCATCCTCGTCGTAGCAAACTTGTCGCGACACATGCAGGTCGTCGAGCTCGAACTCGAGGACATGAAGGGGCGCTCACCCGTCGAGATCATGGGCGGCGCGCGCTTGCCGCCGATCGGTGATGGATCTTACATGCTGACGATCGGCGGTCATAACTTCTACTGGCTGAGCATCGAGCCGTTTGAACCGTCCGAGGAAGAGCGCCTGAGTCTTCGCGGTGCCGTGACACTTTCATGCACAAGCCTCCATGATGTGCTTTTTGGCGCCGAAAGATCTCGGCTTGCGGAGGCGCTCGAGGCATTCATCGAAGCGCGGGGGTGGACGGAATCGACCATCTCGAACGCCCTCGTGCTCGATTCCATCCGCGTGGGAACGGCACTCAATGCAGACAATCCCGATGGTCCACCGTCGCCCGTCGTCCTTTTCTTCACGCGTATCGAGTACGCAAAAGGCGGCAGCGAGGTGTTTGCCATGCCGCTCGTCGCTGTTTCCATCGGCGGATCGGGCGTGCCATCGCAAACGCCGGCGCCGGGCACCGTGGTTGCGCAACTCTATGTCCAGGCCGACCGATCGAGTGTCCTTCTGCTCGAAGCAACCAGCAGTTCGGCCTCACGCGTTTTGTTCGACGCCATCGCAAAGGGCGCAACCATACGCAGCGCGCACGGCAAAATCACCTGCGGATCGCTACCCGGCGTGTCGCACGAGCACGACGCCGCCGCGCATCGTGTCATCGCAAGCGATCGGCTCGGCGCAGTCATCGCTTTTGGGACAAGCTATGTCCTCAAGCTTTTTTACCGCATGGAGGAAGCCACGGCCCCCGAGCTCGAGGTCGGGCGCCTGCTGCGCAATCCCCCACCAACATCCGGACCCCTGCTTGTTCCGCGCGTGCTTGGACAGATCGAGTACGTGAGATCGCGCGGCGAACCGGTAACCCTCGGCGTGCTCGAAAACTATGTTCTGCACGAAGGCACCGCGTGGGAGCACGCGCTGTCGGAAATCGGGCGTGCTTACGAACGAGTCCTCGCTCGCCCCGTTGATGGTCCGCCGCCTGCTGCACCCACCACGCCGCTGCTCGAGCTCGCATACCTCGATCCTCCTGAAGAGCACCGCGAGCTCGTTGGAACGTACCGCGATTGGGCCACGCTCCTCGGAAGGCGTATTGCCGATCTGCACATGACGCTCGTCAAAGTGCCTGATCCAAGCTTCGAGCCCCGCGCAGTGTCGACGCTCGATCAACGCTCACGCTATCAATCCGCGAGAAATCTCATTGGTCGCGTGCTCGCCATGCTCCGCCGCGTGCAACGCGATCTGCCTCCGGCAGCGCGAAAAGACGCAGCGCATCTCATCGCAAACGAAGAGGGCATTCTCGCACAGCTGGAACCTTTGCTAACGCAACGCATCGACTCCAAACAGATTCGCTACCACGGCAATCTGCATCTCGCCCGCGCCATGTTTACGGGCAAAGACTTCGTGATGATCGGCTCCGGCGGAGGCCGCGAACGGCGGGTGACCGAAAGGCGGCGGAGAGGCAGCGCCCTTCACGACGTGGCAAGCATGGTGCGCTCGCTGCACTACGCGGCTGCGACAGCGCTCGATGCGCTCCGGCCCAAGGATCAGGCGGGTGCCGTCGAATGGTGCAACATATGGCACAGGTGGACATCGGCCGCGTTGCTTCGCGGCTACCTCGATACGGCCGGTGACCAGCCATTTGTCCCGCAAATTCCGGCAATTTTGTCGATGATGCTCGACACGGCGGTGCTAGAAAGGGCGTTCGTCGAGCTAAGGCACGAGCTTCGTCGTCAGAGCAACCGCGCATGGATCCCGTTGCAAGGGATCGTGCGTTTGCTCAATCATGCGTGAGTACGTGCATTATACACACGTGTCCTATCACCCACAGGTTTCGCGGCATGACGGACGCGCCCGACCCGTCGCGTTGACGTCGCTGTTCACGTCGAAAGGCGTGGAATTGCTTTTGTCCGTGTTGTAAGCCGCATGTGCGACGCGAATGGAACGAGTTGCGCACGGCTTTGTAAAGTTGGCTCGATCTGACAGCCCGTATCCTGATATGGGTACTGGAAAAGTTTGGCCTATCTCCACGAACATCGTACCCTAACTTACATGTAGGCCTTTTATGTGGGCCAGGTTCGCCTCGTCTCTGGAGACTCAAAAAAAATGAAGCTTACCCCTTGGTACCTCGCAGCGCTCGCTCCAATTGCCGTTGCCGGTTGTTCAGGAGCGCTCATGGGCCACGTAACCGTGCTCGCCGTCGCGATCGGGATCTTCATTGGCACGCTATCGCTCGGTCGCGCGCAGCCGCAGCTAAATGCGGGGGCCGCGTCGTCCAGTCACGTCGACAACAACGCCTAAAATCAGCTCCAAGCGAAAGCCCACGCGGTGCGCTAAAACCACGCTCAAGTTGACGCGAGTTGGCGGCGGTGAGCGGACCGGAACAGCCTTTTGGCGAGTCGTACTTCTGGCCATGTGCATCTCTGCCGTTGCCTGCCGGCATGGCGCCACGAGGTCACGTGCGCACGGCCCGTCCGTTGAACACCGACCTCCGCCTGCAGCAACGAGCAAGCGCACTGCGCCACCTCCGACCCCTGCGCCCACCGCGCAAAACGCGAAAGCCACGCGGCCCAAAGACTCCTCCACCACGCGCACCACACGAGATGCACGTCCGGCTCCCTCATTCGGACCCGAGCCCGCGCCCAATCCGTTGCCGCCGCCTCCGCCTCCACCGTTAAAATAGACCGTTTACGTAGGGGCGTATGGCCATACGCCCCTACCCGCATCGCCAACGCGGTCCTACCCGACACTCGCGAGAACGCTTTTCAGCACGTCGGTATCGGATACGCCTTCCGCTTCGGCGCGGTAGCTCATCACGAGGCGGTGGCGCAGGACAGGCACGACCAGAGCGCGCACGTCATCGATGTCGGCGGCAGCCTCGCCGCGCAACGCCGCGCGCGCTTTGGCCGCGAGCACAAGGGCCTGCGAACCGCGAGGTCCAGCGCCGAAGCGAACGTATTCGCGAACCTCGTTCGGCACATCGTTCGACGCTTCTCCTCGCGCTGCTCCTTCGCCCGGTCGTGTTGCCCGCCCAAGCGCCACTGCGAGGGACACCGCTGCGTCGGTCACTGGAATGCGCGGCACGAGCGATTGCAGCGCTCGCATTTCGTTTGCGGTTAGCACACGCGGAACCGTCCCAATGTTGGCGCTGGTGGTTCGACGCGCGATTTCGCACTCTTCTGCCTTGGATGGGTATTCGACGTGGACCTCGAGCAAAAACCGGTCGAGCTGCGCTTCGGGTAAAGGATACGTGCCTTCTTGCTCGATTGGGTTTCGTGTTGCGAAAACCTGAAATGGATCGGGCAAAGGATGCGTGGTTGTGCCCACGGTTACGCGACGCTCTTGCATTGCTTGAAGAAGCGCAGCTTGCGTTTTCGGTGGCGTGCGGTTGATTTCGTCGGCAAGGATCAAATTGTGGAAAATGGGGCCTTGTAAAAAGCGCACACGGCGGCGCACGCCACCTTGGTTGTCTTCGTCTTCCTGCAGCACGTCGGTGCCCGTAATGTCGGCAGGAAGCAAGTCGGGAGTGAACTGAACGCGGCCGAAAGACAAGTCGAGCGCTTCAGCAAGCGAGGCAACGAGCAGTGTTTTGGCAAGACCAGGCACACCAACGAGCAGGGCATGGCCCCGCGCAAGCAAGGCCACGAGCATCAGGTCGATGACGCTTTCTTGCCCGACAACGCGCGCAGCAATGGCCTTCTGCAGGTCGGCCCTTGCCTGCGAGGCCCGCGTAAGCAGCTCCGTGTCGCTTGGCGCAGCGTCGTTTTTCGAAGCGTTTTGCGTCGATTCCGAGACGGACGTGGCGCTCACAATGCGTCCTCTTTGCACGCGGAAGGGCTCGCTGTCAAAGTCCTGCCTATTATAATGACCGCTTTTCGAAAGCGGTCTGTGGCTCGCAGTCGCGCTCGTAGACTACCACCGTCTTGCTAGGTTACTTCTGGCGAACGGCACTAGCCAATGAAGACGAACCTTCGACGACTTCTCGCTTCCATGTTGCTCGGCGTCTGCATTTACGGCGCCTTTGCTGTTTATAGCGGGCTGGGCAAAATCGGCGATTCGCTCGCCCATTTTCACGCCCTAGCCTTCGTTTTGGCGTGTGCGCTTGCGTTCAGCAACTACATGATTCGTTTCCTCAAGTGGGAATTCTACCTTGCACGCCTCGGCATTCGCGGTGTCAAAAAGACCGATAGCTTTCTCACCTTTCTCTCGGGCTTCGTGCTCACCGTAACACCGGGCAAGATCGGCGAAGTTTTCAAGTCATTTATTTTGGCGGAAACGCATGGCGTGCCAATGACTCAAACGGCGCCGATCGTCGTTGCCGAGCGCGCCACCGATGTCATTGGCATCGTTGTTCTCATCGTCATAGGGTCGCTCAGCTTCTCGGGTGGGCTTGTCTGGGCAGGCGTTGGTGCTGCCCTTGTGGTGGTGTTGCTTGCGATCGTTGCAAACCGCAGGCTTTCGCTCGCGCTCATTGCAACTGTAGGCCGGTTGCCCGGTCGCATCGGCAAATTAGCTCCGAAGCTCAACGCCGCGTATGGCAGCCTTGCGACGATGCTGCACCCGCGAAACCTCATCGTACCGAGCGTTCTTTCCTCTGCAGCGTGGCTGCTCGAGTGCCTTGCGCTATGGGGTATTTTGCACGGTTTCGGACTTCCGATCTCCGTGACGCGCGCGATGTTCTTTTACGCAACGGGCACCCTTGCTGGTGCCATTGTCCCCACGCCCGGCGGTCTTGGCGTTACCGAAGGCTTGCTCATGGCGCAGATGACCGAGCTCAGTCATGTTGACAACGGCATTGCCACGGCTGCGATGATCCTCGTGCGCTTTGCAACGCTTTGGTTCGCTGTCGTCGTTGGGTTCGTCGCGCTCTCGCTCATGAAGCGCCGCTACCCAGGCCTTCTCGCAAAGGACGCGGAGCCGGCCAAAACCACAGCCGAAACTGAAACTGAAATCGCTTAGGGCATGGTTTGAAGCACGGCGAGCGCAGCTTGAAAATCGGCGGGAGGACTCGAATCGAATCGAACTTTGGCGCCCGTTGTCGGGTGCACGAAACCAAGGAGGCGCGCGTGCAGCGCTGGCCGCCCAAGCGACTCGGCAATCTCGCGAAGCACAGGAGGCTTCGGCATTTTGCCATAAAGATCATCGCCAAGGATTGGCGTTTGGTTCTCGGCAAGATGAACGCGGATCTGGTGCGTGCGGCCTGTTTCGAGGCGGCAGGCAACGAGCGTGGCTGCGCCCAATGCGAAGCTTTCGAGCGGGCGAACATGCGTGATGGCACGCTTGCCAATCGTCACCTTGGACGAAAACTTCACGCGGCTTTGCGGATGGCGACCATGCAACGTGTTGAACGTTGCCGCGGTTACGCGACCCGTGCAAATTGCAATGTATTCTCGTTCGATCGCATGACTGGCAAACTGCGCCTTGAGGTGTTCGCGCGCGCGACTGTGACGTGCGACCACCATGAGCCCGCTCGTTCCTTTGTCGAGACGGTGTACAATGCCAGGACGGGTTCGGTCGCATTGGGGATCGCAATCGGGTGAGTTAAACACGCCACGAGCAAGCAAGCCATTGACGAGCGTGCCCGACCAATGGCCGCATGCAGGGTGCACGACAAGCCCCGGCGGCTTGTCAACGACGACAATCGCCTCGTCGATGTAGACAATCTCGAAGTCGATGCCAGCCTCAGCAAGGGCTTGCGTTGCTGGTGGCGCCGCAGGTTCAATACAAACGCGAGCGCCCTCACGAAGCTTGTCAGCCGCTTTTTTGACGACGCCGTCAACGGTCACGCCACCGCTACCAATCCAGCGCTGAAGCTCTGCGCGCGACGGGCCATCGTCTACAGATAGCTTCGATGCGAGAAATCGATCGAGCCTTGTGCCTTTGCCTTCGCGCGGGACAAAAAGCACAATCGACTTTTTTGCCTCGGCCTGATTCACGGCGCGAGGAGCGAGTCGCTTAGAGCATGTTTACCAGCCGTCGCGAGCGACGTGACGCCAAGGCGGGCCCGAGGAGCCCGCGTAAGCGTACGTTGGGGTACGTGCGCAGGCACCGCAGGGACCAACGAAGGCATCGCGGCGCGCAGCAGGCTGGGAAACATGCTCTTACCAGATCGTCGATTTGATGTGCCCTTTGGCCTTGATAAGAATGTCGACCAAGGCGCGGTCGTAAAAGTTTCGTGCGTAAAGCTCGGCGGCAACACGACGCTTGTAGAGTGCACGACCTTCTTCGATCTCTTCGGCGAGGGTCTCAAAGAGATTGTCGTTCGTGATGCCGCTAATAATCTTTTCCTCGTTGTAGAGGCTGAGATCACTGGCGATGGCACGAGCAAGACGGCGCGCAGCTTCTTCGGTCTCGATAAGCGGCATCTGGATAATCTCCCTCTGCCAGTATCGCGAACAGACACCACGCCTGTCAATGAAGGGGCAACGAACCGGTCGCAGGGTCGAAACGAACCGGTCGACTCCACAGTGTACGGGGCCACGAGAACGAAACGCCCGGAAACAAACCTGTGCGACGGCGAGAGGTTCGTTTCGACCCCTCGCTTGTCGTAGGGTCGAAACGAACCGGTCGACTCCACAGTGTACGGGTACTAGTAGGAACAACGATGCCGATCGCGTCAGCCAACGCCGACTTCCCTTCCTTTCCTACGTTCGCGCACGCCATCGAAAACGCGGCCAAGGCCGACCCAACACTCGGCTTCCGTTTCGTGCCGGACGACGGCGTGCCAGGCTTCGCCGCAAACGCTGCAAGTGAGGCATCGTTTTCGTACACCGCCCTCGAGCGGTCGAGCGCGCGCTATGGCGGTGCGCTGCAGGCCCTCGGCCTCGAAAAAGGCGACCGCGTCGCACTCATTCTCCCGGCGAACGAGGACTTCGTTCTTTGCTTTTTCGGCGCTGTCCGCGCAGGCATCATTCCCGTGCCGATCTACCCGCCGCTCGGCATCGGCCAGCTTCAAACCTATCTTGACAACACGCGCCACATCGTTGCGAAAAGCGGCGCCAAGGCACTCGTCACCACAGCGCAAATCAAGCGCCTGCTAGGCACCGTGCAAGCCGCCTCTCCAGCGCTCGAGCAGGTTGTCGCCGTCGAAGCCATTCGCGAGTCGCTCGAGCCTCTCAAAGCCGTCAAGCTGCAGCCCGACGACGTCGTATTCCTCCAGTTCACGAGCGGCTCGACCTCGCGCCCAAAGGGCGTAAGGCTCACGCACGCGAACCTCATGGCGAACGTCAAGTGCATCATGCACGACGGCCTTCGCATGACCCCCGACGATACGGGGATCTCATGGTTGCCGCTCTACCACGACATGGGGCTCATTGGTTTCGTGCTCGCGCCGCTCGTGTACCGAACGCCCATTGTTTTTCTGCCGCCGCTGCTCTTTCTCAAGCGCCCAGTGAGTTGGTTTCAAGCCATTACCCGCCACAAAGGAACCATCGCGTATGCGCCGAATTTCGCCTACGCTTTGTGCCTCAAACGCATCCGCGAACGAGAGCTCGCCGCCATCGACTTGTCGAGTTGGCGCGTTGCCGGCTGCGGTGCCGAACCCATTCGCCCTGAAACACTCGAAACCTTCGCAACGACCTTTGGCAAGGTTGGCTTCCACCCGCAGGCGCTCTTGCCGTCGTACGGCATGGCCGAATCGTCGCTCGCCATCACTTTTAGTGAGCTCGGAGAAGGCATCAAAACCCTCTCGGTCGACAGCGAAGTGCTCTGGACTGACAACGTCGCCAAGAAGGTCGACGCTACTAGTGAGCGCGCAATAAGGCTCGTTTCGTGCGGGAAAAGATTCCCCCTTCACGACGTTGCGATTTTCGCGGTCGACGACGACGAAAGCGTGAGCGCGCTGCCTGAAGGACGCGTTGGCGAGATCCGCCTCAAGGGCCCAAGCGTGATGAAAAGCTACTGGGAAGACGCCGAACTCACGCGCAATGCATTCGCTGGCGCGTGGCTGAAAACGGGCGATCTTGGCTTGCTCGATGAGGGACGCCTCTTCATTTGCGGCCGCTCGAAAGAGGTCATTATTCTGAACGGGCGCAACTACTACCCGCAAGACATCGAGTGGCAGGCAAGCCAGGTCGACGGCGTTCGCAAGGGCAACGTCATTGCCTTTGGCTCTCGCGACCCAGCCGGCTTGGAACGCGATCGCGAGAGGATTGTCGTCGCATTCGAGGCGCAAGACGCCCCGAAAGATCTCGACGCAAAAGCACTTGCTGCCGCACGAGCGCCTGTTGCCGCAGCGGTGCGCAAGGCCGTGCAAGAAGGCATGGGTCTCGTTCTCGACGACGTCGTGCCGCTTGCCCATGGCATTTTGCCAAAGACATCGAGCGGCAAGCTTCAGCGCGCCAAAGTACGCGAGCTCTATGAAAACGGTCAGCTTTTTGCCCGCAAGGGCATGCGCGCCAACGACAAGCTAGGCATGCTCAAAGAAGCCGCGAAAAGCCAGTTATCGTACTTTCGGCTCGCCGTTCTTGGCGGTCGAAAAAAGGATTGAAGAATTCTCGTTCTTCTTAGAGGATGTTTACCAGCCGTCGCGAGCGAATTGAGGCTAGGGCGGACGCGAGGAGCCCGCGTAAGCGTACTTGTCGTACGTGCGCAGGCACCGCAGCGCCCAACCGACGCACCGATTCGCGCAGCAGGCTGGTAAACATCCTCTTACTACGGTGCGTCCCCTGTAAGAGGTGGGGGCAGTAGTTTTTAAGGGCACGACTGCAAACCGTCGCGAGCGTCACAAGATGACGCCCATAAAGAAAGTAAGGAGAAACAAGCATGAAATTGCATGGGTCGAAAACACACCAGAACCTCAAAGACGCCTTTGCCGGCGAGTCGCAGGCCAATCGCCGCTACCTTTACTTCGCACAGCAGGCAGACGTCGAAGGGCTCCCCGAAATTGCCGGCAACTTCAAAGAAACGGCCGACGGCGAGACGGGCCACGCGCACGGGCACTTGAAGTACCTGTCGCAGGTTGGTGATCCAGCGACGGGCCTGCCCATCGGCGACTCAGAAAAAAACCTCAAAAGCGCCATTGCCGGCGAAACGCACGAGTACGAAACCATGTACCCAGGCATGATGAAAACCGCACGCGAGGAAGGCTTCAACGACATCGCCGAGTGGTTCGAAACACTTGCAAAGGCCGAAAAGAGCCATGCCGGTCGTTTCCAGAAAATGCTCGACACCCTCAAGTAATTTGCATACTGCACGCTTTCAGAGCATGTTTACCAGCCGTCGCGAGCGCAGCAGGCTGGTAAACATGCTCTCAGGTTCGACGTCGAGCACGAGGCTCGGGCGTCGAACCTTCGCTTGCGCAACTCATCCCTCTGTCCGAATGACGACGCACGATGGCCAAAATCGACCCTACGCCGCTCACCCCTCCGGAAACCAACCCCAACTCGGCGCGCTACTGGGACGAGAGAGATCTCGAGAACGAGCTGCGCCGAACGTTCGAGATTTGCCATTCTTGCCGAATGTGCGTGAACTTCTGCGGAAGCTTCCCTGATCTGTTTGCGCGCGTCGACCGTGACATCGAAACGCGCCATGCGCAGGGCGCCGAGCTGCTCGATGCCACGGATTTCAAGAGCGTTACCGAGCTCTGTTGGCAGTGCAAGCTTTGTTATATCGAGTGCCCGTACACCCGAGATCAAGACCACGCATGGCTACTCGACGTCCCTCGCGTGCTTCAGCGAGAGAAAGCGCAGCGCGCAAAGCGAAACGGCGTCACCATGCAAGATCGCGCACTCGGTGAGCCAGGCAAGCTTGGGGCAATGATGAGCGGCATGGTCGCTCCTGTGTCGAACCTCGTGCAAACCAGCAGTTTACTTCGCAAGGTCACCGAAAAAACACTTGGCATTTCTTCAAAATTTCCCACGCCAACGTTCGCCGCGCAGCCTTTCGATGCGTGGATGAAACACCACGAGCCTCTTGATGGCGCAGGCAACGCGGGGGCGGTCGCCATTTTCGCGACGTGCCTTGGCGATTACAATTTTCCTCGCATTGCTGCCGCCACTGTGCGCGTGCTCGAGAGAAACGGGTTTTCCGTCGTTCGCCCTCTGCAAGAGTGCTGCGGTATGCCCAACCTCGACGCCGGTGACGTGGATGCTGCGCGCGCCAAAGCCCAATTCAATGTCACCCAGCTTTTGCCCTTTGTCGACAAGGGAATGTCCATCGTTGTGCCGGGCCCAACGTGTTCGTACATGATTAAGAAAGAGTGGCCCGAGCTTTTGGGCACGCCCGAAGCCGCCAAGGTTTCGGCGAACACCTTTGAATCCATGGAGTTTCTGGAGCGGTTACGCCGCGAAAAGAAACTCGTGCGCGAATTCAAGAAGGGTTTAGGTAAGATTTCTTATCATGTGGCCTGCCATCTCCGCGCGCAAAAAATCGGTATACCGGGCGCGCGTATCCTTGGGATCGTACCAGGCACCGAGGTCAGTCTCGTCGAGGCCTGCTCGGCGGTTGACGGCACTTGGGGAATGAAGGCACAACATTACGAGATGGGCCGCAAGTATGCGCAGAGACTCGCGCGCGCCATCGAGAACGCCAGGGCAAAGCTCATTATCACCGACTGCCCGCTGGCTGGCCGCAGAATCGAGAAAGAAAATGCGACCATTCCCCTTCACCCAATGGAGGCTTTGGCCGATGCCTATGGTCTGTCGCTCGACATCCAAGGCGGCAAAGCAGGCAAAGACGGCAAAGAAGAAAAAGTAGGAAAGCCATGAAGCCCGTCACGCGGGAAGAAGTGCTCGGGCTCGCGGAGTACGAACGAATTCGTGATCCCTTTCGCACGCGCGTGATCGAAGAAAAGAAGCGACGGCGCATTGGTCTTGGGGCGCATGCAACATGCATCTTCGAGAATCACGATACGGTGCTTTTGCAGATTCAAGAAATGATTCGAACCGAACGCATCAGCCGCGAGGCAGCGGTGCTTCACGAAATCGAGACGTACAACGAGCTTGTGCCAAACGATCATGAGCTCTCTGCAACGATCATGATTGAGATCGACGACAAAGCCGAGCGCGAGCGCTTCCTCGTCGAAGCCAAAGGGCTCGACCGAAGCTTCTCCCTCGTTGTCGATGGCCACACTTGCCGCGGCAAGCATGACGAGGCGCGCGAGAATCTAAATCGCACAACGACGGTGCATTACGTGAAATTCGAGCTCACGCAGGAGGCCGAGCGTGCCCTCCGTGCTGTTCTCACAGGCCAGCGCAAAGCCTCTGACATCATCGTGTCGCTGGTGGCCAGTCACCCGCGTTATTCGGCCAAAGCCAACTTGCCAGTTGCATTGGTGCAGGAGCTCGCAGCGGATCTATCGTAAGAGCGCGATTCATCGCGCGTTCTCGGTGCCGGCGGTGCTGGCGCCACTGCGCCGGGGGAGGCGCGGGCGCAAATGGCGGGCCTGGAGGCCGACCTGGCGTCAGCGGAAGCGGCGCGGGTGGCCCAAGCATTGGCGTCGCGTACACGGGTGGTATGCCCGCTTTTGTCAACGGTGCCAAAACGAAAGCTGGCACGCCTGGCGCCGGCGTTGATAAGGACTCGAACGCATTCCAAGGCGTGACTTGGTGGCTTCCAGCATCGGTCGCGGGGATTGCGAAAGACATATACGAGTTTTGAATGCTCATAGCAGACCGCTAAAAATCGAAGGTCCCTCCGGAGCAACGCAATGACCCGACATTTCAACACCGCGGGCCCCAACCAACCCGCGAAACACTACAGCATCGACCCTTTCACACGGATCAACTGGCCCGAGATTCAGCAGTTCATCGACGGGGAGAAATACTTCGTCCTGCATGCTCCCAGACAAACGGGAAAGACGACGCTGCTGCAGGCGATCGTCGACCGGCTCAACGGCGAGGGGCGCTACGAGACGATGAGGTTCAGCGTTCAGTCGGCCCAGGCGGCACGCGACGACATCGACAAGGGGAACCGGATCATTGCCGAGCAATTGCTTCTTCGGGCGCAGCTCGGCCGACCGCAAAGCTGGCTTGCCTTCGAGGGCCCATCCGTCGTGGAAAAAGTAGCGCCCGGGAGCTTGCTGGTGGTGCTGCTCGCGCAGTGGGCGGCTCATTCGCCCAAGCCGATTGTGTTGCTCATCGACGAGATCGATGCACTGGTTGGAGATACGCTGGTCTCGGTCCTTGGGCAGCTCCGCGATGGGTACATCGCGCGCCCGGATCCGTTCCCCCACTCCGTGATCCTCTGCGGCGTGCGCGATGTGCGCGACTATCGCATCCACACCTCCAAGGGCGAGATCATCACGGGGGGAAGCTGCTTCAACGTGAAGGCTAAGTCGCTGCTGCTCGGAAACTTCTCGGAGGCCGAAGTTCGCGAGCTCTACGAGCAGCACACGACCGAGACAGGGCAAGTCTTCGAGGAGTCGATCTACCCGAAGGTGATGGCGCTCACCGGCGGGCAGCCCTGGCTGGTCAACGCGCTCGCCAATGAGTTGACGCAGGAGATGCCTGCACTCCAAGACCGCTCGCGACCGATCACTCTCGACGACGTGGATGAAGCCAAGGAGCGGCTCATTCTTCGGCGCGACACGCACCTCGACCAGCTCGTGGACAAGCTCAAAGAGCCGCGCGTCCGGCGCGTCATTGCACCCATGCTCGAAGGCGGCGAGTGGAGTACGTCGGCTTCGGACGAAGATCGCCTGTATGTCGTCGACTTGGGACTCATCGTGGAGCAACGTCCTAATGGCGCCCGCATCGCAAACGAGATCTACCGGGAGATCATCCCCCGAACGCTCACCTCGATGATGGAGCGTGACTTTGCGGCGCAAGTGCCGAGCACGGCCTTCCATCTTCCCGACGGCCGGCTCGACTTCCGCGGGATGCTTGCGGGTTTCCAGCAGTTCTATCGAGAGAATTCCGAGGTCTGGAATAAGCGAGCGATCTACGAAGAAGCGGCACCGCAGCTTTTGCTGCAAGCCTGGCTGCAGCGTGTAGTCAACGGGGGCGGGCGGATCGAGCGAGAGTATGCGCTGGGAAGAGGGCGCGCAGATCTCTTCGTGCGATACTTTCGACAGATAGATGGAAAGCGGGTGGAGCAGCGATTCGTGGTGGAAATGAAGGTAGTGCGTGAGCGCCGCTCGGTGGAAATGACGATCGCCGAGGGATTGACCCAGACAGCGAAGTACGCCGACCAGTGCGCTTCGGACGAGGCCCACCTGATGGTTGTCGACCCGAGCGAAACACGAAGTTGG
>Ga0123357_10000150_pt1 | contig 61848 bp, 54 predicted proteins | sample TergutEmb28metaG_FD_89873 | JGI IMG/M metagenome (GOLD analysis project Ga0123357, IMG submission 89873) | Embiratermes neotenicus P4 segment gut microbial communities from Petit-Saut dam, French Guiana - Emb289 P4 | ecosystem: Host-associated > Arthropoda: Insects > Digestive system > Gut ...
CAGCAGATTTCATCAGGGCCCGCAGTGGCAAGACATACTGCATTGAAGGCCGAATATAGAGCTGCAATCTATCCCGTCAGTCAAAACATCCATCTGCTTGCTCAAAGGGAGGCGCTCATATAGATGGGTTGAGCACACAGCGAAATGTCCTAGTCGGGACTTAATCTGACCTGCATGTCAGATTAAGTCCCGACTAGGACAAGCCACCGGCTTTGCCGGTGGTATTTGACTTTCTTTCGTCAATTGCCTGTGTAGGAAGTCAAGCGGTGCATTTCCGCCGCGCTCTCTTTGAGGGTGTGCGTGGCATCGCCGATTTGCGAGATTGCGTTGCGACTGGCGTTGGCGATTTCGGTGATCTGCTCCATCGTTTGGGCGATCTCCTGCGATGTGCCGCTTTGCCGCGTAAGCATCTGCTGCGTTGCCTCCGCAAGGCTCGCTGAACGCGAACTGGCCGCGAGAATTTCGTCGAGCTGGAGACCATTTGAGCGGATTTCGGCCACGCTGTCCGCGACGTCCTGCGCGACGGCGGCCATATCCTGCACGGCTTCGGTTGTTTCGTTGCGGATCGTATCGACGGTTGTTTCGATGTTGCGCGTGCTCGCTGCGGTCCGTTCCGCGAGCTTGCGCACTTCATCGGCGACGACGGCGAAACCGCGTCCTTGTTCGCCGGCGCGTGCAGCCTCGATTGCAGCGTTCAGGGCTAACAGGTTGGTCTGCTCTGCGATGTCTTTGATCAGGCTCGTCACCTGCGAAATTTCATCCACGGAGCGCGTTACCAGACTCATCTGCGTTTGCGCCTTCTCGACGACTTTCGCCAGACGCGTGTTGGTGGCTATGCTCTGATCGCTGCTGGTGCGGCAGCTTTCAGCCAGTTGTTCGGTGGTTTTCGCCGCTGTCAGACTTGTTTCGGTGCTGGCGGAAATTTCGTGAATGGCTGCCGTCAGTGCTTCGATTGCGCTGGCCACGGCCTGCACGCGGCCGCCCTGTTCGCCGAGATTGCCGACCATCTTTGCCGTATCGCCTTCAAGTTGGACGGCTCGGGTATCGACGTCGCTGGCGGTGATTCGCAGATCGCACAGCATGGCGCGCAGATGAATGCGCAGACATTCGAGCTTGGTCTGGATGCCGGAAAATGGACCTTTCGCGATCGTGATCGATTCGCTAAGCCGGCCCTCGTCGATCATGTGAACAGTCTCGCCGATCACCTGTATTGGCGCGTAGAAGCGACGCTGGATTTCGATCAGGGAATAGATGCCCGTTACCGCGGCGAGGCCGCCGAGCCCCATGCCCGCGATGCCTCCAAGGAAACCTCCCGCCACTGCAGCGGCTGCGCCGACGAGAATGGGCAGCGTGAGATGGAGATTGATGCGGTAGGGCCGCTCGATCCGTGTCGGCGTCAGACTTTGGCGTTTCTCGCGCACGGCACGGTAGAGGCGCCCAGCGGCCTCTACGTCGGCGCGCTCGGCGGGTGTGCGAACCGAGATGTATCCTGTGATCTTGCCGCGCTCGGTCAAAGGGGTGACGTGCGCGGCGACCCAGTAGAAATCGCCGTTCTTGCAGCGGTTCTTCACCACTCCGCGCCATGGTCTGCCGGTCTTGATCGTGTTCCAGAGATCGGCAAATGCCTCGGGCGGCATATCCGGGTGGCGCACGATGTTGTGGTTCTTTCCGATCAGCTCATCACGCGAAAACCCGCTAATAGCAATGAAGCTCTCATTTGCGTAGGTAATTATGCCCTTGGCGTCGGTCTTCGAAACGATGGGTTTGCTGGCGCTGAAAAAATGCTCGATGTCGGTTATAGGGAGATTGATTTTCATGCTGCTGCAGCCTCGTTGTTGAAGTGGACTCCCCGCTGCCGGGTGCCGCGACGCTCAGCGCCGTGCGAATGAGCCGCCCGGTGACTCGTCACAGCGGTTTGTTTGGGGTACGTCTTCCTGTAAGGAACCAATGGTTAAAACGGACGTTCGCGCAGTCCCTTGAACAAGGTTGTGTAAAAGAATGTAAATGGAAATGTTGGCAGCTATCTCTTCATGAGAGACGAGGGTTTTTCTTGGTATAGAAAAAAGCCGGGCAGCAAGAAAGACAAAACCCGCGCAGTTTTTGGTCATGCGGGTTTTGAGGGCACTTCTGACGGAGAGAGAAATTTTCGAGCTTCGATGTCCGGCAGGTCGCTTGCGGAATCAAAGAGGCGCCTGTGGCCGCCTTGCGAAGATCGAAACTAACCGGGCTGCCCAAGCGTTGCACGGGCAAACCACACAATATCTTTTCCTTAAGCCATCTTCCACTTGACGTCAAAGGCGGCTTTTGCCCACTATCCAACCGTCAATCCATTTCACGGAGTATGAATTGTGAGTTCCTGGAGTTGTCCGCATGACCTCAACAATGTCTGCCAGCGTGTCCAAGGTGCGCGATGCGACCCCGGTATGCGTGGTTGTGTTCTTGAAGGGCGCGTTCGATTTGCGCGCGAGGAGAGCAATGTGCCACGTAAACCGATTCGCGCCGAGCCTGTCCAGAAAGACGAAGAGAAGCTTCTATCGACACGACGACGTTTGCCCTTTTGAACATCGAAACGGGCGAAGGAAAGTAAAAAACCCGCACAGCTTTTGGCTATGCGGGTTTTTAGGGTGCTTTGGCGGAGAGAGAGGGATTCGAACCCTCGATAGAGTTTTTGACCCTATGCTCCCTTAGCAGGGGAGTGCCTTCGACCTCTCGGCCATCTCTCCATTTGAGTCGGGCGATGTTACACGTACGCGCTTAGTGCGTCAAATCAAGCTGCCTGATCCAGGTTGAAAGTTTTGTGCAGCACGCGCACGGCAAGCTCCAAATACTTTTCTTCGATGACGACGGAGATTTTAATTTCGGAGGTCGAGATCATTTGAATGTTGATTCCCTCTTCGGCCAGGGCGCGGAACATTTTGCTCGCAACGCCGGGGTGGGAGCGCATTCCGACGCCGATGGCAGAAACCTTGCACATGCTTTTATCGCCCAGGACTTCCTTGGCACCGATGTGCTGCTTGACGCCTTCGAGCACCGCGCGGGTTTTGTCGAATTCGCCGCGATTGACGGTGAATGAAAAGTCAGCGCTGCCGTCGCGGCTGACGTTTTGGATAATCATGTCGACGTCGATATTCGCATCGGCCACTGCACCCAGAATCTGATAGGCAGTGCCAGGGCGGTCCGGTACGCCAAGAACGGTCAGCTTGGCTTCGTCGCGATTGAATGCAATGCCTGAGATGATCGGTTGTTCCATGCTGTTATCGTCCTCAACGGTAATCAGCGTGCCTTCCCCACCATCCTGGAAACTGGACAGCACGCGTAATTTCACTTTGTATTTGCCCGCAAATTCTACAGACCGGATCTGAAGTACCTTGGAGCCGAGGCTGGCCATTTCCAGCATTTCCTCGAAGGTAATCCGGTCGAGCTTGCGAGCTTCGCTCACGATGCGCGGATCGGTCGTATAGACGCCATCGACATCGGTGTAAATCTGACATTCGTCGGCACGCAGGGCCGCGGCCAGGGCCACGCCCGTCGTATCGGAGCCGCCGCGCCCAAGGGTCGTGATATTGCCCGAAGCATCGACGCCCTGGAATCCCGCGACCACGACGACATGACCTTCGTTCAGATCCTGGCGGATGCGGTCTTCGTCGATCTTTAGAATTCTTGCCTTGGTAAAGGCATCATCGGTCAGGATGCGAACCTGTGCGCCTGTGTAGCTGCGGGCTTTCAGGCCGAGTTCCATCAGCGCCATCGACAACAGCCCAATAGTGACTTGCTCCCCGGTCGAAACCACGACATCCAGCTCGCGGGGATTGGGGGGGGTCTGAATCTCTTTGGCCAGCGCGATCAAGCGGTTCGTTTCGCCGGTCATGGCCGAGACGACTACTACGACTTGATGCCCTTCGGCTTGAAAGCGAGCGATTCGCTGCGCGACATTTTTTATGCGGTCGGTGCTGCCAACGGATGTGCCACCGTACTTTTGGACGATCAGTGCCATCTTAGTTTCTGGATCGTTTTGAAACCTTGCATGATACATGATTGCCCTGGCTTGCCGGAATGAATCGGGAGATTCGCGGCCTTAAATTCATTCTTACCGCTGCTATGTCTATGGGGTTTCGCAACGATTGCGCTATGTTAATGCGTTCGGATTTGAGTCATATTGTCCGGCCCGCGAGGGGTAACACATCTTTTATTTCAGGGTGGTGATATGCAAACAAAGGTCTTACTTGGAATGCTTTGGGGATTGGCCTGCTGCGGCATCGCGCAGGCAGAATTGATTCGCGTCGGTCCAACGGGGCCGGTGCGTACCCTTGCCGAAGCGGCGCGCGTTGCGCATGACGGCGATATCGTCGAACTGCCTCCCGGCGAATTGCGTGGCGAGGTCGCCGTGTGGACGCAAGCTTCACTCACCATCCGCGGAGCGAAAGACGGGACGACCTTGATTGCCGACGGCCAGGCGGCGGAAGGGAAGGGGATTTTCGTTGTGCGGGGCGGAACGATGCTGATTGAAGGCATCACCTTCACTGGCGCACGCGTGGGTGATCAAAACGGAGCGGGTATTCGGCTCGAAGCCGGCGCGCTTACGGTGAAAGGCTGCCGCTTTATCGACAATCAAAATGGAATTCTGACCTCGAATAACAAAACCGTTTCCCTCGTTATTGAGAATAGTGAATTTTCCCATAATGGAGCGGGCGATGGACAAAGCCATAACCTTTATGTCGGAGAAATCGCGCGCCTTGAAGTCAGCGGCAGCTACTTCCGCCAAGCGCGTGTCGGCCATCTATTAAAGAGCCGGGCACGCGTAAATTTGATTACCTACAACCGCTTGACCGACGAAGTAAATGGCCAGGCAAGCTATGAGCTTGAATTCCCTGCCGGCGGACGTGCGATGGTGATTGGCAATCTGATTCAGCAGGCTGCCACGACGGAAAATCCAAATATCGTTGCGTACGGTGCGGAAGGCTATAAGTATCCCGATAACGAACTCATCCTTGCGTATAACACTTTGGTCGACGACAGATCATCGGGTGGCAATTTTTTGAAGATTGCGCCGGGCAGCGTTCGCGTCGTTGCGGTCAACAATCTGCTGGTCGGCGGAAAGGGCGCATTCGAAGGGTTGCCTGCTGAGGCCAAGTTGGTGAATAACCTTGCGCTTGGCCGGGATGCTTTTGCGAATCCCGCCAATTACGACTACCGGCTGCGCGTGAATGCGGCGTCGAGGCTGAAAGCGCCTCTGCCGGAGGATGCGGCGCTTGCGCCCCTAAACGAATATGTATACCCGGTGGGGATGCGTGCGCTTTCGGGGCCGCCCCGCTTGCCTGGGGCTTTTCAGTCGGTCGGGAAGTAAGGCTCAGGTTGTGTAACCACAGGGAGAAATTCCTGTGGTTCTTTCAACGAGAGGTGCGGCGTTTCTCGTTGCGCAATTCACGCAGAATTTCTACTCGCCCCTCTTCTTGTTGCGCTTCGAGCCTGATCGTAAAGCCCCACAATCTTGCGATATGCCGGAGCACTTCATCGGTTGCGCCGGCAAGCGGGCGCCGGCGGTATTCGTTGTGCCGCAGCGTGAGGGAGCGGTCTCCGCGGAGGTCGACATTCCACACCTGGATATTCGGTTCGCGTGAGCCGATATTGTATTGATCGGAAAGAATCTCCCGTATCCGCCGATATCCGGCTTCATCATGAATCGCCGAGATTTTGAGCTTGGCTTTGTGATCGTCGTCGAGCACCGCGAACAGCTTGAAGTCCCGCATCAATTTCGGTGAAAGAAATTGTGCGATGAAGCTTTCATCCTTGAAGTTGCGCATCGCAAAATCGAAAGTCTCGCGCCAGTTGCTGCCTGCGAAATCGGGAAACCAGCGGCGGTCTTCGTCGCTCGGTTCAGTGCAGATGCGGCGGATGTCCTGCCACATCGCAAAGCCCAGCGCGTAGGGGTTGATGCCGTTGTACCAAGACTCGTTATAAGCGGGTTGCAGTACGACATTCGTATGCGAATGCAGAAACTCGATCATGAAACTGTCGCTGAGCAAGCCTTCCTCATACAGTTGATTCAACAGGGTGTAATGCCAAAAGCAGGCCCAGCCTTCATTCATGATCTGAGTCTGACGCTGCGGGAAGAAGTACTGTGCGATCTTGCGCACGATGCGCACGATTTCGCGTTGCCAAGGTTCGAGCAGCGGCGCGTTTTTTTCGAAGAAGTAGAGAAGATTTTCTTCCGGTTCGGGCGGAAAACGCGCTTCGCTTGCCTCCTGCGGTTTCTGTCCGGGCGCGGGCAGCGTGCGCCAGAGCTGATTGACTTGGGATTGCAGATATTCTTCGCGCTCGCGTTGGCGCAGTGTTTCTTTCTCAAGCGAAAGCCTGGGCGGGCGTTTGTAGCGATCGACGCCGACATTCATGAGCGCATGACAGGAGTCGAGCAGGAGTTCGACTTCTTCTTCGCCGTGGTGTTCTTCGCACTGCGCAATGTAGTTGCGCGCGAAGATCAGGTAATCGATGATCGCGTCGGCATTCGTCCAGGTTCGGAATAAATAATTGCCTTTGAAAAAAGAGTTGTGGCCATAGGCCGCGTGGGCTATGACGAGCGCCTGCATCATCATCGTGTTCTCTTCCATCAGATACGCGATACAGGGATTCGAGTTGATGACGATCTCATACGCGAGCCCCATCTGGCCGCGTTTGTAGCCTTTTTCGGTCGACAGAAAATGCTTGCCGAAACTCCAGTGGTGATAATTCACCGGCATGCCGGCCGAAGCATAGGCATCCATCATCTGCTCGGACGTAATCAGCTCGATTTGATTGGGGTAGGTATCGAGGCCGAAGTCCCGTGCGACGCGCGCAATTTCGCGATGGTATTCGTCGATGAGTTCGAATGACCATTCAGCCGGGGAGGGAAGTGCTTTGCGGCGCTTCTTCATAGGATGGTCTTTTTGAAGAGTTCTCTGAATACTGGGTAGATATCCGGTAGTCCTTCAATGCGCTGCATTGCGAAATTCGCATGACCGCCACGCAGCTTTTCGTACTCCCGCCAGAGGTTTTGTGGTTCGCCCGGCGTGATTTCTATATAAGCGAAGTGCTGTACGAAGGGCAGAATGTTTTCGGATAAGAGTTCGCGGCAGTGCGGCGAATCGTTTTCCCAATTGTCGCCGTCGGAGGCTTGCGCGCCGTAGATGTTCCACATGCCGTTGGCGAAGCGCGCGCGCACGATGTCCTGCATAAGTTCCAGCGCGCTCGAAACGACGGTGCCGCCCGATTCGCGCGAGTGAAAGAAATCCTCCTCGGTCACCTCTTTGGCAATCGTGTGATGGCGGATGAAGACGATTTCGATCTTCGCGTAATTGCGCAGCAGAAACAGATACAGCAGCATGAAGAAGCGCTTGGCCGTGGCTTTCTTTTCTTCGTCCATCGAGCCGGACACGTCCATCACGCAGAACATTACCGCCGCCGTGGAAGGTTTCGGCATCCGAACGCGGTTGTTGTAGCGCAGATCAAGTTTGTCGATAAACGGGATGCTTTCGATTTTTGCGCGCAAGCTTGCTATCTCTTCGCGCAACTTGCGCGCGCGTGGATCGTCCTCGCCGACGCGCAGAAGCAGGTCTTCGAGTTCCGCCTCTGCTTCGCGCAAGCGCACCGAATACGGAGAGCCGACCGCAAGACGGCGACCGATCGCGCCGCGCAGCGAACGCACGATATTGATATTGGCCGGCGTGCCATCCGCCGTGAAGCCGGCGCGTTGCGAGCGGTATTCCGGGATCGCGGCAAGTTGTGTTTTGACGAGATTGGGCAGCGCCAGATCGTCGAAGAAAGCATCGAGAAATTCTTCGCGCGAGAGTTGGAAAACAAAATCGTCTTCGCTTTGCCCGTCCGTGCTGGCTTTGCCTTTACCCGAACCGGAGCCCGCGCCGCCAAGCGGCCGTTCGACCTCATCGCCTGCCGCGAATTGATCGTTGCCCGCGAATACGGTTTCCCATTCGCCGCTGCGGTCGAGCCCGAATTGGGGCTCTTTCAAATCCTTGGCCGGAATGGAAACGCTTTCGCCATTTTCCGTGTCGCGGATCGAGCGGCCGTCGATGGCATCGGCAACCGCTTTGCGTATTTGCTGTTTGAAACGGCGAAAGAAGCGCTGCCGATTGACCGCGCTTTTGTTTTTGCTGTCGAAGCGTCTGTCGATGATCTGGACCATGGCGTCGGACCTCTCATTGCGACGTGGCGAAACCCGCTCGGGAGAATGCTCAGGAAGATTTGCGCACGCGCAAATACCAGTCGCAGAGCAGCCGCACTTGGTTTTCGGTGTAACCCTTCGAAATCATGCGGTTGACAAAGTCCTGATGTTTTTTCTGTTCGTCGGTGCTGGCCTTGGGTGTGAAAGAAATGACGGGCAGCAGATCTTCGGTATTCGAGAACATCTTCTTCTCGATGACGGCGCGCAGCTTCTCGTAGGATGTCCAGCTTGGATTGTGTCCGTTGTTCTTGGCGCGCGCGCGCAGCACGAAGTTCACCACTTCATTGCGGAAATCCTTCGGATTGCTGATGCCTGCCGGCTTTTCGATTTTGTCCAGTTCGTCATTGAGCGCCGAGCGATCGAAAATCTCGCCGGTGTTGGGGTCGCGGTATTCCTGATCTTGAATCCAGAAGTCGGCATAGATGACATAGCGATCGAAAATATTCTGACCGTACTCACTGTAAGACTCCAGATACGCGGTTTGGATTTCCTTGCCGATGAACTCGGCGTAGCGCGGCGCTAGAAACTCCTTGATGAAACTGTTGTAGCGCTGCTCAACGTCAGGCGGGAATTGCTCCTGTTCAATTTGCTGTTCGAGCACGTACATCAAATGCACCGGATTGGCGGCGACTTCACGGTGATCGAAATTGAACACGCGCGAGAGCACCTTGAATGCAAAACGTGTCGATAAGCCGGACATGCCTTCATCGACGCCGGCGTAATCACGGTATTCCTGATAGCTCTTGGCTTTGGGGTCGGTGTCCTTGAGGTTTTCTCCGTCGTAGATGCGCATTTTGCTGTAGATGCCCGAATTTTCCGGTTCTTTCAGCCGCGACAGCGCGACGAACTGCGCGAGCATGCGCAGCGTATCGGGCGCGCAGGGCGCTTCTGCGAGAGAGCTGTTGGTCAAGAGTTTTTGGTAAATGTGGATTTCTTCCGATACACGCAGGCAGTAGGGCACCTTGACCGTGAAAATCCGGTCGAGGAAAGCTTCGTTATTGCGGTTGTTCTTGAACTGCACCCATTCGGATTCGTTCGAGTGCGCGAGCACAATGCCATCGAACGGGATCGCACCGAAGCCTTCCGTGCCTTTATAGTTGCCTTCCTGAGTCGCGGTCAGCAAGGGGTGCAACACCTTGATCGGCGCTTTGAACATTTCGACGAATTCGAGCAGTCCTCTGTTTGCGAGACACAGCCCGCCGGAGTAGGAATAAGCGTCGGGATCGCTCTGCGAATAGCGGTCCAGCATGCGAATGTCGACCTTGCCGACGAGCGAGGAAATGTCCTGATTGTTTTCGTCGCCCGGCTCGGTTTTGGCGACAGCGATTTGTTGCAAGGCGGAAGGGTGCAGTTTGACGACGCGGAATTTCGTGATGTCGCCGTTGAACTCGTGCAGGCGTTTGAGCGCCCAGGGCGACATGATCGTGTTCAGGTAGCGCTGCGGGATGCCATAGTCGTCCTCAAGGATATGGCCGTCCTCCGCCGCATCGAACAAGCCGAGCGGGGATTCGTGCACCGGCGAACCCTTGATTGCATAGAAAGGGCGCTTCTCGATCAGGCTCTTGAGTTTTTCCGCGAGTGAGGATTTTCCTCCGCCGACCGGGCCGAGCAGATAGAGGATCTGTTTCTTCTCTTCAAGCCCCTGCGCGCCGTGCCGGAAATAGGCCACGATGTTTTCGATGACCTCTTGCATCCCGTAAAAATCCCGGAAGGCCGGATAGATTTTGATCACCTTGTTGGAAAAGATGCGCGAAAGCCGCAGGTCGAGCCGGGTGTCGACCATTTCCGGTTCGCCGATTGCGAGCAGCATGCGTTCGGCCGCGTTCGCGTAAGCGGAAGGGTCGGCCTTGCACAGATCGAGGTACTCCTGAATGCTGAGTTCCTCTTCCTTGGCGGTGTCAAAGCGAGCCTGGTAGGCAGTGAAGATACTCATTTGGAAACCTCCTCCACTCTCATCTAATACCCGCATCGCACGTGCTTTCTGATGAGCCTGTCGGATGCCGGTGCTGGGGGGCGCCACAGTCTGAAAGGAATTACTGCCGCCTCTGTGCGTGTGAGTCTGAACGTGATGCGCCGGTTCCACCACTATGCATACAATAAATTTCGTCTCGGGCTCGCCGTCGCAGAATTGTCCGAAGGCGGCGGAAAGTCCAGCCTAGGCTCTGTGTTAAACTCTCACAGTTAAGCTATTAGGCAACCTCGGGGCAGATTTCGCCTTTCCACGCGTGTAAGTTGATGATTGCGTGCCGAGGGAATCGTTTCGCAGAAAATCCAAGGAATTGTGAATGCAGACCAACGAAGTGACGCTGGGCGCTCTGGAGCGCCAGATCGATGTTTCCGTGACCTTAGCCGATGTCGAACGTGATGTTGCAGCACGTCTGCAGAAACTCGCGCGCACCGTCAAGATGGCCGGTTTCCGTCCTGGCAAAGTTCCGCTCAAAATCGTCGAGCAAACCTATGGCCCACAGGTGCGGGGCGAGGCAATTGGCGCCGCGGTTGAAAAGATCTTCGGCGAGAAAGTCCGCGAGCAAAACGTTCGGGTTGCCGGCTATCCCAGGATTCAGCCGAAGGAAAGCTCGGTCGTGGGTAACCTGGAGTTCTCCGCCGTTTTTGAGATCTATCCTGAAATCCAGCTCGCCGATTTATCGGGCAAGAGCATCGAACGTCCGGCTTTGAGCGTTGGCGACGCTGAGCTGGAGCGTACGGTCGAAATTCTGCGCAAGCAACGCACGGTTTTCGAAGCCGCCGATCGCGCCGCCGCCGAGGGCGACCGGGTGACGGTGAAATTCGCTGGCACCAAGGATGGCGAAGCCTTCCAGGGTGGGTCCGCGGAAGATTTCCCGTTTGTGCTCGGCGCGGGCTCCATGTTGCCGGAGTTCGAACAAAACGTAACCGGCCTCTTCGTCGGCGCAAGCAAAACTTTCGATTTGACCTTCCCGGCCGATTACCAGGCGAAGGATCTGGCGGGACAGACCGTCAAGTTCGAAGTCACCGTCAACAAGGTTGAAGCACCCCGTTTGCCGGAACTCGATGGCGAGTTCGCGAAGGGCTTGGGGATCGCGGACGGCGACGTGGAAAAGATGCGTGCCGAGGTTAAGGCAAATCTGGAGCGCGAGGTCCGCCGCCGGATTCAGGCTGCGACGAAAGAACAGGCCATGAACCTTTTGCTGGAAGCCAATCCTATCGAGGTTCCCAAGGCGCTGGTGGAAGCGGAAAGCCAGCAGCTTGCCGAAAATGCGCGTCAGGATATGGCGCAGCGCGGCATCAATATTAAGGAAATGCCGATCGAACCGGCCTGGTTTGCCGAGCAGGCCGTACGCCGCGTGAAGCTGGGACTGGTTTTAGCCGAGGTCGTCAAGAAGAACGAACTGCATGCCAAGCCGGAACAGATTCGCGCCTTGGTCGATGACTACGCGCAGAGCTTTGAAGATCCCGCCGAGGTTGTAAAGTGGTATTACTCGCAGCCGCAGCGGATTGCCCAAGCCGAAGCGATCGTGATCGAAGATAATGTGGTGGACTGGGTGCTCAAGAGCGCTCAAGTAACCGAAAAACCTGTCGTTTTCGATGAGTTCATGGGCAATATCGGCCGCTGACCAATAGAGAGAGACCATGAGTCAGAATAGAAACAGCGCTTCCTGGCAGTCCGAATGGCAACCTTCCGCGCTCGGCCTGGTGCCGATGGTGATCGAACAAAGCGGTCGCGGAGAGCGCGCCTATGACATCTATTCGCGCTTGCTGCGTGAGCGCATCATATTCCTTGTCGGTCCCGTGACGGACGAAACGGCAAATCTCGTGGTCGCTCAGTTATTGTTTCTTGAGGCGGACAATCCGGACAAGGACATCTACTTTTATATCAACTCGCCCGGTGGTGCAGTAACGGCGGGGATGGCGATCTACGACACGATGCAGTTCGTCAAACCGGATGTCAGCACGCTGTGCATTGGCCAGGCGGCAAGCATGGGTGCGTTTTTGCTTGCCGCCGGTGAGAAAGGGAAGCGGATTGCGCTGCCCAATTCGCGCGTGATGATTCATCAGCCACTCGGTGGTTTCCAGGGACAGGCATCGGACATTGAGATTCATGCGCGTGAAATTCTCAAACTGCGTGCGAAGCTCAATGAAATCCTCGCGCAGAATACAGGTCAAAGCGTCGAAAAGATCGAACGCGATACCGACCGCGACAATTTCCTGTCGGCCGACGACGCCGTGGCTTACGGTCTGGTCGACAAAGTTTTGAGCAGCCACGCATCGGCGGCTGAGTAAGAACCTATTCAGAGTCTGAACAGGGCAGAGAGGACCCAAGGATGGGCGAAAAGAAGAGCGGCAGCGAAAAGCTGTTGTACTGCTCGTTTTGCGGTAAGAGCCAGCATGAAGTTCGTAAACTGATTGCGGGGCCTTCGGTTTTCATTTGCGATGAATGTATCGATTTATGTAACGACATCATCCGGGATGAAATTGGTGGCGAAACGGCTGGGAAAACCGAGCGTAGCGATCTGCCGATTCCGAAAGAGATCGGAGCGATTCTCGATCAATACGTAATCGGACAAGACCCCGCCAAGCGAATTTTGTCTGTCGCGGTGTATAACCACTACAAACGTCTGCGCCATCAGCCGCGTAAAGACGATGTGGAAATCGCCAAAAGCAATATCCTCTTGATTGGGCCGACTGGCTCAGGTAAGACTTTGCTTGCACAGACGCTGGCCCGGCTGCTCAATGTTCCCTTTGTGATGGCCGATGCGACGACCCTGACCGAAGCGGGTTATGTTGGGGAAGACGTTGAAAACATCATCCAGAAACTGCTGCAAAAGTGCGACTACGATGTCGAAAAAGCCCAGCAGGGGATCGTGTATATCGATGAAATCGATAAGATTTCGCGCAAATCCGACAACCCGTCGATCACCCGCGATGTATCGGGCGAGGGCGTTCAGCAGGCGCTGCTAAAGCTCATCGAAGGGACCGTTGCGGCGGTGCCACCGCAAGGCGGGCGCAAACATCCTAATCAGGACTTTGTGCAAGTCGATACCACAAACATTCTGTTTGTTTGCGGCGGGGCGTTTGACGGCTTGGACAAGGTGATCCGCAACCGATCCGAGCATGTCGGAATCGGCTTTAGCGCACAGGTCAAGAGCCGCGATGGGCGTGATGTTTCGGAAACCTTGCGCGATGTCGAGCCTGAAGATCTGATCAAGTATGGCCTGATTCCCGAATTCATCGGTCGTTTGCCCGTTGTCGCGACATTGCAAGAGCTGGATGAAGCGGCTTTGATCGAAATTCTTGTCGAGCCCAAAAATGCTCTGATCAAGCAGTATCAGAAGTTATTCTCGATGGAAGGCGTCGAATTGGAGATCCGCCCGACGGCGCTCCAAGCGATTGCGCGCAAGGCCCTCAAGCGCAAAACAGGGGCGCGTGGCCTGCGTTCGATCCTGGAGGCGACTTTGCTCGATACGATGTACGAATTACCGGGCATGGAAAACGTCGAAAAAGTGGTCATCGATGAGAGTACGGTGGAAGGCGCTGGAAAACCCCTTCTTATCTACGCGGACCAACCCAAGGTTTCAGGTTCTAATTGATTCCGCTCCCCGGGCCTGCTTGAATTCTGGACCAGGGAGCACAACATCCCTGGGACACCGGACAGAAGGAAAAATCATATGGCAAGCTTGCCTGCACTCCCTCAAGAGACCGTAGAACTCCCGTTGCTGCCCTTGCGCGACGTGGTGGTGTTCCCGCATATGGTGATCCCGCTTTTCGTGGGGCGCCCGAAATCGATCAAGGCGCTTGAGAGCGCCATGGAGGCGGAAAAAAGCATTCTGCTCGTGGCGCAGCGGTCCGCGGCAAAAGATGAGCCAACCGTTGAGGATCTCTATGAGATCGGCTGTGTCGCCAATATCTTGCAGATGCTCAAACTGCCCGATGGAACGGTCAAAGTCCTGGTCGAAGGCACGCAGCGGGCGCGGCTTGAAGCGGTTGAAGATCAGCGCACCGTCTTTATGGCGCGGGTTACTCCGATTGTCAGTGATGAAGTTCAAAGCCACGAAATCGAAGCCATGCGCAGGGCGATCCTGACGCAGTTCGACCAATACGTAAAACTGAATAAAAAGATTCCGCCTGAGATTCTGACTTCTCTTTCCGGGATCGACGATTCGGGCCGCCTTGCCGACACAATCGCGGCGCATTTGCCGCTTAAGCTGGAACAAAAACAGGGCATTCTGGAGCTGCCGGATGTCATCGGCCGCCTTGAGCGCCTGCTTGCCCAGCTCGAAACCGAACTCGACATCCTGCAAGTCGAAAAGCGCATCCGTGGCCGCGTCAAGCGCCAAATGGAGAAGAGCCAGCGCGAGTATTACCTGAACGAGCAGGTCAAGGCGATTCAGAAGGAACTTGGCGAAGGCGAAGAGGGCGCGGATCTCGAAGAACTCGACAAGAAAATTGCCGGCGCGGGCATGAGCAAGGAGGCGCTTGCCAAGGCGCAGTCCGAACTCAAAAAGTTGCGTCTGATGTCGCCGATGTCGGCCGAAGCGACAGTCGTGCGCAACTTTATCGAGACGCTTACCGGGCTCCCGTGGAAGAAAAAATCGCGCATCTCGAAAGATCTCACGGCAGCCCAAAAGATACTCGACAAAGATCATTTCGGTCTCGAGAAGGTCAAGGAACGCATCCTCGAATACCTGGCCGTGCAACAGCGCGTCGACAAGCTCAAGGCTCCAATTCTCTGTCTCGTCGGACCTCCGGGTGTTGGCAAGACTTCGCTGGGTCAGTCGATCGCGAAGGCCACAAACCGTAAATTCGTGCGGATGAGCCTCGGCGGCGTGCGGGATGAAGCCGAAATTCGTGGCCATCGCCGGACTTACATCGGTTCGATGCCGGGCAAGATCTTGCAGAATATGACCAAGGTCGGGGTCAAGAACCCGCTCTTTTTGCTCGACGAAGTCGACAAAATGGGTGCGGATTTCCGTGGCGACCCCTCTTCGGCGCTGCTTGAGGTATTGGACCCGGAGCAGAACAGCACTTTTGTCGATCACTACATTGAAGTCGAATACGACTTGTCGGATGTGATGTTCGTCGCGACGGCGAACAGCTTGAATATTCCGGCGCCGCTGCTCGACCGGATGGAGCTGATCCGTCTTTCCGGTTACACCGAAGAAGAAAAGGTCAACATTGCGCACCGTTATCTGCTTCCGAAGCAGATGAAGCACAACGGTCTCAAGCATGAAGAGTTGACCGTCACCGACGACGCATTGCGCGACATCATTCGCTACTACACGCGAGAGGCGGGGGTGCGCGGCCTTGAGCGTGAAATTTCGAAGATCTGCCGAAAGGTCGTGAAATCGCTCGTCTTGAAAAAGCGCACAAGCAAGATCATCGTTAATGCGAAGAACCTCGACAAATATCTGGGTGTGCGTCGCTTCAGCTTCGGCGTCGCGGAGAAAGAAAACCAGGTCGGCCAGGTCACGGGTTTGGCGTGGACAGAAGTGGGCGGTGAGTTGCTGACGATCGAGTCAGTCGTCTTGCCAGGCAAAGGCAAGGTTTTGACGACCGGCAAGCTCGGTGAAGTCATGCAAGAGTCGATTCAGGCAGCCCTGTCGGTTGTGCGCAAACGTTCGCGGCAGCTTGGAATTTCCGCAGACTTCTATCAGAAGAGCGATATTCATATTCACTTGCCTGAAGGCGCAACGCCGAAAGATGGTCCATCCGCAGGTATTGCCATTGCAACCGCGCTCGTTTCCGTTTTGACGGGTATCCCTGTGCGCGCCGATGTCGCGATGACGGGTGAAATCACCTTGCGTGGCGAAGTGCTTCCGATCGGCGGCTTGAAAGAAAAACTGCTCGCGGCCGTGCGCGGCGGAATTGGTACAGCATTGATTCCAGAGGAAAACCTAAAGGACTTGCAGGACCTTCCTCCAGATATCAAGGAAAAAATCGAAATCATTCCCGTCAAATGGATCGATAAGGTTTTGGAGCTGGCCCTCGAATCCGCACCCGAGCCGCTACCTGAACCAAGCGAGGAAAATGTCGCTCCTCCCCCCTCTGGCGAAGAGGAAGAAACACGCTCTGGTTTCGTCAAACATTAACCGAGTCGGTTTGAATAATCCCGGGCAGTCTGGTTCATGAGAATCAGCTGCCCGGGTTTTTATTTGCTGTCCAGAATCTGTTGAATCGCCTGCAAACCCGCTTGACACAAGCATTTGCCCCCGATATAAAGTCCCCCCAGGCTTTACGAAAAACCGCGTGAATCGCTCCCAAGCCAAAATTTGGGGCTTTTTCGCCACGAATCTGGGGCGCCTTTGGCGGCCAGTTACACTTGTCTCGCTAACCCCGCCATGAATGGCGGGACTTGCGCTTGACTCGTGGTCATCACTGGTTTGCGAGGGCTTCTTTCCCACCACTGAAGATTGAGGGGACTTTCGTGAACAAATCCGAGTTGATCGACCATATCGCCAAGCAGGCCGATATTTCCAAGGCCGCGGCAGGTCGTGCGTTGGACTCCGTTGTAGCAGCCGTCAAGCAGTCCTTGAAAAAGGGAGATGACGTTACGCTCGTTGGCTTCGGTACTTTTACCGTAGGCAAACGCGCTGCACGTACAGGGCGCAACCCGCGCACCGGCGCGACAATCAAGATCAAAGCGGCAAAAGTTCCGAAGTTCCGCCCTGGCAAAGCTTTGAAAGATGCAGTAGACTGATTGGCTTAGTAGGTGATTATCACCTGCCCGTGAAGTGGGTGCTTAGCTCAGTTGGTAGAGCGTCGCCCTTACAAGGCGAATGTCGGCGGTTCGAGCCCGTCAGCACCCACCAGTCGAATGGCTGAACAATTTGGGAGTGGTAGTTCAGTCGGTTAGAATACCGGCCTGTCACGCCGGGGGTCGCGGGTTCGAGTCCCGTCCACTCCGCCAACCGCAAGGCGAACCTGAGTTGTTCGCCTTTTTTCTATCCGGAAACCCCTCATTCGTATGTTCGACGCGGTCCGAAACAATAAACGATTCGTCCAGATCTTCCTGGCTCTGATTATTCTTCCTTTCGCTTTGTGGGGAGTTGACTCCTATATCCACAACTTCGGTCGCGATACCGATGTCGCCAAAATCGGGCGTATCAAAATCACTCAGTCCGAGTTTCAAGAGGCGATGCGGGAAGAGCAAGACCGTCTGCGGCAGCAGATGGGAGAAGCTTTCGATCCGGATATCTTGAAGCACCCCGAGGTGCGCGAATCGGTTCTTGAGAGGCTGATTAACCAGCGCTTGCTTCAACTCCAAGTCGCTAAAGATGGGATTCAGGCCACTCCGGAAGCCTTGCGTGAGGTGATTGGGGATATTGACGCCTTCAAGGAGAACGGCCAATTTTCCATGCAACGCTATGAGCAACTTTTGGCTACGCGTGGTATGACGCGGGAAAACTTTGAAGCCAAGCTTGCGCGTGACATTGCACAGCAGCAATTGCTCGCTGCGGTGGCGGGCAGCGCTTTCTCGCCCTCAATTTCCGTCGATCGCTGGCTGAGCTTGCAGGACGAAAAACGCGAAGTTTCGATTTGGACCATTTCAGCAGCCAAGTTTGTGAGTCAAGTCAAGCTTGCTCCGGATGCGGCGAGGAAAGAGTACGACTCCGATCTCAAGCGTTGGGAACAACCGGAACAGGTGCGTGTGGAATACCTTGTGCTGAGTCTGGAGGCGCTGGCTCAGCAGATTTCGATTTCCGATCAGGAGTTGCGCAAGGAATATGAAGCACATAAAGACAAATATGCTGCGCCTGAGGAGCGCCGTGCGCGTCATATTCTGATCGAGGTGGCCAAGGATGCGCCAGCGGACAAGCGCGCCGCCGCAAAAGAGAAAGTAGAAGCGCTGTTGAAGCAGGTAAAGGCCAAACCGGAAAGCTTCGCGGAACTGGCCAAGGCGAATTCGTCGGACAAAGGGTCTGCCGAAAAGGGAGGTGACTTAGGCTTTTTCGGTCGTGGCCAAATGGTCAAGCCCTTTGAGGACGCTGCTTTTAAGCTGAAGCCTGGCGAGATTAGCGGTGTGGTGGAAACCGATTATGGCTATCACATCATCAAACTTGAAGCGATCCATGGTGGCGCCTTGAAGAGCTTTGACGAGGTTAAGCAGCAAATTGCCGATGAGTTGAAGCATGCGGCGGCGGCAAAGAAGTTTACTGAATTGGCTGACATGTTCGCGAACACGGTTTACGAGCAGCCGGATACGCTGAAAGGCGCGGCCGAAAAGTTTAAGTTGCCCCTCCAGCAAAGCGGCTGGATTAGCAAAGATAGCGCTAAACAGGATGCTTCCGGGCTGTTCAAAAACGAAAAGCTGCTTGCCGCGATTTTTTCTGCCGATACACTGAAAAACAATCGCAATACGGAGGCGATCGACGTTGGGAACAATACGCTTGTTTCGGCGCGCTTGATTGAGCATAAACCTGCTGCGGTGACGCCGTTCGAAACGGTGCGCGCTCAGATCGAACAGAAGTTGACGGCCGAGGCGGCTGCTCAGCTTGCTACGGCTGAAGGTGAAAAACGCTTGGCTGCGCTGCAAAAAGGTGAGACTGTCACTGCGGAATGGAGTCCCCAAAGTGTGATTACCCGTTTTGATGCGGGCAATTTACCGCCCGATGCACTCAAAGCGATATTCCGCGTTCAGGCTGAAAAATTGCCTGCCTATGTGGGGGTAACGGTTCCTGGCCAAGCCTATTTGATTGCACGCATTTCCAAGATCGAACAGCCGCAATTGGCGCAAGATGATCCACGCCGCAAAGGTTTGGCTGCTCAGTATGACAAGCTGTTCGCGGATGAGGATATGCGAGCTTATATTGCTGCTTTACGTGAGCGTTATAAGGTAACGAAAAATATGGAGTTGCTAAACGCGAAAGAGTAGGGCATTTGGCTTCGATGAATAAAAAGAGGGCGGAAATTTTCGCCCTCTTTTTATTCGGGACTGCGCAAAGAGTTTGAGTTTGGCCGTATCGAATTTACGGAACCAAGGCTGAATCCTGCTCGATGTTTAGAGCCTTACACTGCATGTCGTCGAATTCAGAATCGGTAGTGGGGAGCGCCTCGTGGGAAGGTAGTGCTGCGCCAGATCGAACGTGAGGTGGCGTGGCAATTTCCTCGTCAATGCGGGCAAGCAAATAGGGGAAAAATGGATTCGATGAAACGCGGAATATCGAATCGAGGCTGATCATCAGCGCGCCTCGTTCCCCGCGCGGTGCAAGCGCACCAAGCGATACGCCGAAGCGGGGATTGTCCGTGTCTGCGGGCTGCATACCGTACAGTTCATCGTCCATCGGGAAGGGAATCGCCACGTGCGAGAGCGAGAATATTTGGGGTGGATATTTGATCTCCAGCCTGCGCTCTTTCTCTTCCGTGCTGCCGGGGAAAATATCGCGTGCAATCACTTCGTCGGAACCGTCCAATTCGTTGCCGACGATCGTCAGTTTGTAATTTACAGGCAAGCTCGGCAATAATCTGGTGAGCGCCTGCGATGATGCTGGATCAATCAAGGGCCCGAGTTTTGCACGCCGGTTCACATCGAACAGAACCAATTCGCTGCCGTTGTCCGGCAGGTTCGCATAAAGCCTTCTGACGATCGCCGGGGTGCTGACCGTAAAGTCGATCACCGATTGAAACGTGAGTACGGGCGGCAGCTTGTCCAGCTTACCCTCACGTGCGAGGCGCGTGATCTGTTCCTGCAACGCGGCGGTGACCCGGTGGGATTGGCGCGCGCCATTGACGGGAAATGAGTTGTATTTGAACGGGTTGAATTCGGGGACGACGCTCAGCCATGCGGCCCTTTCGAAAGGGGGAAGTAATGCGGGAAGAGCGGCCAGGCCGACAAAACGCGCATAGCGGGTGATGCCGATCATCGGCGAAATTAAAATGACGCGCGCCGGGCGATCGAGATGTGGGTCTTCAAGGCTGTCGAGCGTGTATTTCATGGCAAGCGCGCCGCCATTGGAGAAACCGACCACATGAATCGGGCGGCCGGCGCCTACTTGATTCCGGGCCTCACGCACGGCGAGCCGTGTCGCCGCCATCCAGCTTTCCCACTCGACGTTTGATAGGCCTGCCGGGACCGTGCCGTGCCCAGGAAGTCGAATGCCGACGGCGACGAACCCGTCCTCGACGTAGCGCCGTGCAATGTGCCGCAAACTGTATGGCGAGTCGGTCAGGCCATGCAGTAGGACAACCGCGCCGACGGGCTTGCCTTTGGGGTGCATCTCATATGAGCGGTTCCAGTCGTGTTCGAAGTGCCCAGGGTAGATTGGACTGCCCTCGAAATAGCGATTCGAGGGGCTGCGCGCGGTGGACGGCAGACGCTCGCTGACCTGCTCCTTGACTTGCTCGAACAGTGCGCTTTCGTGCTTCAGATAGGTGTTCCAGTCGGCCCGATCGAGCTGTTCGACGCAGAGTTCTTTGGGCACGTAGGTGTGCCAGAGTTGCAGCGCTGGCCCTGTGTGCGCAAAGTAAGCGCGCAGCGCAAGCAGGGCCGTGATGAGGATGACAAGCGTGAGTGCAACGATGCGTATCGTTCGGACCAGGCGTGATTGGGCATTCATGTCATGCTCATTCGAGTGGGTGGGACGTGTCCATTCCATTCCTCCGCCGGGGCGTTACCCGAACGACATGCGTAAGAGCTGCCCCGCATACGCATGCCGTTATTGTTGCCTGGTCACGCGTCCGGGTTGCCTAATGCGGTGGTGTTGAAGCCTGCATCGACGTAAGTGATTTCGCCCGTCATGCCGGAGGCGAGGTCGGAGCACAGGAATGCGGCAACGTTGCCAACTTCGTCGATCGTCACGTTACGGCGCAACGGGGCGTTGCGTTCGTTGAAGTGAAGCAGCTTGCCGAAATCGCCAATTCCAGCGGCGGCCAGAGTTTTGATCGGGCCTGCGGAAATTGCATTGACCCGCGTGCCTTCGGGGCCGAGACTTGCGGCGAGGTAGCGGACAGAGGCTTCGAGGCTGGCTTTGGCGAGCCCCATCATGTTGTAGTTAGGCATTGTGCGCACGGCGCCAAGATACGACATCGTGAGCAAAGCGCCCTTGCGTCCTTGCATGAGGGGACGCGCGCCTTTGGCCAAGGCGGGGAAACTGTAGGCGCTGATTTCGTGGGCGACACGGAAGGCTTCGCGGGAAAAACCGTTGAGGAAATTCCCCTCCAGCGATTCGCCGGGCGCAAAGGCGATTGAGTGGACGAGTCCATCCAGGCCGTCCCAGCTTTTGCCGAGTGTTTCGAACAGCGCGGTGATTTGCGCATCGTCCGCAACGTCGCATGGGAAAACGAGATCGCTGCCGAATTCGGCGGCGAATTTGGTGATCCGTTCTATGAAGCGCTCGTTCTGATAGGTGAACGCGAGCGAGGCGCCTTCACGATGCATGGCTTTGGCGACGCCATAAGCGATGGAACGGTTGCTGAGCAGACCACAGATCAGAATACGCTTACCGGCAAGAAAACCCATATGCAATCTCCTTTGAGGGAACTTGGAATTATATCGGAGCCTTTGGCCATGAATCGAGCATAAGCCCTGTTATTCATAGCGGGGTCAATTCAGTTGGGGGCTGACAGATTCGGTATTGTGCCGCCTAATGCCGGACGAGATGGTGTTCAGGCGATTTTCCTTGAAGAAAATCAGTTTCGCGCCGATAACGACAATAATATCTCCAGCCCGGTTAGCCAGGAACCCTGCTTGGGTGGATCGAGTCAATTTCTGTACATCTCCTCCGGCAAGATATTCGCCCCGCTGAGAATTGCGGGGTTTTTTTCTTCCTGTTCAAACCGTTGATTTGCGTGCGCTTGCCGATAATCGCCGACATGAGGCGAAACTATGGCTGAAGAAAGCGATCAAGAACGCACGGAACCTGCGTCGAGCCGACGATTACAGAAGGCCCGCGAGGAAGGCAATGTTCCCCGCTCGAAAGAGTTGGGCACTTTGCTGATCCTGCTCGCGGGCGTTTCCATGCTGTGGGTAACGGGCGGTTGGATGTATCAGCGGATGAGTGGTGTTGTGCGGCATGGTTTTACGCCTGACCGGCGCCAGATGACCGAGCCGCAAGCCATGATCGAAATGCTGCATTCCCAGTTTCAGGCAGGCTTGACCGCGCTTGCGCCGATTTTGCTCGTGCTTCTGGTCGCGGCGGTGGCCGGGCCGATAATGATCGGCGGATTCAATTTCTCATCCCAGGCGATGGGTTTCAAGGCGTCGCGTTTGAATCCGCTGAGCGGTCTGAAACGGATGGTCTCGCTGAATGGCTTGGTGGAGCTGGTCAAAGCGATTCTCAAGGCCATCGTTGTGGGTGGCATTGGCGTGAAGGTTGTTTGGTCGCGCAGCGATCAATCGATCGGACTCATCGGAATGCCCTTGGAGCCGGGCCTAGCCTCATTCACGAATCTGGTGCTGGGCGCGGCGCTGACCATGGTCGCGGGACTTGCCATCATCGCCATGCTCGATGTGCCGTATCAGCTTTGGCATTACTACTCGAAACTGCGCATGACCAAGGAAGAACTCAAGCAAGAGCACAAACAAACGGAAGGCGATCCGCATATCAAGGCACGGATTCGTCAGAAACAGCGGGAAATGGCGCGCCGCCGCATGATGCAGGATGTGCCGACCGCCGATGTGATCGTGACGAACCCGACGCACTATGCCGTTGCTTTGCGCTATGAGGAAGGCACGATGCGCGCGCCGCGCGTCGTGGCGAAGGGTACGGATCTGGTCGCGCAGCAGATCCGCGAAGTGGGGCGCGCCAACCAGGTGCCCTTGCTTGAAGCGCCGCCGCTGGCGCGTGCGCTGTACCGTTACGCGGAAATCGGCGATGAAGTGCCCGCCGCGCTTTACAACGCGGTGGCGGAAGTGCTGGCCTGGGTATTCGGTCTGCGCTATGCCGCGACGCAAGGCGTGCCGCCACCCGCCGAGCCCACGGATTTACACGTGCCCGCGGCGCTCGACCCCGGCGCCGTACCAACGCAAGTTCCCGCCTAGGCGGGGCATAGGTGTGATAAAAAAGGATTCTCATGGCTAACGGAACAACTCAGGCAATGGATCTGAAACAGCTCCTCTCCGCTGCCAATATCCGCCAGCTTGCTGCGCCGATCCTCGTGGTCATGATCCTGGGCATGATGGTCCTGCCCTTGCCGCCGTTCCTGCTCGACCTGTTGTTTACCTTCAACCTCGCCGTCGCGGTCATGGTGCTGCTGGTTGCGATGTATACGAAGAAGCCGCTCGAATTCTCGGCCTTCCCGACGGTTCTGCTGGTCACCACATTGTTGCGGCTGTCGCTGAACGTAGCTTCCACGCGGGTTGTGCTGCTTAGGGGGCATACCGGGCCGGACGCGGCGGGTAAAGTGATCGATGCGTTCGGTCACTTCCTGGTCGGCGGCAACACCGCCGTCGGTATCGTGGTCTTCATTATCCTCACGGTGATCAACTTCGTCGTGGTGACCAAGGGCGCGGGCCGGATTGCCGAGGTCGGTGCGCGCTTCGCCCTGGATGCGATGCCGGGCAAGCAGATGGCGATCGATGCCGATTTGAATGCCGGTCTGATCGATGAAGCGGAGGCCAAGCGGCGGCGTAGGGATGTCGCGCAAGAGTCCGAGTTTTACGGCGCGATGGACGGTGCTTCGAAATTCGTGCGCGGCGATGCGATTGCGGGCATTCTGATCATGGTCATCAACATCATCGGCGGCCTGATCGTCGGTATCGTGCAACACGATATGCCCGCCGCGCGCGCGGCGGAAAACTACACTTTGCTGACGATCGGCGACGGCCTGGTCGCACAGCTTCCCGCTTTGATGATCTCGATCGCCGCGGGTATGGTGGTTTCACGTGTCGGCGACGAGCAGGATGCCAGCGTCCAGGTGATCAACCAGTTGTTCGCCAATCCGATGGTGATGATGCTGACCGCCGTCATTCTCGGCGTGCTTGGCTTGATTCCCGGCATGCCGAATTTCGTTTTCCTCCTGCTGGCTGGCGTATTCGGTTTTGGCGCGCGCTATCTCCTGCGCAAACAGCAGCAGGAGGCGGCGGAAAAACAAAGCGCGGCGGCGCCCGTGGCGGCGGCACATCCGGTCGAATCGCACGAAGCGAGCTGGGCCGATGTCAGCCCTGTCGATGTGCTCGGCCTGGAGGTCGGTTATCGCTTGATTCCGATGGTCGACAAAGGCCAGGACGGTGAGTTGCTGCGCCGGATTCGCGGGCTGCGCAAAAAATTCGCCCAGGAAATCGGCTTCCTCGCCGCCCCCGTGCATATCCGGGACAACCTTGAACTGCGTCCGAACGCTTATCGGATTACGCTCAAAGGCGTCGAGGTCGGCTCCGGCGATGCTTCGCCCGGCATGCTCCTCGCCATCAACCCCGGCCGTGTCACGGGCACCTTGCCGGGCACGCCGACCCAGGACCCGGCCTTCGGCCTGCCGGCGATTTGGATCGAAACCGGCCTGCGCGAACAAGCGCATGCGATGGGGTACACGGTCGTCGATGCGAGCACGGTGGTCGCGACGCATTTGAATCACGTCATCATCGGACATGCGTCCGATTTGCTTGGGCGTCAGGAAACCCAGGCCCTGCTCGATCACATCGCCAAGGATGCGCCGAAGCTCGTCGAAGATCTGGTGCCCAAGCTCCTGCCCCTGCATGTATTGCAGCGTGTGTTGCAGTATCTGTTAGAGGAGGGCGTCAATATCCGTGATATGCGCACGATTATCGAAACGCTGTCCGAACATGCCGCGCGCACGCAAGACCCGCTCGAACTCGCGGGGCGTGTGCGTGCCGCGCTGGGCCGCGCGATCGTGCAGCAGATGTTCCCCGGCTCGGCCGAGTTGCAGGTCATGGCGCTCGATCCGAATCTCGAACGGATGCTGGCTCAGGCCGCTCAGGGCAATGGCGGGGACGGCGTGCTCGAACCGACGCTGGCCGAAAATCTATTGCGCGAAACGGCCGCCGCCGCACAGCGCCAGGAAGACCTCGGGTTGCCCGCTGTGCTGCTGGTGCCGAATCACCTGCGTTGGCTGCTTTCGCACTTCCTGCGCCGCGCGGTGCCGAGCCTGCGCGTGCTCGCCAATTCCGAAATTCCCGAGAACCGCAATATCCGCGTGACCTCGATTATCGGCGGGCAGGTTTAAACCAGCGCCGGCCGGCACATTCTGCCGGCTACTTTTACCCTTTGCGGCGATATGGGCGGTTAAAGCAAGCACTACCGCTGCAAAGCGGACGCTTCAAAGCTCACAGATCCCGCTCCCGCAGGATTTTGTGTAAGCAAATTGAATTGAGCGGTTTTTTCCGCTTTTCTCAGCCTCTAGTTTTTCCATCCTCCGGCAAATAATGTCGTTCATGGCATCCAATTGGTCTTGAGCACGAAATCCAGGATGTCCGGTTTATCCGAATACGACAGGTTGCGGTAACGCATTCCGGAGGTTCCAAGATGGTTAACGTCAAACGCTACTACGCCCGTACCGCTCGCGAAGCCCTGCGGATGGTGAAGGAAGAGTTGGGTTCCGACGCAGTTGTGCTGTCAAACCGCTCTGTCGATGGCGGCGTTGAAATTCTGGCTCTGCCGGCGAGCGAGGTTGGCGCGGTGCAGGCCGCGGCGCAGCCCAAAAAGGCCGCGCCGCAAAAGAGCGCAGCAAAGCCGGCGAACGCCGCGCCGCGGAAAAACGCTGCGAAGCCCGACGTGACCCTGGACGACGATGCGGACGATTTCCGCGTCAGCCTCTCGACCCGGATTGCCCGCCCCGCGACGGAACAAGCGCCCAGCATGGGTTTGAACGACGGCGTGCTGCATCTGATGAGCGATCGCACCGCGCAGATCCGCCCCTTCACGCCGCGGCGCGTCGATAACTATGGCGACAGCCTTCCCCCCGCCGCCCCTCAGCCGGCCAAAGCGCCGGAATACCCTTATGCGGCGCGCGCCGAACTGCTGCGGGAACGCTCCAAGACTGAACCGTCAAACGCCGCTGCGCGCAAGGAAGAATCCCGCCGCGCACAGGAGGCCGAATCCGAGCGCGTGCGCGCGCTGGAAGATACCAATGCGCGTTTGATCGACGAGATGGGTACGATTCGCGAAATGCTCGAACGCCAGCTTGCCGGCTTCGCCTGGGGCGAACTGACGCGCGGCGCGCCGATTCGCGCGCAAGTGATGAGCGATCTGCTCGAAGCCGGATTCTCCGCCCAACTGGCGCGCGAACTGGCTGAAACCGTGCCGCAGGAAGCCGCTCCCGAAACGGCGCGGACACATCTGCGCGCCCAGATCAACCGCCGCCTGCTGACGCTCGAATCCGAAGCCGATTTGATCGAGCGCGGCGGCGTATATGCCCTCGTCGGGCCGACCGGCGTCGGCAAGACCACGACGACCGCCAAACTTGCCGCGCGCTGCGTGGTGCGCCACGGCGCGGAAAAATTGGCGCTGATCACGACCGACAGCTACCGGATCGGCGCGCACGAGCAACTGCGCATCTACGGCCGAATCCTCGGCGTGCAGGTGCATACCGTGCGCGATGCCGCCGATCTGCGCCGCACGCTGCAAGACCTTTCGAACAAGCACATGATTCTGATCGATACGATCGGGATGAGCCATCGCGATCAAATGGTGGCCGAACAGGCCGCGATGCTGGCCGGCGCGGGCTGTATCAAGCGCCTGCTGCTGCTCAACGCGACGGCGCATGGCGACACGCTCGAAGATGTGCTGCATGCCTACGAAGGTGCGGACCTCGCCGGCTGCATCTTGACGAAAACCGACGAAGCCAGTTCGCTTGCGCCGGCGCTCGATGTGCTGATCCGCCATGAACTGCGCGCTTACTACATCGCGAATGGCCAGCGCGTGCCTGAAGATCTGCATATGCCGAATCGCGCCTGGCTGGTGCATCGCTCACTGCGCGAACTGGCGCCGGAATCGCCTTTCCGCATGTCGCCCGAAGAAGCCGGCCTGCTTGCCGCGGGACGCAGCAGCCGCCTGATGCAGGGAGGGCGCGTTTGATGAACGCTTTCGGAGATCAAGCCACGGGTTTGCGGCGTCTGTTGCGGCGGGAACTTCCTCAGGTTGTTTCGGTGGTTGGATTCGGGGTCGACGCGCTGCGCTGGATTGCCACAGAGGCGAAATCGAGCGCGAACAACGGGCGCGAAGTCCTCGCTTTTGACGAAGTCGCAACCTGCGGGAATTTGGCCGATGCCTTGGCGCTGCCCGCCCGTTTCGATCTGCTGCAAGCGGTTGAGCGTCATGTCAGCATCGACTCGGTGCGTATCGAAGCCGGGCGCGGACTTACGCTTTATCCGGCGGCCCGCATGGCGCGCGCGCTCGTTGGCGCGGACAGAATTCTTGCCGCGCGTTTTGCCGAGACCTGTCAGCGCCTGCAACGCGGCGCCGATTTGTGGCTCGTGCATGCCAATCTGAGCGAGCGTTTCGATTTGTCGCCCTTGGCTTTTGCGGCGCATCGCCTGGTGATCGTCGTTGATGGCAGCGCGCGGGCGATTACGCAGGCTTACGCATTGATCAAGCATCTCGATGGTGGCCCCTGGCCGCAGGTCGATATCGCCTTGGCGGGACAACGCAGCAGACACGAAGCGGATGCCTTGTTGATGAACCTGAGTCGCACGGTTCTTGCTCAGACAAGTTTAGTGCTGCGGCCGGTCAGAGAATTGGAAGCAAGCGCTGCGGCGGCGGCAGTGGTGTCGGACGAGTTGGCGCACGAGCGGTTTCTCGAGCGCGTGCTCGGTTTTGCGCGGCATGGTTCGCGTCCCTTGGCTTTGGCACTCTGAAAATAGGGTCCAAGTCTTTATTGGCACGATAGGCGAAAAGGCACGGCAGGCTGAAATGACGGATAGCAATCAAGTTTCTACTCGTATGGCCGTTGAATGTCTTTATGACGCCTTGAGTAATTGCGGCTAAAAGCTGCGGGAAAGAGAGTCACTCATGTATACCGCATCTGGAACATTGGACAGGAACCAACTTGTTACCCAGTACGTGCCACTTGTAAAGCGGATTGCCTATCACTTGATGGCGAAGTTGCCCGCATCGGTTCAAGTTGAAGATATCGTCCAAAATGGGATGCTGGGTTTGCTTGATGCGATCAGCCGATATGAAGAGGGGCTAGGCGCGCAATTCGAAACCTATGCCGTGCAGCGGATTCGCGGTGCGATGCTCGATGGTTTGCGCGAAAACGACTGGCTGCCGCGCAGCCTGCGGCGCGAAATGCGCCGCATCGAAACGGCTGTCCATCAGCTCGAACAACAGTATGGCCGTCAACCGACCGAGCGCGAGCTGGCCGAATCGCTCGACATGACTTTGGCTGATTACCAAAAAATGTTGCAGGAAGCGCGTGGCTATCAGCTCGTGTATTTCGAGGACTTCAGCGGCGAAGAGGAAGAGAATTTCCTCGACCGTCATGTCGCCAGCACCGAATACAATCCGCTCGACATTTTTGAAGACAAGGCGATGCGCGAAACGCTGGTGCGCGCGATCGACGATCTTCCCGAGCGCGAAAAGACGGTCATGGGCCTGTACTACGAAGAAGATCTGAATCTGCGCGAAATCGGCGAAGTACTCGGGGTGTCCGAATCCCGCGTCTGCCAATTGCATAGCCAGGCAATCGCCCGGTTGCGCTCTCGCATTATGGGAACAATGCCGCATCCCGCGGCGGGTGAAAAGAAACGTGGGCGGGGACGCCGCGCGGCGGCTGCGGTAAACTGAACTCAACAAGAGTTCTTCCCCTAAGCCATGGACAAAATCAGCATTGCCGGGCTGATTCTCGGCCTTACAGCGATTGTCATCGGACAAGTGCTCGAAGGCGGTCATATCGGTTCGCTGGTACAACCGACAGCGTTCATGATCGTGATCGGCGGCACTTTGGGTGCCGTTATGCTACAAAGCCCGTTTCAGGTTTTTCGCCGTGGCGCATCGATGCTTGCGTGGGTGTTTCGGCCTCCAGTGCCGCCCTTCAGGCAAATCATCAATCAGGTTGTCACCTGGAGTCATACCGCGCGCAAGGATGGTCTGCTCGCGCTTGAGAAAAGTATTGCCGGATTGCCCGATCCATTTGCCGCAAAAGGCTTGCAACTGCTTGTCGATGGGGTCGAGCCGGAGCGTTTACGCGAAGTATTGGAAGTTGAAATCGTGAATTGGGAGCAGCAGCTCAAGACCAGCGCAAAAGTCTGGGAAGCCGCCGGCGGCTACGCGCCGACAATCGGGATTCTCGGCGCCGTGATGGGCTTGATTCACGTAATGGAAAATCTGACCGATCCAAGCAAGCTGGGCGCGGGGATTGCCGTCGCTTTCGTCGCCACGATCTATGGGGTCGGTTCCGCCAATTTAATCTTCCTGCCCGTGGCGAAAAAACTGCTCGCCCACATTTCGCGCATGGTCGCGATGCGGGAAATGCTTGTCGATGGTTTAGTCGCGATCGCGCATGGCGATAATCCGCGCATTATCGAAAGCCGGCTCGAAGGTTACGTTTCCGAGCATTAAAAGCCACTCACAAAACCCTGCATGTTTTGTACTGTCTGCGTTCACGTGCCTTGCCTGCACCGCTTCGCTGGGTTTTGTAAGCGGCTTTAATCGCTGCGATACAGCCTGCAACGTTTCCTGCCTCAAGTCTTAAGATCTCTTGCCGTTTCTTTATAAGGCATGAATGAGAGGACGGATATGGCCGCCCGCCGCAAACACGAAGATGAGCATGACAACCACGAGCGCTGGCTCGTGTCCTACGCGGATTTCATTACGCTGCTATTCGCGTTTTTCGTTGTCATGTACGCGCTCAGCTCGGTTAATGAAGGGAAATACCGCGTCCTTTCGAACTCTCTGACTAGCGCTTTCCGCAACGTCACGACCAATTCCGAGGGTGCGCAAATCGTGCCGCTCCCCGCCGTGACGAGCACCACCGTCAAATCAAAACCGCAGCCGCATGACCAGGAAGTGAAACGCCAGCGTTTGCAGCAGCAAATGCAAAACATAGCCGAAGAAGTCCGCCGCACCCTGGCGCCGCTCGTGCGCGACGGCAAAGTCAGCGTCAACGAAGGGCCTTACGGCATTAGCATCGAGATCAATGCCAGCGTGTTGTTCAATCCCGGCGATGCAACACTCGGTAGCGAGGCCGTGCATGCCTTGCGCGCAGTCGGCGAAGTGCTTGCGCGGGGCGATTTCCCGATCAAGGTCGAAGGCCACACCGACACATTGCCGATTGCCAATCCGGTTTTCCCTTCCAACTGGGAACTCTCCTCGGCACGCGCCTCTTCCGTGGTGCGGACTTTTATCGATTCCGGCGTCGATCCGAGCCGTCTGGCCGCAACCGGCTATGCCGATCAACGCCCGGTTGCGGATAACAACCTCCCCGAAGGACGGGCGCGCAATCGCCGGGTCGCAATCCTGGTCGAATCAATGCTGCCGCCCGAGCAGGAAACCCCCGCCGCGCCAAGCGTCACTGTGACACATCCGGACGACAGCGCGTTTGGCGTACAGCTTCCCGCCGCATACCAGCCACCGCAAAAGCCATGACGCCCGAGGAGCGATTCCGGTTGAACGCTGGAGCCAAGGAACACCGTTTGCAGAAAATGCGCGAGCGGCTGGAAGCAGCTACGCCGACACAACGAAAAATCCACCGCCGCCGTTCGGGCTGGGGTGGATTCTGGTTCATCGTGGCGGTGATCGTTATCGGCTGGTTCGGTCGTCGCATAGGTCTAGTCTGAAAGACGAACCGAACGCGCGGTAAATACCGTCAGCTCGCAGGAGGGGTTGAGTGCCGCGAACCCCATTTCTTTGCAAGCCCCGCTTAACCCGCACGCGCTTTTGCGTTAGAACGGTTTAGTGGCGGTCACGATCCCTGTTGTCGTGCCTACGATCTTCATTATCGTGCCTGTCCCTGCTTTGCGGCGGAGGATTGCCCGGCCGATTGTCGTAGTGCGGGTTGCCGCGCGGTGGCGGGTTGCCATGAGGCGGCTGGTTGTTATAAGACTGCGGTGCAGCATCCCGGCGCACCTCCCTGACCGGCGGACGATGGCTGTCTGGGGGCGGCGGCGGGCGGTGGCCGACTTGGCGGTCGAACTCTGGCCGCCGCTGGTCATAGTAGCTTCGATGGTTCTGGTAATGCGGAACGTACACACGCTGATACCAGTTGCGATCGACGAAGTACACAGGCCGATTACAAGCGTTGTAACGGCCACAGTATTCGCCCCAGCGGCCATATTGTTCCGGCGGCACATAGAGATAAAGCGGCGCTATGCCCACGGCTGCCGGCTGGACAGCCACCGGCTGCTGATAAATCAGGGCGGGCGGCGGAGCGTTGCCGATGTCGATAGCTCCGTAGAACCCCGGCACGCCGACCGACACGGATATTTGTGCCTGTGCATGACTCACGGCAACGGCCGCCAAGAGTATGCCGGCGGTGAAGTGCGAAATGGTTTTGATTTTCATAGCGCTGCTTTCGAATAAAACGTCCAAATAAAATACTCTGATTTTTGAATGGGCGCTTACGCCCATAAGGTTTCATTTTCTTTCTGAGGTCATGAACACGGCAGGAGGGGGAGTGTTGCCAAACCCATTGCCACAAGGAGCCGGTTGAATAATGACATTGAATTCGATGCTCCCCCGCGAAGACAGCGAGGAAAACGATTGGCCGCCTCTTTCCACGGGCGCGGCGCTTGCGCTGTCGCTGCTGGCGGCATGGATTGCGTGGCAACATTTCCTGACCGCCGATGCATGGGTGTTTTTGCTCGACAACGCCAACTTGGCTCTGCATGAGGCCGGGCATCCCATTGTCGGTTTGTTTTCGGACCGTTTGTCCGTCTATGGTGGGACGATTTTTCAGTTGCTGTTCCCGATCCTGTTCGTGCATTACTTCTGGCGCCAACGCCAGACGGCGGGCTGGGCCGCCTCGCTGCTCTGGCTAGCCGACAACTTGATGAACATCGGGCGCTACATGAAAGACGCTCGCGCCCAATTGCTTCCCCTGGTCGGTGGCGACCACGATTGGACGGAAATTTTCAGCCGCTGGGATGTGCTGGCCCACGATGTGCGCATTGGCAACAGCTTTAAAATGCTCGGGCTTGGTCTTGCTGTATATGCCGTTTGGTGGGTGTGGCGGCACCGCGGCCACGATTGATGGAGTTTTTTTACGTTTAGACGGTGCCGAACGAGCGGCCGCCGGGACGGGATGAGGTGTGACCTTCGGAATCGTAAAGTGAAGGCCCTGCCACTGCCATCAACACATTCAAAGCGAGTTGGTTGTGGTGAAGATTGTGTTGAATGAGCTGGCCGTTTGAATTGTTGAGTTCTTGCGCTTGTTTGGCCAAATCCAAATAGCGTTGCCACAGTGCTTGAGTCGTTTCAGGCTGGGTCTCGATGAAGGCCGATATCCCACGTGGACTTGGATCGATACCGTGACGGGCAAGGGTAAGCGCGCGGGTATTTTCGCTGTTTTGCAGCTGGTGAATCACCGTGGTTTTTTCTTTCGCCAGAGAGAGTAAGGCTTCGACGTCTAAATTGTTCAGCAACTCTCTTTCGCGTTCGAGCAAGCGGATGAAATGATTCAGCTGGCCGAAACCTTCGGCCAGCATGGCATTGAATTGGATTGTGAGGACTGGTGGGTTTGCCAAGGCGTTTGTTTAAGACCTGTAATTAGGCTTTCTGCGGTTGAGCCTGCAACATTTGCTTCACGCTGTCGATCAGCGCGTCGGCGACTTTTTCCGGATTGACCTTGAACTGGCCGTCCGTAATGGCTTGTTTGATCTCGTTGACCTTCGCCGTGTTGACCTCCGAGGTGTTGGCCAATGCGCTTTCGATCTGACCATGGCGGGAAAGTTCGATTTTGGATGTGTCGGCAGTGCTGACCTTGTTGGATCCGTTAGACGGATGCCGCACCTTCATGTCATTACTGTTGCTGGCGCCGATAGATGCCAGTGTGTTATCGATTTTCATTACGTCGCTCCAGTTTTCGTGCTTCTAGTTAGCCCTTCTATCGGCAGGCGGAATGGGATCTTTAATATTCTAGTGTGTTTTCTCGAGCCTTAGCGGACAACTTCGACCACTCCGTCTTTGCGTGCAAGACCTTCAATGATGCGCCCGTCGCTCAGGCGAACCTGTACGACTTGTCCTTCCGCAGCCGCAAGCAGGGCCGTACCTTCATTAACGGCTTCAAAACCGTCGCCTCGATAGACCACACGCACTTTTTGTCCGCGTTGAACGGCAGTTGCGACAAGTAGCTGGTCCGTGCGTAAAGCGGCACCGGACAAAACCGGGAGGCGCAGCGTTTGTCCGCTGGTTTGTTCGGGCGTGCGCAATACGCCAGGCGGTTGGCTGGCGACATCTCCATGCTGCATTTTCCAATCCGCAGGGCTTAGAACCGTGCCGGCCGCCAAGGGCCGGGCGGCCGTCAGGTATTCGCCCTGGACCCGCACCCGGACTGGAACGTAAATCGTCCAGCGTGGTTCCTCGCAGCGCACGCCCACGACGGTCGCGCCCCACGCGCGCCGTCCCGCGGGAAAGAAGGCTTCCGGGCGCGGGCAGTCGCGCGCCTGGCGGGGCAGGGCGGCGTCGCGGATTTCGATGCTCACCGGGTCGGTGAAATTCTGTGTCTCGCGTTTGAGAAAGCCTTCGATCAGCGGGCGCAACTCGGGCTCCGCAGCGAAACTCGCGGGAGTCGCAGCGCACAGGCTGGCGATAAGGATGAGATGAGCTGCGCAACGCATGAATGGATTCTCCCATGTATCTGACCGGCAAGCCTTGCCGCCGGGAAGGCGGCCTTTGCCGCTTGGAGGGCTGAATTGCCGCCGCAAACCCCGCTTTTTCGACCGAATGATAGCGCTGCGGCCGTTCGAAAATGCTGGCACGGAAGCTGCAATAGGGTAAGCAGTGAAAGTTGCTGCTGATTCGCTCCCAGCCGCAACGCCTTCACCAGGAGAGTCGTGATGAGTATGACCACTATCGATCGCCACTTAAGCTTTCAGCAAAACGCGCTGAATCTGCGCGCCTACCGGCAGGAAGTGCTGGCGGCGAACATCGCGAACGCTGATACACCGAACTACAAGGCGCGCGACATTAACTTTCGCGAAGCGCTCTTGGGTACGCTCAACGGGAAATACCAGACGCTTGCCTTGGCTACGACCGCTCCAGCCCATATTCAAGGCGGCGCAAAAAGCGTTCCTGCGGATAGCTTTCTTAAATACCGTGGCGAGCATCAATCCTCGGTTGATGGAAACACGGTCGAGATGGATACCGAACGTTCCGCCTTTACCGAGAACTCGGTGCAATACACGGCCAGCGTTACCTTTATCAATGGGCTCCTGCGCACGATGCAGCAGGCGATCCAGAACCAGTGAAGGAGTGACGCGCGATGAGCATGCTTAATGTTTTCAAGGTTGCAGGTTCGGCGCTGACCGCTCAGTCGGTTCGCCTGAATGCGGTGGCCAGTAACCTCGCCAATGCGGAAAGCGTGGTCCAGTCGGATGGCACGCCTTACCGCGCCAAACAGGTTGTTTTCGAAGCCAAGCAGGTTGCCGGCGATAACGCTTCGGTGGGGGTCCAGGTTAAACAGATGGTGGAATCGGCGGCGCCGCCGCGGATCGTTTATGACCCGAAAAATCCGGCCGCGAATACCGACGGTTATGTTGAATTGCCGAATGTGGATGTCGTCGAGGAAATGGTGAACATGATTTCGGCTTCACGCTCTTACCAGACGAATACTGAAGTCATGGCGACCGCAAAGACCTTGGCAGAGCGAACGCTCACGATCGGTCAGAGTTAAGGGAAATAGACTATGAGCACGACGAGCGGAGTAACGAGCACAGTTGGCGCGGATGTCCTGAGCGCGGTGAATACGCGCCAGACTACGAATACAAGCAGTGCCATGGAGGATACGAAAAATCAGTTCCTGACAATGCTGACAACGCAGTTGAAAAATCAGGATCCGATGAATCCGATGGATAACGCGCAGATGACGACTCAGCTTGCGCAGATCAACATGGTTGATGGAATCAACCAGGTCAATGCCAACCTGCTGTCGATTCTCGACAATTTCCAGATGGGGGAAATGACGCAGGCGGCGGCCATGGTGGGCCGGGCGGTGCTGGTTCAGGGTTCCGGGCTGCAACTGGCCGACGGCATGTCGGTCGGCGGTTTCGAACTGACTTCGCCCGCCGATAACGTCACGGCGTCGATCTTCGATGCGAACGGCCGCCAGGTCGCGACGGTGAATCTGGGCGAGGCCGATGTTGGGTCGCATGTCTTCCTCTGGGATGGCATGACCGATAGCGGCGATGTGGCGGCGGACGGCGATTACACCGTCAAACTTTCTGCGGTGCAAGCCGGCGCACAAGTCGATATCACTGGATTACAGCTCGGAACGGTCACCAACGTGATTCGCAACGGCAACAGCGCCGATCTCCAGGTCGGGCAACTCGGCATCTTCAAGATGTCGGACATCAGGCAAATCTTGTCTTGAAGCGGTAGAAAGGGAATCCGAAATGGCATTTCAACAGGGTCTCAGCGGTCTTAGCGGCGCGTCCATGGCGCTCGATGTGATCAGCAACAACGTTGCGAACTCGAGCACGGTTGGCTTCAAGGGCGCTACCACCAAGTTCGGCGATGTCTATGCCGCGGCGCTTAATGGCGCGGCGTCCGGCGTGCAGGTCGGTATCGGCGTCGCGACGGCTCAGGTTGCGCAGTCATTCACGCAAGGCAACGTTACGCCTACGAATAACCCACTCGACATCGCGATCAACGGAAATGGCTTTTTCCAGATCCGCCAGCCTGATGGCTCGATGGCTTATACCCGCAATGGACAGTTCGAACTGGATAAGAGCGGTTACATCGTTACGCCGCAAAGTGCGCATTTGCAGGGTTACCCGATTGGCGCGCCAAACGGCCCGGCTTCCGATCTCAAGCTGGATACCTCGGATATCCCGCCGTGCATCACTTCAAGCGTGAAGCTGGGATTGAATCTCGATTCACGCAGTGAGCCGCCGACGGTTCCGTTCCAGAGCACAGCGACGAATCCGCTACCCGACCCGCTTTCGTACAACGCATCAACCTCGGTCGCCCTGTACGACTCTTTGGGCAACTCGCATATCTTTACGATGTATTTCGTTTCCCTGGCGGATGGCAACTGGGACGTCCTTGCCTCGACCGATGGGGCACCGGCGACCTCCCTTTCCGCTGGCGGAGCAGGTACGCCAACGATCAGCTTCGATCAGTCGGGCGCTTTGACGACGACGATGCCTGTGGATGTTGGCGCTCAGATCGATCCGATCTACGGTGCGGCCTCGCCGATTTCATTCACGCTCGATTGCACCGGCTCCTCGCAGTACGGCAGCGCCTTTGGTGTCAATCGGCTGGAAAACGATGGCTATGCTTCCGGCCGCCTGACGGGCATCACGATCGGGCAGGATGGCCAGGTTCTCGGGCGCTACAGCAATGGCCAGTCGAAGAATGTCGGACGCATCGTGATGGCGAACTTCGCCGATCCGAATGGCCTGATCTCGCTTGGACAAAACCTCTGGGGCGAGTCCCTGGCGTCGGGGCAGCCGATGGTGGGCGCTCCAGGCAGCGGCAGCCTGGGGCAATTAGTATCCGGAGCGATTGAGGAGTCGAACGTCGATCTGACAAAGGAACTGGTCAACATGATCATCCAGCAGCGCAACTACCAGGCCAACTCGCAATCGATCAAGACGCAGGACCAGATTTTGCAAACCCTGGTCAATCTGAGGTAATCACGGCAGGTGAGGGTGTGGCCCACACAGGTTCCAAGGTCGGGCCTTGGAACCTGTTCATAGCCCCAACGGAAACGGACGATACACATGGACCGCGCGATATACACAGCGATGACGGGTGCAAAGAGCACATTGCTGCAACAAGCTTCCGTCGGCCACAACCTCGCCAATGTTTCGACCGATGGTTTCAAGGCCGAGATGCATCGGCTGCGCGCTGTGCCGGTGCTCAGCCAGGCGCATCCTTCACGTGCATTCGTCGTCGATGCAAGCGTCGCCAACGATTTAAGCTCGGGCCCGCTTCAGCACACTGGACGCTCGCTCGATGCCGCAATTCGTGGCCCCGGCTGGTTCGTGGTGCAAGGCGCGGATGGCCGCGAGGCTTATACGCGGGGCGGGCGATTCGAGGTGACGCAGAACGGGGAATTGGTCAACCAGCAAGGTTTGCGCGTCATGGGCGAAGGAGGGCCGATCGCGCTCCCGCCCGACAATCAGTATGAAATCGCGCCGGATGGCACGATTTCCGCCGTGCCGACAACCGGCGACCACAATATCGCCGATACCGTCGGCCGCCTCAGGCTTGTCAATCCGCCCCAGGTTGAGCGCGGCGACGATGGTTTGTTCCGCCAGCCGGGCGGCGCGCCCGCGACTGCCGACGACAATGTGACAGTCGCCAGTGGTTATGTCGAAGGCAGCAACGTCAATGTCGTTGAGCAGATGGTGCAGATGATCTCGCTCGCGCGTCATTTTGAATTTCAGACCAAGCTGCTGAGCATGGCCGAACAGAACGACCAGGCAGCCGACCGGTTCATCAACGCCCGCTAAGAGCCTGTTTAAAATCTGCCGCGAGAAACTGTAACGCCACGAGTTAGGGGCGTCTTCGCTGCCCATAAGGGTTGTCTCGCTTCGCGCCGCGCAGAATGACAGGGTGGCAGAGATAAGGCGCTTCCGGTTGAGTATCGCTGCGCTGTTGGGGTTGTGCGGCTTTGCCGCATCCCGCTGCGCGGGACCGGCCTTCGGCCTTGTCGCTGCGCCCACCGCCAGCCAACGCGCAGCGGCGAAAGAAAAATATATCGGATCAAACAAAAATGCCATAAATGGCACGAGTCCTGCATGTACAGAGCGTACACGGCTGTTTAAGCCGCTTTAGAGAAAAAACCGAATAAGAGGATTTTCCCGCGCTTGTTCTTCCCATTGCGATGAGCGCTCACATTGGACAATAACCCTACAGCGTAAGAAGTGAATTTCGCGCGCACAGGAGAAGCAGCATGATTCCAGCACTTTGGGTGGCCCGTACCGGCCTGGATGCGCAGCAGAAGCAGCTTGACGTCATCTCGAACAACCTCGCGAACGTCAGCACGAATGGCTATAAGCGCTCCAAAGCGGTGTTCGAGGATCTGCTCTATCAAACGCTCCGCCAGCCGGGTGCGCAGTCCTCGCAGCAGACGCAGATTCCCTCCGGTTTGCAACTCGGTACGGGCGTTCAGCCTGTGGCGACTGTGAAACTGCATACGCAGGGCAATATTCAGCAAACCAACAATCCGCTCGATATCGCGGTTCAGGGTCAGGGCTTTTTCGAGGTTACGATGCCCGACGGCACGACGGCTTATACGCGCGACGGTTCTTTTCAGCCGGACAACCAGGGCCAGCTCGTGACCGCCAGCGGTTATCCCTTGAACCCCTCGATCACATTGCCGCCCAATGCGCAGAGCGTGACGATCGGGAAGGACGGTACGGTTTCCGTGACGCTGCCCGGCACCGCAGCTCCGATGCAGATCGGCACGATTCAACTTGCGACGTTCATCAATCCAGCCGGCCTACAGTCGGTTGGCGAGAACTTGTATCTCGAAACGGCCTCCAGTGGTATGCCGAACGTGACCCAACCAGGCACCAATGGCGCTGGGGTGCTCAACCAGTCGTATGTCGAGGCTTCGAATGTGAATGTCGCCGAGGAGCTGGTCGACATGATTCAGACTCAGCGCGCCTACGAATTCAATTCGAGAGTCGTTCAGACCGCCGACCAGATGCTCGGACGTCTGTCACAGCTCTAAGGATTAAGCCATGAAGACACCGCTCTTACCGTTGCTTGGTTTCGCCGCACTGCTGCTGCAAGCTTGCGCGACCACGCCCCCAACTTCGGCGCAGCAGCCGATGTCGGTGCGCCCGCCGATGCGCGAACCGGCGGTCGTCAGCAATGGTTCGATCTACAGCGCCAGCATGGGGCAGCGCGGTTTGTTCGAAGACCGCCGCGCGCGTTATGTCGGCGACACGATCACGATCAATCTCGTCGAGCGCACCCAGGCGGCAAAAAACGCCAGCACGAACGCTTCGCGCAGCACGAGCACATCGGCGAGCATTCCGCTCTTGAGCAAGTTGCCGCCGAAGTTCCTGCAAGGTCTCGATGTTTCGGCGGGCTCCGACAACTCGCTTAATGGCAAGGGCTCCTCTTCGGCCGATAACAACTTTACCGGCACGATCACGGTGACGGTGATCGATGTGCTGGCCAACGGCAACCTGCTCGTTTCGGGCGAGAAGCAGCTTGCGATCAACCAGGGTAACGAATTCATCCGTTTCTCGGGCGTGATCAACCCCGCGAATGTGACCGCCGGCAATACCGTCAATTCGGTTCAGGTAGCCGATGCGCGGATGGAATACCGTGGCTCGGGTTATATCGACGAAGCTCAGCAGATGGGTTGGCTGGCGCGCTTCTTCCAGGTTATCAGTCCTTTCTAGGAGTGTTCATATGCGACGCTTGCTTGCTCTCACCGCTGCGTGTTTGATGGCCTTCGCGCCGCTTGCGCAGGGTGCCGAACGGATCAAGGATTTGGCCTCGGTTGCCGGCGTGCGCAGCAATCCGATCGTCGGTTACGGCCTTGTCGTCGGCCTCGACGGCAGCGGCGACCAGACCACGCAGACGCCTTTCACGGTGCAGTCGATTGCGAACATGCTTTCGAACATGGGCATCACGATGCCGCCGGGCGTCAATCTTCAGCTCAGGAACGTCGCCGCGGTCATGGTGACGGCGAACCTGCCAGCGTTCTCGCGCCCGGGCCAGGAAATCGATGTCACGGTTTCCTCGCTCGGCAATGCCCGAAGCCTCAAGGGCGGCACTTTGCTGATGACGCCGCTCAAGGGCGCCGACGGCAGTGTGTATGCCTTGGCGCAAGGTAACCTCGTGATCGGCGGAGCAGGGGGCGGCGCAGCGGGTTCGCGCGTCACCGTCAATCATTTGTCCTCGGGCCGGATTCCCAAGGGCGCCATCGTCGAGCGTGCCGTGCCGATGCCGGTCGGCCAGGGCGACACGGTTATGCTGGAACTGAAGGAAGCCAATTTCGGTACTGCGGAAAAAATTGCCCAGGCGATCAATCAGAGCTTCGGCGGGAGCGTAGCCGCGCCGCTTGACGGCAGCGTGATCCAGGTTAATGCGCCTGTCGATCCGGCCCAGCGTGTTGCATTCCTGGGGCGGCTGGAAAATCTTGAAGTCGTGCCTGACCAGGGCTTGGCGCGCGTGGTGGTGAATTCACGCACGGGTTCGGTGGTGATGAACCGCGCGGTCACGGTGCAAGAGTGTGCGGTGGCGCACGGCAATCTGACGCTCACGGTGAGCGCGGACAACCAGGTCAGTCAGCCCGGCGCTTTGTCAGGTGGCAAGACCGTCGTCTCGCAAAATGCCCAGGTCGCACTCAATCAGGAAAACGGCAATTTGATTCGCGTGCGACCCGGTACGAATTTGTCCGAGGTGGTCAAGGCACTCAATGCGGTGGGTGCGACCCCGGTTGATATGATTTCGATTCTGCAAGCCATGAAGACGGCTGGTGCTTTGCGCGCGGAACTTGAGGTGATTTAAGGAGCAGACATATGCTTGCCCCAGTCCAACAAGATTCGATTTTCGATGCGGGTCGGCTCTCGGAGCTTAAGCGGCTCTCGGGACAAAACTCGCCCGAAGCGATCAAAGCGGTCGCCAAGCAGTTTGAAGCGCTGTTCTTGCAGATGATGCTCAAACAGATGCGTCAATCCACCGCGATGGGCGGTATGCAAGGTGGCGGCTTTGACGGCGAGCAGGTGGCGTTCTACCGTGGCCTGGCCGATCAGCAGTTGGCGATGAATCTTTCCAAGACGGGCAGTTTCGGTCTGGCCAAAGCCATCGAACGGCAGCTTTCGCAAAACTCCGCCGGGTTCAATTCCGTCGATCCTCCGGCCGAGAAAGATCGTTTGCTTCCGCCGCTGAATCTGGCGCGCGCGGCAGTTTCCGCCGATACGGCGGCAAAAACAGCCAATTCCGGTTTGGGAAGCGTGGCGGGCCAGGAAAGCGGCGGGCCGACAAGCTTCATCAACAGGATCTGGAATCACGCGCTCGGCGCAGCCAAATCGCTCGGCGTGCCGACGCAATTTCTCGTCGGCCATGCCGCGCTCGAAACCGGCTGGGGCAAGGGCGAAATTCGTATGCCCGACGGGGGCTCGTCGCATAATCTGTTCAATATCAAGGCCGGGTCGAACTGGAAAGGCGCGACCGTGGATGCCTCGACGATCGAATACATCGGCGGCGTGCCGCAGCGGCGTGTCGAGCGCTTCCGCGCCTATGGCTCTTATGCGGAAGCCTTTGCCGATTACGCGCGTCTGATAGGCACGAATTCCCGTTATTCGAACGCGCTCGGGCAGAACGATGCGCAAGGTTTTGCGCAAGGCTTGGCGCGGGGCGGTTATGCCACCGATCCGATGTATGCGGACAAACTGACGCGCATTATCGATGGCAAAACTTTGCGTTCCGCTTTGTCGAGCAATACAGCTTGAATGCCGGTTCCTTTATGCAGTAAAGCCGGCCGCATCTTCAGGCCGGCTTTTTTGTGTCCGTTATTGGTAATGAAGAAGTTCACCTCGGCAAATCTGGCTTAAAAATTCTGGCAAGAAAATTGCTAGATAAAGCTTGCTAAAAGCGTAGATAGCTCTAAAAGGTGCAACGAAATGGGCAACAGCTTACTGTCGATTGGATTGACTGGCGTTCAGGCCGCGCAGGCAGGGCTGCTCACGACCAGCCATAACATCACGAATGCCTCGACTCCCGGCTTTAGCCGCCAGTCCATTGTCCAGACGAGCAATATTGCGCTGTATTCCGGCGCCGGCTATATCGGCCAGGGCGCCAACGTCGAAACCATCCGGCGGACATACAGCCAGTTCCTCAATCAGCAGGTGCTGAGCGCCGATACGCGCTATCAGGAGCTTTCGACCTATTACGACCAGATCAAGCAGATCGACAATCTTTTGGGCGATGCGACAGCCGGTTTGTCCCCCGCGCTACAGGATTTCTTTTCGGGCATTCAAAGCATTGCGGCAGATCCTTCCAGCATTCCCGCACGGCAGTCGATGCTTTCGCAGGCCGATGCGCTCGTCGGCCGCCTCCAGTCGCTCAATTCGCGTCTGGACGAAATGCGCACGCAGTCCTCGAATGAAATCGCCAACTCAGTGGTTGAGATCAACAGCCTCGCGACCCAGATCGGGCAACTGAATCAGCAGATCATCTATGCGAACAACCTCGGTGTTGGAACCGCGAACGATTTGCTCGATAAGCGCGACGATCTGGTCAGCCAGCTCAATCAGCAGATCCGCGTCACGGTCCAAACCAATGACGACAGCTCGATTAACGTTTTCATCGGCAATGGCCAGCCTCTGGTCGTGGGCACGATGGTCGGGCAACTGACGACCGGGCCGTCCGCCGAGGATATTTCGAAACTGGCCGTCGGGATCAAAATGCCGACCGGCGGCTCGCAGCAATTGCCGGAGTCGACGCTCAGCGGCGGCAAGCTTTCCGGCCTGTTGATGTTCCGTTCCCAAGCCATTGATTTGACTCAGAACAGCCTGGGCCGGATCGCCATGAGCCTGACCCAGACGCTCAATGCGCAAAACCGGCTTGGCATCGATCTGAATGGCAATCTCGGCGGCGATTTATTCACCCCGCTGGCGGGCCATACGATCTACCCGAACCAGCCGACGAATGCCGGCACCGCCCAGATCGATGTGCCGATCACGGATGCGAACGATCTGACGCTGAGCGACTATTCGCTCACTTATACCGCGGACAACACTTTCCAGTTGGTGCGCCGCACCGACGGCCAGACATGGACCGCGACCGGCACCGATCCGCAGGACGCGCTCGGAAATCTGCTCGCGTCCGTGCCGACGCAAGGTTTCTCCTTGAATCTGACGGGCGCGCCGGCAGTCGGCGACAGCTTCCTGATTCAGCCGACGCGTTTTGCCGTAAGCGAGTTCAGCAAGGCGACGGACGACCCGCGCTTGATTGCCGCCGGGGCACCGATTACGACGGCAGCGGCAAATTCGAACGTCGGGAACGGCAAAATTGACGAAGGCAGCGTCACCAGTGTGGCAAATCTTGCCGCCGGCGCTTCGCCGGCCCTCAATCTGCCGCTCACGCTGACTTTTTCAGGTGGTAATTTGAACGGCTTCCCGGCCGACTTTCCGGTCACCGTGACGCAGCCCGATGGAACGGTTGCAAACTATCCGGCCGGTAGCGCCGTGCCTTATACCCCGGGGGCGAAAATCGAGCTCGCCGGCATCGGTTTCACGATTAGCGGTGAGCCGGTCAATGGCGACACCTTTAGCATCCAGGCCAATACAAACGGCGTATCCGACAACCGCAACGCGGTGCTCCTGGGGCAATTGCAGCAAGCTAAAACGATGCTGGGCGGCAGCGCGAGCTATGCTTCGGCCTATGCGCAGCTTGTCAGCCAGATCGGCACGCAGACGCGCACGGCACAGGTCGCGGCAACTTCCCAGCAGACGATTCTTCAGCAGGCGACGGATGCGCGAGACTCCATGTCGGCGGTGAGCCTCGACGATGAAGCGGCGAATCTGATCCGCTATCAACAGGCGTATCAAGCCTCGGGCAAAGTGATGGAAATCGCTTCGAAATTGTTCGATACGATCCTCGCGGTTGTGAACAGCTAAGTTTGAAGTAGGAGAAAAACCATGCGTATCTCGACCAGCATGATTTACAACAACGGCGTCCAAGCGTTCCAGAACCGGAGCGCGGAAATGCTGCAACTTCAAACCCAGTTCTCTTCCGGAAAACGCGTCACAACACCTTCCGATGATCCGCTGGCCTCGGCTTCGGCACTGGTCGTGTCGCAGGCGAAAAGCGTTAACAGCCAATGGGCCGTCAACCGGGGCAGCGCCAAGGATGCGCTGTCGACGCTCGACACCACACTGGGCAGCGTTTCGGATCTGATCGCTTACATCAAAGAGCGCACCATTCAAGCGGGTAACGGCTCCTTGGGCGCTTCCGATCTGCAAGCCATCGCCATTGATCTGCGCGCGCGTTTCGACCAAATGGTCGCGTATGCGAATACCAACGACCCGCAAGGGGGCTACATGTTCGCAGGCTATCGGACAGATACGCAGCCTTTCATCGGCAATCTTTCGAGCGGGATTTTCTATCAAGGCGATCAAGGCTCGCGTGCGATTCAAATCTCCGACTCGCGTGTCATCCCGACCAGCAATTCGGGTAACGACGTGTTCATGAACATCCCGAGTGGGAATGGCTTCTTCTCGACTTCGGGCGACAGCGGCAACAGCGGCGGCGCGGCAATCAGCGCCGGAACCGTCTCGGGCACCTACAGTGGCAACAACTACCAGATCGTGTTTACCAGCGCGACGGACTATGACATCTACGATACGACGGCCGGTGGTCCCGCGGTTGCGAGCGGTTCATATACAAGCGGCGATCCGATCAGCATTGGCGGCGTGACGGTCAACGTCGTCGGCGCGCCGGCTTCTGGCGACAAATTCAATATTACGGCGGGTGGCTCGACCGATATTTTCAGCACCCTGAAAGATTTGATCGGTGCGCTCGAAAACAGCAGCGGGGATGCGTTCCAGGCCCAGGTCGGAAAGGCGATGGGCAACCTCGATAGCGCGCTTGAAAACGTATTGCGCGTGCGGGCTTCGGTGGGCTCCCGGATCAACGAAGTGCAGTCCTTGGATAGCTTTGGTTCGCAACTGGATGTGCAGTATGCCGACACCATTTCCCGTCTGACCGATCTCGACTACGCCCAGGCCAGTTCCGATCTCGTGCAGAAACAGCTTGCCTTGCAGGCGTCGCAAAAAGCCTTCGTGCAGACGACGGGTCTATCACTGTTCAACTACCTCACCTGAGCCTGATCATGAACACTCGTACCGCGCTCTCATGCATCGTTCTGCTCCTTGGTTTGATCGGCCGGGCGGAAGCCATGACGCCCGCTTGTGAAATCGAGACCGGACAAGCGCCGCCCGAAGATACCTCGCTGATTGCAGTGTTCAGGAACGCGGCCGATTATGTGATCTATCCGCTGGCGCCCAACTGGTCGCTGCGCGAGACCAGAATCGCCGAGGACCGGGTACGGATTTCATTGAAACTCAATCGTTTCCACACAGGCGGCGAGGGCGAGGCGCTGGCGGTTCTCAAACGCCGCGCCGACGAAATCGCGCAGCGCTGCGGCTACACCCGCTATGAGATCGCGAGTTTCGAAGAGTCGATCACCTCGGGCTGGATCGCGCAGCGTGGCGCCGAAGGGGAAATCGTCCTCGCGCATTGAGCGCCGGAATACAGAATGGGGCAGGCGGCGGAGAGTTTGTGGCTGGCCGAATTGATCGGTGTTAACTCGTGCGCCTACAATTGAGCCCGATAGGTAACTTGGTGAAGCATTCGCAAATGTCCAAGCTCTTGGCAGCCTGACGATGGCCGGTTCTATTTACGATTTCGCCTGGGATGCGAAGAAGGCGCGCAGCAATCTCAAAAAGCATGGGGTATCGTTCCCGCTGGCGACTTCGGTTTTTCGCGACGCGCTGACAGTGACAATTTTCGATGATGAGCACAGCGATGATGAAGAGCGCTGGGTAACGCTGGGAAGGGCCGAGAATGGCCAGGTGCTGGTGGTCGTTCACACCGCTGAGGAAACAGAGGATTCGGAAGTGCACATCCGCATCATCTCAGCGCGTTGCGCCAACCGTGACGAAGTGCGCGATTATGAACAGGCGCCGCGCTAGGCGGCTAAAGGTGACGGCGATGAAGGACCATTACGATTTCAGCAAGGGTGAGCGCGGCAAGTTCTACCGGCCCGATGCAATCTTTCGCCTGCCCGTGTATCTCGATGAGAACGTGCAGTCCTATTTGACCGCCAAGGCTAATGCCAAGGGAATTGACCTTTCCGATCTGGTCAATGACCTGCTGCGAAGGGAGATCGAGATTATCGAAGCGGTGAAGTAAACCGCGAAAGCGGGTATTCCTATTTCTGCCTGTGTAGTCCGTCGCCAAGGCTGATGCTGCTGGCCCGCGCCGATAGCGTGACGGCGAGGAGGAAGATTAGGAGGCGGCGTCAAGTCTGAATCCCTACACTTCTACAATTTACAAACTCCTCTCAGCGCTCCTGCAAACTCTCATGCGCATGCTGGATCAGTGGCGAGAGGAAATACTCGATCACGCGCCGTTTATCGGTCTTGATTTCCACCGCGACCGCCGCCCGGGCCGAGATTCACTTCCGCGCCATCGACGAGGATCGCCGCCTTATCCATCTTCACGCGGGTCGAATAGATCAAACCGCGCTTCTCATCGTTGATCGCGTCATGCGAAACCGACATCACCTTCGCATGAATCGTCCCGTACTTCGTGTATTGAAAAGTTTCGATCTTCACCTCGGCTTCCTGCCCGGCCTTCACGAAGCCGATGTCCTTGTTATCCAGGAAGGCTTCCACCTCCAGCACATCGTCGCGCGGCACGATCATCATCAACGGTTGCGCGGGCGTCACTACGCCGCCCTCGGTATGCACGGCGAGCTGCTGCACCGTGCCGTCCACCGGAGAAGTCAGCTTCATCAACTTCCCGCGCGTATCGGCCTTGAGCAGTTCCTGTTCCAGCCCGGCGGCTTTCTGCTGGCCGTCGCTCATACTGTCGAGCGTCGCGCGGCGCAGCTCAGTGGCCAGTTCCACGCGCTGCCCGCGCGCCTGCCGCAGCGCCGCCTCAATCTCCTTGGCGTGGCTGCGCTGGTTCGCCAGATCCGCCTCCTGCTCGATGCGCACCTGTTCGCGTTCAAGGTAGCCATGCTTCGACACGAACTTCTCCTGCGCCAGATCCCGGTAATCCTTGGCCCGCTGCTGGGCGATCGGCACGGTCTGTTCGAGCTTGTGCACCAGTTCCAGCGTCGAACGCAGCTCCGCCTCGCGCTGCGCGATTTCGGCTTCGGCGTGACGTTGCTTGGCCCGGTACTCATCGATCTGCCCGGCGAGCAGGCGTTGCGCCTCCAGGAACATCGCATCGCTCACATCGGGCGGGCGCTGCATCGGCACATCGCGCTCCGCCTCCAGGGACGCCAGCAGCGCCCGCCCGCGCGCCACCTGAAGCCGCGCCGCGTCGAAATCGCTGTCGATCCGGTCCTGGTCCGCTTTCGCCATCGTCGCATCCAGCTCGATCAGCACATCTCCCGCTTTGACCGTCTGCCCATCCGAAACATGGATCGCCTTCACGGTCGCCGTCTCGAACGGCTGAATCGTCTTTGTGCGCGCGTTCGGAACGATTTTCCCCTGCGCGGTCGCCACCACATCGATGCGCCCAAAGAAGGCCCACAGCAAAGCCAGCAGCGCGAAACTCAGCAACAACCCCATCGCGATGCGCGGCGCGGGCGAAACCGGCGTTTCCTGCAAGGCCAGCGCGGCGGGCAGAAACTTCGCCTCATGCGGCAGCCGTTCGACCGGACCCATTTCCTTGCGATGCCGCCACGCGTGGCGGAAAGCCGCGCCATAGCGTTTGAAAAGACCGGCAAAAGCCTGCCGGCGAAGTGAAGCGCTCATCGTGATCTCCAGAACCTATTCAGATTCCCATTCCGTTTCTATTTTTGTAGGTTGGCGGTGAGCGCAGCGAAGCCCAACACAGCAGCGGTTCCAAACCTCGAAACGTTGGGGTTCATTGCATTCACCCCAACCTACAAAATCAACTGTGCTGCAAGCGATGCAGCCGCGCATAATGCCCCGCCTCATGGCGCAGCAATTCGGCATGGCTGCCGGCCTCGACGATCTGCCCGCGCTCCATCACGATAATCCGGTTGGCGTCGCGCACCGCCGAAAGCCGGTGCGCGATCACGATCACCGTGCGGCCTTTGCAGATCGCCTTCATATTGTTTTGAATGACGCGTTCCGATTCATAGTCGAGCGCGCTCGTCGCCTCATCGAAAATCAGAATGCGCGGATTCGTCATCAGCGCGCGCGCAATCGCAATACGCTGACGCTGCCCGCCCGAAAGCGTCGAACCATGCTCGCCGACGAGCGTGTCATAGCCTTCCGGCAATTCCAGGATGAACTCATGCGCCCCGGCCAGCTTCGCCGCCTGGATCACCGCCGCGAGCGGCGCGCCGGGGTCGGCCAGCGCGATGTTGTCGCGGATGCTGCGGTTGAATAGCACATTCTCCTGCAGCACTACGCCGATCTGTCGCCGCAGCGAACTCGCCTCCGCCAGCGCCAAATCCATCCCATCGACAAGCACCCGGCCGCGCTCCGGCACATAAAGCCGCTGCACCAGCTTCGTCAGCGTGCTCTTGCCCGAACCGGAACGTCCCACGATGCCGATCACTTCCCCGGCCGCGATGTCGAGCGAAACCCGGCGCAGCACCTCGGGGCCGTCGGGGCGGTAGCGGAACAGCACATCGTCGAGCGTCACGCGTCCGGCCAAGGGCGGCAGCGCGCTCTTGTTGCCGGCCACCTCGGTGCGGGTATTCAAAATATCGCCCAGGCGCTGCACCGAAATCCCGGTCTGCTGGAAGTCCGTCCACAACTGCGCCAGCCGCATCACCGGCTGCGCCACCTGGCCGGCCAGCATGTTGAAGGCGATCAATTGGCCGACCGTCAATTGGCTGTCGATCACGAGCCGCGCGCCGACGTACATCGTCGCCACCGTCACGAGTTTCGAAACCAGCGTCACCCCGCTGTTGGCGAAAGTACCGATCGTCGTGGTGCGGAAACTCGACGACACATAAGCGGCGAGCTGGTTATCCCATTTGCGCATCCAGTGCGGCTCCACCGCCATCGCCTTCACCGTATCGATGCCGCTGATCGTCTCCACGAGAAAAGCCTGATTTTCCGCGCCGCGGTTGAATTTCTCATGCAGGCGCGCGCGCAGAATCGGTGTGAATGCGGCGGAAAGCGCGACATAACACGGCAGCGAAATCACCACGATCAGCGTCAGCCACCCGCTGTAGAAAAACATCACCGCGATGAACACGAACGAAAACAGCAAATCCAGCACCAGCGTGATCGCATTACCGGTCAGGAACGAACGGATGTTTTCCAGTTCGCGCACGCGCGCCACCGAATCGCCCACGCGGCGCGCCTGGAAATAAGCCAGGGGCAAGGTCAGCAGATGGCGGAACAGCCGCGCGCCGAGTTCAACGTCGATGCGGCTCGTCGTATGCGCGAACACATAACTACGCAGCGCCGTCAGTACCACCTCGAAAACCACCACCACGCCCAGCCCGATCGCGATTACATCCAGCGTCGTAAAACCGCGATGCACCAGCACCTTGTCCATCACCACCTGAAAGAACAGCGGCGTAATCAGCGCGAAAATCTGCAACGCGAAACTCACGCACAAAACTTCCGCGAGCAGCTTGCGGTACTTCACGATCGCCGGCACGAACCAGGTGAAATCGAAGCGGCTCATCTCCCCGGCGAGCGAAGCGCGCGAAGTGAACAGAATCAGCTCCCCCGTCCAGCGGGCCGCGAACTCCGCCAGCGTCAGCGTTTCGGGCCGCCCGGCGGCGGGCGACTGAATCAACACCTGCTCGCCTTCGATGCGCGCAAGAATGAAAAACTCCGGCGCGCCATCCGCGCCGCGCCCGATCGCGATCGCCGGCAAAGGCGTGCGCGGCAAACGCGCCGCATCGGTTTTCACCTGCTTCGCCTGCAGTTCCAGCCGTTTCGCTGCGAGCAGAATCTCCGCCACGCCGAAAGCATGGCCGCTCACGGCGAACTCATGCGCGAGCTGATTCGGGTCCGCCGCCACGCCATGCAGGCGCGCCATCATCACCAGACAGATCAGCCCCGTATTGGGCTGGGGCGGCGCGGCCTCATCCGCGCCGGGCGCAACAACCTTCAGATGCGGCTCCGCGCCATCCTGTGCAACGTGTTCGATCATTCGGTTCTCTATTTATTTATGCAACACGAAAGCCCCCGCGTTCCAACCTGGGCCGCAACGAGGGGTTCTCCGATAGGGGCGGGTTTGAAACCCGCCCCTACTTGACTCTCTTTTATATTGTCTCTACGATTTAAAGCATGGATATCGAATTCGACCCCGCCAAGAACGACGCCAACCTTCGTGATCGCGGCTTGTCGTTTAAACGAGCGGCGCAGTTCGACTTCGATACCGCCCTGATCTGGCAAGACACCCGCAAGACTTATCCTGAAACGCGCTTTTCGGCCTTGGGGCTGCTTGCTGGACGGGTTCATTCGCTGGTGTTTGCCGAAACCGCTGCCGGTATTCGCGTTATCAGCTTCCGCAAGGCCAACAAACGAGAGGTAAAACGCTATGAACACGCGCCCTGATCCCGAATTGATCGACGACGATAACCCGGAGTGGACGGACGAGATGATTCGGGAGTCCGTGCGCGTCAAGGATTTGCCCGAATCGCTGCAAGCCAAGCTGCGTAGAGGGCGCGGACCCAACAAGGCCCCCACGAAAGAACGCATCAACATCCGCTTGTCATCGGAAACGGTGGCGTATTTCCGTGCCACGGGCGAGGGCTGGCAGACGCGCATCGATGAAGCGCTCAAGCAGTGGCGGGCAAGCCAGCGGTAGCTTGGCGCTGAGCGCAGCGACCAAGCCGAAGGCCGCAGGACAGCCGAAGGCTGGTCCCGCGCAGCGGGATGTGGCAAAGCTACGCAACCACAATCCCAACACCGTAGGGGTTCATTGCATTCACCGCCAGCCTGCGTCCTGGGTTCAGTACGGGCGGGTTTGAAACCCGCCCGTACCCTCTCCCCTTCGTGGGAGAGGGTACGGGGGAGAGGGGGTGCTTGAACTGGAATCACTATAAAAGCTCAATTCCAATTCGCCGCAATCACCGCATTCAGCGTGCTCTGGTAATTCGCCGGCAAACTCGTCTCGCCCGCGGCGGGCGGCGCGAAGGCCGCCATCGCGGAAACGAGATTGTCGACCTGGCTGTCGAGCAGGGTTTTCCCATCGGCGGTTGTAATCTGGTCGACATGGTAGGCCGCGCCCGAATACCAATTCTGGATCGTGGCTTTATCCGAAGTGCCGATAATGCTCACCTCAAGATCAACCCCCACGCGACGCAGCCAGATCTGATCGGCGGAGATGTCGGCACCGAAGGACAACACATCGGGATTCGTTCCCGGCGCGTCGGAATCGTAGTTATAGATCGTGTCCTGGCCCGAGCCGCGCCCAAACAGGTAGGTGTCCGCGCCATTGCCGCCAGCCAGGTAGTCGTTGCCCGCGCCGCCGTACAGCGTATCGTTCGTCGCATAGCCGGTGATCGAATCGTTGCCCGCGGTGGGCTCCAGCACCTTGGCCTTGACCGTCGCGATGTCCCATTCCGTGCCATCGGCAAAGCGCACCACGTCCACCGCATAGACGCTCGCCGCGTCCATGTTGAAATAGCTCTGCACCAGCAGCCGATCAGTCGTGTCGTTGAGCGTCAGAACCAGATTGTCACCCGAGCGCGTCAACTTCACGTCCGCTGGCACCACGCCGTCCTTCAACTGGATTGTGTCCGAACTTGCGTCGGAGTGGTTGTTGTTAATCGTGTCCTGGCCCGAGCCGCGTCCGAACAGGTAAGTGTCGTTACCGTCGCCGCCGTACAGCATGTCATTACCCGCACCACCGTCCAGGGTGTCGTTGCCGGCATCGCCGGATAGCGTATCGTTACCGTCGCCGCCTTCGAGCCAGTCGTTGCCGTCGCCGCCGCTCAGGTAATCGTTGCCCGCGCCGCCGTATAGCGTGTCGTTGCCGGCTTCACCGTTCAGCGTGTCGTTGCCGTCTCCACCGTAGAGTACGTCGTTACCGCCACCGCCCGAGATCGTGTCATTACCGTCGCCGCCGTACAGCGTGTCGTCCGTCGCATAGCCGATGATCGCACCACCGCCCGCGCTGGGCGCTAGCACCATGGCCTTGATCGTCGCGACGTCCCACTGCGTGCCATCGGCAAAGCGCAGCAGGTCCACGGCATAGACGCTCGCCGCGTCATTGAGAAAATAGTTCTGTACCACCAGCCGGTCGGTCGTACCGTCGATCGTCAGAACCAGATCGTAGCTCGAACGCTTCAGCGTCACGTCCGCTGGTACCACGCCGTCCTTCAATTGGATCGTGTCCGAACTCACATCGGAGTGGTTGTTGTTGATCGTGTCCTGTCCCGAGCCGCGCCCGAACAGGTAGGTGTCGTTGCCGTCGCCGCCGTACAGCATGTCATTGCCCGCGCCACCATCCAGGGTGTCGTTGCCAGCATCGCCGGATAGCGTGTCGTTGCCGTCGCCGCCTTCGAGCCAATCGTCGCCATAGCCGCCGCTCAGGTAGTCGTTGCCGTCGCCACCGTACAGCGTATCGTTGCCGTCTTCTCCGTACAGGGTGTCGTTGCCGTCGCCCCCGTACAGCACGTCGTTACCGCCGCCCCCGTACAGCACGTCGTTACCGCCGCCGCCGTATATCGTATCGTTGCCTTCCAGACCGTCGATGACGTCATCGCCATCGGTTCCTCTCAAACTATCATTTCCGGAAGTCCCTCCGAGCACCTTGGCTTTGACCGTAGTAATGTCCCACTGTGTGCCATCGGCAAAGCACAGCAGGTCCACGGCATAGGGACTCGCTCCGTCATTGAAAAAATAGCTCTGTACCACCAGCCGGTCGGTCGTGCCGTTGAGCGTCAGAATCAGATCGTTGTTCACGCGCGTCAAGCTCACGTCCGTCGCGGCCACGCCGTCCTTCAACTGGATCGTGTCCGAACTCGCGTCGGAGTGGTAGTTATTGATCGTGTCCTGGCCCGAACCGAGCCCGAACAGGTAAGTGTCTGCACCATCGCCACCGCTCAGGTAGTCGTTACCCGCGCCACCATCCAGGGTATCGTTGCCGGCATCACCGTACAACGTGTCGTCGCCGTCGCCGCCTTCGAGCCAGTCGTTGCCATTGCCGCCGCTCAGGTAATCGTTGCCCGCGCCACCATACAGCGTGTCGTTGCCGTCTTCGCCTAACAGTGTGTCGTTGCCGCCGCTCCCGTAGAGCACGTCGTTACCGCCGCCGCCCGAGATCGTATCGTTGCCGTCGCCACCTAACAGCGTGTCGTCCGTTGCATAGCCGATGATTGCACTGCCGCCCGCACTGGGTTCCAGCACCTTGGCCTTGACCGTCGCGATGTCCCACTCCGTGCCATCGGCAAAGCACACCATGTCCACGGCATAGGGACTCGTTGCGTCATTGAGAAAATAGTTTTGCACCACCAGCCGGTCGGTCGTGCCGTCGATCGTCAGAATCAGATCGTTGATGGCGCGCATCAAACTTACGTCCGCCGGCGCCACGCCGTCCTTCAACTGGATCGTGTCCGAACTTGCGTCGGAGTGGTTATTGTTGATCGTGTCCTGGCCCGAGCCACGTCCGAATAGGTAGGTGTCGTTACCGTCGCCGCCGTACAGCATGTCGTTGCCCGCGCCACCATCCAGGGTGTCGTTGCCGGCATCGCCGGACAGCGTGTCGTCGCCGTCACCGCCATACAGTAGGTCGTTGCCATAGCCGCCGCTCAGGTAGTCGTTGCCTGCGCCACCGTACAGCGTGTCGTTGCCGTCGCCGCCGTTCAGGTAGTCGTCGCCGTCTCCGCCGTCAAGCAAGTCGTTGCCGTCGCCGCCCGCAAGCCGGTCCGCCACAGCGGTGCCGAATAGCGTCGAAGCGCCCATGCCGCCTGTCTGATTCGTACTGCCCCACTGAACGTCGTAGGACTTGAGCAACGCCGTCAGCGTCTCGTCGCCGTCCGCGGCGGCCACCCAGTCGCGCAGCACATCCATGCCGTCCCAGCCCATATTGCTCAGGCTGTTGGCATAGCGCGTCAGTTCGATCAGATCGGCATACGCGCCGCTCGCGTCCGTGGCTTTCTTCGCATCGAGCGCGGCATCCAGCGCGGTGAACGAGAAGCCGATGCCGTTCTCGTCGAACGTGAGTTCGATCGAATCCAGATAGGGTTTCAGATAAGTCTGCAAGGAGAGCGCGGCACGCACCGACTCGCCCAGCGCGGCGTAGCTGTTCCATAGCGACTGGACGCCGGCTGCGGTGAGTATGATCGTGTTGCTTGGCTCCGAGTACCCACCGCCGCCGCCACCGCCGCCGCCACCACCACCACCACCGCCAGCGCTACCAATCATACTTGGAGGTGGAGGGGGGGTGTCGTCGGCGAAGCCGAACAATAGCGTGCCGCTGGCGTTGAACACGCCCCATTTGCCGCCTGGCGTCTGACGGAAGTCGAGCAGGTTCTGGCCGTTGAAGGCTTCGAGCGTCGCAATGCCGATCTGGGACATGAACTGTCCGACCGCCCATTTGCTGAGCAACTGCTTCTGATAACCGGGTGGCAAACCACCGCTGCCATCGTTAACCATGCCTCCGCCACTTACACCCCCGCTACTTCCACCTCCGCCACCGCCAACGCTGACCATCGAACTCTGGCCATAACCCGGCGGCGGCTCGCCGTAGGTTTCAAGCGCCCAGGCAATCATCTCGTCCGATACCACGAAACTATCGGGCAACTGGTAATAGCTGAAGTACCCGTCCATCGCGGTCAAGCGCTCCAGCGTGCTTGGAAAATTCGCGCTCTTGGCCCATTCGGTAATGATCGTGTTCAGTTGCGCATCGAACGCCTCGCGCGTGCCGGCCGTCTGCACGCTGCTCAAGGCAGCCGCCAGGTTCGCGTTCAGCGTCGCCGCCTCGCGCAAATCCCGCACCGCGCCCGAACCCTGCATGTCGGGCAGACCTTGCGTCGCTTCCGTCAATTCGATGGGGTCCGTGAATTCGCGGTAAAACGGGTTCTGAGCGAGGTTCAGGTTCGCCGCTGTGCCGTCGATGGCCGCATTGCCCACCGCGCCGGAACTGCCGTCGCTGCGCGTAAAGGTGCCGAGCGCGGTTTGCGTGTTGCCGCCGCCGAGCGCCACGTTTGTCGTGGTGGGCGTGAGGTTGATCGAAGCGATGCCGAGTTCATCGAGCGTAAACAGTTCGTTCGCCTGTGAAATACCGTCCTGGTTCAGATCGCGCCACACGCGCACAGCCGCGAATTGCTCGTCATTGGCGTCGAAAATGCCGTCGCCATTCGAATCCAGATCGCGCAGTGCATCGAAGCCGTCGGTGGCGCGCTGGCCGTTGCTCTTTATTGTGTCGACGCCGAACAGCTCGCTCCCGTTGTCGATCGTGCCGTTGCCGTTGCGGTCGAGCACCAGGAAGCCGTCGTCGCCCTTGAGCCAGCCCGTGCCGGTGCGGATGCCGTCGCCGTTGTGATCGAAGAGCTCCGTGCCCACACCGATGGTTTCGATGCCGTCGCCGTCGAGGTCCAGCGCCAAGGGGTCGTGGGGCAGGTCGAGGGGGCGGGCGGCGTTGAAGTAGGTGTTGACGCTGGTGGAGACGTTGAGTTCGTTATGTAGATTAAATGACGGGAGACCGTCCCAAGGCATAGAAACAGTCAAAGTATCCATCAGCTCGCTAATTGCTGATGAAATGGCTTCTCGATTCTTGTAAAGCTCTTTCGCCGCCGCAGCGCCGACTTGAAGCGCAATACCAAGCGCAGCTCCCTGCGGCGTCGCGCCAAACGGGGAGGCAGAAATAATGACGCCAATTCCGCCCAGGATTCCAAATGCGGCGTCGACTGCGGCATCCGTATTGTTTGAATCAATTGCCGTGCTTAATTTCGTTATTTCGACAGCAATCGTAACGCCGCCAGCCAAGTTTCCTACCAGCTCGACAATCGGATGTGATTGAAACAAATTCCAAATGGTCGTCAAAGCGCCCATTGTAGATAGCGTATCTCCCGTATCCCACCCGTTTCCAAGTTTATTATATGCGTTACGAAGATCGCTAATCGCCCCACTTAATTGCCCAGCCGAAACAACTGCACCCATTTCCCCTCCCGTTTATTTAACTGAGAAAAACGCACAAACCAATATGCCACCAAAAAAACCGACCCCAACAACATACAAAACAAGAAGCACCAAAGTAAGGATGCACCTCGTAGAATTCATCGCATTACGCTTCAACGCGTCATTTATCTGATCTGAAATCTTATTCCCGGAATCTATTTCATTAGCAAAACCAGCCAGGCGGATGAGTGCCATAGAAGCCATCGCAAACGCGATTATTAAAGCGCCATACCAAATAAAAGTTTTTTGTGCAAAAACAAAATCGTGGCCAGATAAATAAATAAAAAAATATGTCCCTATCCCAAACAAAAAAAACAACCAATACCCAAGGCGAACAGAATTTTTATTAAATATAAAAACAATGCGCTCTAGTGCTACAGCCTGTCCCATTTGAACTCCGATGATTTTATTTTGTAGCAAAGAATCCTGCTGTTATTACAACACCAAAGGCTCCACCAGCAAGATAGTATGAACAAAGAAAAGTTAAAATATAAAAAAATTGTTTTGAATTGAGATCTCCTGTTTTGAGATGGCTTCGTATCTGATCCCGGATCGCGATTTGCGATGTACGCTCATCCAATAACCCTCCGAGCCAGCGAAACGTTAGAGCGATAATCGATAACAAAATCACGGAAGCAAGCCCGAATACAAATAGACGCTGGGCAACATTGACTTTGTCTTCCGATACACACAAATTAAGCACAACAAAAACAAAAAAACACGATGGCATAAGAAATGCCATTATAAAAAATGTTCCTTCTTCGCTCAGAAAGAACACCATCCTTTCCAGTCTATTTTTTGTGGGAATGTCGTTCATTAAAAGGCTCCTGTAGTCCCGTTGGGTTTCACTACACTTATTCCATTTCTACGCAGGCTGAAAAACCACACAATCCGGAAAGCTCATTCAATAATTATTCATCGAATAAACTTTCCGCATTACGCCCAAGCGATCATCTCGTCCGATACCACGAAGCTATCGGGCAACTGGTAATAGCTTTGGAACCCATCCATCGCCGTGAATCGCCCCAAGCTTGGGGCTTCTTCGCCACGAATCGGAGGTGCGCTTTCAGCGCCAGTAACGTTTGTCTCGCTGATCCTCGCCATGAATGGCGAGGCTTGCGCTCGACCCGTGGTCAAGCGCTCCAGCGTGCTGGGAAAATCCGCGCTCTTGGCCCATTCGACAATGATCGTGTTCAGTTGCGCATCGAGCGCTTCGCGCGTGCCAGCGGTTTGCACGCTGCTCAAGGCAGCCGCCAAATTCGTGTTCAATGTCGCCGCCTCGCGCAAATCCCGCACTGCGCCCGAACCGTGCATTTCAGGCAGGTTTTGCGTTGCCTCCGTCAATTCAATGGGGTCCGTGAATTCGCGGTAGAACGGGTTTTGGGCGAGGTTGAGGTTGGCCGCCGCGCCGTCGTCGATGGCCGCATTACCGACCGCGCCGGTGCTGCCGTCGCTGCGCGCGAACGTGCCGAGCGCCGTTTGCGTGTTGCCGCCGCCGAGCGCCACGTTCGTTGTGGTGGGCGTGAGGTTGATCGAAGCGATGCCGAGTTGTTCGAGCGTAAACAGTTCGTTCGCCTGCGAAATGCCGTCCTGGTTCAAATCGCGCCAGACGCGCACATTTGAAAATTGCTCATCGTTGGCGTCGAAAATGCCGTCGCCATTCGAATCCAGATCGCGCAGCGCATCGAAACCATCCGTGGCGCGCTGGCCGTTGCTCTTGATCGTATCGACGCCGAACAGCTCGCCGCCGTTGTCGATTACGCCGTTGCCATTGCGGTCCAACACCAGAAAACCGTCGTCGCCCTTGAGCCAGCCCGTGCCGGTGCGGATGCCGTCGCCGTTGTGGTCGAAGAGAACCGTACCAACGCCGATGGTTTCGATACCGTCGCCATCGAGATCGAGTGCGAGCGGGTCGTGCGGCAGGTCGAGGGGGCGGGCGGCGTTGAAGTAGGTGTTGACGCTGGTGGAGACGTTGAGTTCGTTATGTAAATTAAATGACGGGAGACCGTCCCAAGGCATAGGAGCAGTCAGAGCGTCGGTAATTGCTGTGCCCAGTCCAGTCATCTCATTATTAAACCAGTCTTGAACAAACGGACCGGCCACGATCGCAGCGCCAGTAGCAATCAGCATCGCAGTTATTGTAATTGGAGCACCAGCTACGAGTGCAACTGAGAGAACCAGTCCCATGGCAGCGCTTGTGACCCCCATGACATCTGAAGGAGACAGGTTGCCATTCATCCATTTATTGGTTAAATCAACGGTTCCCATGGTAAGAGCCGCGCCATTAATACCGACGCTGAACGGGGACGCTGCTAGCAGCGTCCCCGCTAAATTCAATGTATTGACATAAGCTTCATATCCGTTTTTAGAACTGCCTGCCGAATAACCGCCTTGAGCAGACTGAACTACATTAGAGATGCCATCAACAACAGAACGAGGATCAGCCATTTTGTATTAGTCCATTTACGAAAAATTATTTACGAATCCTGAATACAACTAAACCCCAGAGTACAGCTTGAACAGCAAGAACTTTAAAAATCAATTTAGGATCAGCCTCATAAAATCCTTTGGATACAATGGAGTGCACTACAGGTACGGAAAATATCCCCAAAAAAATCAGGTACATCCAGAACCATCGCTCGGACCTCACTGTTTTTAGTTTTATCAAATCTAAAATTTTGGGGAATTTTTTCGATTTGTTGCCAAGATTTTCCGCCTCTTGGATGAATGGCGCAGAAAGAAAAAAGATAAACATGAGTAACCCAACATCCATAGCTGTCGCTCCATAAGAAATCTACTTGAAACTTTGTGCTTGAATGAACATCTCTATTGGCCTAGAAATGTTTTAAAAAGAATAAAAACAAAAGGAATGTCACGGCAAAAAGTGGTCGCGGCCACTCTCGCTGTATTAAATCTGAATGGGTGTAAAAAACTCCCTCAACCCCTCTGTGAATTCGCCTGGATAGAAATAAGGCATAAACTATGCAAGGAAGTATTGCCAGTCCGAAGAATATTTCCAATGCCGAAAGCAATAATTGATAATGAAAGTCGGAAGGTAGTGACAGCATCAACAAAAAACTTACCACCGATAATCCAAGAAAAAGAACGGAAACCGATTTCTTCCTGGTTGGCCATGGAAAAACTACGTGAACTATTGGCAGTGATGGCGATTCTTTGCCCTTGAAATAAAGTAGTCTTGAATGTCCAATAACAAAAAATAAACAGCCAAGTCCAAACAAAAACAAAGTCACCATCTCACACCATCTCCAATCCGAATCTTTTGCTCTCATCTATTTATTGTGATTAGCACTGACGGCCGAGGCTGAAAACCACGCAATCCAGAAAGCCCATTCATTTCCGCATTACGCCCAGGCGATCGTCTCGTCCGATATCATGAAGCCGTCCAGCAGCGTGCAATAGCTGAATAACCCGCTGTCGCCGTTGTTCGCCGTCCTCTTGCGCAAAAAGCTCTGGCGGCGAGTCGATTCAAAATGTTGCTTTCTACCATACGTGTCCTTCCTGTCAAGTGGAGTTGAAATCAACCTACGGGGTCGATTAGGAGACCCCCATGAAGGACGAGTTCGAGAGGCGAATCGCCACGGAAACAGGTGTGGCGATCAAGGCGCGGCGCTTGGAATGCGGCTTGTCCCAGGATCAACTCGCAGAGCGGCTGGAGGTAGGGCCGGAGACCGTGTCCCGCATGGAAAGGGGCGTGGTTACGCTCACCATCCCGAAGCTGGTGGAGCTTGCGAATGTGCTCGATTGCCCGATCGAAACCTTTATCCCCCAGGCGAGCGGTTCCACGCTTTCGGGAGCCAATGAGGTTGCCCAAATGCTCAAACCTCTGACCAAGAGAGACGCGCAGTTCGTCGTGGAACTGCTTGAAAAAGTGAGCGCTCATCTTGTTCGGCGTTGACAGCGCCGGCCAGCTTCAATTTGTTTTCCCCTTCATCGCCTCTCCTCAAGTCCAATCAAGAAACAAACCGCGATTCTCTGACCTGCCCAGCGATTTTTGGGCTCTTTGCGTCAGGGAAATCTTTATATACAAGAAGACCATCGTCCCCCTTGAATGTTGCCGCGAATACAGTTGAAAAAACCTCGTGAGCCGCCCCAGACGAGAACTTGAGGCGGCTCACGAGTTTGGTATGCCTTCCGCGCATGGCATCTGTCTTGCCAAGTTCGCCATGAATATCGGGGTTTGTGCTCGGCCCGCGATTCAAGGGGACACTTTTATGGGGGAAGGGCGCCGGTCCTTCACATCAAAGTTTGTTTGGTCTCTACGCGCTATGCGGGCATGTTTTGGAAATATTATGCAACGTTTAGCGTAAATTTTATTCCGTCAAATTATGTGAAATGTGCATAGAATTGCTTTCCAAAAATATGCTGGACGTGTGGCGGTTTCGATAGACATCCCTCTTATTCATCAAAACTTTTCCCGCGCCGTCATTCTGCGCGAAGTCGCAGAATCCATTTGTCCTCTGATAGTGGATTCTGCGACTGCGCTTCGCTCCGCGCAGAATGACGACGAGTCGAGCGCAAGCCCCGTCATTCATGACAGGGCTTGCGCTCGATCCGCGGTCACAGGTGCGACGTATATACTGAGTATTGATGTGTAAACACGGTGCTGGCGCAAACCGTGCAACGGCGCTAAGGGGAATCAGTTATGACAACGCTGGAATTGAACGTGAATCTTTCTGACCGGCTGGCGCGCGAGGCACGGGCCGCTGGTTTGTTGACGCCGCAGGCGTTGGCTGCGCTGCTCAAGGATGCGATGCGTCGCCGCGCAGCACAAACGCTGCTCGCCGGCGCTGCACGCGCGACGGCAGCGGGCAACAAACCGCTGTCGATGGATGAGATTCAGGCGGAAGTGAGTCGCCCCAAGCTGAAACTTGGGGCTTCTTCGCCACGAATCGGGGACGCGTTCTCCGCGCCCGTAACGCTTGTCTCGCTGGCCTCGCCATGAATGGCGAGGCTTGCGCTCGACCCGTGGTCAATGAGGTGCGCAAAGCACGGCGCGCGAAGCGATCGGTTGCATGAGGCTGGTTGTGCAGCGGATTTCTGGCCGGAAAGGGGCAGGAATTCTATGCACGAAGCGCCACGAGAGGCCGGAGTTGCTCAGAAGACCCCTGCGCGATGCAGTCTTGTAATGTGGTCGCGGTGTGACTACAATTTCGGTATCTGAATCGTTCTCGGAGAATTGTCATGAGTTCTACCGCTGACACCTACGTTCGCGCCCGCATCGACACCAACACCAAGGAGCGCGCCGCCAGCGCGCTCGAAGCAATGGGGCTGTCGATCTCCGATGCGATCCGCCTGCTGATGCTGCGCATTGCCGACGAACGCCGCCTGCCATTCGATGTGAAAGCGCCCAACGCCACTACAAAGAGGGCCATCGCCGAACTGGAGGCGGGCAAGGGCAAGAAGTTCGCCAACGTGGACGATCTGATGGCGGATTTGCATGCGGGCGATTGATTGTTCGTCCGCATTCAAACAGGACTACAAGCGGGAGGCCAAGGGCCAGCGCCGCATCACGCTCGATGACGCGCTCAGGCCGGTGCTGGTTGCATTGGCGACTGATCAGCCCTTGGATGCACGTTGCCGCGATCATGACCTTTCCGGCGATTGGGCGGGCTACCGGGAATGCCACGTCAAGCCCGACCTCCTGCTGATCTACCGCAAGTCCGGTTCTGACACCTTGCGGCTGGCGCGGCTAGCGCTGTTTTGGTTTAATCCTGTACAACGGCGGACGGCAGGATGCCGCCCCTACAATTTGTTTGCAAATCCAATCTCCTGAAAAATCAGGACGATATGTAGGGGCGGCATCCTGCCGCCTACA
>Ga0123357_10000151_pt1 | contig 61706 bp, 53 predicted proteins | sample TergutEmb28metaG_FD_89873 | JGI IMG/M metagenome (GOLD analysis project Ga0123357, IMG submission 89873) | Embiratermes neotenicus P4 segment gut microbial communities from Petit-Saut dam, French Guiana - Emb289 P4 | ecosystem: Host-associated > Arthropoda: Insects > Digestive system > Gut ...
GGGACAAAAGCTTGTATCCAAAACAAATTTAAATCAAACTAATGTTTCAGTTCAGGCGCCTGAAAATCAAAAGATTATTATCGTAAGAGTTTTATCGGAAGATCAATACAAAGTTGAAAAAATAATATTGTTTTAATGTAAATTATATCATACTTTTGCAATCGAAAAAATTATGTGTAAAAGTTATGAGCAATATTAATTTCGATTTAACAAAAATAAAAAGCATTATTTTTGAAGTAGACGGCGTAGTTTCTACCGATATATCTCCCTTACATCCTACCGGCGAACCGATGCGGATGATCAACACCAAAGACGGTTATGCTATGCAATTAGCTGTGAAACAGGGAATTATTTTAGGAATTATTTCCGGATGCGATACGCTTGCTGTCAAGAAACGCTTCGAAGGTCTCGGATTTCAATATCTGTATCTGAATTCTAAAAACAAGATGACCGACTTTCAGGATTTTCTTCAAAAAACCGGACTATTACCGGAAGAAATTTGCTACGTCGGCTATGATATACCTGATTATGAAGTGATGCAAATTGTTGGCTTTCCGGCATGTTCTGCCGATGCTGTTCCGGAAATCAAAGCGATAGCGAAATATATTTCTTCTAAAAACGGTGGAGAGGGAGTTGGACGTGATATAATAGAACAATTGTTAAAAACGCAAGGCAAATGGATGCAATCCAATGCCTTTGCGTTTGGATGGTAGCAGTAGCTATACCACGTATGTCGAAGCCGACGTATCTCCGCCCCTGCCTGTCCAGTTGGTATGGAAAAACTCTCCACGCGGCTTGTCGACCCGTTCGTAGGTATGTGCGCCGAAATAATCGCGTTGTGCCTGAAGCAGGTTTGCCGGAAGCCGTTCTGCACGATAGCCGTCAAAATAAGTGAGTGCTGAACTCAAAGCCGGAACGGGAATACCGTTCATAATCGCTGCCGTAACCACTTTTCTCCAGCTTTCCTGTGAACTAAGCACTTTTTCTTTAAAGAATGGGTCAAGTAACAGGTTCGTTAAGTCGGGATTTTTATCAAATGCTTCCTTAATTTTACCCAAGAAAACGGAACGGATGATACATCCACCGCGCCACATCAGGGCAATACCTCCGTTATTAAGGTTCCATTTATATTCTTTGGCTGCTTCACGCATCAACAGATAACCTTGGGCGTAGGATACAATTTTGGAAGCATACAAAGCATTTTTTAAATCATTGATAAAAGCTGCTTTATTGCCTGTAAACGCAGGTTTTGTTCCGGGCAACAGTTTGGATGCAATCACACGTTCATCTTTCTGTGCGGAAAGACAACGTGCAAATACCGATTCTCCGATTAAAGTCAACGGAACTCCTAAATCCAATGCCGCAACGCCTGTCCATTTACCGGTACCTTTTTGTCCGGCTGTATCCAAGATTTTATCAACGACTGTTTCTCCTTTTTCGTTTTTGTATCCAAGAATATCGCGTGTGATTTCAATCAGATAGCTATCCAATTCTCCTGCATTCCATTCTTTGAATACTTCGTGCATTTCCTGAGCCGACATACCCAGCAAGTCTTTCATGATTTGATAGACCTCGCAAATCAATTGCATATCTCCATATTCAATGCCGTTGTGTACCATTTTCACAAAGTGACCGGCTCCATTTTCTCCTACCCAGTCGCAACAGGGAGCGCCATCAGCTTTGGCACAAATAGATTGGAAGACAGGTTTTACCAATGGCCAAGCTGCCGGCGAACCTCCGGGCATGATGGAAGGACCTAAAAGAGCGCCTTCTTCACCGCCTGATACACCTGTTCCGATATACAGTAAGCCTTTACTTTCCACGTATGCCGTGCGACGGATAGTATCAGGGAAGTGTGTGTTTCCACCATCAATGATAACATCACCCGGTTCCAGGAAAGGTATTATTTGTTCGATAAAATCGTCTACAGCTTGACCGGCTTTCACCAGCATCATGACTTTACGCGGACGTTTAAGTGATTTACATAACTCTTCAATCGAATGAGTTCCGATAAATTTTTTTCCTTTACCGCGTCCGTTCACAAAATCATCTACCTTGGAGACCGTACGGTTATATACAGCTACTGTAAATCCTTTACTCTCCATGTTAAGCACCAAGTTTTCGCCCATAACGGCTAAACCAATCAAACCAATATCTGCTAAATTGTTCATTTTATTATTATTATTATACATTAATAATTTCTATTTTTTATTACTTGGTTTTTCTTGAGGTATTACCAATGAAGAATTGTTAAATCTTAATTGTCGCAAAATTTCAGTATTCTCCTGCTTAATCAGTTTTTCGGTTTCGTCAAACAACTTTGTACTTCCATTAGATGAATATATTGCATACCATAATCCACAAGCAAAGGTTATCAAACTAACACCAAAACCAAGTCCGGCAAGCCATTGGGTAATTTTTAGTGACTTTTTATTTTCCTTTTCTTCGTGTTTGTACCGGTAATAATCGCGTACAAAATATAATACCTTTGTCAGATTTCTCAGATTCAAAAGATATTTTCTTACATCATCATCTGTTTTTGGTTTTAAATATTTTGAATAACGTAATGTGTTTATATACAATGTCTCACCAACAGCAAAGATGCTTTCTTCGTACTTTTTCTTGTTATCAAACTTTTCACTTATTGTAGGTACCGGCTCTTTTTGTACAGGTGTAAGAATTTGATTGTTAAGAAAATTTGCACTCTTTGCAATCTCTTGTTTTTGATCTTCCGTCAGTTTATTGTATTCCACTAATAATTTATCTTTATCATACTCTTGTCCATCAAAGATTTCTACTGTTTTTGTATTATTATCTCTCGCTACACTTGCTTTATCAATAATACCTAATCCTAAAGCAACATTTGCATTGTTTTTCCTCTCTTCAATGAGTGTTGATAAATTTCTCTTTGGATCTCTTATATCTTTCAACGGACACATAAATTGCTCAAAAAAAGCGACGTGTCTATTATACCTGTCACAAAAAGATTTCAAATAATATTTAATTGCATCATTGTTGTCTTTGTGAATATCCGGTTTTTCTCGCGATGAAAATATTTTGAAATAATAATCATTGTAATCCGCTTTTGCAGAATCATTTCCGTGAAAAAGATGTAAATGGCAAATCTTTTTAATATGATAAGCAGTGGCGTGTTTTTCTATGTGTTCAATGGTTTGGAAAGAATCAGATTTACATTCATACAAAAACAACCCATTAGCAGAATTTTGCAAATAATTCAAAGATATTTTTTTCTCTTCCTGTGTGTCATTCGTCGTATATTTCAGAATAATATTACAATTCACAATGTCATCGCCTATGACAATGTGATCTTGAGTATCATTAACAAACTCTATTGAAATAGGAATATTTGCATTATCATGATACTGCTTTGTAAGTTTATAATATGATTTTTTGAAGCGCGATTTTCCTTTGGCTTTTTCATTTACAACTGGGTCATTAATTTTGCCGGAAATAGGGTTTTCGATAGAGTCAAACCTGCTTTTATGCTCGAAAGCAGGAAACCAAATTACCCAAAACACTATCGCCTCATTATTTGCTAGAGAACTATCTTTTTCCATTATTTCATAACAAAATAAAAAAAGCGATAAAATTGGTTACATCCCAATTATCGCCTTTAATTTAGACATCATTTTTCTTTGAGACAAGTGTTTATTCCACGACTTGAAATTATTTGTCACTGAATAGGTTTCAACAACATTCCCATCTTTGAAACGAAAACCACCATGAATATAACCCATAGCAGCCATAGTTTTGAATGTTTCTTCACCCAAAGCCAATTTCAAAAAGGCGCAATCACCTTTGTAGTCACTTTTTTCAACCTTGTCTATGATGCTCATAGCAGTTATAAAATATAGTTCTTTTGCCATTTTTTTAATTTAACTGTCCTTAAACAGTTGACTTTATTGTTAATAAATTAATTTTCAAATGTCGTTTAGTTGAGCCATAACCCCGCCTTTTACCGGTTTGTTGGGAACAATAACTTGCTATTTTAACCAAATCCAGCAATTTTTCTGTTTCTGAAAAAATACTATCATCTAATTTCAGAGATAACGAAAAATAGTTTTGTTCAAGAAATTATTTAGGAAAAATAAAAAGTCTTTATTGTTCAAAAAACTACATACAAACTTACATAAACTCAACAGTGAAAATGTTTTATGAGTACAAATTACGTACAAATTTAAATCAAAAACAAATATTGAATAAATGAAGCTGTAATAAATTTATCATTAATTTATCAACATCTTATCAACTTTGTTAAAAAATAGTTATGATTTTTGAAAAATCAAACAAATTTAATCTATCTCTTTATATTTATATACATAAAATATTGATAACCAAAAATATGAAAATAATATTTGTATGTGATTTTTTCGAGTATTATAAAATTATATAAAAGTTATTTTGCATTTAATTGATTTTCTTTATGATGAATTGACAGAATTTCGACTAAAAAATTAGAAGTGGACTTATTTTGGCTATAAATATATAAATCACTTCATTTTATTGTTTTAACAAACTAATAATCATAAAATTAAATCTCGAATTTCAATTTCACTACTCCTTAAAATGTATATTTTTATAAATAAGTTAAATTTAGTTAAATAATATTAATCCGATGATTTATATGTTCATATCATTAAATTTTACCTGTGAACATCCGTTGGGCTTCTTTTACCAATTATTTAAATCGTTCCCTATACGCCCAAAGGCCTAAAGCCGGATTAGATATATAATAAATTTCTTCGCCATCGACTTCGTTCCAACCATCTTTCAATACGGCAGGATTGTATTTCTTCATCATCTCATCCAAATCGGCATATTGAAAACCGACACTTTCGATTTCTTGACGAGTTAGGCGCCCCGGACAATAAGTTATGTTGAAACGCCCTTCTGAAGTACCGTGTATAAGATGTGCGGCAACACCCAAGTTGTTTTGAAGGTCTTCGTTTTCTTTCTCCAATTTCAATACTTGCGGCGTATGTACATATCCGTATTTGCGAATCAATTTATCAATGGTCGGGTCTTCGCCGAATTGATGCAATCCGGGAGCAAGTACAATTAGCTCTCCACCGTCGGCGATGGCCATACGTGTGCGGTAAACACTTTTGTTACCCAGCCAAGTACTGCGAAATTCTTCAGGATCAAGATATACGACCACCTTTTTCATTTCACGATCCATCATGCGGAAGTTTGTTTCAAGTGATAATTTCGCTGCTTTTTCAAAACATTCAAAATCATCGCCGGTATATAATCCGCGCATTTGTAAGCCATCTTTTCCTTCCGATATAACCGTTTGAAGATATACTATGGGAAGATGATTGGTAAAATTTTCCGAAGCATAGTTCAGGACTTTTCTCACAGGACCTAATGCCCGTCCCATGATACGTTCCATACCATAAGCCGCTCCTATAAAATGACTTTTATTGATACATTCCGATCCGCCCACGCCAACAAAAATATTTTTGTTATAATTGGCCATGCCAATCACTTCGTGCGGAACTACCTGACCGAGAGAGAGAATAAGGTCGAAACCACCCTCTAATAATAGCTTGTTCACTTGAACAGGCACGGAATAATCGACTGCGCCTTCCGAAATTTCTTTTACATATTCACACGGTACGGTACCTACCGTCACCACGTCTTCCCGCCAATTATGCACCCGGAAAAGCGATACCGGAACACCCGGAAACATCTTTTTGATTTCCTCTCCGGTCATCGGAAAATGTGTTCCCAATGCCGGAAGAATATCGGTTAATCTACTTCCGTAATATTCATATACATACTGCGTCAACTCTCCTGCCCGCGAATGAAAACGCGTGAAATCGGGCGGAATGGCCAATACTTTTTTTCTTGGTCCGAGTTTATCCAATGTAGCAAAAACGGCGGCCTTTAGTTCAGATGAACTGAAAGCGTAACCGGAAGAACCTTTTTCGAAATATAACATGATATTAAAATGTTAAATTGAATTATTAATGTTTTTATCTTCAAGCGTATATCTTTTTTTCAGGTATCTTTTAATTATTATCCGCAATAAAAGTCCCGGATACACCAAATTAAGATATAATAAATTGTTTAAAAATGTTATGACAAACAAGATCCCAAGAAAAATTATCGAAAACCATAAGTTAGTAAGATAATTAATCTTTTCTTTCGGCGGCATAGGAAATGAAAGTTCTCTATGCTTGACCATTACATACCAGTAAAAAATAGAAATCGCTGATGATGCAATAACATGGTTTAATATAAAAAGTCTGAGTCCTAACAGATATATCTTTTCATTTCCCGATATATGATTAAATGTTTCTGAAATAAAATTATTCATGCTTTCTGCCAAAAAAGCTGTTGTGAAAGGGAAAAAGATGACGGGTAATAGCACCAACATATTGAACGCTATTAATTTGTTATTGTAGTTATGAATATACTTAAACAAATGATGATGCTCACTCCAATAACGTGCTATTAATACAAAACTTAACAAAGTCGCAAAAAAGATATACTTCAAGTCCCATAACTGCTTTAAGGCATCATCATATCTGGTGTCGCCGGTTATGTGAGGTATCTTGAATTCGATGACTAAAAGCGTTATAGCAATGGCAAAAACGGCATCGCTAAAAAAAGCCAGCCTTTCCACTTGAAAATCCTGTTTCGGATGTTTTTCAAGCTTATGATCATTTTTATTCAATCCGATGTCCTGCGAATCTTGTGTTTTCACTACCTTATTACTCGTGCGTTTCCTTTCCAAATGCTCCAAACTTGTTCTTCGTCGGCAGGTTGTCCGTAGTCGGTGATAAATGTTGTGGCCAAAGCGCCGGTAGCCCATCCGAATTGCGTACATTTTTCAGGCGTCCAACCTTTTAAAATACCATAAAGTAAGCCGCCTACAAAGCCGTCGCCTCCGCCAATCCGATCAAGCACGCTGATTGAACGCGGTTCAATCACAAACCATTCTTCATCCGCCAATAAAATAGCGCCCCATAAATGTTCATTCACATTGACTACTTCGCGCAACGTATTGGCAAAAACGGAAACATTCGGAAAAGCTTTCTTCACATTTCGAATCATTCCTTTGAATTTTTCGATTTCGGTGGCAATGTCTTTACCTCCGGCTTCAGGCCCTTTAATACCCAAGCATAGTTGAAAATCTTCTTCATTTCCAACCAATATATCTGAAATAGAAGCGATTTCTTTGAAAATGGCGCTCAACTCCTGTTCCCTGCCTTCCCAAAAAGAAGCCCTGTAATTCAGGTCGAAAGAAATTTTTGTGCCGTATTTTTTAGCGGCTCGCGCTAATTCTAAGCAAAAGTGGCTTGTTTCTGACGACAAAGCTCCGATTAAACCCGAAAGATGCAATATCTGCACGCCTTCCTGACCAAAGAGACGATCCAAATCAAAGTCTTTCACATTTAATGTGCGGCCGATTTCTCCGCTGCGGTCGTTCCAAACGCGAGGTCCGCGAGAACCATAACCGCTGTCGGCTATATTAATTTGATGACGAAATCCCCAGGGGCCGCCTTGTGCTACTTCTTTTCCTTCGTATTCCAGATTACGGCTACGCAGGTTATCCTTGATAAATTGGGCAATCGGACTGCCTTTAACAAAAGTAGTTAATACTTTGACAGGTAATCCTAAATAAGCAGGAACACTTGCTACATTTGTTTCGGCGCTTGTAGCCTGCATAAATAAATGATCGCTTTTATGAATGGGCTGACCTTGAGCAACCGGCGTTAAGCGAATTCCCATACTGGTTGGGACTACTAATGACCACTTATAATTTTCTTTTAGCTTCATAAATATTAGTTGTTATAAATTATCGTTATTAATTTCGGATTATTTTGTGTTCGCACACAGTGCAAATTTACATATTTTTTGCTTAATACCAAAATATATTTATTCAATAGAGAATCTTTTTCAAAATAAAATATTCAAAATTAAGTAAATCATTTATCTTTGCGAGCAAAGAATCTAAAAATTGTCATTAGTCAATTGAACACTTATGAATACTTCTTTTTACAAACCATTCACATTTGATAGAGTCGTGCGGCTGATAATAGGAACTGTAATAGCGCTGTCGGTCATTTATGTGCTTTATTATTTTAAACAGGTGTTGCTCCCATTTTTCGTCGCCTGGTTGTTGGCCTATCTGATTTACCCTATGGTGGAATTTGTCCGCATTAAGCTTCGCTTTAAAAATCACACGCTTTCTGTCATAACCGTTCTCGTAGTGATTATTGGCATTATTATCAGTAGCATTTGGTTTTTCACCCCCATGTTAATTTCAGAATTTATAAAACTAAAAGATATTATTTTCAGCTATGCCAGAAACGATACCAGTGGATTATTTCCACACGATTGGGAAAGTTTTCTACAATATTTTATTTCTGCATCCAATATCCGGAATCTTTTTGATGAAAAAAATATTATAGAAATTGTCAGAGATTTCTTCCCTCATGCGTGGGGAATACTAACCAGTTCTTTTAGCGTGTTTGTGAGCATCTTTGTAGTTTTTATAGTCTTGATGTATCTTTTTTTCATCCTGAAAGACTACGATAAATTATCTGCAGGATTTATTTCAATGATTCCCGTGAAACAACGTAAATTTGTTTCCGAATTGATGAGGGATGTGGAAGCGGGTATGAACCGGTATTATCGTGGACAGGCGCTGATTGCAATGATTGTAAGTATTTTATTTTGCATCGGATTTTCAATTATAGGGCTTCCTTTGGCTATATCAATGGGGATTTTTCTTGGAATTCTAAATCTCATTCCTTATATGCAGATATTGGGTATACTACCTACAGTTATACTCATGTTGCTTCATGTAGCGGAAAACGGAGGCTCTCCGTGGTGGGCGCTCATTTCGCTTGCTTTGGTATATATAATTGTACAAATCATACAAGACGGATACCTTGTTCCCAAAATAATGGGAAAAGCAATGGGATTGAAGCCGGCTATTATCCTGCTTTCACTTTCTATCTGGGGAGTTTTGCTCGGAGTATTGGGATTGATTATTGCATTGCCGGCTACCACATTACTTATTGCGTACTACAAAAAATTTATCATTTCGGAAACGAATGAGCAGAGCCATGAGACTCAATGTGCTCAATGAGCCGGTTATAAACAGGATTCTGAGATAAAAGCGAACGGTTGCCTGTAATATACAATTGTTTTCTTGCTCTTGTGAGCGCCACATTCAACTTTCGATCTATAATTTGTCCGGATTCCTCAATTACGTTAGGTAGCATTTTTAATTGTCCGAAAGTATTTATGCAAAATGAATAAATGATAATATCTTTCTGGCTTCCCTGAAAACGTTCCACCGTATCAACTATAACTTCGGATAATTGTTGTATGCCGGTATCTATCAATGTTTTCCGGATTAACGCTATTTGATTTCTGTAAGAAGTGATTACTCCGATTGTTTCCGGACAAAAATCTTCCCCATTTTCTTTCGCCCTATCGTATAATTGTTTTATAATTGACGCAACGATTTCAGCTTCCTGATGATTAATTTTATCTATTCTATCTCTTTTTGTTCTTTCGGAAGGAATAAATATCAATCGTTTTTGAAGATATTTCCATTCTTCCATTTGATGCGGAAGTCCGACACAATCTAATTTTCCTTCATAAAAATATTGGGAAGGGAATGAAGCAATTTCAGGATGCATACGACCTTGCATAGTTAATTGGTCATAAGCTAAAGTCTGGTTGGTATTTTTATACTTGCAATAAAGCCGCTCAAATAAAGAATTACTCAAATTGGTAATTCCCGCCTCCATTAATAAAGGATCTGAGATACGAGTATCTTCTTTTGTTTGTAACACTACCGCCGGAAGTTGTCTATGGTCTCCGATTAAAACAAAACGTTTGACGGCATTTTCTCCCTTTTTCGTTTTAACAGATAAAATTCCTATCAAATGAGGCTCTAATAATTGTGTAGCTTCATCAACAATCGCCATATCAAACTGTTTTAAAGTAAATAAATCGGGCTTAGACGATACGGAAGCTACGGTTCCGACAAAAACATTACAATTGGAAATAGTTTTCAGTACATCGGCACGGCGATTACAGGCGCCCAGACATTTATCCAATAAATGATTGCGATACTCCGGCGCACAATTTAATTCGCTACCAATCCGGATAAAGGGAAATTTTTCGTCGATATCGGTTAACGCTTTACAAATTTCATCGACCGCCCTGTTGGTATATGCCAACAGCAAAATATTACCGGTTTTGTTTTCAATGCAAGATTCAACTATTTTTTTCAATGCCAGTGATGTTTTCCCTGTTCCCGGAGGGCCAACCAATAAGAAGCAATCTTTGGCCGACATCGCCTTATTCACAATCCTTGAAATATCCGGTTGTTCATCTATATTCTCCGGTTTTGAAATGTTAAATTCCGGAGATCTTCGACCTAAAAGCAAATCTTTTCGTTCCTGATTGGCGTATGCAAAATAATACAAGGCATTAAACATTCCTGTAAAAACGGTATCCATGTAATCATGTTCCACGGCATATAAAGAATGTACAGGCAGAACATGTAAATTGCGTTGTTTCGCTCGAATACGAATCTGTACCTGATGATTATTTATCAATTCTATAGCTCCTTTGAAAACTTGCTTGTTGTTCACATTATCTTCTTCCGCATTCTTTTCATATAAAACTACAGCATCTCCTGTTCTAAAATTTGGCAAATAAAAATTATCATATTCGGGTATGCTTAATGTTACAAAATGAGCATCCGAAGATGCCTGATTATCAATGATTTTCAAATCATACAATATCTCCCCTACCGCCATTTTATCCGCTGCAGGAGCCGACCAAAGGTTACTGGCCCGTTTAACCCCTTCAAATTCTCTTTCTCCCAATTTCGAATACCATAGTTCTTTTACAATAAAGGTATATAACTGTAAAAAATAGGCTTGTTCCAAAGGATTTAAAAGCATCATCATCGATCTGAATTTATCGATTTGAGGCTTCAGGTAATTTTCATAAAATTTGCCGGATAAATTGGCGGTGTTAAGGACTTCGGGTTTTATGTGATTCAATATTTTACGTGTATAGTCGATGTTATTTTTCTTTTGAATAGAAAATTCGAGAGCCACTATGGCATTTCTGAGAAAGATTGCCTTCTGCAATTGTTCTTTGGAATGAGCTTCTCTCGATAAAAGCGGATATTTGGAATAACACAGATAAGAACGCACTTTTTCATCATCTAATTCTAAATTCACATGCAGTATCGCCAAATATAAAATCATTTGAGTATAGTGATTGACGGCAGATTGCGTCAATTGTTTCGTATGGAAATCTTCTACGCCTTTACCCGATTTCAATTCCACAAAAGCCGAATAATCCTGCAACATGATATCCAAGCGGCCTTGCAAACCCAAAGCCGTACAAATAAATGACGGTTCGAGAATAATTTTATTGGTATCGATATTTTCTCTCGGAAAAATATTTTCCACTATATGCTTTATGTGGTTGAACTGTTGCAGGCAAGAATCAAAAAAAGCCTTTTCCGTGTCAAGACTGCTTAAATCTTCACAAGCCGTTAATTCCAACGGAGAAATCCTGAAAAATTTACTCAACACATTTTTATATGAAACCGGCGCAACAGAATTTCCCGGATTGTGGTTGACTAATTCATCGATGAAAAAATTGGCAATATTTCCCAATAATATATGCCGGGTATTTTCAACTGCCCGCAAACGAGATAAGGCGTAATTCAACGGATGATTACCGAATGGTCGAAAACATTCGGCCAACATACTTACGTCTACTAAATATCCGGGTTCATATACAATCAGATCCGTTTCATATAAACCGGATTCCAATGGGCGGCAATACAGTAAATTCAAAGTATTTTCGGGATATAAATACTTCGATAAGGCATTGATTTCTTCTTTTTGTTTTTCATTGCATAAAACAATTACTTCTTCGTGTTTTGGCGTTTCGGCAATCAGCTTTCCTTCTTTAAAAGCCCTGAATTGCACTTTCAGTTGTTTAATCATAGTTATATTTATTTATCTTTACCTCTAAAAATCTGCCCATGCAGACCAAGCGGGACAAAATTAGGAAAAAAACTCAAACACAGCAGAAAAGGAATTGATTTAAATTTCCAGTTCTGTTGTAAAAAATGTAACTTTGTACTATTATATCTTTTTCCGTATGAAAAAAAATTTTCTGAATATACTTATTTGTATTTTCCTTTTATCTGTTTCCAATACAAAGGCTGACATATTTGTCCCTTTTCTGAAAAGTTATTCTAAGACAGATTATAGCGCTGCTAATCAAAATTGGTCGGTAAAGCAAGATTCCAGAGGGTTTATGTATTTTGGGAACCATTACGGATTACTTGAATTTGACGGAAGACATTGGGAGCTTTATAGCTTACCTTCTGCTTCAATAGTACGTTCGATTTATATTGATAAAAAAGACCGGATTTACGTCGGTTCATTTGAAGAATTCGGATATTTTGAACAAGATACTTATGGTAGATTGCGTTATACGTCACTTTCCTCACAGCTAAGTCCTGAAAATTTACATAACCAGCAAGTCTGGAGTATTGTCGAAATTAACGGACAAATCTTTTTTCAGACATTTTCAGGTTATTTCGTTTATGCAAACGGGAAAATAGAACAGGTCAAGTTAAACAAGCAATTACTGCCGCTCAACAATATAGACGGACGCATATTTGCTTATATTCCAAAAGATGGGTTATGTGAATTTACAGGAAAAGAGTTTCGGGTATTGGCGCCGGCTACTGCGTTTAAATCGTGGGTACGAGCCATCATTCCTTATGAAGAGAATACGTACTTATTGGCAACCATATCGGATGGATTATGGCTTTATGATGGAGAAAAAATTATCCATTGGGAAAATGAGGCGGAACCGTTTTTGAAGAAAGCCAACATCAACAGGATGGCAATCAGTAAAGATTCGTTGATTATTGCAGGAACGATTTCCGACGGCATTTACGCTATCGACAAAAAAGGTAAGATGAAATGGAATTTCAATGGAGAAACCGGACTGCCGACTAATACCGTATTGGGGATTTATTGCGACAGGGAAAATAATGTTTGGCTCGCTTTAGATCAAGGACTTGCCATGTTAAGATTAAACAGCTCCCTGCAAATAAACCGTGCGTTGGATAAAACAATGGGGTTTGTGTATGATGTAGCGCTTTCGCATCCATACATATATTTTGCTACTAATCAAGGCCTTTTCTATACTTCCTCAGAAAAAGATGCTCTTTCATTCAGTGAAAAAGGAAAACTTTCCAGGGTAAAAGGCTCCAATGATATTGTACAAAGTATTTTTAAGGATAAAAATCAGATAATTGTAAGTCTAAGAAACGGCACATTTAAATTACAAAACAATCTCTTAGTGAATATCTCGAACAACGGAGGCGGGTTTTGTTTCAGGAAACAATTGGATAAGAATGGGGAAGAGACGCTTCTGCAATCTACTTATACTTCTCTAATCGTTTACCGGAAAAACAGCAAGGGAGAATGGACTTTTAGTAACACGCTGGGAGATCTCAAAGAACCTCTACATTCGTTTGAGATAGATGAGCGGGGAACAATTTGGGCGGGACATGCGCAAAAAGGTTTATTCCGTATCCAACCCGATAAAAACTGGATGAACATTGAAACATGCAAAATCTACGACCGGTTGAATTCCGTTCCATTGAAAAAAACAGGCGTATTTATGGTTGGCGGCAGGCTGATATTTACTTCCGGCAGCTTGCTTTATACCTACGATGATATGAACGATACGATTATTCCTTATAAGAATCTGAACGAATCGGTAGGCCGGTTTCGCAAAGCACACAGCATTGTTAAAATTGATAATCTTCATTATTGGTTTATAACAGATAAAGATGCAGCCCTGGTTAACATAGAAAGTCATATTCCCAAAATCATAGATATTGTCAATTTTTCGGAATACCATTTGACGATGTTAGATGACTTTGAAAAAATTGTTCCGGTAAGTCCTGAGGTTTCACTTATTTGTTTTGAAAATGGAGTAGCGCAATATTCTTTCCGGGAAAAAACTTTTTCCGAAGAGTTCTCGAACACTATATCTGCTTATAAGATAACGGTTTCTGACGGAAAAAATAAAATAGCCTTATTGCCTCTTTTCCCCAAAAAAGCTATAAAAATAGATTATAAACAAAATAATATAGATTTCAGAGTATCATATCCGGTATACGGCCAAAACAGTGAATATCTTTTCCGTTACAAATTGGAAGGATTCGATTCGGAATGGTCGGAATTAAAGAAAGCCGCCCGTCAGGAATATGTGCACTTACCACATGGGAAATATCATTTTTGCGCAGAAGTTGTCGATAACAGAGATATGGCTGTTGCATGTTTTGAATATCCTTTTGAAATATTACCTCCTTTTTACCAAACAACTTTAGCATACATCATGTATTTGATTCTGTTTGTTCTGATTAGCTTATTGGCATACTCCATCATCCGGAAAAAAATGGAAAAAGCAAAAAAACTATTGCAGGAAAAGCAAAATCAACGGATTATCCATCTGGAAAACGAAAAATTATCGGATGAAGTAAAATACAAAAGCAAAGAATTAGCTGCTTCTACCATGTCTATTATTCAGAAAAACGAAGTCTTGAACAGCATCAAGAATGAATTAAAAGAACAAAAGGAAAAGTTGGGCGACTATTATCCGAAAAAACATTATAACAAAATAGTCAAAATTATTGATGACAATCTGACTTCCGAGAGGGACTGGGAAATATTTCATGCCAATTTTGACCGTATTCATGAAAATTTCTTCCGTAACCTGCGAAAAAAATATCCGAATTTGACGGCCTACGACCTGCGGCTTTGCGCCCTGCTTCGCCTGAACTTATCCACCAAAGAAATAGCCGAATTTATGAATATTACCGTGCGGGGAGTTGAAATAAGCCGGTATCGCCTCAGAAAGAAATTAAACATAGAAACGCAAGAAGGATTAAATGAATTCATGATTGATTTTAATGAATAAAAAAGCCTGTTTCTTCAAAAATATTTTTCAGGTTCATGTCGGATTTCTTCATATTTTAACAATTCATAACTTGTTGTTTATAATAATCTTATAGCATATTTTTGATACTATGATGTACTATTGAAAGCTACCATGAAAAAACAACTTATACCTGACGTATTATTGTAAAGACCTTCTTCTTGGAGCTTCCTTTCTTTGTCTTTATTTTTGTCGAATAAATTTTTAATTTTTTTATCTTATGAAAAATCTTTCTCTTTTATCTAAAATTTTTATTGCAGGCATTATCCTTTTTAATGTAAACGTAATAATGTCAAAGGCGCAAACAGTATCAGTGTATTCGCCAGTATTTGAAGAACATTTTTCGGGAATGACCGGTGCGTACTATCCAACCGGCTCTATAGGTGGAGCAGGAACAGGAACAGGGAATACACAGTCAGCAGCAGGAGGGACGCTGGTAAATACTGATAATCCCGGATGGACTGCATGTTATGCGCAGAACGCTTATCACTGTCCGAGGTTAGGAGTGGCTACCGGCGGCCTTATCGGTTGGTTGCAAACTCCAGCCATTAACCTTTCGGGAAACTGTAATTTATCATTCAATGCTGTGGCTCAGAATTCAACGGGTGATTTAAGAACCATTAACGTTATTTTCAACGGCGACACTGAAAATCCAGAACCCATTACTGATTTAGATAATACCAGCGCTGCAAATTCTTATAATTTTAAATCCTATTCGTATGATTTTACTGGAGATGCAGGTTATCAGATTCGTTTCACTGCATTAAATGCTGATTACAATCGCTTTTTGATCGCCGATGTTGTGATAACTCAAGAACAAGAAGGAACTCCTGTTAGCCTGCCTTATTCTTATAACGGAAATGCAAGTAACGCTCCCGATTGTTTTGTTAATTTTTTCTCCGTCGGAGATGTCACAATAGGCAGTAACGATTTTTTCCAATTTGCCGCAACTGGTAGTGGTCAGAGTATTGTTTTATGCTTTAAAGATACGGCAGAAAGCTTGAGCTTTAACCTGGCAACCAACAAAGCAGGCTATGCCGGTGTATTTTTAGTGGAAGAATCTGCCGACGGAAAGAATTTTACGGAATTAACATCATATACATCAAATACTTCCGGACCCAAAACAATCAGTACAATATCGGAAGATACCCGTTTTATACGTTGGAGATATCAAAAAGCAGACGGCATTGTTAATTTAAGTAATATCGTATTAAACAGGACTGCTACCGGTATAAATGAAATTCAGCAGGAAACCGCGAAAGTATATGCTCAGGGACAAAATATTATTATTGATACGGAAAATACTTTGGCTGATAAGGCGGAAATATATAATTTGCAGGGACAAAAAATAAGCAGCTGTCAATTGAGTATCGGAGAAAATTCGATACAGGTTCCTTCTTCTCAGACTTACTTGGTCAAAGTAAATAATAAAGCATACAAAGTATTTGTGAAATGAAAGAAAAACTCCTTTTCCTGTCTTCCCTTTCGTTACTTTCTCCGGTAGCGCAAGGGAAGGAAGGGAATGTCCGGACGCAAACACAGGAAAAACCGAATTTTGTCTTTATCCTGTTAGACGACTTGGCTTTTGATGCCATAGGACAATCAGGAAGATATCCTTTCCTGGAAACTCCTAATATCAGTCGTTTACAAAATGAAGGAATGACATTTCAGAACTGTTTCGCAGTACATTCGTTGAGCAGCCCTTCGAGGGCTTCCATGCTCACGGGGCAATATTCCCACACGCATGGAGTAACAATGAACAACGCTGTGGATCCCAATTGGTCGGAACATCCTTCTTATCCCATGCTATTGCAAAAATCAGGCTATAATACCGCTTTTGTAGGCAAAATACACATGAGTCTTGCAGGAGGAAAGAAAGCCATCCGCCCCGGTTTCGACTATTGGGTAAGTATGAAAGGACAAGGCGAATATTACAACTGCAAGATTAATGTTAATGGGAAAGATACGGTTTGCCCGGAATATATTACGGACGCACTTACCGGTTATGCGCTGGATTTCCTTCAAAACAGAAAAGATAAAACAAAGCCATTCAGTCTTTGCCTCTGGCATAAAGCTGTGCATTCTCCCTACACGCCGGCTCCACGCCATGAAAATTTATACGAAAAAGAGCGTTTGCCGGAACCTCCTAACGGAACATTCAAAGAAACATTCAGGAACAAACCCGAATGGCAGCGTATCCGCGCCATGAATACATGGAAACAAAGACCGGTAAAAGGAGTTATCCCTTCCGAACTCCCGGTCAGGAAATGGGACCCGAAAGAAAAGAAATATTTCGATATCCTCAGGGCGCTCCAAAGTGTGGACGAATCGATAGGGAAAGTGATGGATTATCTCGAAAGTACGGGTGAATTGGACAATACGGTTATCGTTTTTTCAAGCGACAACGGATATTTCATGGGCGACCATACACTGATAGACAAAAGGATTGCATACGAATCATCAATCCGCATACCACTGATTATCCGTTATCCTAAAATGATTCAGTCGAAATCCACAGCATCCGAAATGTGTCTCAGTATTGATTTTGCGCCGACATTTCTTGATTTGGCTGGAGTTCAGATACCTTCTTCTATGCAGGGAGAAAGCATGAAAGATATTTTGCAGGGAAAGAAAAATCCGGAATGGAGAAAATCGTTCCTGTATGAATATTTTTTGGAAGACTTTTACCCAAAAGCCGGCCCCGGTATGGTTGCCGTAAGAACAGAGCAATTCAAATATGTACATAGTTTTGTTAATGGAGATTCAGATGAACTCTATGATTTAATAAAAGACCCGGGAGAAATGGTCAATCTGGTTGACAATAAAAAATATACGGAACAGTTAATGCTCCTGAAAAAAGAATTGGCAACATTGCAGGCAAAATACCAATATAATCCAGATAAAGACTGGTGGAACAAAATTATTATCCCCGACCGTGTTGATCAATGGAAAGATAAGGGGAAGAATATGAATAACAGAAACAATAATAAGAAAAATACACCCACTGAGGAAGAATAAATAATCATGGACAATGTAAAAAACATATTGCTTTTGGGAATTTCAGCGTTGTCGGTTTATCCCTCCGTTGCACAAGAGAGTAAAAACAAGAACAAGCAACATCCGAATATCCTTTACATCATGAGCGATGACCATGCAGAAGCTGCAATCAGCGCTTATGGAAGTTCTATTTCCAAGTTGGCTCCGACCCCCAATATAGATCGCATTGCTAATGAAGGCGCTCAATTCCTGTCCAATTATTGCTGCAACTCTTTATCCGGACCAAGCCGTGCTGCCGTTATGACCGGAAAACACAGCCATGCCAACGGATATATGAAAAACGGAGATGTATTCGACTGTTCGCAGACTACCTTGCAAGGCATCCTGCAAGCCAATAATTATCAGACAGCCCTCATTGGCAAATGGCATTTGAAAGTAAAGCCGCAGAATTTTGATTATTGGATCATGTTGAATGACCAGGGAGAATATTATAACCCTTCATTCATAACCGAAAATGACACCACCGTAGTACAAGGCTATGTAACTGATTTGATTACCGACTATACGATCGACTATCTTGACCACAGGGATAAGGATAAGCCGTTTTTTGTAATGATGCACCACAAAGCGCCGCACCGCAACTGGTGGCCTGCCGAAAAATACTACCATCTGTATGATGATGTGGATTTTCCTCTGCCGGTCAATTATTTTGATGATTATAACGGAAGAATCGCAGCCGGGAAACAAAAAATGAATATATACAAGGATATGTATGAAGGTCATGATCTCCGTATGAGCGTCGCTCCCGGAAGCGACAGTCTCCGTTTTGATCCCTGGCCGCATCTTTTCAACCGGATGACTCCCGAACAACGCCGGCGCTTCAATGAAAACTACCGGCCTAAGAATGACGCATTTTACCGGTTACACTTAGCCGATTCTACCGATATTGCTGTCTGGAAGTATCAACGCTTTCTCAGGGAATATTTAGCAACAGTCGCATCTGTCGATGAAAGCGTGGGAAAGATGTTGGATTACCTTCAAAAAAACGGATTGCTTGAAAATACAATTGTTGTATATACCACTGATCAAAGTTTTTATCTTGGTGAGCATGGCTGGTTCGATAAACGTTTCATGTATGAAGAATCCATGAAAATGCCGTTGATGATCCGCTACCCGAAAACAATACATGCAGGAACAAAAATCAGACAACTTACGCAGAACATTGATTTTGCTCCCACATTCTTGGATATGTGTGGGATTCCCGTACCTGAAGATATGCAGGGAATTTCGTTCAAACCATTGTTGGAAGGAAAAGAAGTGAAAGACTGGAGGAAATCATTGTATTACCATTATTACGAATTTCCGGGATTTCACAGCGTAAGGAAACATTTCGGCGTAAAAACGGAAAGATATAAACTTATTTGTTTTTACAAGGATAACGATTGGGAACTATATGATTTACAAAATGATCCTCACGAAATGAATAACATCTACGGTAAACCCGGAACAGAAAAAATTACCGCAGAATTAAAATCCGAATTAGACAGGCTGCAAGCCCTTTATAAAGTACCTGAAAATCTGAAGAAATGATGATGAAAAGAAGAATTTTAAAACCAGGAATACAAATTATCCTGGTGGTGGCGCTAATCTTTGCCGGAAATCACCGGCTTATAGCACAACAACCTGATGGACAAATCCGTACAGGAGTCGTAACGGATGAAAACGGAGAACCGCTTACCGGCGCATCAGTTGATATAAAAGGCACCAAGGCCGGAACATTCACCAATGTGGACGGTAATTTTAAAATCATGGCAAAAGATAACGACGTGCTCGTGATTTCATATTTGGGTTATCAAAGCATTGATGAAAAGGTAAACGGACGGAAAACAATCGATATTTCCATGGTGCCGTCGGCTATGAACCTTGAAGAAGTAACGGTAGTCGGTTATGGTAGTCAGAAAAAGCTTGACATGACAGGTTCGATAGTATCCATTAAAGGAGAAGAACTGATGCAAATTCCTGCCAATAATGTGTTGGAAGCATTGCAGGGAAAAATTGCAGGTCTGCAAGTTATTAATGACAGTGAGCCGGGAGCCGCTCCACAAGTACGCATACGTGGAGTGGGAACATTCAGCGAAACATCTCCCATTTGTGTTATCGACGGACAATTTTTCAACGTGGAAGATTTAGCCACGCTTAACCCTTATGATATAGAATCCGTAAGTGTTTTGAAAGATGCTTCCGCTACTGCAATTTATGGTTCGCGCGGAGCTAACGGAGTTATTATTGTTACAACCAAACAAGGCTCGGATGTAAAAGGAGAAACAAAAGTCAATGTAAACATGAATTTTTCCGTCGCAAATCCGGAACGTTTATTGGATCTGATGAATCTCAGTGAATGGCAACAACTCAAAAACTTGGATTTCCTGGCAGACAACTGGAATAATCCCGATGCGGCTAACCGGCTTCCTTATCCCGATTGGAAAAATGCCGGAGAAGGATTCAACTGGCAAAAAGAAATTTTACGACCTGCCTATACACAAAATTATCAGGCAAGCATATCCGGAAATTCAAATAAATTCACTTTTTTCCTTAGCGCCGGATACCTTAATCAGGATGGTATCATCAAAGAATCGGGATACCAGCGGGCAACAACCAAATTCAATATTTCGTATCAGGCATACAAATTCCTCAAGCTGGGAGTGAATTCTACATTTACGTATGACAATCAGATTTCTTTCGACAAACCCGAAGCGTCTGAGAAGAATGTATTTTCCTTAGCCGGACAGCGTCGTCCCGATGAACCCAATGATTTAACGGAAGAAAATACGGGCGATGACTATTTCAGCGGAGGGGATAACAATCCGATCAATCTGATTACCTATACTCATGACCGTTATAAAAAGAGATGGCGTTATATTACCAATTTCTATGCAGATGTCACATTCCTGAAAAACTTTTTGTTCCGTTCGAGCTTCACCAATACGACTTCCACACAAGAAGGAAAAATATTTTTGCCTGCTTTTATGGAATCGGCTCCACCTTCGGCCAATTCAGAATACAAAATATCCCGTTTTTACCACAATACAAGTTTATCCAATTCGTGGTTGTTGGAAAACACTTTGACATACAGCCTTACGAAAAATAAGCACCGGTTAACGGCTATGGGCGGTATGACTATGCAGGAAGACAGAACGCAGTATGCTAATCTCAAAGCTCAGGATTTACCCTGGATTGCGTGGAAAAATCGTAATTTATGGTATATCGGACAGGGAAAAAATATTTCTGCAACCGACGGAGGAACAAGTAAAACATACTTTTCCTTATTGTCGCGCGTCAGTTACACCTATAACGACCGTTACACGATGACGGCTACCGGACGATATGACGGTTCTTCCGCATATCCCGCAAACAACCGTTTCGGCTTCTTTCCTTCACTCGGATTGGGATGGATATTAAGTGAAGAAGATTTCATCAAAGATATCCCATTTATTGGAAATCTCAAAATCAGAGGAAGTTATGGAGTTGTTGGAAACGATCGCGGAGTCAGTGCGGCGCAAATGTTATATGCGCAAACCATGAGTGTGATAATGGGGCAAGATAACCACCTCGAAAATGCAAACGCCATCGGATTAATTAACGATAAAACATTAACCTGGGAAAAAGCCAAAACGCTCAATTTCGGATTTGAAGGTTCTGTCTGGAAGGATAAACTGTCGTTCAATTTCGATGTTTACAACAAAATCACGAGCGATGTGATGATGCCGCTTAACATTCCGCCTTCAAATTTCAAGGTGATTTACAACATCGGAACTATTAAGAATACGGGAATGGAATGGTCGCTCGGCTATAATCAAAAACTCGGAAAACTTGTCGTTAACACCATGTTTACCGGCTCAATACTTTCAAACAAAGTGACGGAAATCCGCGACCAGGTGGGTCCTATCATTTCTTCTCCCAACCGGACAGTAATAGGTTATCCTGTCGGAGGATTCTGGGGTTATCAAACCATCGGTGTTTTCCAAAATGAGGAACAATTAGCGCAAATGCCTAAAGCCGACGGAACACGTGTAGGAGATCTCATGTTCAGAGATGTGAATGGCGACGGAATAATCAACCAGGATGATTATGTATATCTCGGCAGTTATCTTCCGAAAACGCTGCTCGGATTGACGAGTAAATTCTCTTACAAAAATATTACGCTGAATATAGATCTTAACTCTTCGTTGGGAGCGAAAAATTACAACAGACGGGCGCAGTACCGCCAGCCCGAACAAAATGCAATGACTTCCGTGCTCAATGCCTGGACAAGTGAAGGTTCTACCAACCTATACCCACGCATTTTTTCACGCGCTCATACTTCTGCATTAGACAATGATTATTTCATAGAAGATGCAAGTTTCCTCTCTATCCAGAACATACAATTATCATATTCTTTCCCCCGAAAGAAATTAAGTCGGTTGAACGTGAGCTGGTTACGTTGCTCTTTAACCGGGACGAATTTGTATACGTTCACAAATGCGACAGGCTATAAGCCCGATATTCCGGCCAACGGAATCAATGCCAATGCCGGAGGAATAGACAATTTCGGTATTTATCCTAACAACAGGACTTTTTCGTTAGGACTTGCCGTTGGGTTTTAATATTAAAAAATCAACAATATGAAACGCTTAATAAATAAAATAATTATATTGCTTGTTGCATGTATGGGATTTACAGCCTGTATAGACGACTTTCTCAACAGGCCGGCCGATAATATGACTCCGGTCTCCGATATGACCGATATTGTCAAAACGAGTAATTCTATTTATGTGTCTTATCGGAATATGCCGGAGAGTGCGGGCGATGCCTTATATGCCATGGGAGAAATTGCATCCGACAATGCACTTCGAGGCTCTATTCTCAGCGACGGAGGTGGTTTGGATGCCGGAAAACAGTTCAACCAGTTTCAAAACTTCAATGGAATCAATCCGTCTTCAACGAATTACATTGCCGCTCTTTGGAATGGTCTATACCCCGGTATTGACCAGGCCAATATCAACTTGAGAGCTTTTTCTTCACTCTTTAAAAATGAATCCGACAGCATCAAAAAACCTTTGATTGCGGAAAACCGTTTCGGAAGAGCCTGGTTTTATATGCAGTTAGTCAACGCTTTCGGTGAAGTGCCTTTATTGCCCGAAGGAGAAGTAACACCTAAGGAATATTCTCAACTGACAAACGACAAATCTGTTATTGAATTATATCAATATATCATTAAAGATTTCCGGTATGCCGCCGATTCACTGCCCACAAAAGCCGAATGGAAAACACTCTACAATATTGATTGGCAAGGAAGGGCGCATAAAAGTTCAGGGCAGGGATACCTCGCCAAAAGCCTTCTGTATCTTGCAGCTAATTATATTTATTATGATAAAACGAATGGAGCGGTCAAGGCAGATTCGTGTTACAAGGCTATTGTGGAAATTGTCAGGGAAATGGAACCTGATTATCCGGCGCTCTATCCCGATTATGAAAAAATATTTCGTCCCGAAGGAGATTATTGTTCGGAATCCGTATTTGAAGTTGGAGTTTCTTCCACTTCAGACGGAACGACGTACTTTGCCGGCTGGAGGCCTAACCAACCTCGCAATTATACGGGATATGGCCGTTTGGGTCCTTCCCTTAATCTCATCAAACAATATGAAACAGATCCGGTTAATGATACAATTATCGATGTTCGTCACAGAGGAACGGTTCTTTATGGCGGAACAAGTCCGCTCAGCTTTATGGAACATCCGGCTGTCGGGACTTTCGAACGGACGATCAATGGAGAAAACATTACCGGAGTGGTCACAAGCAATGCAATCAGTACAGGTTGGCCTAACAGATATTGCCGGAAAGCGGCACAACCTCGTCCCACATCAACTTCAGTGAATCCGTTAACTAACTTCGGAGGAAACCTTAAATTTCTTCGTTGGGGAGAAGTGCTTTTGATTGGAGCTGAAGCCGCTTATTACACGGGAGACTACGATTTGGCTAAAAAATGGGTGAAACAGATACGTGTACGCGCGCATCTTGATCCTACTATTGTCGATAATCTTTCGGGGCAAGCCTTATTAGACCTGATTTGGAAAGAAAAGCGACTGGAAATAGCGCTGGAATGGAGTAACCGTTATTATGAAATGGTGCGTATCGATAAAATCCATCCGGGATATATGGCTACTTGTTTCAACGCCAAGATAGAAGATGAATTTGCAGGAATGGAGAAAACACTTCTAAAAGGCGGCAGCATTGTTATCAACAATACCATCACAATGGATATTGAAAATTACCGTACTGTTATGCCGCTCAATAATGGACTCCGGTTACCAAGAAATTATACAATGCCCATTCCTACCGTAGCATTTACGACCATGGTAAATTTACGTCAAACACAGTATTACAGATGAAATGTACGCATAAAACAGGAATTGTACTTCTTTGGGTATTCTTTGTATCTCATGTTTTTGCCCAAATTTCCGGTTTCCCTGCTAAAGGCGATGCCTCAAAATACTATAACGATCCTGTGATTAAAGAAAAAGTAGAAAAACTTCTTAGCCGGATGACGTTAGAGGAAAAAATAGGTCAGCTGACACTTTTTGCCGCCAAAGGAATTATAACCGGTCCCGGCGAATCCGGAAATATTGAAGAATTTATACGTAAAGGACAATGTGGCAATATATTTGGCACTAAAACCGTGGAAGATGTTATCCGGTTACAAAAGATAGCTGTTGAAGAAAGCCGTTTGAAAATACCTTTACTTTTCGGATTTGACGTTATACATGGATTTAAAACCATTTTCCCTGTCAATATAGGAATTTCCGCATCCTGGGATATGGAAGAAATTGAACGATTTGCACACGTTTCTGCGGAAGAAGCTTCCGCTGCCGGTTTAAACTGGACTTTCTCTCCAATGTGTGATATTTCACGCGATCCGCGTTGGGGAAGAGTTTCCGAAGGTTGTGGTGAAGACAGTTATTTGGCGAGCCATATTACCGCTGCTATGGTGAAAGCCTATCAGGGAAATGACCTGAAAGCTGATAATACCATTCTTGCCTGTGTAAAACATTTTATTGCATACGGGGCTGCCGAAGCCGGAAGAGACTACAATACGGTAGATATGTCGGAACGAGTATTAAGAGATATTTATCTTCCACCTTACCGTGCGGCTATTGATGCAGGAGCAGCCACGGTTATGACTGCGTTTAACGAATATGACGGAATACCTGTTACCGCTAATCGCTTTCTTTTGAAAAAAATTCTCCGGGAAGAAATAGGATTCAACGGATTTGTTGTTACCGATTTTACCGCTATCAATGAGCTGATTCCGCACGGAATTGCCGGAGATAGTTTACAGGCCGCCCAATTAGCCATTGATGCCGGCGTCAATGTAGACATGGTAGGAAACGTGTATCTTTTTTATCTCAAGCAATTGGTAAATTCGGGAAAAGTCAGCATGGAAACCATTGACAAACTCTGCGGTGAGGTCTTGAAATTCAAATATTATTCAGGATTATTCGACGACCCGTTCCGTTATTGTAAAAAACAGCAATCAACTTGTTATTATAAAGACGAATACCTCGAATCTGCCCGTAATATGGCAAAAAAATCAATGGTATTATTGCAAAATAACAATGGCGCATTACCCATTGCTAAAGGGCAAAAAATAGCTTTGATAGGTCCGTTTGCCGATACCACGCGGGAAATGCTCGGTTCCTGGGCGATAGCAGGAGAACCGTCAAAAACTACTACCTTTTTCAAAGGACTCCAAATGCGTTTCGGTAAAGAAAATGTATTTATGGAACAATGTTGTAAACCGGATGCCGAAATCGAAAACGGATTCGACAAAGCTTTGAAATTAGCAGAACAATCAGACGTCATATTACTTACATTAGGATTACCTCAGTCATGGAGCGGAGAAGCTGCCAGCCTCACATCCATACGTTTGCCTGAACTGCAGACCTCTTTACTCCGGGAAATAAAAAAAGCGGGGAAACCCATTGTTATTCTCTTGGTTACCGCCCGCCCGCTCGACCTTTCGCAGGAAACGGAACTGGCCGATGCAATTCTGGTTACCTGGAATCCAGGGACAAAGGCAGGAGAAGCTTTAGCCGACGTGTTATCAGGAGATTACAATCCGTCGGGAAAACTTACAATGACTTTTCCAAGGAATATCGGACAAATTCCTGTTTATTATAACCATAAAAATACCGGACGGCCGGTTGGATTTCAATCTTCGTCGAATCAAAAATATACCTCATGTTATTTATTTACGCCGAACGAACCCTTATTTCCTTTTGGATATGGGTTAAGCTACACAACTTTTGAATATTCCGATATCAAAGTGAAAAATCCGGTGGCAGAAGAAGGTGATACTGTGGTTGTTTCCGGATATGTGAAGAATACCGGAAAAGTAGCAGGAGAGGAAGTCATCCAGCTATATATCAGGGATTTAATAGGAAGCGTAACACGTCCTGTACGCGAATTGAAAGGTTTCCGGAAAATTTTCCTGCAACCGGGTGAAAGCAAAGAAGTAACTTTCCTGATTACACCCGACGACCTTTCTTTTTATCGGGCAGACATGACATTCGGGCAGGAAACCGGAGAATACCATGTCTGGATAGGAGGAAATTCCAATGCAACATTACAAAGTGAATTCGAAATAAAATAACAAGCAATATGAAAACAATACTATCGGGAATTACAATGATAATATTCCTTTTTCTCGTGTCATGCGAAACTGAACTGTACCGGGATAGCGAACCCTTGCTTACTTTTGAAAATAACTTGATAGACAAGCAATTAACAGTTGGATATGAAATCAACAATGTTAATTACATTCTTTATTACAGGAATGGATTAAACAGAACAGTAACAGTTTCTGTTCCTGAAACAAATAAAATTTATGCAGACCCTTTTCAACTGACTTTAGAAAATGATGAGGGAGAAATCGTTATTCCTCTAAAAGGTAAGCCCGATCTTGAAGGAACAATGACATTACAGGCAGAAGTCACTTACGGAATCTTCAATATTTTTCCGAAAAGGGATATTGGGATACGTCCGCAAAACATGACTCCGGTAGAATATGCGGATGATCCCGTATTGGAAGGGCTTTTATATGAAGACGTTATTTCGAAAAATTGTTTTATCAAATTGGCGTATAACAATGGCTGGACAAGAAAAATCACGGCAAAAATTTCCTGTCCTCAAGATGCCGGGCTGAATAGTGAATACACAACGGAGTTAAACATCACCGCTCAACCGGATATTTTGTCGATTCCTGTTTCAGGACGGCCTCAAAAAAGCGGCCTCGTTGATCTCCAGTTGATGTTGGAAGATGAAGACGGACAGGAGCTGGCTTTTGCATTCACCGATATCTTTGTCGGACAAGTTATCCCCTTTGTTGAAGAAACTGTCAGCCACAGAATTATTATAACCGACCGCAACGATTTAATGGCAGGGGCAACTCCCGAATACCGCGAATTTACATATAAAACCATATTTGTCGATTTGAATGGTGACGGCTACGTTAGCGATAATTCCGAAATCTGGCTGGATAAAAATGTAGGAGCCACTTCCGATAATGTAAATCTTCCGGAATCCTACGGTTTTTATTACCAGGCAGCACGGAATGCTCCCGGTTGGGTTGATAATTCACAAACCGGAAGTACTTATCCCGGCGAATTGAAGCTCAATAATGCCAATTGGTTCAACGGCACAGGACAAGACGTGGTTATTAACAATCAAATTACTGTTATGAGCGGAAAAATCGGCCCCTATAATCCATGTCCTTATGGATTCCGTCCGCCTTCACAAGCAGAACTCAACGCTTTGAATACATTCCTGCAAAATAACCCTTCTAATTTCAACGGAGAAATACTGAAAATGCCATTTGCGGGAGGATATTTGGCCAATACCAATACAACGCTTCAAAATGCAGGTACTTATGGATACTATTGGGGAAGACCTGTTGATAATAATCAGGTAGTAGGATTATACCTGACAACAAATGTTAATATTGCCAACCGGGCGAAAGGTATGGCTTTATGTGTAAGATGTGTTAAAGCCAAGGAATCCGAATTGGCGACATATTAATGAATTTATTATTAAAAAACACTGATTATGAATAAGTTGCTAACAATTTTGATGATTTTTTGCTTGTGGTCATGTGCCAAAGCAAACGAAAATATTATTCCCGGAGAGAATGGTGGTAATGATAATGATAGTGTATATACATCCGAATATACTCCTGAAGCCATGAGGAAAATTCTGGATAAGCAAGCCCGTGATTATTTTGATTTGTTCTGGAGTGGCGAATGTTCACATCCGAATAGTAAAATGGCGCGTATCGGAACCGAACGCGCGCAGGGAACAGTTGCTTTAGCCGGAAGCGCTTATGCTGTCCTGAGCATTCCGGTGGCGGTAGAGAGAGCCTGGATCAGCAAAGAAGAAGGAATTGAGCGTTTACTGCATATTTGCCGGTTTCTTAATACGGCGGAACGCTTTCATGGAGCCTGGTCGCATTGGATGGATGGCGTAACAGGAAAAGCGCTTCCGTTTAATGGCAATCAGCAAAATTCCGGCGATTTGGTCGAAACTTCCTTTATGATGATGAGTCTTCTCACTTGTGGAGAATATTTCAATGGAAACACTACTTCCGAAAAAGAAATAAAAAATCTGATTGATTCATTTTGGAATACAATCGAATGGAATTTTTATACAAATAAAGAAAAAGTATTGTATTGGTCGTGGGATCGTGATCTCGGATTCGCACCATTAAAAATACAAGGTCCTAATGAAGCGTTACCGGCTTATATCCTTGCTTTGGCAGCTCCCGCAAAAAATGCCATAACTCAAGATGTTTACCGGTCAGGTTGGAAGGGAGGTAATGGATACTACAATAAGGGACGTACTACTTATGGATATTTGTTTGAACTCGGACGCGAATCCAAAGGCGGACCACTGTTCACTTCTCAGCACCCTTTCCTTTGGTTTAATCCCTTCCTGATGGAAGATGAATATATTGATTATTGGAAATTTTGTATCAATCATGCTATGATTAATCATCATTATTGCTTGTATGAAGCGCCTAAAGCATACAAATATGATGAAAATAACTGGGGATTGAGCGCTTGTTACGGAACTCCCGAAAAAGGCTATGTGGGACGTTCTCCTTCGAAAGATGACGGAATTATTTGTACCACAGCAGCGGCAGGTTCTATTGTTTTTACTCCCTTCTACGCTTTACAAGCGATGAAATACATGAAATCGCAAAGCAATTTAAATGGGAAGTATGGATTAATTGACTCTTACAGTCCTTCCGAAAACTGGAATGAAACCCGTTATCTTTCAATTTCTATTTTTCCTGTAATAAGCATGATAGAAAATTACAAATCCGGATTAATCTGGAAATTAGCCATGCAAAATGAGTACATAAAGAAAGGACTTCAATTAGCCGGTATACATGAACCTGCTTATAAAAACGGATTTTATTCTTTGCAAGTCAATACTGCTTCCGGATATTATGATATGGCGGCGCATGCTTATAAAGAAAAATACCTTTTGGATTATTACTATACTGGTACAGATAATCCCGTTTTTGAATTTCGATCCGATTCCGGTAAAATCTTTACAATAGAACCTACAGATTTTACTCCCGGAAAAAATCAATTGTCAATAAACTATACGGAATTTCCCAAAGAAAAATATACAGTCCGGATGTTGTCGGAAGAAAAAGAAATAGACATGATTAAGATTTGGTTAAGGTGAAAATATCCTATGCGCCTACGTAGTTCAATATATTATTCAAAATCATAAAATTCTTTTCCTTCCAAATCCTCCGGTTGAATTTCCGGTGCAACATATTGTTTTTCTAGATAATCGTCTTTTTCCACTATTGAATTAAGGTTTATCCGGTAACTTGCATTCTCCGAAGTTATGATTTCGGTATATTCCCTGCTATTCTCTTTTTCCGGAGAAACATACAACATTATTTTCTTACCAAGAAGATCTGATTCTTCTTTCCACGAAGGTTCATCTTCAACCGTAGCCCAAGCACAAACTACTGCATTCCATTTAATTTCTGCCGGATAGTTAAGGTAATTCACCAAATAACAGATTACTTCGAGCGCATCATTATATGGAAAAGTAATCGCAAAGCGGCTTTCGGATAATGAGGTTAATCGTGGCAAAACAGCGTATTCTGTAGAATCGTTATACAACTCACAAAAATCTTGCAAAACATGCTCGATTTGTTCCCTGTTCACATTTTCCACCAAAATAATCTTATCGTTCGGAATTTCTTTTTCAGGCTTAACCGCTTTTTTCTTTTCTTCTTCCGGTCTATCCTTTACTTTCGCCATCACCTTGAAAGCAAAATACATGGTAATCACAATAGCTATCAGATAAAATATTTGTCTCATGGTATAAATTCCTTATTGTTATTCAAAAAATCTTTCAATCTTATCTCTGTTTGGGTAAAAAAATTCTTATACTCTTCAGAATCGGGATTAAACGGCTTATGCGCCAACGCTTGTTGAATTTTCAGCCATTCTTCAATCAACTCAACTGTTTTTTTATCAAAAAAAGAATGTGAGAATTTTTCCCAGATATAATCAACCGCCAAATCCGACGGATGCAACATATCATCGGCATAAAAGCGATAATCACGCAAATCATCCATCATAATTTCATACGACGGAAAATAATAACATCCGTTGTTTTGTTTTATCAATTCATCAATAGCCAATAACAGAGTCGACTTGCTCAATTGATTTTCGTGCGCTCCATCTTTCCAATGCCGGATAGGACTAACTGTAAATACTATTTTTAGTTCCGGATTATATTGCTGCAAAAGGTTAATCAAAACTTTCCAATCTTCAACAATTTCGCTTACGCTCAACCGGTTTCTGTTAAAAGTTTTTTCAGGCAATTTATGACAATTAGCAACAATAGCGCCTGTTGACTTTAAAGTATAAACAAAAGCCGTCCCAAAAGTTATTATCAAAATGGAAGCTGTCTTTAAATAATCCTTAGCATCCTTAACTTCCTTATTGATTTTATCAACACAATTTGCCGGAGAGCTGTCGGAAAACTTGCTATGATGATCGAAACTGTGATAAATTCCTTGATGTTCAAATAAATCAGAGCCGGTATATTTTTTACTGTGAAGTATCGCCTGAATATTTTTTGAAATTGATGCCGGATTATATAAGATTCCGGAGGGATTAGTATCAATACAAAAGCCTGCCGATTTCATTTTCTTTGAAATATTTTCGGCAAAGCAAGATCCTATCATCATGATTTTATCCTGATGACTGATCTTAAAATTAAAAGGAGGAATTTGTATTTCTGTTTTAAATTTCATTTCAGGTAATAAATAATTGTTTGATTGTATCCATGGGTAAAAACATTTTTCCACTGTCAACCAAAGAAATAAACCCATATTTTTCATAAAAAGCGCTTACTGTTTCATCCAATGGATCAACAACAACTGCAAACGAACCTATCCTTTTGGAAAGTTCATAACTCCGCTTTAAGGCATCAATGAGCTGCAATTCTCCTGCTTTCATCCCTTGAAAATCGCTACTTACAGCCAATCTGCCTAATAAAGTTGTAGGAATGGATAAGTAAGATGAAGGTAATTTTTTCCTGAATTTTTCAGTTACCAATTCCGAAGGAATACTATTGTTCGATAAAGTATAATAACCTTTTATTTTGTTAACTTGATAATCATACCACACGAAACATGCGGATAAATTTCGTTTAATGTCTTGGTTTGCTTGAAAATACAAATAATTGTCAAGCATCTGTTTTCCACAAGAAAAATCTTTTTTATTATGTATGGAGTTAAGGAGTTCCGTCAAAAATGTATTCATTTTGTAAGCATTTGGTTGTATTCATTAACAGCTTCAATTAATGCATTATTGGGTTTGGTTTGTCGAAGAATGGCATCAAAAAAAATTTCACTATCTCGTTGAGAAGCGATAATTCGTTCATTTTCAGATATAATTTCTTTTGCTTTCTCCATAACGGAAGAAATAACAAATTCCGTCAAATTCCGATACCCACCCAATTGAGCCGCTTTTTCAAAATATTGTTTTTGTTCTTTGGGTAAGCGAGCGTCAAATCTTGTTGTCGTACTGAGTTCCATATCATATATTTTTATGCAAATGTACGGAAAATTTCCGTATGCAAAATTTTTTAGCGGTATTTTCTCATAAAGCACGCTTATTTCCGGTTAAATGTCTAATTTTGTAAAATTTATTTACCCCTAAATCCCCTGAAGGGGACTTTGGAGTGTAAAAGACCATAGTCTCTTCGGTTTTTTCCGGAACTGAAGTCCCCTTCAGGGGATTTAGGGGTAAAATTTATTTTTCACACTATGCAAGAAAACAACAACAATAATTTGTTAGAAAATATAGAATATCCATCTGATCTTCGTATACTTAAACCTGAACAATTAAAACAGGTATGCAAAGAATTGAGGAATTTCATCATAGAAACTTTGTCTAAAACACCCGGACATTTTGCATCCAGTTTAGGAACTGTTGAACTGGCCGTAGCGCTGCATTATGTTTTAAATACTCCTTATGATAAAATCGTTTGGGATGTGGGACATCAGGCTTATGCCCATAAAATTCTGACAGGAAGAAAGGAAGTTTTCAATACGCTTCGTCAATTCGGAGGCATTTCAGGATTTCCGAACCCAAAAGAAAGCGAATATGACGCATTCATTGCAGGTCATGCTTCTACCTCCATCTCTGCCGCATTGGGAATGGCGGCAGCCTCTTCTTTGAAAGGCGAACTCGACAGGAAAATCGTGGCGGTTATCGGCGATGGCTCTATGACCGGAGGCTTGGCTTTTGAAGGACTTAATAACGCATCTTCCGTTCCTAATAATTTACTGATAGTCTTAAATGACAATCACATGGCTATCGACAATAATGTCGGAGGCATGAGCCAGTATTTAGTCGAAATTACCACTTCCAGGACTTATAACAAAATCCGTTATGATTTATACCGGGCATTGCGTAAGTATAATCTTATCAAGGATCACGGAAAAGGTTTGATTTTGCGATTCAATAACAGTTTGAAAGCGTTGCTTACGGGACAACATAATGTCTTTGAAGGATTTAATATCCGTTATTTCGGGCCTGTAGATGGAAATGATGTGGAAGGATTAATTAAAGTCCTGAACGACATCAAAAACATGCAGGGGCCTAAGCTGCTCCACATCATTACCCGCAAGGGAAAAGGATTCAAACCTGCGGAAGAAGATGCTACCGAATGGCATGCTCCCGGAAAATTTAATAAGGAAACCGGCGAACGTATCATACAAAAGTCTTTAGACGAACCCCAACTTTACCAGGATGTCTTTGGTCATACATTGGTTGAATTAGCCAGGCAAAACGATAAAATAGTAGGAGTAACTCCTGCCATGCCAACCGGTTGTTCCCTATGTTTACTGATGAAAGAAATACCGGAAAGAGCTTTCGATGTAGGAATTGCCGAAGCGCATGCGGTAACTTTTTCAGCAGGTTTAGCCAAAGAAGGAATGCTACCGTTTTGTAATATTTATTCGTCGTTTATGCAACGAGCCTACGACCAGGTAATACATGATGCGGCGCTGCAAAATCTCGATATGGTATTATGTCTCGACCGTGGAGGATTAGTAGGTGAAGACGGAGCAACACACCACGGCGTATTCGATTTGGCTTATTTAAATTGTATTCCTAACATAACTATCTCCTCTCCTATCAATGAGCACGAATTGAGAAACCTGATGTATACCGGTACGCAAAAAGGTAACGGCGTTTTCGTTATCCGTTATCCCCGGGGAAAAGGAGAATTGAAAGAATGGCGGAATACGCTTGAAACATTACCCGTCGGAAAAGGACGTAAACTCAAAGAGGGTAAAGATATTGCGGTTTTATCGATAGGCCCTATTGGATATATCGCCAAAGATGCTATCGAAAAAGCATGGAAAGAAGGTGTCGACGCCGCCCATTACAACATGATTTTCCTGAAACCAATAGACGAAGAAATACTTCACGAAGTCGGAAAAAATTATAAATATATCATTACCGTTGAAAACGGCGCTGTGATGGGCGGATTAGGCACTACAGTTTCCGACTTCATGATTAAAAACAATTATTCTCCAAAGATTCATAAAATCGGAGTTCCCGACAAATTCATTGGACATGGTTCTATTCCCGAACTTTACAAGCTTTGTGGAATGGATGCCGAAAGTATAAAAAATGTTATTTTAGCCACGAATTTCACGAATAAACACGAATAAAAATAGTGTTAATTTGTGAAATTCGTGGCTAATTTATAATCAAAAAAATGAAAATCATTATTGCAGGAGCAGGCGAAGTTGGTACGCATTTATCCAAGCTACTGGCTAAAGAAAAACAGGATATTATTCTGATGGATCCCGACGATGAGAAATTGAGTTTCACAAGCAATTTCGAAATCATGGCAGTAGAAGGAAATCCTACATCATTGAAGGATTTGCAAGATGCCGGAGTGCGAGACGCCGAAATGTTCATTGCCGTTACTCCGGAAGAATCAACAAACATCACCGCCTGCATGCTTGCGACAAATTTAGGCGCTGTCAAAACATTTGCGAGAATCAATAATTATGAATATTTACTTCCTAAAAACAGAGAATTTTTTCAAAATCTGGGAGTAGATTCAATGATATATCCCGAAATGCTCGCTGCACAAGAAATCGTAAGCGCATTAAAAAGACCTTGGGCTCGTCAATGGTGGGAACTCAGCAACGGTGCGCTTATATTGATTGGCGTTAAAGTAAGGGAAAATGCCCCCATCATTAACAAATATCTTTACGAAATACCAAAAGAAGACAAAGACTACCATGTCGTCGCCATCAACAGGGGAACAAAAACCATTATTCCAAGAGGAAACGATCAATTGTTGGCCGGTGATATTATATTCTTCACCACACTAAAAGAAAAAATAGATATTGTAAAAACAGATACAGGAAAAAAAGTAATTAATATCAAAGAAATCGTAATCATGGGAGGCAGCCGTATTGCTGTCAAAGCTACGGAATATATTCCTCATAATATCAGAATAAAAATTATCGAAATCAATAAGGATAAAAGTTATAAATTGGCGGAATCAGTTCCCGAAAATGTAATGATTATCAATGGAGACGCACGGGATACGGAATTTCTCGTGCAGGAAAATGTCATGGGTTGCGATGCCTTCATCGCTTTAACGGAAAACTCCGAAACAAATATCTTAGCTTGTCTGGCCGCAAAAACAATGGGAGTTCCCAAAACTGTCGCCAAAATAGAAAACATAGACTATATTCCATTGGCTGAAAAGTTAGACATCGGAACTGTTATCAATAAAAAACTAATTGCAGTCAGTCATATATACCGGTTTTTATTGAATGCTGACGTATCGAACGTCAAATGCCTTACATTCGCTCAAGCCGACGTATTGGAATTAGTTGCACGTCCGAATTCAAAAATAACGAAAAAACCAGTCAAAGATCTCAACCTGCCTAAAGATATGACACTCGGAGGATTAATCAGAAATGGGAATCCTTCGATTATCAACGGAGATACACAAATTGAAGCAAACGACCACGTAGTGGTCTTCTGTTTAGATACTGCCATTCATAAAATTGAAGATTATTTCAACTGATTTTTCATGAAAGGACTTGATATCCATTTTCAACTTATATCCAAACAATTGGGATTTATTTTAGGTTTGGAAGCTTTGTTTATTTTTCTGTCGGCCTTGGTTTCCGTTTATTTCAAAGAACCGGTCGCCGAATATTTATGGATAAGCGGAGGTTTCACTTTTGTAACAGGAATCCTGTTAAATTGGTACGGACATGGAACAAACGTAAAATATATCACCAAAAAAGACAGTATTCTTACCGTTTTGCTTTCCTGGTTATTATTTTCTATTTTTGGCGCTTTACCATTTTACATATCCGGCGCAATACCGTCTATAACCGATTCCATCTTTGAAACCATGTCGGGATTAACCACTACCGGCTCAAGTATCCTCACAAATGTAGAAGCCTTGTCCAAAGGACTTTTGTTTTGGAGAAGTCTGATACAATGGATTGGCGGTCTGGGAATGATTGTATTCGCATTGGCATTTCTTCCCGTGATGGCGGGAGGCGGTTCTACCTATTTATTTGAAGACGAAACTTCGGGTATTTCTCCCGATAAATTTCGCCCACGAATAGGCCAGGTTGCTAAAAGATTGTGGTTTATTTATTTGGTATTTACCGTAGTATTAATTATCCTATTGAACATAGGCCCGATGAATACATTTGATGCCTGCTGCCACGCCTTTGCAGCGATGTCGACAGGCGGATTTTCCACCAAAAATGCGAGTATTGCTTATTGGAATTCTGCTTATGTAGAATATGTGATTGGAATATTCTCGCTGATAGGAGCAACTAATTTTACCTTATGGTACTTCTTTTTCAAAGGAAATTTCAAACGATTATTTAAAGACGAAGAACTGAGATGGTTCTTGAGCATCATGCTCATTGCAACTTTCATTGTTACAATCTGCTTGTATTATAATAAAGAATATAACAGCTTTTCCGAAGCATTCAGAATATCTTTCTTTCATGTAACAACAATATTCAATTTCTACACGGCAGATTTTACCCAATGGGGACCATTTTTCCTGGTGATCGTTTCATTCCTGGTATTAATTGGCGGTTGTGGAGGCTCTACAAGCGGAGGATTAAAAATGATCCGGTTTGTTATCTTATGTAAAAGTACGATGAACGAATTCAGCAAACAAATTCATCCGAAAGCAATTATCCCCGTCCGACTCAATGGGAATGCTGTTTCGTATAATATTGTACAACGTGTTTTAGCTTTTGCATTTTTATATATAGCTACCATTTTAGTCAGCATAGGTGTATTTACCGCGACCGGAATAAAATTTGAAGACGCATGGGGAGTAGCGCTATCCGGAATAGGAAATATTGGCCCCGGCTTCGGAGAATTCGGTCCTGCCGGAAGTTTTGCATCAATGACTGTTTTCGCCAAATGGTATTATTCTTTCCTGATGATGGTAGGACGCTTGGAACTTTTCACCGTGCTGATTTTGTTCACTCCGGGGTTTTGGAAAAAATAACCAAGCCTACGTTTGTTAAACACGGAGTAAAAATAATCATATTATTTGCACAAAAGAAAAAAATTATACAAATTTGCAGTGCGATTGCAGATTTGTATGAAACAGAATTAAAATGCTTAGAAACAGAACAATAGAAACGGTTATTAAAAAAGTTGACATTATTTACTTACTACAACCCTTCTATGAAAATATGACAAAAAGAATCGTAAAGCGTCCGAAATTTTATTTTACAGATACCGGTTTATGTTCCTACCTGACAGATTGGAATACTCCCGAAACCCTTTCGTCGGGAGCAATGAATGGCGCCATATTTGAAACATTTGTGATTACAGAAATACTTAAATCATATAAACACAATGGTTTAACTCCTTCATTTTATTATTATCGCGACAGTAACAAAGTAGAAATAGATTTGCTGATAGTAGAAAATGGCGTTTTTTATCCGGTGGAAATCAAACGAACTGCAAGCCCCAATAAAGACATGATAAAAAATTTTGCTGTTTTAGAAGCCTTAGGCAAAAAAACAGGTTATGGCTCGCTGATATGTATGACGGATAAAGTTCTTCCACTTACGCATGATGCAAATGCAATTTCAGTTTGGGATATTTGATAGTATTAGCATTATATAATTTCCTCCCCCCACAAGCGTTCCAAAAACACTTTCCAAGGCAGGATTAAAATATTTTCGACCAAGCGGGGCATGGGGTCGTTACTTATTAAAATCAATTTTTTTACGTTATATTCTTCCGAAAATGCCTTTAATCCCTTCAAGTGTCGATGATTGGCTTGTTCGGTGGCTTTTACTTCGATCGCGACTTCATGGTCGCCAAGCACAAAGTCGATTTCCAATTGCGAAGCCGTGCGCCAATAATAAACCGGATATTCTTTTCCGGAGTAGCGGCTGTGTGCATAAATTTCCTGATAAATGAAATGCTCAAACGCTTTGCCGAAAAGTTCCGAACCCGGTTCTATTTTACATCTGTTCAACAAATAATTAGCTATACCCACATCAAACAGATAAAATTTCGGAGCGGTTATCACACGACGCTTCGGTCGTTTCTGAAACGAAGGTAAATACCTGCCAATCAGCGTGTCTTCCAAAATCTGAAAATATTCTTTTACCGTAGTGGCGCTCACTCCGCAATCGGAAGCGATATTGGTATAATTAATCATTTCACCATTGGTAAGAGCCGCCATTTCGAGAAAACGGGCAAATGTTCCGACATTTCGGATGCGGGCTTCGGTTACAATTTCATCGCGCAAATAACTGCCTATGTACGCAGAAATCAATTTGTTAGGATTGGCGGCATCGTAATGGCGCGGCAAAAGTCCGTGATTCAATGCTCGCAGCAAATCAAAATCGGGTATTTCAACACTGACAAGCGGATACAACTCATAACGCAAAGCCCTTCCGCCAAGCAAATTAGCTTCCGAACGAAGAATTTTGCGCGGACTCGAACCACTCAGAATAAAGCGTACGCCATGGTTGCTTATTAACCAGTGTACTTCGTTGAGCAACGTTGGTATTCGCTGTATTTCGTCGATAATTACAGGCGATACTTCAGGGTTTGCTAAAACAGTTTCCCTGAGTATATCGGGATTTTTACTTAATCGCTCATATTCTCGCGAAATCAACAGATCAAACCACATCGCATCGGGAAAAAGCGTTTTCAACAACGTGCTTTTCCCGGTTTGCCTTGCCCCCCAAAAAAAGATGCTTTCTTGTCCCGAATCTATAAATATTTGCTTCCTGTTATACATTTTTTCTTTGCTTTCTACTTTGAAATATCATGATAATTCAAAGTGTCACTTTGGAATATCATGATATTTCAAAGTTTAGTTTCGATACAAAGATACGAAATATTTTGAAAAACAAGTATTTACACGATTATTTTAAATATGGATTAATTTTTTATTGAATTTATCAATTCTTTCTCAAGCAACTTCATTCCAACGCTTGCTTTCTCTTTAATAATTTTCACATTCCTTGCCGTATTTACCTCATTCGGATCTATCAGATAAACCGGAACTCCCGGTCTGACATAATTCACCAGACCCGCTGCCGGATAAACCTGAAGCGACGTGCCTACTATCACCAAAATATCGGCAGAAGAAACGATACGGGCTGCCTCTTCTATCAAAGGAACCGCTTCCCCAAACCATACGATAAAAGGCCTCAATCGCGTGCCATCCACAGCTTTATCTCCTTTATTAATATCTTCATACTCTATATCGGAAACAATGGTTTTGTTTTCATTACAAGCTTTGGTTAATTCTCCATGCAAGTGAATCACGGAAGAACTTCCGGCTCGTTCGTGTAAATTATCAACATTTTGCGTAACTACAGTCACATGAAAATATTGCTCCAACCCGGCAATAATCTTATGACCTTCATTGGGCTCAACATCTTTTAATTGCTTTCGCCGGTCGTTATAAAATTGAAGCATTAAATCCGGATTTTCATACCAACCTTCTATGCTGGCAACTTGCATCACATCATAATTTTCCCATAAGCCGTCCGAATCACGGAATGTACTGATGCCACTTTCGGCGCTCATTCCGGCGCCTGTTAATACAACCAAACTTTTCATGTTTAAATAATTTTAAACACGAAAATACAACATATTTTTTATGTATTCAAAATTGAGTACTTTTGCATTATTATTCATCAAAAAATATACTTATGCAAAACAGGATAACTTCTTTATTCAACATACAATATCCAATCATACAAGGCGGAATGGTTTGGTGTAGCGGTTGGAGATTAGCTTCAGCTGTCGGCAATGCCGGAGGATTAGGTTTGATCGGCGCTGGTTCAATGCACCCTGAAACCTTGCGGGAACATATCATCAAATGTAAAACGGCAACAAATAAACCTTTTGGCGTAAATGTTCCTTTATTATATCCCGAAATAGAAACCATTATGAACATTATTGCAGAAGAAGGCGTCAAAATCGTTTTCACTTCTGCGGGAAATCCCAAAACATGGACAACATGGCTGCACAATAAGGGAATTACCGTTGCACATGTCGTTTCCAGCGCTAAATTTGCTATCAAATGTGAAGAAGCCGGAGTTGACGCTGTTGTTGCCGAAGGCTTCGAAGCCGGTGGACACAACGGCAGAGAGGAAACGACCACCATGACGCTTATTCCCCACGTAAAACAAAATATTTCTTTACCTTTAATTGCTGCCGGAGGAATTGCTACCGGAAATGGGATTGCGGCTGCTATAGCTCTGGGAGCTGAAGGCGTACAAATCGGAAGCCGCTTTGCCGTTTCGCAAGAAAGTTCTGCTCATGAAGTATTCAAACAACGTTGTCTCGAAGCAAATGAAGGAGATACTATGCTTACATTAAAAAAATTAGCGCCTACCCGCCTCATCAAAAACGATTTCTTTAATCTGATAGAAAAAGCTGAAAATATAGGCGCTTCGGCCGATGAACTAAAGGAATTATTAGGAAAAGGACGAGCAAAAAAAGGAATATTTGAAGGCGACTTAACAGAAGGCGAACTCGAAATAGGGCAAATCACTTCGCTGTTTCAAGACATACCTACAGTTTCACAAATTATGACCAATTTGTTGTCGGAATTTAATCATACTATCAAATTTTTATCTCCTTTTCGCATGTAATATCCGGCAGGTTTTATAAATTTGTGCTCTTATTTGTGAACTGTTCACTAATTTGTATATGGCAAAGAAAACAACAAAAAAAACTCGAAGTACTTCTAACATAGCTCAATTCTTTAAAAGCGAAGTTACACATTTTATCACCGGATTGTTTGTCCTAATGATAGCCGTGTTTGCCACTCTCTCTATGATCTCATATTTCTTTACGGGAGCCGCTGATCAAAGCAAAGTTGGACCTCTTCCCATTTTCCACTTCGGCACTATTGAAGGAATTCAAAATTGGGCGGGAACAAGAGGCGCTTGTTTAAGCAACGTCTTAATGAATGAATGGTTTGGAATCTCTACATTTTTCCTGATTGCCTACCTCTTCATGATAGGTTTCAGACTAATGAGGGCAAAGTATTTTCCGTTGATCAGGAATTTTATCTTTTGTGCAATCGCAACGATTTGGGGTTCTGTAGCCCTTTCCTTTTTCTTTGGTCCTTGGTTTACTGATACAACTATATATATCGGAGGATTACACGGAACGATTATCTCCAAATTGTTGAGTGAAAATTTAGGGACTTTCGGGGCATTTTTGCTGTTATTTGTAAGTTTTATCATTATCATGATATTTATCAGTTCTTCAACTATCCCTTTCATGCGCAAAATCTTCAAATTCGGGTCTATTAAACATAGAACCAAAGGTAAAATCAAGCATGACGAAGAAGATGATGGTGATGAAAATAAACCCCTATATACCAATCCGATACCTAATATCTTAGTCGAACACGAAGATCCTGAGATAAATTCATTTGTTAAGGTCAAAAATAAACCGGAAGAAGCATTTGAAGTCATTCGGCCGGTTGACGAAGAATACATTCCCAATCAAACATCCGGCGAAACAACAAAGTTTACGGTAGAACAAAAAAGCGACGAAGATTATGATGGAAATTTAAATGCTTTAGGAGTATATGATCCTACATTGGATTTATCCAATTACAAATTCCCTTCAATCGATTTACTCAAAAAGTATGATGCCGGCGATCGCCAAATCGATATGGCCGAGCAGAATTCCAACAAAAACAGAATTACACAAACCCTGGAACATTTCGGTATAAAAATTAAATCCATCAAAGCAACTGTAGGCCCAACCATTACACTTTACGAAATCGTTCCGGAAGATGGCGTCCGCATCACCAAAATCAAAAATCTGGAAGATGATATTGCCATGAGTTTAGCCGCTTTGGGTATTCGTATTATCGCTCCGATGCCGGGAAAAGGAACTATAGGAATTGAAGTTCCGAACAAAGAATCCCAGATTGTTTCCATGCAATCTATCATTGTGTCTAAAAAATTTCAGGAAAGCACGTATGATTTGCCTGTAGCTTTAGGAAAAACTATTACCAACGAAGTTTTCATGTTCGATCTTTGCAAAATGCCGCACTTGCTGGTGGCCGGAGCAACCGGACAAGGTAAATCGGTCGGGCTAAATGCCATCATCACTTCTCTGTTATACAAAAAACATCCGGCAGAATTGAAATTCGTACTGGTAGATCCTAAAATGGTTGAATTTAGCATCTATTCAACCATAGAAAAACATTTCCTTGCTAAACTTCCCGACGGCGACAAACCTATCATCACAGACTTTACAAAAGTTATCCATACGTTGAATTCGCTGACTAAAGAGATGGACGACCGATACGATTTGCTGATGAAAGCAGGAACCCGTAATATCAAAGAATACAACGAAAAGTTCATTAACCGTAGATTAAACCCGAATAAAGGTCATAAATATATGCCTTATATTGTAGTTGTTATTGATGAATTTGGAGACTTAATCATGACGGCAGGAAAAGAAATCGAATTGCCCATCGCCCGTATCGCACAAAAAGCGCGCGCGGTAGGGATGCACATGGTTATTGCTACACAACGTCCTACAACTAATATTATTACAGGTACAATCAAAGCGAATTTTCCTGCCAGAGTCGCATTCAGGGTAACTTCGGCCATTGACTCCCGTACAATTTTAGATACCACAGGCGCCAACCAGTTAATCGGTCGCGGAGACTTGTTATTCTCTCAGGGAAGTGATATTACACGCGTACAATGCGCATTTGCAGATACTCCTGAAGTCGATAGAATTTCTAAATACATTGGAGAACAACAAGGTTACCCCACGGCATTCTATCTTCCTGAGTATGTGGGAGAAGACAGTGGAGAAAAAATGGGAGAAGTAGATTTGAACAACTTGGATCCAATGTTTGAAGAAGCCGCTCGATTGATTGTCATCCACCAATCCGGCTCCACATCCCTGATTCAACGTAAATTCGCCATAGGATACAACAGGGCAGGCCGATTAATGGATCAAATAGAAGTTGCCGGAATAGTAGGCCCGTCGGAAGGTAGCAAAGCCCGGCAAGTATTGGTTCAGGACGAATATCATTTGGAACAGATTTTGAATACTTTGAAAAAGTAAAACCTTTAATCTATTTCTTGAAAATAAAATAAACGGCCAATACTAAAAATACAAAACCAATCAAGTGGTTTAACCGGAAAGATTCATTTTTGAAAATAAGAATCGTAAAAAAGGAGAAGACAACCAAAGAAACAACTTCCTGTATGACTTTTAGTTGCCAAAGATTGAAAGGTCCACCGTTACCAACAAAACCAATTCTGTTAGCCGGAACTTGAAAACAGTATTCGAATAAGGCAATCCCCCAACTCAAAAGAATGATAAGAGCCAACGGCAACCCGGCAAACCAACTCATTTCCTTAAATTTGAGGTGTCCATACCATGCAAAAGTCATAAAAATGTTGGACATGAATAATAATCCAATGGTATAAAGCGCTTTCATTTTCTCTTTTCTTAATAAGAATCTTTTTAGGGCGCAAAGATAATCACCTTATCACATTATTTTATATATTTGCCGAGAGAAATTTCAGAGTTCTTGAACTCTGAAATTACAAATAAATTCCATTTCATACAACTTTTAGGTTGTTTTTTTACGCATACAACAAACACGCATAAGCGGAATAAAAAATAAACTTTTGCCAAAACACAAAGAAATTTGTACATTTGCAAAGTGTAATCAAAAAGCAAAAGATTATGTTAGACAGACAAATATTAAAAGACCAACAAGGAACTCCAATGGGAGTTTTTATTCCAATACAATCTTGGAATGATTTAATCTTTCAATATCCCGACATAGAGACTTTAGATACCGAACTGCCACAATGGGAAAAAGATTTTATTAATAAGCGTTTGGATATGGCACAACGCTACCCTAAGCGTTTGAAACCTGTTGAGATACTTTTTAAAACTCTTTAAGAGTTCAATAATGTATAAAGTTCTTTACCTCGATGAAGTTGAAAATGATATTGCCATAGCGAAACAGTGGTACGCTGAGCAGCAAAAAGAGTTGGACGTGAGATTTGCTGCCGCTGTAAAAGAAACATTATCAAACATTTTGGAAATGCCATCAGTATACGCAGTGAGATACAGAAATATACGGATTGCCCATACTAAAATTTTTCCTTACAATGTTCATTTTTATATTGATGAAGCTAAAGCACAAGTTGTGATTATTGGTATTGTTCATAATAAAAGAAATAATGCTCTATTCCTTGATAGGTAGAAGTTATAAACCTACTAAACTTTTGCCAAAATACAAAGTCTTAAAGACTACAAAAATAATTATGATGAAAAAAATTTTATTTGTTATCGCTGCGATTTCTGCACTCTCCTCCCAAGCCTTTGCCCAAAAAGATGCAAAAGAAATACTGGATAAAGCTTCCGGAAAATATACGGAAGCCGGCGCTATCACTGCCTCTTTCACCATGAATGTTAAAGATGATAAAGCAAAGGTTACTTATAGCTTCGACGGAAATATCCAAATGAAAGGCAATAAATTTTCTATCTCAACCCCCGATACCGACACTTGGTTCGACGGAAAAACGCAATGGGTATATCTCAAAGACAACGAAGAAGTAAATATCACCGAACCTTCTAAAGAAGAAGTTCAAATGATGAATCCTTCCATGATTTTCGATTTATACAAAAATGGCTTTAAATCTAAACTCACAGGAGAAAAGAAAGACATCAAACAACGAAATGTCTACGAAATAGAATTACTTCCTCCAGATAAGAAAAACGATATGCAAAAAATAATCGTTCAGATAAATAAAGACGATTACATGCCTGTTACATTCCAGATTTTCTACAAAAATAATATCCAAAATATGATATATATCAATTCATACAAAACGAAACAAACATTACCGGATAGCAATTTTATTTTTGATAAAAAGAAATATCCTAATGTTGAAATCATTGATTTAAGATAATTTTAGGTAAAAAATTATGAGCACAGAAAAAACTCGCTGCCTCATCATTGGTTCCGGCCCGGCCGGATACACAGCAGCCATTTACGCCTCCAGAGCAGAACTTAACCCTGTATTATACGAAGGAATACAACCCGGAGGACAATTAACAATTACTACTGAAGTTGAAAACTTCCCCGGATATCCGGAAGGTATCGGCGGATTTGACTTGATGGAAGATTTACGCAAACAAGCTCAACGTTTTGGAGCAGATATACGTTCGGGAATCGCTACTGCTACCGATTTATCGCAATCTCCATACAAAATTACAATCGATGGAAATAAAATCATTGAAACAGATGCTCTTATAATAGCTACCGGCGCAACTGCTAAATTTTTAGGACTTCCCGATGAACAAAAATACGCAGGACAAGGAGTTTCTGCATGCGCCACTTGTGACGGTTTCTTTTACAGGAAAAAAATCGTAGCTGTCGTTGGAGGCGGAGATACAGCTTGTGAAGAAGCGCTTTACTTAGCAAACCTGGCATCCAAAGTTTACCTTGTCGTCAGAAAAGACCATCTGCGCGCTTCACAAATCATGCAGGAAAGAGTATTCGCTCATCCTAAAATTGAAATATTATTCAAGCACAATACAACAGGGTTGTTTGGAGAAAACGGAGTGGAAGGCGCTCACTTGGTGAAAAATAAGGGAGAAGCCAATGAAGAAAAAATAGACATTGTTATCGACGGTTTTTTCCTGGCAATCGGACATACTCCTAACTCGGAAATCTTCAAATCTTATTTGGAAAGAGATGAACAAGGATATATCAAAACAATTCCGGGAACTCCGAAAACCAATATTCCGGGAGTTTTTGCCGCCGGAGATGTGGCCGACCCTTATTATAAACAAGCAATCACTGCCGCAGCATCCGGTTGCATGGCTGCCATAGAAACCGAAAGGTATTTGAATAAAAACACTTAAAAACATTTATTATTTCATATTTTCCACCGCTTGTTTCATTTGTTTTATTTACCTTTGCGGCGGAAAACATATTTAGTATGAAACTTAACACATTGACGGCGATATCCCCCGTTGACGGGCGGTATCGAGGGAAAACCGAAAATTTATCAGCCTATTTTTCAGAATACGCCCTTATCAGGTTCCGAGTTTTAGTTGAAATCGAATATTTTATCACGCTTTGCGAGTTACCATTACCTCAGCTAAAATCATTAAATCAAAAGGAAGTTTTCGATTCTCTCCGTAGTATATATCAATATTTTTCTATAGAAGACGCTCAAAAAGTAAAAGCCATAGAAAAAACAACTAATCATGACGTCAAAGCCGTTGAATATTTTATCAAAGAAAAATTCGACGAATTAGGCTTGGAAACTTATAAAGAATTCATACACTTTGGATTAACGTCGCAAGACATTAATAATACAGCCGTTCCCTTATCAATTAAAGATGCCCTTGAAGGAGAATATGAACCCTTGCTTCAGGAAGTTATCAATAAATTGAAAACAATGGCAGAAGAGTGGGAAAACATTTCAATGTTAGCGAAAACACACGGACAACCAGCCTCTCCCACCCGATTGGGAAAGGAAATCATGGTATTCGTATACCGTTTGGAAGAACAATTTAATTTGTTGAAAAAAACGCCTCATTCCGCTAAATTTGGCGGAGCTACAGGAAATTTCAACGCCCACAACGTAGCATATCCCGAATTCGATTGGAAAGAAATCGGAAATAATTTTGTAAATAACAAATTAGGATTGCATAGGGAAGAATGGACTACCCAAATTTCAAATTACGATAATTTGGCGGCTCTTTTTGATGCGATGAAACGAATCAACACCATATTAATAGATATGGTCAGGGATTTTTGGCAATACATTTCAATGGAATATTTCAAGCAAAAAATCAAAGAAGGAGAAATCGGTTCATCTACTATGCCTCACAAAGTAAACCCTATTGACTTTGAAAATGCAGAGGGAAATTTAGGTATTGCCAACGCTCTATTGGAACATTTATCTGCTAAGCTTCCTATATCCAGGCTACAGAGAGACTTAACAGATTCGACTGTGTTAAGAAATGTTGGAATGCCATTTGCTCACATCATCATATCATTTCAAAATATCTTGAATGGCCTGAATAAATTACTGCTCAATGAAAAAGCGATTACAAAAGATTTGGAAAAAGCTTGGAATGTAGTTGCAGAAGCAATACAAACTATCTTGAGAAGAGAGGGATATCTTAAACCCTACGAAACGCTGAAAGAATTAACACGTAAAAATGAACAAATTACGCAAGAATCCATACAAGAATTCATTGATTTACTCAAGGTAAACGATACGGTTAAAACTGAATTAAAAGCGATTACGCCGCTTAATTATACAGGGCTATAAAACAAATTGCAACCGGGAGGTTGCTTAATATAAATAACAATTATTTCTAACAATTCAATTAATCTGTCAAAACAATGACTACAGAAGGAAACGACCGTAATAACTACGGAAGAAACGATGAAGGTACAGAAAGAAGACCTTACTCTAATAACCGCGAAGGTTATGGAAACAATGATTACAACAGATCGTATAATCGATCAGGTAATGACAATCGGCGTGGTTCCGGTTATGGTAACCGGGACAACTACGACAGACCTCAACAAAACAGGTTCGACAGGCCTCAAAGGATTTACAGCAGTAATGGCAATTCCAACTATCAGGGAGGAGGAAATTCACAAAGATATTCTTCTTCAAATGAAAGTGGAAATGGAATGGATGCTGCCAAGAAAAGGAGACCTCGAGTCGGCGACGCAAGAGGAGGAGATGAAAGCTACGGAAATCCAAGATCCCAAGGTGGATACGCAAATGACAGAGCGCCTCAGAGAAATTATGGAAATCGCGACGACTACAGAAGTGGCGGAAATAGTTATGGAGGAGGACGTTCTCAAGGAGGAGGCTACGGCAATAACAGACAACAAGGAGGTTACGGTAACAATCGACAACAAGGCGCCTACGGCAATGGCGGCGGTTATGGCAACAACAGGCAACAAGGTAACAATCGCCCGCAAAGGAATAACAATATTCCAAATAATAAATACGGCGTTCAAAAACAACTTAAATATAGAGAAGAAAACTTTGATCCGAATGAACCAATCCGCTTAAATAAGTATTTAGCAAATGCCGGAGTCTGTTCAAGACGGGAAGCCGACGAATTTATCAAAGCAGGAGTTGTCTCTGTCAATGGAGATGTTGTCAATGAATTAGGTGTAAAAGTAAAGCGCGCCGACAAGGTGATGTTTCACAATCAGCCTGTGAAACTGGAACAAAAGATATATGTATTGCTTAATAAACCGAAAAATTGTGTGACAACAGCCGACGATCCGCAAGAAAGATTAACCGTTATGGACCTTGTAAAAGGAGCTTGTCATGAAAGAATTTTCCCTGTCGGACGCTTAGACAGGAATACTACCGGCGTATTACTGCTTACCAACGATGGTGATTTGGCCTCCAAATTAACACACCCGAAATTCTTGAAAAAGAAAATCTACCATGTGTGGCTGGATAAACCCGTCACCATTGAAGACATGCAGAAAATAGCCGAAGGTATTGATCTGGACGACGGAGAAATCCATGCCGACGCTATCAGCTATATATCAGATGTGGATAAAGATCAGATTGGTATTGAAATCCACTCCGGACGTAATCGTATTGTCCGCCGTATTTTTGAAACATTAGGATATCATGTGATGAAACTCGACCGCGTTTATTTTGCCGGTCTTACTAAAAAACAATTAAAAAGAGGACAGTGGCGCTACCTTACGGAAAGAGAAGTAAACATGCTGCGTATGGGAGCCTTTGAATAATAATGAAAACAAAAATCGTAGATGTACTCAAAAGCAACGCTTTCGGTACAGTTGTGAATGTGAAAGGCTGGGTACGAACCCGTCGGGGTAATAAAGGTGTAAATTTCATCGCACTCAACGACGGTTCTACCATCAATAATATACAGATAGTTGTTGATGTTGAGAAATTCGGAGAAGAATATCTCAAACCAATTACAACAGGCGCCTGCATTAACGTAACCGGATTATTGGTCGAATCGCAAGGTCAGGGGCAATCGGCAGAAATTCAAGCTCAGGAAATTGAAATTTACGGAACAGCCGATCCTGCTACATATCCTTTACAGAAAAAAGGCCATACATTGGAATTTTTAAGGGAAATCGCTCACTTGCGTCCACGCACGAATACTTTTGGAGCTGTCTTTCGTATTCGTCATCACATGGCTTATGCTATCCATAAATTCTTCAATGATAAAGGATTCTTCTATTTCCACACCCCGATACTTACTGGTTCGGATGCGGAAGGCGCCGGTTCTATGTTTCAGGCGACCACTCTCAATTTGAATAATCTTCCGAAAACCGAAGAAGGGAAAATCGATTACAGCGAAGATTTTTTCGGAAAAATAACTAATCTAACTGTTTCAGGTCAATTGGAAGGAGAATTGGGCGCTATGGCTCTGGGAGAAATCTACACTTTCGGGCCAACATTCCGGGCAGAAAATTCCAATACTCCACGCCACCTGGCCGAGTTTTGGATGATCGAACCGGAAATGGCATTCTACGAAATCAAAGAGAACATGGATTTAGCGGAAGAATTCCTTCAATATCTTGTCAAATATGCTTTGGAACATTGCAAAGACGATATCGATTTTCTCTGCAACATGTATGACAAGGAATTAATTGATCGCCTGAATTTTGTCGTGAATAACAAATTTGTACGTCTGACGTACACTGAAGGCGTCAAAATCTTAGAAACTTCCGGAAAGAAATTCGAATATCCCGTTTACTGGGGTGCAGACTTACAATCGGAACATGAACGTTATTTGGTGGAAGAACATTTCAAATGTCCGGTGATTCTAACGGATTATCCGAAAGAAATCAAATCGTTCTACATGAAACAAAACGACGATGGTAAAACCGTTCGCGCTATGGATGTCCTTTTCCCGAGAATCGGAGAAATCATCGGAGGTTCGCAACGTGAAGAAAGTTATGAAAAATTGATGAACCGCGTAAATGAACTCAATATGAAAATAGAAACACTGTGGTGGTATGTGGAAACCCGTAAATTCGGCACAGCCCCCCACTCCGGTTTTGGTTTAGGATTTGAGCGATTGATTTTGTTCATTACCGGCATGTCGAATATCAGGGATGTGATTCCTTTCCCAAGAACTCCGAAAAATGCAGAATTTTAGTTTTTTAACCACATAGATATTGGGGTTATCTCAAAATTTAGCCACGAATTACACGAACTTACACTTTTATTTTAGTGTTATTTCGTGTAATTCGTGGCTATAAATTAGTAGATTATTTTTACAATTCACAAATATATAAACTGATATATTTAGATATTTTTTCCATCTCAAGTGCAATATCAACTTTTTTTTAAGTTTCTTTGGCTGCCATCAGCTTGTCATCCAACGAAGCCATAAATTCCATTCTTATTTTCTCATTGTTTGACTTACAAAAATATATAAAACTTTTATTTTTAATGAAAATAATTGACAAAATGCATTGATATACAAAAGCATATCATTATTTTTGCATTATCTAACTAAAACAAATAATAAAACTGAAACAAGTAATAAATATGAAAGATGAAGAAAGAATTAAGGTACTGAAGGAGTTACGCCAATTACTTCTTCATGATTTGAAAATGACAAATAAGATTGAACAAAAAATTGGCGACACGCCTCATTTGGAAGAAATGCGAAATTTGTATCTTGACCAACTGAATGATATTGACAGAGAATTAAAAAAAATTGAGTAACAAATCTGTCTCTCTTCGGAGGAGGCTGAAAACATAAAAGAAAACATCAATATGAAAAATTTTAATAATGAAATTGAACAATTGCTTGCGACAGGACGCAGAATGTCGGATGCTGAGTTTGATCAACTACTGGATAACTATATCGGAGATAAAACCGATGCAGAAAAAGAACAAATTGGTATTGCCGTTTTGGAAACAAAAATTTCAAAGTTTAATGAAATAAAACAAATTGATAATGAAATAAAATTCATTGAACAATTAGATGGTCTTGAAAAATACTTGAATATGTCTCAGTTGTCAAAAGATTTTTTTGGTAAACAAAAAACATGGCTTTATAACCGACTGCATGGTTGGAATGTACACGGAAAACCGGCAAAGTTCACAAACACAGAACGGAAACAATTTGCAGATATGCTTATATTGCTTAGTGAAAATATGAAAAATGTTGCGCTAAAATTGGTGTAATCTGTGTGAGCATTACTGTTTTTCTTTCAGCAAATCACGAATTTCCGTAAGTAGTTCTTCTTCTTTTGTTGGAGCTGGAGGTGTTGTGGTTGCTTTTTCTGTTTTTTTCTGGTAAATACTATTGATTCCCTTTATCATCAGAAAAATAGCGAAAGCAATTATGGTGAAATCAAATATCGTTTGGATAAAATTGCCATAATTAATTGTGACAGCGGGAACAGCTTGTCCTGCAGCATTGATAGATGCGCGTTTTACTGTGATAGCCAAATCGGTGAAATTGATTCCTCCGATTAATACGCCTATAGGAGGCATAATAATATCTGAAACCAAGGAGGAAACTATTTTTCCGAAAGCGCCTCCGATAATAACTCCGACTGCCATATCCATAACATTCCCCCGCATAGCGAAGGTTCTAAATTCTTTAAGAAAACTCATAATGCACAATGTTTTTAAATAATACGACAAAAACAAAATTTGTTTGTACTTTTGTCTAATAATTTTCAAAAGTATGAAAAAAATAATATTCTTTGCAATAAGTTTGTGTTTTTTCTTGTTATTATTAAGTGCATGTGCAACTCCTTGTGGTTGCTAAGAGAAATCTTAAAAGAAAAGTTGAAAAAAGTATATTAAATTTATCGGAATAAAGAAATTTTTCCATAATTTTGCAGCGCAAAAAAATAGGGTAGGTTTTCCCCATTTGAGAAATTATTTTCTAACCATATAAATTAAATTCAAATGATTAAAGTTGGTATTAACGGGTTTGGTCGTATTGGCCGGATGGTGTTTCGTGCAGCAGTTTATAACTTTGCAAAGGATATTGAAATTGTTGGTATTAATGACCTTTTAGCTCCTGATTATTTGGCTTACATGCTGAAATATGATTCTGTTCACGGACACTTTAAAGGAGAAATTGCTGTTGATGGCAATTTTTTAGTTGTCAATGGTAAAAAAATCCGTTTGACGGCAGAAAAAGATCCGGCAGCCTTGAAATGGAATGAAGTAGGCGCTCAAGTTGTTGTAGAATCCACAGGCCTTTTCCTCGACGATGCTACAGCTCGCAAACACATCGAAGCCGGAGCTAAAAAAGTAATTCTGTCTGCTCCTTCTAAAGATTCAACTCCTATGTTCGTTTATGGTGTTAATGATAAATCTTATGCAGGTCAAGATATTATCTCTAATGCTTCTTGTACAACTAACTGTTTGGCTCCTATTGCTAAAGTATTAAATGACAAATTCGGAATCGTTAAAGGTTTGATGACTACCGTTCATGCTACAACTGCAACCCAAAAAACAGTCGACGGTCCTTCATCCAAAGATTGGCGCGGTGGCCGTGGTATCCTTGAAAATATCATTCCTTCTTCTACCGGCGCTGCAAAAGCTGTAGGAAAAGTACTTCCCGAATTGAATGGTAAATTGACCGGTATGTCTATGCGTATCCCTTCTTCCGATGTTTCGATTGTCGACTTAACGGTTATTTTGGAAAAGCCTGCTACACAAGCCGATATAGATGCTGCCATGAAAGCTGCTTCCGAAGGCGAATTGAAAGGCATTCTCGGATATACAGACGAAGCTGTTGTTTCTACTGATTTCCGTGGTTGCGCTTTAACTTCCATCTACGATGCCAAAGCCGGTATTTCTTTGGATGCTAACTTCGCTAAAGTCCTTTCCTGGTATGATAACGAATGGGGTTATTCAAACAAAACGCTGGAAATGGTTCGCGTAGTTGCAAAATAAATTTTAGCAGACAATAAATCACTCAGAAATAAGAGAGGCGTTTCAAAAAGAAGCGCCTCTCTTATTTTATTTTCCAAATAATGCCAATCTTTCATCTAACAATTCATATTGATTTTCTTTGATGAAGGAGGTGCAAGCTCTTAAGCCTTCTTGTTTGCTTCCGGTTGTTGATAAAGAAATAGCGCTGATGCCATAAGGAATCAAAGCTTTCATTAGCTCTCCGCCTGTCATTCCGGGATAAGCAATGGTGAAATAAAAACCATCTGCTATATTTTCATTCAAATCTTTATCATATACAATCTTGAATCCGTGTTTCAGAAATATTTCTTTTAACAGACGAGCTCTCCGGCCATATTCTTTCACATCTTCTAAAAAGTGAAATTTTCCATCGGAAGCTGCCTTGAACATCTCAGCTAAAGCATATTGTGCAGAATGGCTCGTGCCGGATGAAATGGCATACAAAGCCCTGTGAATAAATACTGAGCCGAAAGTTCCTCCGCCATAACGTTGTGTTAATCCGGGATAAGTTCGATGATATAATTTATCGGACATAGCAACAATGCCGATTCTTTGTCCTGCATAACTAAATACTTTTGAACCTGAAATCAATAATATATAATTATCCGTATATTTTCCCACACTTGGCTGAAAAGGCGCTTCAAAAGGCGTTCCGAAATTTTTTCTGAAATCCATGGCAAAATAAGCCAAATCTTCCAAAACAATGGCATCGTATTTATTAGCGGCCTCACCGATAATTTTTAATTCTTCATTATTTAAACAAAACCATGCGGGATTATTAGGATTAGAATAGATAATTGCTGCAATATTTCCCTTACTCAAGTATTGTTCTAAAATATCACGTAATTTTTCACCTCGATAATCGTATGCGTCAAAAGATTCATATTTATACCCTAAAACCGTAATTTGCTGTTTTTGCACCGGAAAGCCGGGGTCAATAAAAAGGATCGTGTCTTTTTGAGAGTTACATTGTCCGGCAACAAGGAATGATGTAAAAGTGCCTTGCATCGAACCGACGACGGGCACGCAACATTCGGGAGAAATATCGAGATCGACAAAAGCTTTAATAAAACGGGAAGATTCTTCCTTCAATTCAGGTAATCCGTCAATAATAGGATAAATTGAGGCAACTCCGCTTTCCAACGCTTTAATTTCGGCATCTACGCCTATTTTTGCCGGAGGAAGTCCCGGCACGCCCATTTCCATGTGGATAAATTCTACACCTGTTTCCTTTTCTATTTTACTTGCGATAGCCACTACTTCCCGGATAGTAGCTTTATTAAAGTCGGAAATGTTTAAATGCGCAATCGCTTTTTCTACAATTTTGTTATCTACAGGAACCTGCATATCAGCTAATTTTTAATTTATGGCAAAATTAGGAAAAAATCACTACTTTTGGCATATACAAAAATAAAAGTTTTATGAAACAAGAATACTTCAACGACAAAGAATTCGAGAAGCAAGATTTTTCAGAAAGCGGATTATCGGGGAAAGAATTTTCCTGTTGTATTTTCTCTGATTGTAATTTTTCAAATGTTGGTCTTGCAGACAAAGAATTCATCGATTGCCAATTTAATAATTGTAATTTAAGTAATGTTCAATTAAATAATACGGGATTAAAAAATGTCAAATTTGTTAGTTGCAAGTTGATTGGGGTTGATTTTGGTCTTTGTAAAGAATTTTTGTTTGCTGTGGAGTTTGAAAAATGCCAATTGGATTATGCTGTTTTTTATAAAGTGAATTTGAAGAAAACCATATTTCAGGAATGTGTTATCAGAGAAGGAAGTTTTATTGAGTCAAACTTAAGCAATGTATCTTTTAGGAATTGCAACTTGGAACGGACAAACTTTGAAATGTCAAATCTGCCGGGCGCCGATTTTAGAACAGCTCATAATTATACGATTAATCCGGAAGTCAATATTATTAAAGGAGCTAAATTCTCTTATCCGGGAGTACTTGGACTTTTGGAGAAATATGGCATTGAAGTAGTCTAAAATGATTTTATTAACTTAAATGCTTTTGAGTGTTCCTGTCTTTTTTTGCTCAAAAATTTTCCATTCTAAAAATAATATCTACTTTTGTATTTAGTTATTAGCAATTAAAACAATGAGCGAAAAGATTAACATTTATGAAAAACTTGGCGATTTTCTTCTAAATTTAATTCAGTTGGTTGTCGGTGGTATTGTTTTTGCCGCTGTTATGGCTGACGATAGTATAAACAAAGCAGCTATATATATTGGCGCTTTTCTTGCCATCCTGTTTTTTTTGATTGTAGCATTTATATTATATAGAATCAGTAATAAAAAGAAAGGAGAATGATTATGTATTTAGCCGGAATATTTTTTACAATGGCTGCCATCGCCTTTATCGCAGGAATAGTATTAGTTATCACACATAGAGATATATTATTCCCCAAGCATCAAAAGTAACCCAAGAATTCTCTTTTTCCAATAACGCCGGTCTATTGATTTTGTCCCGGCTATTTTAAACGAAAACAAACAAGTCGCTTATTTTCAACACTTTGCTTGTTTGTCTGTCGGGATGAGGCGACTCGAACGCCCGACCTCCACGTCCCGAACGTGGCACGCTACCAACTGCGCTACATCCCGTGCTGTTTGATTCAGCGGTGCAAAAGTACAAATATTTTTGAATTTATCGCACAGATTTCACAGATTACACAGATTTTTAAATAAAAGTATAGATAATTTCATGTGTTTCGTGGCTAAAAACAATCTGTGTAATCTGTGAAATCTGTGTGAAATTAATCCGCAATCAGTTTACGATACCTTACACGCTTGGGTTCTACATTACCCAGACGCATTTTTTTGTTTTCTTCGTATTCGGAATAGGAACCCTCGAAGAAAAAGACTTGGGAATCTCCTTCAAAAGCCAGAATATGCGTACAAATGCGATCTAAAAACCACCTGTCGTGAGATATAACAACTGCACAACCTGCAAAATTTTCCAGACCTTCTTCCAATGCACGCAAAGTATTCACATCGATATCGTTGGTTGGTTCGTCAAGCAGTAATACATTGGCTTCCGATTTAAGTGTCAAGGCCAGATGCAAGCGATTCCGTTCTCCACCGGAAAGGACGCCGCAAAGTTTTTCCTGATCGGCTCCGGTGAAGTTAAAACGTCCGAGATAAGCACGGGAGTTGACCTCTTTTCCGCCGACACGAATGAATTCGGTTCCTCCGGAAACCACTTGGAATACAGTTTTATTCGGATCAATATCAGCATGACTTTGGTCGACATATCCGATTTTTACGGTTTCACCGACTTCAAATATCCCTTTATCTGCTTTTTCCATGCTCATAATTAAACGGAACAAAGTAGTTTTGCCGGCTCCATTGGGGCCTATAATTCCCACAATACCATTGGGAGGGAGCGTGAAATTCAAATCTTCATACAATAATTTATCGCTATATGCTTTCGCAACGTGTTGAGCATCAATTACTTTATTTCCTAATCGAGGACCGTTCGGAATAAATATCTCGAGTTTTTCTTCCCGTTCTTTCACATCTTGATTTAACAGTTGCTCATAGGAATTCAAACGGGCTTTTCCTTTGGCATGACGCGCTTTAGGAGCCATGCGCGACCACTCCAGTTCCCGTTCCAGCGTTTTACGGCGTTTGCTGGCTTGTTTTTCTTCCTGAGCCATGCGGGTCGTTTTTTGTTCCAGCCACGAAGTATAGTTTCCTTTCCAGGGAATACCTTCTCCTCTATCCAATTCAAGTATCCAACCGGCGACATGGTCGAGGAAGTAACGGTCGTGCGTGATGCAGATAACTGTTCCGGAGTATTGTTGCAAGTGCTGTTCCAGCCAGTCGATAGATTCCGCATCCAAATGGTTGGTAGGCTCGTCGAGTAACAAAATATCGGGTTGTTTTAACAACAAACGACACAGAGCGACGCGTCTTCTTTCTCCTCCCGAAAGCGTTCCGACGATTTGGTCTTCCGGAGGACAGCGGAGGGCATCCATCGCACGTTCGAGCTTACTGTCCAAGTTCCAGGCATCTGTAGCATCTATTTTATCTTGCAGCTTTGCTTGCCGGGCAAATAAAACATCCATCTTATCCGGATCTTCGTAATATTCGGGCAAACCGAATTTCTCATTGATGGCTTCATATTCGGCTAATACATCTACAATTTCCTGTACGCCTTCCTGAACAATCTCTTTTACGGTTTTCGTATCATCCAATTGAGGATCTTGTTCAAGAAGCCCGACAGAATATCCCGGAGAAAAAACAACTTCTCCCTGATATTCTTTTTCAACTCCGGCAATGATTTTGAGCAAAGTAGATTTACCGGAACCGTTCAAACCGATAATTCCGATTTTAGCTCCGTAATAGAATGAAAGATAAATATTTTTAAGTACTTGTTTTTGAGGAGGAAAGATTTTGTTCACTCCCACCATTGAGAAAATGATTTTTTTATCGTCTGCCATAACTAATTATGATACTTATTTGATGAAGTCGTCTTGACTTTTTAACATTTTAAATACTAAAATACAGAAAGGAACGTTTTGTAAAAAGCAAAACAACAAAAACAGTTCCCCTCATGTACCAAGTATTGGACAAAAATACAATAAATTTGGAAATATTACCACATTTACCTGCTTCAATTGTAATAACAAGTGTCGTTTTTCTATACCCTACGACCTCACACTCCTTACCCTACTGCCTCACATTCCTTAAGGTGCAGGATTTTTAGCCACCAAACAATGTTCAGCGGAGCTAAGTATACGAAATTTCCCCGGAGTCATCCCCAGACTTCCTAACGACACAGTGTTTGTGCACGAATTAGCAAGGAATAACAGTTTTCTAATCAGAGAAAACTTTTTTTACAAAATAAGGTTTTGAAAAAATCTGAAATAAAAGATAATTCATCTTCATTGAAGAGAATATCAGGTTTGGATATACAATCTTGCATAGCTTAATCCGGTTTTGAATTAAGTTAAGGATTGATTATTACTAAACGAGACTGCTAATGAATAAAACCGGTTTAATTGAAAACATGAGAATACGATAGCAACTTCAAGATATGTTTTCTTTTACCAATTGCTTTAATACATCAAATACCATGTCTATTGTGTGTTGATCATTTTTTTGAGAATAAATATCTTCAAAAAAATTATGATTTAATACTTCTGATATTGTAAGAAACAATTTTACTTCTATATCATCCCGTTTATACAAATCATATACATTTTGCCGGGTTTTCCCGATCTTCCTTGCAAGTTCAGCGCTATTGATATTATTCTCTTTTACAAAAGTTTGTATCAATTTTCCTATGTGTATTTTCTTGTGATTCATAAAAGGTTAATTTACAAATAATTACATTTCTTATTTAAAAATAAAGAAAGAATAAACATTTCTTCTGTAAGAAATTATTTTTCTTTTAGAAAATTATATTTATATTTGTAGCCAATATGTTAATGCGTCTTAATGTTTTCAATCATCATTGTTATATTGGTAGTAACCGGCATCTTTTTACTGTTGATAAATAACAGGATTTGTTCCGGGATAATATTTTTCTCCGCTATGATTTTATTCCTGATTTGTGGAATCATTACCCCGAAAGAAGCATTGAGCGGCTTCAGTAATAAAGGAGTATTGACTGTCGCTGTACTGTTTGTTGTTAGTGAAGGTATCAGGAACAGTAATATTTTTGATCATTTAATTTCGCATTTTCTTTCATCAGGAAAAAATAGTGTTCGATCAGTACTGATGAAAATACTACCTCCTATAAGTCTTATTTCTGCTTTTCTGAATAACACTGCTGTAGTTATGATTGCAGCTCCTGTGGTTAAACGATGGTCGGAATCTGTGCATGTACCTGCTTCCAAGTTTATGATTCCGGTATCTTTTATGACGATAGCAGGTGGCTTGTGTACGCTTATCGGAACATCTACTAATTTAGTGGTACATTCATTGATGTTAGAATCGGGTATACAGGGATTCAGTTTGTTTGAATTGGGAAAAGTTGGTATCTTTTGTGCTTTAGCCACATTTTTTTATTTGTATTTCTTTTCACCTCATATACTTTCAGGAAACAATGCAATTGCAAGTGAACAGGCTCAGATAACCGGAGAACAAAACAAGGATTGGCTTGTCAGGAACAGAAGAAAAGAAATAACAGCCATTATTCTGTTGTTATTTATGGTAGTCGGAGCCGGATTTTCGGAAGCAATTAATATTCCGGTTAAGAACAAACCGGATATGTTTATATTTGCTTCCTTAACGATGATATGTATGGTTCTTACCGGATTAATCCCTTCGAGGCAATCTGCAAAATACATACACTGGGACATTTTAGTTACGATAGCCTGTGCATTTGCCATCAGCAAAGCAATTGATAACAGTGGTATCGCCGATCTGATTTCAGGTTTTATCTTACATTTGACTTCAAGTTGCCACCCTGTATTGATTTTGGCAGTAATCTACCTTGTTACCAATTTGTTTACTCAAATTGTTCCCAACAATGCGGCAGCAGCCATGACATTTCCGATAGCAATGGCAACAGCAGTCAAAATGGGCGCTGATCCGAAGCCTTTTTGTGTAGCGATTTGCATAGCTGCATCTGCAAGTTTTATTATTCCGCACAGTTATCAGACTAATCTGATTGCCATGAACTTGGGGAATTATGGATTGAAGGATTTTGTGCGGTCGGGTTTGCCTTTAAGTATTATCATGTTTATTTTATCGGTAGCGCTGATTCCGGTATTTTTCCCTTTTAACAAGATAACATAATGAAACAAAACAATATATTCCCACCGGCTCATCAGCAAATGTTGAAACGCTCCGATAAAGAATCTCTGCTAAAACAGCAGGGAGTGTTAATTTGGTTCACCGGCTTGAGCGGCTCCGGAAAAACAACGTTGGCCATAGCATTGGAAAAAGAATTGTTCGGGAAAGGTTATTTGACTTGTATATTGGATGGAGACAATATGCGTTCCGGAATTAACGCCAACCTTGGATTTTCGGAAGAAGACCGCATGGAAAATATCCGCAGAATAGCAGAAACCGGTAAATTATTAGTTGAGTGCGGAATCATCACCATTGTGGCTTGTATCAGTCCGACAGAGAAAATCAGGGCCATTCCCCGTTTCCTGTTCGGGAAAGACGATTTGGTGGAAATATTTATAAGCGCCCCGGTTGATGTTTGTGAAACAAGGGATGTGAAAGGACTTTACAGGAAAGCGAGGAGTGGTGAAATCAAAGAATTTACCGGTGTTTCCGCCCCATTTGAATATCCCGAAAATCCGGATATGGTTTTAGATACTTCCATACTGGAAATCGGAGAATGCGTATCGGCTATAATGAATCTTATAAAACAGAAAGAGAAGTTATGTATCAAATGAGTCATCTCGAAGCATTGGAAGCCGAAGCGATATATGTTATCAGGGAGGTAGCTGCCGAATTTGAAAATCCGGTTATGCTGTATTCCATCGGAAAAGACTCGTCTGTGATGGTCAGGCTGGCAGAAAAAGCCTTTGCTCCGGCAAAAGCGCCTTTCCCTTTGATGCACATTGATTCGAAATGGAAATTCAAAGAAATGATTGCCTTTCGTGATGAATATGCTCGCAAGCAAGGATGGAATCTGATTGTGGAGAGTAACATAAAAGCTTTTGAAGAAGGGGTAGGCCCATTTACACATGGAAGTAAAGTCCATACCGACTTGATGAAAACGCAGGCGCTATTGAATGCCTTGGATAAATACAAGTTTGATGCTGCTTTTGGAGGCGCTCGCCGGGACGAGGAAAAATCAAGGGCAAAAGAACGTATTTTCTCTTTCAGAAACAGACAGCATCACTGGGATCCGAAGAATCAACGCCCCGAAATATGGGATATTTACAACACCCGTGTTCACAGAGGAGAGTCCATCAGGGTATTTCCTCTGTCGAACTGGACAGAATTGGATGTCTGGCAATATATCCGAAAGGAGAATATTCCCATCGTGCCGCTGTATTTTGCCAAGGAACGTCCGGTGGTAAATATTGATGGAAACCTGATTCTGGCAGATGATGACCGGATGCCTGAACACTACCGTAAACAGCAGGAAATGAAAATGGTCAGGTTTCGTACCTTGGGATGTTATCCATTGACAGGAGCTGTTGAAAGCCGGGCGGATTCTATAGAAAAAATAGTGGAAGAAGTGATGCTGGTCTGCAAATCGGAAAGAACTACCAGAGTGATTGATTTTGATCAGGAAGGAAGTATGGAACAGAAAAAGATAGAGGGTTATTTTTAATTTTACTTTAACAGATTAAAAAATTGAATGAGAGATTATTGAAATCGGGCGTTAGCTATCCCCCTTTGGAGGGGGCAGGGGGAGGGGGCGCTTTACTTATTTAGCAACAAAATGGAAACAAAAGAATATGTATATTTTATTGAAAAATTCATTTTTTGATTTATTATCGAAATCCTCCCCCTGCCCCCTCCAAAGGGGGATAGCTAACGCCCGATTTCAATAAATTTTGAACCCGTTTTAATCTGTTAAAGTAGAA
>Ga0123357_10000152_pt1 | contig 61683 bp, 57 predicted proteins | sample TergutEmb28metaG_FD_89873 | JGI IMG/M metagenome (GOLD analysis project Ga0123357, IMG submission 89873) | Embiratermes neotenicus P4 segment gut microbial communities from Petit-Saut dam, French Guiana - Emb289 P4 | ecosystem: Host-associated > Arthropoda: Insects > Digestive system > Gut ...
CGGATTTTGCACCCGCCCCGTTCACCCGATGGGTGACAATCCGAGAGTGGCTGAATCAGTCCCAAAGCACTGTAAATGTTTGGCTTTCTCCGTCACGACGGGCTGCCAACTGCCGTTTTTAGGTTCATCCATTAGGCGAGGCCTCGCCAACCGGGACAATCGTCAATCTCTTCTCCTCCGCATTCCAAATATTTGCGTAAATCGCGCCAACTCGTTTTCAGGGTCATCACCGAAGGAGGAACCGCACCTTCGGTCGATCACTGCGGATTTGTAACGCCGGCAACAAAAGGCGAATAAAAACAAAAGAAGAGGACAAAGGGGCAGGGAGCGCACACAGAAAGCGCAGCAGGCGCGTTGGTCCCGCGCACTGCGGACCGCACAAGACTGTCTGGCCATCTGCCTTCGGCCTTCTGACCTTTGGTGCCACGCGTCTCAGGTCACAGGGGGGGACGGGCAGCCGGCAGTGGAGCCAGGAGGCTTGCCCGATCACGGTTTCCCTCAAGTCGCGGAGGCGCCGGTTTCAGTCGGTTTCAGAAACTGTGCCGGGCGCTGCTTCGACAGATCGATCTCGGGTGCCATCGGGCCTGAGGTCTGGATACCGCGCAATGCCACCATGGCGAGTTTCAGCGGATTGTTCAGCGAGGCGTTGGCCGCAGTCGGCTCATAGCCGCAATGGGCCATGCAGTTGGCGCATTTCTCATAGCGGCCGGTGCCATAGGAGTCCCAGTCGGTGGTCTCCATCAATTCCTTGAAGCTTTTGGCGTAGCCCTCGCCGATCAGGTAGCAGGGCTTCTGCCAGCCGAAAATATTGCGTGCCGGCATGCCCCAGGGTGTACACATGAACTGCTGGTTGCCGGCGAGGAAGTCGAGAAACAGGCTGGAATGCATCAGATTCCAGCGCTTGCCCTTGCCGCGGGCAAAGACCTCGCGAAACAGCGTCTTGGTCTTGGTGCGGTTGAGGAAGTGTTCCTGGTCCTGCGCCCGCTCATAGGCATAGCCTGGTGCGATCGAGACCCCGACACCGAGTTCGGCGGTGAAATCGAGAAACTTTGCGATCTCCTCAGCCGGATAGCCATCGAACACGGTGCAGTTGACGCTGACGGCAAGGCCGCGCTTCTTGGCCGCTTTGATGCCGGCCACGGCGCGGTCGAAGACGCCTTCCTGCGATACCGCCTTGTCATGGTGGTCGCGCAGACCGTCGAGATGGACCGACAGGAAGAGATAGGGCGAGGGCTGGAACAGATCGAGCTTTTTCTCCAGCAGCAGCGCGTTGGTGCACAGGGAGACGAATTTCCTGCGCGCCACCAGACCGCTTACGATTTCGCCGATTTCCTTGTGGATCAGGGGCTCGCCGCCGGGAATCGCCACCACCGGCGCGCCGCATTCTTCGGCAGCGTCGAAACATTCCTGGGGGCTTAAGCGACGGTCGAGGATGGCGTCGGGATAATCAATCTTGCCACAGCCGGAGCAGGCGAGATTGCAGCGGAACAGCGGTTCCAGCATCAGAACCAGGGGATAGCGTTTGCGGCCCTTCAGCTTCTGCTTGATCAGATAGCTGCCGATACGCATTTCCTTATAGAAGGGGATAGCCATTACGGGTTTCTTTCCGACTGTTTGGGCAATATTTCGGGTTCCAAGGGGTCAGGCTTCGACCAGTTCGGCCGGAAGCGCGAATTCGATATTTTCCTTGCGGCCGGGCAGCACCGAGACCTTGACCGGTCCGATGCGCCGGAGGGCCGCAATGACGTCGTCGACCAGAACTTCGGGAGCCGAGGCTCCGGCGGTGATGCCGACCGCGCCTGCATTCGTCAACCAGCCGGGGTCGAGTTCGCTGCCATCGGCAATCAGGTAGCTGGGCACGCCGGCCTCGGTGCCAATCTCCCGCAGGCGATTGGAATTGGAGCTGTTGGCGGCACCCACCACCAGGATCACATCGACCAGGCGTGCCATCTCCCGGACTGCCGTCTGGCGGTTCTGGGTGGCGTAACAGATGTCGCGGATATCCGGTCCCTGAAGGTCTGTAAAGCGCGTCTTCAGCGCGGCAATGATCTCCTTGGTGTCGTCGACCGACAGGGTGGTCTGGGTAATATAGGCAATCGGTGTGTCCTGCGGCAGGGTCAGCGCCATCACATCGTCAACATTCTGCACCAGCCGCACCGGCTCCGGCAGTTGGCCCATGGTGCCCTCGACTTCGGGATGGCTGGCATGCCCGATCAGGACCAGGGTGCGACCCTGCGCCATGTAGCGTTTGCCCTGGTTGTGTACCTTGCGGACCAGGGGGCAGGTGGCATCCAGCACCGGGAGATTGCGGTTTGAAGCTTCCTCCTCGACACTGCGGGCCACGCCATGGGCGCTGAAGATGGTGACGGCATGGGGCGGGATTTCGGAGAGTTCTTCGACGAAGATCGCCCCTTTGCTCTTGAGGCTCTCAACGACATATTTGTTATGCACGATCTCGTGACGCACATAGATCGGCGGCCCATGTTTTTCCAGGGCGCGCTCCACGATCTCGCATGCCCGCACCACGCCGGCGCAGAAGCCGCGCGGTTGCGCCAGAAAAACGTCCATTGGATGCCCGTTACGCAAGTTGCACAATCCTCGTTTAATTCTTCTGCGGCAAGCCACCTTGAGCCGCGCGTTTCACCACACCGGCGCATTTTAATAAAAGCCGCGCTTTTTTTTCCACGCTCCGGCCGGCAGGATGGCTCAAAACGGAGACGGTGAGGGCCTTGTGTCAAAAAAAAGCCCCAGAGAAAAGATGGATGCGTGGCAAAAAAGCCAGGTAATGGTGGCAAAAGGTAATATAATGACGCCAGGAGACATAAGGAAGCCGTTTCCCCCCTTATGGTTGTCACTTTACCTGCCGGAACTTGCGGCCTATCAGCGGTGCTGACGTTTTCGGGTTCCTTTCAGCCCCCTGAAGGGTTCCCGAAGAGCCAGGGGACCGTGAACGGTCCTCCGGCGGTCCCTCGAGCCGATTCTTCGGCGCGAGCTTGGCCCCGGGGCCACATGATTAACATGGAAAGAGATGAAGTGCTGCAGAGTCTGGTCGTTGCGATTGTCAGGGTTTCGACGCGCCTTGCGCCTCTTGTTGTTGTTCTCGGGTTGTTGCTGGCGGTGGGCGCCACCCACTATGCGGTCCATCATTTCGACATCAACACCGATATCAATTCGCTGATCTCGGCCAATACCGACTGGCGCAAGCGCGACCAGCAGTTCGACCGCGCCTTCAACCGGGATGCCATGGTGCTCGGGGTGGTGGAGGCGGCCACCCCGGAAATGGCGGCGACGGCGGCCAACGCGCTGGTGGAGCGGCTCAAGGACGACAGGACGAATTTCCTGTCGATGCAGCAACTGGGCAAAGGCGCATTCTTTGAGAAGAACGGACTATTGTTTGCGCCCCAGGCGGAGGTCGCCGAAATCACCGGGCAGCTGGAGGCGGCTGCACCGCTGGTCGAGACTCTGGCCGCAGACCCCTCGATTCGCGGCCTGACGGCGGCGCTGCAGCTCGGGGGCGCCGGTATCCTGCGCGGGCAGGTGACGCTGGATGCAGCAGCAAGGCCTTTCAACTATATCGCCGGGACCGTGGAAGGCGTGCTCAGGCAGGAGCAGGGGGCCTTCTCCTGGCGCGTGCTGGCAACCGGGGATGGCAGCGATTCCGATCGGCGGGCCTTTATCGAGTTTCGCCCCGTGCTCGAGTACAATACGCTGGAGCCCGGCAAGGGTGCCAGCGACGCCATCCGTCGCGCCGCGCGGGAGCTTGATTTTGCAGGCCGATACCAGGCGCGCGTACGTCTGACCGGACCAGTCCAGATCACCAATGAAGAAAATGCGACCGTGCAGGAAGGTGCGCTGGTCAATGGCATCGGCACCATCGTGGTGGTGCTGGTGATCCTGTGGCTGGCGCTGCGTTCCGCCAAGATCATCTTCGCGGTGTTCGTCAATCTCTTTGTCGGCCTGGCCCTCACCACCGCCGCCGGCCTGATGATGGTCGGCAAGCTCAATCTTCTGTCGGTGGCCTTCGCGGTGCTGTTTATCGGGCTGGGGGTTGATTTCGGCATCCAGTACAGCGTGCGCTACCGTTCCGAGCGCCATCAGCTCGACGATCTTTCCGAGGCGCTGGTGCTTGCCGCCAGGCGTTCGGCTGTCCCGCTGTCGCTGGCAGCAATGGCTACCGCAGCCGGCTTTCTCTGTTTCATGCCGACGGACTATTCCGGCATTGCCGAGCTTGGCCAGATCGCCGGCGTCGGCATGCTGGTGGCCTTTCTCTCCTCGATCACCCTGCTGCCGGCGCTGCTTCGACTGCTCAACCCGCCGGGGGAGAAGGAGCCGGTCGGCTATGCATTTCTGGCACCGCTCGATCGTCTGCTCGAGACCCACCGGATCCCGATCGTGGTCGGCACGCTGGCTCTGGTGGTGCTTGGCCTGCCGCTCCTCTATTTCATGAAGTTCGACTTCAATCCGATGAATCTGCGCAATCCGGCGGCGGAGTCGATCTCCACCTTCCTCGATCTGCGCAAAGATCCGCAGCTTGGCGCCAACGCCATCACGGTTCTGACCACCTCGCCGCAGGAGGTAGAGAAGGTCGCCGCCCGACTGCTCAAAGTGAAGGAGGTGGCGGAGGTCCGCTCGCTCGAAAGTTTCGTGCCGGCCGACCAGGACGCCAAGCTGAAACTCATCGGCAAAGCCGCCGCCGTGCTCAAACCTGCGCTCAAGCCCGCCGAAATCGAGGCCCCGCCTTCCGACCAGGAAAATATCGAGGGGCTCAGGCTGGCCGCCGCGACCTTGCGCAAGGTGGCGGGCGAGGGGCAGGGCAGCGCTGGCGCCACGGCCGCAGGGCGGCTTGCAGATGCGCTGGAGCGGCTTGCAGCCGCCAGTCCCGCGACCCGTGATCAGGCCGAGCGGGTCTTCATCACGCCGATGAAGATCCTGTTCGCGGAGATCGCCAACCTGCTTGAGGCCTCACCCGTAACCCTGGAATCGCTGCCGGAGGAACTGGTCGGGGCCTGGAAAAGCAGGGATGGCCTGCTGCGGGTTGATGCCCTGCCCAGGGGCGACCCCAACGACAATGACACGCTGCGCCAGTTTGCCGCTGCGGTGCTGGCCGCGGAACCCACCGCCATTGGCGGCCCGGTGTCGATCCTGAAATCGGGCGATACCGTGGTCGAGGCCTTCGTCCACGCCGGCATTTATGCGCTGCTGGTGATCAGCCTCCTGTTGTGGCTGACATTGCGGCGCTTTTCCGACGTGTTGATGACCCTGGTGCCGCTTCTGGTGGCGGGCGCGGTAACCCTGGAGATCTGCGTTCTGGTCGGGCTGCCGCTCAATTTCGCCAATATCGTCGCCTTCCCGCTGATGCTCGGTATCGGCGTCGCCTTCAAGATCTATTACGTGGTGGCCTGGCGCGGAGGCCATACCAACCTGCTGCAGACCAGCCTGACCCGGGCGATCTTTTTCAGCGCCCTGACGACCGCCACAGCCTTTGGCAGTCTGTGGCTGTCCAGTCATCCCGGGACATCGAGCATGGGCAAGCTTCTGGCCCTGTCGCTGGTGACCACGCTTGCCGCTGTGCTGCTGTTTCAGCCCGCTCTGATGGGCAAACCCCGCGATGTCGGGGATTAGGCCGATCGGCAAGAGCGGCGTGTCGTGGCCTTGGATCCGGCCTAACCTGCCCGGTGGGACCAGGGGCAGCTCGAAATCCGGGAAAAATTGCGCCTCTGCGACCGGGATCCGGAAATAGAGCGAGGGTGGAAACGATCCGGCCCCTGGTGGACTGCGCACATCCAGCCCTGCCGCCGCGCCCTGACGACAGCCACCGCCTTTGGCAGTCTGTGGCTGTCGTCTGTGGCTGTCGGGTCATCCCGGGACATCGAGCATGGGCAAGCTTCCGGCCCCTGTCACGGGTGGCCATGCCTGCCCCTGTGCTGCTGTTTCAGCCCGCTCTAATGGGCAACCCCCGCAATGTCGGGAAGGAGGCAGATATCGCCCACATCAGGGTGCTCGGGGTCGGCGGGGCGGGCGGCCTTTGATCCAGCCGATCTGGGTGCCACAGGCGCGCCAGCGGTCCTGGGGGCCGCGCCCTTGCTGCCGGCTTTTGGTGCGGTTTTGGGCAGGCTGGGCGGGATCGGCGGTCCGACCCGGGTCCAGGTCTCACCGCCACAGAGGATGCCGAGAACACAGCCCTTGATCTCGAGCTGGTCGGTTCCGTGCGGGGTGATGGTGGAACTATAGGTCTTGCCGTCTTCGGCGTTATAGACCTCGCCCTCCCACTGGTCGTGGCCCGGAGTTTTCTTCATATTGAGCAGAACTGGCATGCCCAAAGTGGGCCGGCTCTGTTTTGCCACATCGGGATTGTGCTCATCAAGGCCAGCTTGTTGTTCCCACGCCACAACGCCCCACATCGCGCCGTTGCATTCCGCAACCCGGACATGGGCAAAGCCGCCTTTTACCAGCCAGTCCCCGGTGGGATCGCTGGCGGCGGCGGGATTAACCCAAGCGACGCTGGTTGCGAGAAAAATTCCGGTGTAAAGAGCCAAACGCATTGAGTGTTCCTTGCTGGTATCGACAAGCCGAAAGCTGTGCTTGCGAACATCGTCCGAAAAAGGGCAAAAGACCAAAACCCCCATTTTTCGGTTCACAACCTCTCCATCAACTGAAGTTATAGCGGATGCAAACCCTTAATCCAGACCTTGCGCAGATGTTTGCCGAGCGGGAAGCCGAACGCAGCACCCTGCACACGCGTTTTCTCAATGACCAGCTCGTGCGGGTGCTGAAAACCATTGGTTATGATGTTGGTTTTCTTAAAGGGCAGGGGCAGTATCTGTTTGATCGCGCTGGTGCGCGCTATCTCGATCTGCTCAGCGGCTTCGGGGTGTTTGCGATCGGGCGCAATCATCCGACCTTGCGCAGCGCGTTGAAGACTGTGATCGATGCCGATCTTCCCAATCTGGTGCAGCTCGATGTGTCGACCCTTGCGGGCATCCTTGCCGAGCGGCTGCTGAAATACGTTCCCTATCTCGACAAGGCGTTTTTTGTCAATTCGGGAACCGAGACGGTGGAGGCGGCGATCAAGTTCGCGCGCTGCGCCACCGGGCGGCCGGGAATGGTCTATTGTGATCATGGTTACCATGGCCTTACCTATGGCGCCTTGTCGCTGACCGGCGATGGCAATTTCCGCGACGGCTTCGAACCCCTGCTGCCCGGTTGTGTCCCGATTCCGTTCAATGATCTCGCCGCACTGGAGAAGGCGCTGTCGTCGCGCGATGTGGCCGGCTTCATCGTCGAGCCGATCCAGGGCAAGGGCGTCAACATGCCGAGCGACGAATTCCTGCCTGGTGCCGCTGCATTGTGCAAAAAATATGGCACGCTGTTCATCGCCGACGAGGTTCAGACCGGCATCGGCCGCACCGGCCGCTTCCTCGCCGTCGAGCACTGGAATGTCGAGCCCGACATGGTGCTGCTGTCGAAGTCGCTGTCCGGGGGGCACGTCCCGGTCGGCGCCCTGCTCACCCGCAAAGCCATCTTCGAGCGCATTTTCAACCAGATGGATCGTGCCGTGGTCCATGGCTCGACCTTCGGCAAGAACGACCTGGCGATGGCGGCCGGGATCGCCACCCTTGAGGTGATCGAGGCCGAAAAGCTGATTGAGGCGGCTTCAGTGCGGGGGGAGGCCCTGCTGGCGGCGCTGCGCCAGCTGGTCGACGGCTACGAAATGCTCCGGGAAGTGCGCGGCAAGGGCCTGATGATCGGGATCGAATTCGGTCCGCCGAAATCGCTGCGTCTCAAGGCGGGCTGGACCATGCTGGAGACCGCCAACAAGGGGCTGTTCTGTCAGCTGATTACCGTGCCGCTGTTCAAGGACCACAAGATTCTGACCCAGGTCGCCGGCCATGCCATGCACACCATCAAGCTTCTGCCCTCGCTGACCATTACCGAAGAAGATTGCAAATGGATCGCAACCTCCTTTGACGAGGTCATCGCCGGCAGTCACAAATTCCCCGGCGCGATCTGGTCCCTGGGCAAAAACCTGGTCGACAACGCGGTGCGGCGCTCGGCCTGATCTTCGCGGCCTTGTTGTTGTATCGAACGATAGGCTCACACCAGGGAAATCCGCTATGCCGCGCAACAAGGTGGCTGCCGTCCATACCATTGATCGCGTCGCGCGCGATCTTGGTGTCGATGTCGAGCGCATCTGGCAACTGGCTGATGGACTCGATACCGAGGACGGCGTGATTTGGGTCCACGGCCTTGATGACGATGGCGTCATGGCCTTCACCGACGACGGTATCGAGGAGGTCAGCAACCTCCTCGACGAATATGGTCGCGATCCTGAAACGAAAGCGTGAGACGCGCGAGTTTCTGAACGTCTGAACAGACGGCGCGATGCGCTGGACGAAATCCTGCGCCTCCTCCCGCTGGCCGACAGGTGGTCGTATTCCTATCGGAAGGCGTGGCCGGAGTATGTTGGTGGCATGAAGGAGTTCTTCCTGTGGGTGAATGGTCCGACAATCCATGGGACAACGATGCTGCTGCAGACTGGTTCGGCAACCTGATGCACTCGACCCGCCTCCGCAACGCGTGGTGCGAGGGCATGAGGGCGGATCCGGATGATGACAAAGGTGAGATCCGCTATGCAGCATCCTGGTTGTTCGTCCAACTGGGCCGCATTTATGTGTGGCCGATGGAGACTTTCGAAGCGGATCTCGAATTGACGATCCGGGTACTTGAAGAGCTGCGCAGCAATCCGCGCCTTTCAGAAAGTGATCCGGATTCCTGGAAGGCGCGGATGGACGACTATATCGGCGAACTGGAGAAGCGCCGCCCGGTGGCCCGGTGACCCGCAAGGGCGGCACCGGGGTGACCGCAAAATCGATCGTGCTACATAACATGGTACCGCAAGCTGCCGCGTGTACAGGGCTGCTTAGCAGCGAGATGCGATCTCTCATGCCGCGGATCACGCAGCCGTGATCAGTTCGCCCGCCGGCGCGTGATACAGGGGAACTCCAGGAACAGGATCATCTGCCACAACCTGGACGGGATTTTACCGATGACGTTCACTCCACCTGAAGGATCGCGGATCGCCGTTCTGACGAAGGTCATCGGCGAACCCATAATCGTCATACCTGTGGCCGCGAATACGACACGCTATCTTTACGTGGCTTTCCTCCTGGCGTGGCTGGTCATGTGGAGTGCTGGCGGCATCGAGGCCGGCTCACGGTTTCTCTCCGGGATGTCGGATGCATCCGGCGACCTCGGTGGCACTGTCTTTATGGGCGCATGGCTGGTCGGTTGGGTCGTCGGAGTAATCTTTGCAGTCTATTTCCTCTATCGAAGCCTGCGTCCTTCAGTCCCTGAGTCCCTGAGATTGACGCGAGGCGGGGTTGATTTCGAATCCGGTATTCGACCTCCGCGTCTGTCCTTTCAGGGGCGACAACGCCCCAGCCTGTCGGACATTTTTCCCAGGCGGATCCGTTGTCAAATCAGTCCCCAGCAGCTCAAGAGCCTGCGTCAGCGTGAGTTCGAGACCGGTACCCGACTGACTGTCGACGTGGGCAACAGGCGATTCGAGATCGGCAGGGAGGCAACCGACGTCGAACGGGAATGGCTGTTCGGTCTGCTCGTCGACCGCTATCGGCTGCACAGCTGAAGTGGTCGTGCACAGCAGCTATCCCGCATTTCAAAGGAAGCTGAGGCGAGCGCCAGTGCCGGCGGCCTCCCGCTGTCGCGCATTTTCCCGGGGTGCATGGGAAGCGGCAAGCGGCGGCTGGCGGACGAACAAAGAACGGACCTGACCTGCATGTGCGAATTGGACGGAAGTGGTATCGGGGTCTGGATGTTGTGCACGGGATGCGTCAGAGGCGGCGGGGAAGAGGCAATGCGAGCGTTGTGTACGCCCTGCTTCGGTCGCCGATTGCTCTTTCCCCCCTTGCGGTCCCCGCAAACCGCCCTTTGACGCTGGGTCTTCGATCCGCATAGACACGCCACATGCTTCTGTGCATGCGGGCGAGCGGAGATGTCCAGGTCTGCGTTCGTGATCGTTGTGGGGTACTGCGAACAATTTGTAAGGGCCATGATCAGAACTACGCAAGCTGCGCTCTGCAGGGAACATGCGCGCTTCCCGGCCCTTGCCAGAAACCGGATCGGCCAGATACCAGATCGGTAAAATGGTCGTCATCCAGCATCGCATCGGCTAACCAGGATTGGTTGAGAGTATCCTGAAAATTCAGGGTTTTCAGAAGAAATCAACCCCTCCTTCATCATGCTCGCCCATTTTCCTGCCAGAGGCAAGAGGTAGCTGCGCCATGTCCCCGGGGAGGGAATTGTGTCCCTGCTGAACGTGTTCTTTGGAATTCGTGGTCGTATCGGGCGCGGCCAGTGGTGGCTGTTCCAAATCGCCGTGTTCATCGGGATGGCCGTGGTGCACCGCGTCGCGCGGGCGATCGGGATGCCGGTTGATGCCTTGAGCGGTCCGGTGGGATATGTTCCCGAAAACTCGGCCAGCTCAGGAGCTGCTCTGGTAGTTCTAACGTGGGCGATCGCGCTTTCCTGGATCAGCGTCGTCACCACGATAAAGCGGCTTCACGACCGCGACAAATCCGGCTGGTGGTATCTGATCAACTTTATTCCGGGTCTCGGCTTCCTCTGGATTGTGGTGGAATGCGGGCTTCTCTCGGGAACTCCTGAAGAAAACGAATATGACTTTTCAGGAAGGCGGGATCGTGTAGTTGCACCCTCTTCCGTTTTCGATCCAGCACCTGGGCCGCAATCCTCCTTTGAAGCCCGATTGCGGCAGAGCGGCTCAAGCGGCGCAGCGTCGCCGCGGTTGACCAATCTGGAACGTGCGCTGCGCGAAGAAGCCCAGACGACGACAGGACGCCCAACGGTTCGGGTGCAGCCTGGTTTCGGCCGTCGCATTATGTTGCGGTAGGAAGTCGGTCTGGTCAGCTAGTTGATGACATGAAATTCAGTTTGTCGATGCTGTGCGATGACCTCAGAGTCATCCGGGGCTTTGGAGGCCGGGGCCGCATCATGTTCCGGCGGCAGCAAAGAATCCACCTGGTCAACGACACGTCATGGCGCGTCTTCGGTGATCATCTGTGCGCCTTTTTCCGCGATCATCGCGGTCGGTGTGTTGGTATTGCCCGAGGTGATGGTCGGCATGATCGAGGCATCGACTACGCGCAGGGCCGCAATGCCATGGACGCGCAGACGCGCGTCGACCACGGCAAGGGGATCTTCCGCTTTGCCCATTTTGGCGGTGCCGACAGGATGGAAGATGGTGGTGCCGATGTCACCGGCAGCATGGGCCAGGGCTGCATCGTCGTCGCCGACGCCAGGGCCGGGCAGAACTTCGCTGGGGCGGTATCCGGCGAGAGCGCTCTGGCGCATCAGGCGCCGTGTGGCGCGGATGGCATCGGCTGCAACCTTCCGGTCTTCGGCGGTCGACAGATAATTCGGCCGGATCGAGGGGGGCTCGTCAGGGCGTACCGAGCGGATTTGGATCGTGCCGCGTGAGGTCGGCCGCAGATTGCAGGCGCTGATCGTGATCGCCGGGAAGCGGTGCAGGGGATCGCCGAATTTGTCGAGCGACAGCGGCTGGACGTGGAATTCGATATTGGCGCGCTCCTGATCCGCATCGGAGCGGGTGAAGATGCCGAGCTGAGAGGGGGCCATGGTGAGGGGGCCGCGACGGCGGAAGAGATAGTCCAGCCCCATCAGTCCGCGCCGGAACAGATTGTAATAGGTTTCGTTGAGGGTGCGGGCACCCTCAACCCGGTAAATTGCGCGCTGCTGCAGATGGTCCTGGAGATTGCGGCCGACACCAGGCCTGTCGAGAAGAATGGGGATGCCGAGCGGGGCCAGCCACTCCGAAGGGCCGATGCCGGAGCGCTGCAGGATCTGGGTCGAACCGATTGATCCGGCGCAGAGAATGACCTCGCCTCGGGCCCGGCTTTGACGGCACTCGCTCCCCTGGATGAAATCGACGGCGACGGCGCGGCCGTTTTCGATCCTGACACGGTCCACCAGGACGTCTTTCAAAAGACGCAGATTGGGGCGGTTCAAAGCGGGCTTGAGATAGCCGCGCGCCGACGACCAGCGTCGCCCGCGCTTCTGGTTGACGTGAAAATAGCCCGAGCCCTCGTTGTCGCCGGTGTTAAAATCGGCAATGGGCCGGATGCCCATCTCCCCGGCAGCCTCGCGCACGGCATTGAGAATGGTCCAGGACAGCCGCGCTGCCTCGACGCGCCAGCCGCCGCCCGTCCCATGATGCTCGCTCGGCCCCAGAAAATGATCTTCCAGGCGTTTGAACAGGGGCAGGACGTCGTCATAGCCCCAACCCTCAAGGCCGAGCTGGCGCCAGTGGTCGTAATCGGCGGCCTGGCCGCGCATCGCGATCATGGCGTTGATGGCGGAACAGCCGCCGATCGCCTTTCCGCGTGGATAGGCCAGCGCACGCCCGTTCAGTCCCGGCTCGGCCTCGGTCCGGAACATCCAGTCCGAGCGCGGATTGCCGATGGCGAAGAGATAGCCGACCGGGATGTGGAACCAGATCCAGTTGTCATTGCCGCCGGCCTCAAGAAGCAGGACGCTATGTCCGGGGTTCTGCGACAGACGGTTGGCGACCATACAGCCGGCGGTGCCGGCACCGACGACGATATAGTCAAATTCACCCTCGATTCCCGGCGCGGCCTGACCCGGCATGGTGTGTTCCCCCTGGTTGCGGTGCCGGGAATGGCCCTTTGGTGCCTTCCTGACATTTGAGACAGAGGGGACTTCTAACGGCTGGCGGCAGCTGCGCCAAGCGCAGGAAGCTGCGCCAGCCCAAGTTCACAATTCACAACCGGATCGGCCGGACAGGGGCCGGCGTCAAGAAGGATCGGGAACCGATGATTTGACGAGAGATGCGGGGCGCGAGCGGGGGACTGGACTGGCGTAACCCGTGCAGAAGGGCGGGGTGCCGCGCACTTCAGCGGGTGGGGTGCGGGCCTCTCCAGGGCCCTCCAGGGCTGGCCTGTCTTTTCAGCCTGCGAGGCTGCGAAGTGTGGTCGTCACGGCCTGGCGAAGAGACCAGGGGGATCCTGCGCCCATGACGGGCAAAGCCAGATCTGTGCAGCTTTTACGATCGCTGTGTCAGTCTGTGTGCGCAATCCTGGTGCTGCGGACATCCGGCGGGAGCAACGTGTCCTCTTTCGCATCCCGAAGATCCGGGCAATGTCGGGAAGCGGGCGCGAGCAGAAATACAGCGTGGCGACGTCCCGATAAAGCAGAGCGATAAAGAGCATGCAGAGGAGAATCCCGGGAACATGAATCTTCATCACCAGTCCCTGGAAACGGCGATGGCGAGGAAGGACGTGATGCACTGCAGTAACGCCAGCGCCGTGCAGGCTGTGCGTGACCATTCCCGCCTCATGAGGATCGCAGTGGCGATCACGAAATTTACAAGTATGGGTGCGACGCAAATCTCTTCCACATCCAGCTAGAAGACCTTCGCGATGTCGAGATCCTGGTTTGAACGGAAATATTGCGTCGCCGCACGCCTATAGAGAAGAGCGACAAATAGTACGGAGAGTAGAACGCCGGAGAGAACGGAATCCATCGTCTCCATACTGTGGTCGGCAGAATAGGTGACGAAGAGAGACCCTGCGCCGCCCAACACCGCCAATACGGCGTAAATTTTGCGCGACCATTCACGCTTCCTGAGAATCGCGGCGGCGACGATGAAATTTATGAGCACGGGAACGCCGGTAAGCAAGAGGAGGAAGACGGCAGTCGAGGCATCCTGCTGATTTGAATAGTTATATCCTTCCGCTATCGGCCCGCTAATGGAAAAGGCGCTTGACAGGATGAGAAACCACGACACAATGGTAAGCGAAATCGGTCTGACGGGCTGCTTCTGTCCGAAATATTCGGCCGTCGCCGGCTGGTAGAGCCGGTTCACGAATGGCGCGAAAGCCAGCATGAATGGGATCACCGTCAGTACCAGCGGCACCTTTTTCCATCCGCTCAGGAACAACAGGTGATCATAGGCGATGGCGAATCCAAACACTGACATCGCGACGTAAAATGTGCGCGACCACGCGAGGCGGTTCAGGATCCCAAGGCCGGAGGCGATGTTTGTGAGTGGAAAAGGGATCATGAGCGCGAGCAATGCCGCTCGCCTCACAAGAATCGGGAACCTGAAGTCGCTCCAGCCATTCTGCAACTGAGAAAGATCGACTCCCAACTCGGAGAACTGGACCCGGTAGGAAGTTGCTGGGGCCACCAGCGCCAGCGTACCCCCAAGAATAAGAGACCACGCGACAAAGGTCAGGGAAACCGGTCTTTTCAATCGTGTTACTCAAGGCAGGACGTAACCAACGACAGCATCGGCGAGAAGGATCGGGGGAGATTGGCAGGTTAGGCAGGGGCTCGGCCAGTGTCAAGGCGGCTGCTTTCCTGGTGCTCGCCGGGCCGTTCTGGCTGACTTCCAGAAAATGGTACGCGCTACACGGTGTCGCCCGTGTTGAAACCGGAAATTCGCTTGATGTCGATCGGCTTTGGCAGATTCAAATAGCGGCGTCGGGAGGGGGGCCAGGCCCCTGCGGTGGCGCGGCCGTCGACCACATCCCGTAAGTCCGTGACGGGAGCGATCTTCAAGTCCGGGCCGCGGCATCCCGAACATCGAACATCGGGTTCGAGCGCGGCTGACGGATTTAGGGGATTGCTGGCGGTCGCTCTGGAAGGATCGGGTTGTCGCGTTGCCCGCAGGCCAAAAAAGAATTGGGGGGCATTCCCCCCAATTGAAACAGAATACCCTCGACTTCAATCGGGTGCACCGGGGGGCCCAGAAGGGCCCCCCAAGGCCGCAACCCGGTCATGGCTGCCTATTTTCTGGCCTCGGCCTTGAGCTCGCGGTCAAGCTGATCGACGGCATCCTGTGCGCCTGCGGGCAGCTGGTGGGCGATGCCTTTATGACAGTCGATGCAGGTCTGGCCGGTCTTGAGCGCTTCCTGGTGCTTGTCGGAGGAACGTTTCTCCTGCACCGAGAAATCCATCACGCTCAGATTGTGACAGTTGCGGCATTCGCGGCTGTCCGTGGTCTTCATGGTGCGCCAGACGTTCTTGGCGAGTTCGAGGCGCTTGGCCTTGAACTTGTCGGTGGTGTCGATGGTGCCGAGGAAGTGGTGCAGCAATTCGTTGGAAGCCTGGACCTTGCGCACCATCTTGTGCGTCCAGTCCTTCGGCACATGGCAGTCGGCGCATACCGCGCGAACGCCAGTGCGATTGGTGTAATGGGCCGAGCGCTGGTATTCCTTGTAGACGTTGTTCTCCATCTCGTGACAGGTCAGGCAGAACTGCTCGGTGTTGGTGGCCTCGACCACGGTGTTGAAGCCGCCCCAGAACACGACGCCGGCAACAAATCCGACGATCAGGAGGGTGCCGAGAGAAACTTTGCCCGATGGCGACCAGAACCAGCGCCAGAGCCGACGCAGGGCACCGGGTTTCTTTTCCGTGGTGGTGGTTACGGTCTCCGCGGCGCGCTCTGGCTCGTCCGCTTTTGCTGTGTTGTTCTCGTCCATTGTTCTTCCCCTGTACCCCGGGTTGTTATCCCTTCAGGAAGCCCTTGCCGGCGATTGCCGGTCAAGCTCTGTCGGGTCACTTCACCTCGGTGGCGTTACGGAAAGTGTTGATGACCAGCGGACTTGCATTATCCTGCGGCACATGACATTGCGTGCAGAAGAATCGCGTTCCCGAAATCCTGTCGAGACGATTGCCCTCGCGGTCACTGTAATGGGTCTCAGAGACCTTGGGGGCTCCCGCCTTGATATTCGCAGGCCAGTCATGACAGGTCATACACTGGTTGAAATCCTTGGTGATCTGATAGCTCTCGATGCGATGCGGGATCAATGGCGGCTGCTGCCGATAGGCACGGTCAAACATGCCGTCAGCGGGCGTCTCCTGCTTCACGACAGGCGGAGGGGGATTGATGGCATCAAGTGCCAGATCACCGCGCAACGTCTTGGTGGCATCCTGGGCGAAGCAGAAGGTCGAGAAAAGAACACCTGCGGCGCCAAGGCAAAAGCCGACAAGTCGTGTTGTGTTGGTCATTGTGGTCTCCCATCGAAAGCCGGTTTGCATTTCAGTGTCATGCACGTCCATCTTGCATGGCCACAGGGTCGTGAACTGGAGGGTCGGTCGCCTGGTTGAAGCGGTGCGTGAGCACGAAACAGCGCTCGGAGCAGACGTCGATACAGCGTCCGCACACCGTGCAGTCGGGCGAGGTGATGATCGGTCCGTTGCCCAGCTTCTCGCCACGCAGTGCAGGCGCGATGACGTGCATTTCCGGACAGACGGCAAAACATTCGAGGCAGTCGTCGCAGCGTGCCCGCCCCGGAACCGACACCCGCAGCAGGGTGACGCGTCCGAGAAGGCCATAGAAGGCACCCACCGGGCAGATATGTCCGCACCAGCCCTGGTTTGCCACCAGAAGATCAAACAGGAAGATTGCGACCACGAGGGTGAAGCTGAAGCCAAGACCGAAAACGATGCCGCGCCACAAAGCCGTGATCGGGTTGATGATCTCCCAGGCGATGGTGCCGGTGAGCGCAGAGACCACGATGATCAGGGCCAGCATCCACATGCGCGTGACTTGACGCAGCACCAGGCCTTTGCCGAGGTTGAGACGGCGCCGCAGATAGGCGGCGAGATCGGCGATCGGGTTGATCGGACAGACCCAGCTGCAATAGGTGCGGCCGCCGAGAATAAGATAGGCGACGAGCACGATCAGGGCACCGATCAGCGCCTCGGTCTCCGGGATATGGCGCGCTGCCAGGGCCTGCAGCACGATCAGCGGATCGCTCAAGGGGAGGGCATCGAAGGGTTTGGCAAAGGGCAGTGGGGTTTTGCTTGATGCCAGGGTGCCTTTCACGATCCAGACGCCGAACAGAGGCCCGGCGAGGAAGAGAGCAAGAAAGCCCAGCTGCGCCAGCCGGCGCAGGACCAGGAAGCGGTTGGCCAGCCACCAGCCGTGGCGCTGCATTGCCTTGCGGCCGGGAATGGTGCTCTTCATTTCCCACCCTCCGGCATGCGTTTCGGCAGTTCGATCAGGCCCGGCACCAGGGCCTCACCCTTTTTCTTCTTTTCTTCCCAGCCCAAGCGGAAATGGGCACCGATCTTGCCACTTGCGAGCTCCACCGGCAGCACCTTGATCGCGGCTTCATCAAGCACGCAGGATTTTTCGCATTTGCCGCAACCGGTGCAGTGTTCGGCATGGATCGTCGGTTCGAGGATGGCGTGACGCCCGGTGCGTTCGTTGTGGTGCTCTTCCAGCGTGATCGCCTTGTCGATCGCCGGACAGTCGCGATAGCAGACGTCGCAGCGCAGACCGAGAATATTGAGGCAGGTTTCGCGCGACACGATGACGGCAATGCCCATTTTGGCATCGTCGATCCGGGTCAGCGATTTGCTCAGTGCCCCGGTGGGGCAGTCGCGCACGCAGGGGATATCGTCGCACATCTCGCAGGGGATTTGACGCGCGATAAAATAAGGGGTGCCGTTCGCCGGTCCGGCTCCGAGATCGGCCAGTTTCAGCGTATTATAGGGGCAGGCCCGCACACATAAACCGCAGCGCACGCAGGAGGCCTGGAACGCAGGCTCCGCAAGTGCACCGGGCGGACGCAGGGCGTGCGCCGGCAGCGCCGCCGCCTCGCGGATCAGCACCAGGAGGCCGACGCCGCAGGCCGCGACCCCCGCAACCCCGCGGGCGGATTCCTGGAGGAATTTCCGCCGCGACACCGGTGGTTTTTTTATCGGACTGTCCATAATCAAACCGCATCTGGCGAGAGGGGGCGCGGCGAGCCGCGCCCCTTACACGTAAGCTTCAGGCCGCCACAACCTTGCATGCGCATTTCTTGAAGTCGGTCTCTTTGGAGAGCGGACAGGTGGCGTCCAGCGTCAGCTTGTTGGCCAGCTGGGTCTCATCAAAGAAAGTGATGAAAACCATCCCGCGCGGCGGCCGGTTGCGGCCGCGGGTCTCGATCCGCGACACCACCTCGCCACGCCGGGTCGACACTTTCACCGCCTGGCCGCGCCGCAGGCCGCGGTCCTGGGCATCGTCGGGATGCATGAACAGCTGGGCATAAGGATAGGCACGAAGCAACTCAGGCACACGCCGGGTCATCGATCCCGAATGCCAGTGCTCAAGAACACGTCCCGTGGCCAGCCACAGATCATAGTCCTTGTCGGGCGACTCGGCCGGGGGCTCGTAGGGACAGAAGATGATGGCGGCCTTGCCGTTCGGCTTGCCGTAGAACTTCACCTCCTCGCCGGCCTGGACATAGGGATCATAGCCCTCGCGGTAGCGCCACAGGGTCTCCTTGCCATCGATCACCGGCCAGCGCAGACCGCGGGCCTTGTGATAGAGTTCGAACGGCGCCAGATCGTGGTGGTGACCGCGGCCGAAGGAGGCATATTCCTCGAACAGGCCTTTCTGCACATAGTAGCCGAAGGCATTCGACTCGTCGTTTTCGAAGCCCTGCTGCAGCTCGGCGAGCGGGAATTTATTGACCACCCCGTTGGCAAACAGCACGTCATACAGGGTTTTGCCCTTGTATTCCGGCTTTTTGGCGATGAGGTCGTCCGGCCAGACCTCCTCGACCTTGAAATATTTCGAGAATTCGATTGTCTGCCAGAGGTCGGAACGGGCTTCTCCGGGGGCTTTGACCTGCTGGCGCCAGAACTGCGTGCGCCGCTCGGCGTTGCCGAAGGCACCCTCCTTCTCCATCCACATCGCGGTGGGGAGAATAAGGTCCGCGGCCATGCCGGTGACGGTCGGGTAGGGGTCCGACACCACGATGAAGTTGTCGGGGTTGCGATAGCCGGGCAGCCCCTCCTCGTTCATATTGGGAGCCGTCTGCATATTGTTGGTGGTCTGGACCCAATAGGCGTTGAGCTTGCCGTCCTTGAGCATGCGGTGCTGGAGAACCGCATGATAGCCGACGGTCGGCGAGATGGTGCCTTCGGGCAGCTGCCAGATCTTTTCGGCGATGTCGCGATGGGCCTTGTTGGGGACCACCAGATCGGCAGGCAGACGATGGGCGAAGGTGCCGACTTCGCGCGCGGTACCGCAGGCGGAGGGCTGACCGGTGAGCGAGAACGGGCCGCAGCCGGGTTTCGAGATCTTCCCGGTCAGAAGATGGATATTATAGATCAGATTATTGGCCCAGGTGCCGCGGCTGTGCTGGTTGAAGCCCATGGTCCAGAAGGACACGATCTTCTTGTCGGGATCCGCATAGAGTTTGGCCAGCCGTACCAGCCGCTCGGGGTCGACGCCGGAAAGCTTCGCGGTATATTCAAGCGTATATTTCGACACCGCCGCCTTATAGTCGTCGAAGGTGATTTCCTTCATCGCGGTCGGATCCTGCGCGCCATCCTTGCCGGCCTTGTGCGATGCATTCTTGGCCGCGACCTCAAGCGGGTGGTTGGGCCGCAGACCATAGCCGATGTCCTCGACGGTATGGTGGAAGGTGGTGTGCTTGGAGACGAAGTCCTGATTCACATGGTTGTTCTGAATCAGATAATTGGCGACGAAGTTGAGGATCGCCAGATCCGACTGCGGCGTGAAGATCATCGGATTGTCGGCAAGTTCGAAGCAGCGATGTTCGAAGGTCGACAGAATATGCACTTCGCAGCCGGGATGGGTGAGGCGGCGATCGGTCAGGCGGGACCAGAGGATCGGATGCATCTCCGCCATGTTGGAGCCCCACAGCACGAAGGCGTCGGCGAGTTCGGTATCATCGTAACAGCCCATCGGCTCGTCGATGCCGAAAGTGCGGATGAAACCGACCACCGCGGAGGCCATGCAGTGTCGCGCGTTGGGATCAAGATTGTTGGTGCGGAAGCCGGCCTTGAACAGCTTGACTGCAGCATAGCCTTCCCAGATCGTCCACTGTCCGGAGCCGAACATGCCCACCGCCGAGGGGCCGCTCTTCTTGAGCGCGGCCTTCCATTTCTCGGCCATGATTTCGAAGGCCTGGGTCCAGGATACTTCCTTGAAATCGCCGTTCTTGTCGTATTTGCCGTTCTTCATGCGCAGGAGCGGCTTGGTCAGCCGATCCTGGCCATACATGATCTTCGACAGGAAGTAGCCCTTGATGCAGTTGAGACCGCGATTGACCGGCGCATCCGGATCCCCCTGGGTGGCAACCACGCTTCCGCCCTTGGTCCCGATGAGGACGCCGCAGCCGGTGCCACAGAAGCGGCACACTGCCTTATCCCAGCGAATGCCATCGGGGCCCTCTTTCTGCGCCTGGGCAGCGGGAGCAAGCGCGGTTCCGCCCGCTGCCGCCACTGTTGCTGCGATCGCCGCCGATTTGATAACGTCGCGCCGGGTTTGTTCGTACATGGTCAAGCCTCCATGATGACATGCGCGCCGGTGTCTTCATGACCCGACTCGAAGTGATGGTAGACGAGTGCCGCGGCAACAACGCCCGGCAGCTTGTGGATAGACGACAATCCGTCGATGGCAGCCGCCTCGGCGGTGTCTTCGACGGTAACGATCAGACGTCCGTGGTCCTGGATCTCATGCACCTCAGCGCCTGGAATCGAACTGATGGCAGCGGCAACAGCCTCGGTCTGATCCGGAACGATATGCACGAGAACCCCGCAAATGTTCATACGTTATCTCCGCGCCCTTGAATGTGGTCGGTGAGCACTGCGTTCACTACGCCTGCGATGTCCATAATGCTGAGCAGCGCGAAGCTGACATCGTCGGACGTGGCGGGTGAGAGAGAGGCGATCAGAGGTCCTTGCGCATCATGACCTTTGACAGCGAGCCCAGGTAGTTCGGCGATGGCTTCGCTTACAGCAACGCGCCGATCGGGGCGGACATGAATTACAATCGTCGCCCCATGCTGGGATGACAGACGGGGTCTGTTGTTGTACCAGCCACCGACAAGGAATTTCCGGCGATCGAGTCGCAGAGCGTCCTGGCTGCTATGCACGGCCGACCCCCATTTCATGCCCCGAATTCAGACCGCAAAACCAGAGTTCCAAGGGCTGAAGTCTTAAAGCCAGCCTGTGGGCAGTTTCGAACAACGCTGTGGTGATGCATTGATCTAGATCATTCTGTTACCAAATCATTAGCGCTGTGTCCAAGACCCGATGTCTCCAGTGCCCAATGTCAGTGGCTCAGCATCTGTCGTCAGGTCACTGCGGCATTACACGGCATTTCTTACCGCTGGGTTGCGTGCGGGCGCTTCGCTGGCGACAGAGGCGCGGGCTTAAAGAGCATGTAGCTCGCGGTCAATGTGAATTATAGTTCCCATCAGATTCAGATCCGATGCCCGCTTCCGGCATCCTGTGGCGGGACGTTTGCAGCCGCACAGGAGGTGAATCTCGCGGGTCATGACAATGCAAATCACTCGGCAAGAGCGTGTGTGATTCCCGCATGTTGAAGCTCGCCCCGGGGCGCCCGCCAGCACGCCGGAACCCGCGCCCCGGGCTTGCCTGATGACAGGATCGCTGCCATGGTGGAGCAAATTCTGTGCCGAATCATAGGTCATGGAACCCGGTTCCGCTGGAGTTCGTGGAGATGACGAGACTGCATTTCGGGCGGCGTTCTGTGGCTGTCATCGCGGCGCTGCTGGTGGGGGCCGCGGGTGCATGGTTTATGACCACAACGGGTGGACCGCGCCGGGTTGCGCCGGCGATCCAGCCAGCGCAGCGCAATGCCACCCGCTTCACGCCGAGCCCGACGGAATGGGAGACTTTTGCGGTCGAGCCGGTGCGGCAGATGACATTTCGCGCCGAATTCGAGACCGAGGGCAAGATTGCGGTCGATGAAGACCGCTCCACACCGATATTTTCGCCTTATGGCGGTCGGGTCACCCGGCTTCTTGCCGCTCCCGGTGAAGACGTGCGTCAGGGCCAGCCGCTCTGTGTGATTGAGGCGCCCGACACCGTCGAAGCCCAGAACGAATTCATCGCCGCGCTCACTGGTCACGACAAGGCCGCGTCGGCACTGGAACTTGCGGAAATTCAGTTCCGTCGCGCCAGGGAACTCTATGAGGGCAGGGCGGTACCGCTGAAGGATTTCCAGCAGGCCGAAACCAGTCAGGCCCAGGCCCGCGAAGATCTGCGTTCGTCGCAGACCGCGCTCGATGCCGCCCGCAACAAGCTGCAGATCATGGGCTTTTCTGTCGACGCCATCACCCGCTTCCAGAACAAAGGCGGCATTGACCGCGAATTCACCATTCTGGCACCGATTTCTGGAACCGTGCTGCAGCGGAAAGTCGGACCCGGACAATATGTCAGCGCCGGTTCCAGCGACCCGGTTTTTGTCATCGGCGATCTGTCCACGGTCTGGGTCCATGCCTATGTACGCGAAAGCAATGCCGCCACGGTCGCGGTGGGGCAGGAAATGCGGGTCAATGTGATGGCGCTGCCGGGGGAACTGACCACGCACATCGCCTATGTCGCTGCCGCCATTGATCCCGCAACCCGGCGCCTCCTGGTGCGCGCCAGCCTTGCCAACAGAGGCGGCCTCAAACCCGAGATGTTCGCCGATGTCACGGTCTTTTCCGGAGCCGATCACGAGGCGCCGGCAGTGCCGCGGCAAGCCCTGATTCATGAGGGGGAGGGGGTGCGCGTCTGGGTGGCGCACGCCGACAAGTCGGTGGAGCTGCGCCAGATTACGACCGGACTCGTCAACGGCGATTTCGTCGAGGTCACGGACCATCTCAAGGCAGGCGAACAGATTGTCAGCCGCGGCAGCCTGTTCATCGATCGCGCGGCACAAGGCAGTTAGTGAAGGCAAGTTGGTTGGGGCCGCTCCGTCCGATAAGGAGCCGCTCTTCGCCGGAGCATGAATTTGAATGGATCGTCTGGTCGCCATTGCCATCCATCGCCGCATCCTGATGGTCGGTCTGTTTGCTGCTGTGCTGATCGGCGGTCTGATTGCATTTCAGCAGCTCAACATTGAGGCCTACCCCGATCCGACGCCGCCAATGGTCGATGTGGTAACGCAAAGTCCGGGGCTGTCGGCCGAAGAGATCGAACGCTACATCACCATTCCGATCGAAACCCAGCTTGCCGGCGTGAAAAACCTCACTACCATCCGCACCATTTCGCTCTACGGCCTGTCCGACGTCAAACTGCAGTTCTCTTTCGCCTATACCTATGACGAGGCGCTGCAGCAGGTTCTGAACCGGCTTTCCCAGCTGGGCACATTGCCGGGCAACGTCCAGCCGCAGATTTCGCCCCTGAGCCCGATCGGAGAGATTTTTCGCTACCGCCTGGTCGGCCCGCCCAACTACAGTGTGCTTGACCTCAAGACATTGCAGGACTGGGTGCTGCAACGGCGCTTCCGCGCCGTGCCCGGGGTGATCGACGTCACCGGCTGGGGTGGCAAGACAAAGACTTACGAGATCGAGGTTGATTTCAACAAGCTGATTGCCAATCACCTGACTTTGCCGCAGCTCCTGCAGGCAGTGGGGAATTCCAACATCAATGTCGGCGGCAATACCATCAATATCGGAGCACAATCGGCAGTCGTGCGCGGGGTCGGTCTGATCCGTTCGATCGATGATATCGCCAACACCATGGTGGCGCAGACCGGCGGCAATCCGGTGCTGGTGCGCGATGTGGCGAGCGTGACCATCGGGGCCCAGCCGCGGCTCGGGATTGCCGGCATCAACGACGCGGACGACATCGTGCAGGGCATTGTCCTGATGCGGCGCGGCGAACAGACCATGCCGACCATCAAGCGCGTCGAAGCCCTCGTCAACGAGATCAACCGCTCCAATATTCTGCCGCCGGGGGTGCATATCGAGCGGATCTACGACCGCCAGGATCTGATCAGCCTCACCACCCATACCGTGCTCCACAACATGGTGATCGGCATCCTTCTCATCGTGCTGCTGCAGTGGATCTTCCTCGGGGATCTGCGCAGCGCACTGATCGTCGGCGCCACAATTCCTTTCGCGCTGTTTTTTGCCGTGATCATCCTGGTGCTGCGCGGTGAGTCCGCGAACCTCCTGTCGGTGGGGGCGATCGATTTCGGCCTCATCGTCGATGCCACGGTGATCATGATGGAGGCGATCTTCCGCCGCCTGACGCAGACAACCCCGCCCGGCGAATATGACGCGATTTCGCCCGACACCATGCGGGAACAGAAGAGCCATGCGATCATGAGCGCATCGGCCGACGTGTCACGGTCCATCTTCTTTGCCGCCGCCATCATCATCGCGGCATTCATTCCACTGTTCACCCTGAGCGGGGTCGAGGGCAACATTTTCGGGCCGATGGCGCGGACCTATGCCTATGCGCTCGCGGGTGGTCTTCTGGCGACCTTCACGGTAACGCCGGCACTGAGTGCGATCATCCTGCCGGCCCATGTCCGGGACGCAGAAACCGCCTTTGTCGCCTGGCTGCACCGCATCTATATGCCGGTGCTGCGCTGGGCGGTGGGCAACCGCAAGCTGGTGGTCGGCGGTGCGATCGGTCTCGTGGTGCTGACGCTGATCCTGGCCCGGCTCCTGGGTCTGGAGTTCCTGCCCAAGCTTGAGGAAGGCAATCTGTGGATCCGCGCCACGCTGCCGCCGACGATCTCGCTGGAAGAGGGCAACAGTTACGTCAACGCCATGCGCCAGGTCATTGCCGCCCGGCCGGAAGTTGATTCGGTGGTGTCGCAGCATGGCCGGCCCGATGACGGTACCGATGCCACCGGCTTCTTCAACGCCGAGTTTTTTGCACCGCTCAAGCCGGTGAGTGAATGGCCGGGCACGCGCGACAAGGAGGAATTGACGGCGCAGCTGCTCAAGGAACTCGACGACCGCTTTCCCGGCGTGGAATTCAATTTCTCGCAATATCTCCAGGACAATGTGTCGGAAGCGGTCTCCGGCGTGAAGGGGGAGAATTCGATCAAGCTCTATGGCAATGACCTGCAGGCCCTGACCAATACGGCCGACAAAATCAAGGCGGTGCTGGCGACGGTCCCGGGTATCACCGATCTCGCCGTGTTCACTTCACTGGGACAGCCCACCATCCAGATCGATGTCGATCGCGTCAAGGCCGCCCGTTATGGGCTGACGCCCGGTGACATCAACGCCACCATCAAGGTCGCGATCGGCGGCGACAGCGCGGGCGATCTCTACGAGCCGGGATCCGACCGCCATTTCCCGATCGTTGTCCGTCTTGCGGCGCCGTATCGAAAGAGCGCCGAGGCGATCCGCAATCTGCGCATCGGCACGCCGGCTGCGAACGACACAGTGGCGCAGATTCCGCTGAGCGAAGTCGCGTCCATCCGGCTGGTGTCGGGCGCGGCCTATATCTACCGGGAACAGCAGGAGCGCTATCTGCCGATCAAGTTCTCGGTTCGCGAGCGTGATCTCGGCAGTGCCATTCAGGAGTCGCGTCAGAAGATCGCCGCAGAGGTACAGTTGCCGCCCGGCTCGCATATGGAGTGGGTCGGGGAGTTCGGCAATCTCGAGGAGGCGATCGGGAGGCTGGCCATCGTGGTGCCGGTGTCGCTGGCGCTGATCGCCATCCTGCTGTGGCTCAATTTTGCTTCCCTGACCGATACACTGCTGGCTATGAGTGTGATCCCGATGGCGATCTTCGGCGGGGTGCTCGGGCTGTTCGTGATGGGGATCCCCTTCAGCGTATCGGCGGCGATCGGTTTCGTCGCCCTGTTCGGCATCGCGGTGATGAATGGCATCATAATCCTGTCCCAGTTCAACCAGCTCATCGACGACGGGCTCGATCGCATCAGTGCGGCGATCCGCACTGGTGAACTGCAGCTGCGCCCGGCGCTGATGACCTGCGTGGTGGCAGGCGTCGGCCTCCTGCCGGCGGCCCTGTCACAGGGCATCGGCTCGCAGGTGCAGAAACCGCTGGCGGTGGTGGTGGTGGCGGGAATGATGCTGGCGCCGGTGGTGATCCTGGTGACGCTCCCGGTCCTGATCTCGCTGTTCTCGCGGCGCGGTCCGCGGTAGAGGCGGCACATTCCGCTGAAAGGCGGAATCCGAAAAAAGAGCGAAAGCGCTCGTCGGGGGGCTTGCAACCTTGCTGGCAGCTCGCGGGTCGTCGCTTGGAGGACTGCAGGCTGTGGATGACGATCTGCAATCGCGAACCCGCTGCCGGCTTCTTCCGACAGCCCCTATTGACCGGATGGCGTACGCAGGCCGTGCCAGGCGTCGCGGACCTGGTGATAATGCGCTTCCGGCAGATAGTCGGGGGTGTTGAGATTGAGGGTCTTGACGTCAAGATGACCGACCGCACTGAGCAGGGTGTAGGACGCGATCACACGGTCACGCACAGCGCTGATCAGGTGGGCCTTGGCCAGGACCACATCCGCCTGGGCATTCAGCACCTCAACGGTGGTGCGTTGCCCCCCCTGGGATTCGCGGCGGACACCCTCCAGTGCCACTGTGGCGGCACGCAGCTCGGCTTCCGATGCCTCGACGGCAACCTTGGCGCCTTCATTGGCGACCCAGGCGCCGACCACCGCAGTGCGGGTCTGACCACGGACCTGATCGAGCACCAGACGACTCTGGGTTGTGAGTTCCTTGGCCTGGCGCGTCTGTGACGCCGCCATGCCGCCATCATAGATCGGTGCGGTGATGCTGCCGACGATCGAGGCCTGATCGGTTGCCGAAGTGCCGAGGGTCGGATCATCCTGACGGCTGCGGCTGATGCTGCCCTGGAGTGTGGCGCTTGGCAGCAGCGTGCCTTCGGCGAGGTGAATGGTGGTGGTGGCAATGTCGACGTCGAAACTGGCGGCTGTGATCGCAGGATGCTCGTGGAGCGCTCCGGCGAGCGCGGCGTCGCGGCTGGTCGGCAGCAGCCGATCCGCAGGTTCCGCGCGACGAAGCTGCCCGGGGTTGTTGCCGATGACCTGATTATAGGTTGCCTGGCTCACCGCGAGCAGAACCTCGGCAGCGTTGAGATCGGCGAGTCCCCGACGCATCCGGGCTTCCGCCTGTGCGGTATCGGTCGGGGTGACGTCGCCGGCCTGGAGCCGGCGTTCGGTGATCGCCAGGGTTTCCTTGAGGAAAGTGACATTGGAGCGCTGGGCCTCGACCAGAGACTGATTCGCCACCACATTGGTATAGGCGGTCACCGCGTCCAGCAGCACGCCCTGTGCGACATTGCGCAAGGCTTCACGGCCGGATTGAACCTGCAATTCGGCGACCCGCACATTGTTGGCGGTGCGGAAACCATTGAAAAGCGTCTGCGTCACCGTGACGCCGATTTCCCACGGTTTGAGCGAGGCCGATTGTCTTGTGTTGTCGGGAAGCAGGTTGCGCACCGCCTGCATACCCGCGCTGAGGCTGGCGACGATCTGTGGCCGGTAGCCGGAGAGCGCCTGCGGCACGTTTTCATCGGTGGCACGCTGACGGGCGCGCTCGGCGTTCATCTGGGGATTGCTGCGATAGGCCTTCACCAGAGCATCGGACAGGGTTTCGGCAACGGCACCGTGGATGCCGGCACAGGCGTAAAGGATCACCGCGGCGAGCGCGGTGCGCACGGGCCGTTTCCTATGCAGAGCTGTGGCTGACCATCTGGTCATGAGATCCCTGAGAAGCGGCTGCGGTCGTTGGGCGCAAACGTTAACAGCCGTGTCATTGTTTAACGGGCATCGCCCGTGCAGGCAAACGTGGCCGCGAGCGCCCGCCGCGGCGCAATCCTGGAATTATCTGGAACTGTTTGGGAATCCAGCGTTTTCAAGCCAGGTGACGGAGCGCAGAGGCAGACGGCGTCAGGTAGCGGTGATGCTCTTGCCTGCCGGATACTGCGGTCGATTCGTCATCGACCACAGCATCCGGTCTGCAGGTTTTCGCCTTCGGAAGTGAAAGGCGGACTGGCGTCAGGAACTCAGCGGTTCCTGTTGGCAGGCTTGCGCTTTTCGATGAAGGCGGCCATGCCCTCGGAGCGGTCTTCCAGCGCGAAGGTGGAGTGAAACAGGTTGCGCTCCAGGCAGAGGCCTTCGGTCAACGTGGTCTCGAACGCCCGATTGACGGCTTCCTTGGCCATCGCGGCCGCCGGCTGCGACATTGAGGCGATCTTTTCGGCGGCAGCCATCACCTCGTCCATCAGCTTGTCGGTGGGCACCACGCGGCTGACCAGACCGCTCCGCTCCGCCTCGGCAGCGTCCATGGTCCGCCCGGTGAGGCAGAGATCCATGGTCTTGGCCTTGCCGATCGCCCGCGGCAGGCGCTGGGTGCCGCCGATGCCCGGAATGGTCCCAAGCAGGATCTCGGGCTGGCCGAATTTGGCGTTCTCGGCAGCGATAATAATGTCACACATCATCGCCAGTTCGCAGCCACCGCCAAGCGCATAGCCCGCAACCGCAGCAATGGTCGGTTTCCGGCAAAGCGCGATGCGATCGCCGCCAACGGAAGGAAAATCCTCGGAGAACATGTCAATGAAGCCCTTGGGCTGCATTTCCTTGATGTCGGCACCTGCGGCGAAGGCCTTTTCGTTACCGGTGATGACGATGCAGCCGATTGCACTGTCTTTCTCAAAGCCGTCGACCGCAGCTGCGATCTCACGACAGACGCTGAACGACAGCGCATTCAGCATCTTCGGCCGATTGAGTTTGATAATGCCGACCGCGCCTTTGTTTTCGACGATGATGTGTTCGAAGCTCATGCCAGACCCGTTTTTGATGAAGGGGCCGCAATCTGCCCGCTGCCGTCGACAGCCGCAAGAGTTCGTCAGGTCCGGGTATGCGCCCAGTCAATCCGCCAGGCCTGATTCGTGGCGATGCTTTCTTCCCTGAGGACAGCCGCTGGTCGATTTTTGAGCGGCCGGAGAGACGTCAACCCGTCATCGGCACAAATTCGGCTTTTCCACAAAAGAGACTTGATTTGCATGTGTTTCGGTGTTCATGCTTCTTTCCATTGGGCGAGTGGACTATGGCGGACGACGGGGCAAATGGCACGGGGGTGGCGGCGCGCTGGTGCGCGCTCGCTGAGCGTCGCCTGAATCATCTCATCGGAATGTTCGAAACCGGGCGCTGGCGCTGGTACAGCCGCAGCGAGGCCGCGTTTCTTGAGGACATCAAGGAAGCAAAAGACGCGGTTGAGATGTGGCGGGCACTCGCCGCGACACTGCCGCCGCCGGTCTCGCTGGGCCGGGAAGTGCTGGGGCGGTCGCAGAAGCTGTCCTGGCGTGAATATCTCCAGGGCGAGCGTCGTGCAGGAGCACCAGGCAGCGAAAATGCCGGGCAGGCAGAACCACCCGCGCGGGCGCGCAAAGGCACCGAGGGCAGTTCCGGATCCGGAAAACAGACCCGGGAAAATGCCAAGTCGTCTCGCTACCCCTTCCTGAAGACAAAAATCTAGCTCAACGCCGCCGCAAGACGGCGGAAACACACGCGAAAACAACCTGTTCTGGCATCCGCATGCGCGTAGCGCCTCATTTCGCGGACTTCCCGGGGGTCAGATCCGTGGGCCTGGCGGGTTTCCTGGGCTTGGCACCCTTGGTGCCTTTGGCGGCGACTTTCGGCTCTGGGGGTAGGGGCGGGTTTGCTGCTGGCGGTGGCGACGGGGGAGTTTCCACGCATCGATTGCGCTGCCAGGCCTTGTCCACGTAATGCGACTGACCCTTTACGGCGACGACGTCGTTGCCATAGACCATCTCGGCGACCACAGAGCCGCCGACGCCGGTTTCGGCCTTGCTTCGCAGTTTCTGCAATTCCTCGCTGCGGGTGGCAAGATTTTTCCGTTCCCCCTCAAGCTGCTTGCAGTCCCACAGGTCATATTTCCCGGGATCGGCAAAGGCCGGGCTGAGGGTTTCGCTCATGTCGGCGCAACCGCACAACGTGAAACCGCCCGCGATCAATGCGGACAAGAACAGACTGCGCCTCAGGCCACGGGAAACAGGCATGGTGAATTGATAATCCGGTTGAAAACCCTAAAACGACTGTCGCCTGATAGAGACGCCGGCACGTTCAAAGCAAGCCGAAATGTCGAGATTGAGGCAATTTTTTGTCGGAATTTCTCAGTCTGGGAGAGATGGTTCGGCGGCAGGTTGGTTCTCGCTGTGGGAGATCGGGCAAGATTGATGACCACCCGAGTAGGTACGCCGTGATTTCCCTACCGATTTCCCGGTGGGAGGCTGCGTGAAGGTGGGCGCGATCGCCGTTTCCTGCCGTGGTTTCCCTACCGATTTCCCGGTGGTAGGCTCCTGATTACGCCGCTGTGCGCGGACTATTCGCCGTGGTTTCCCTACCGATTTCCCGGTGGTAGGCTCGCCGCGCTATGAGCAGGGCGATACCGTGAGCCGTGGTTTCCCTACCGATTTCCCGGTGGTAGGCTGAGAAAGAGAGGCGGGAGAAGCGGGCGCACGCCGTGGTTTCCCTACCGATTTCCCGGTGGTAGGCTTGATCCGGAGGAGGATATCTCCCCGCCCTCGCCGTGGTTTCCCTACCGATTTCCCGGTGGTAGGCTCGGAGCGCCTTCGGAGGACGCGCAGCAGCGGCCGTGGTTTCCCTACCGATTTCCCGGTGGTAGGCTCCGGGACTCCATCGACAATTGGTGGTGTCCGCCGTGGTTTCCCTACCGATTTCCCGGTGGTAGGCTTTGCAGGCCGGCAACCAGGGCGCGAGCCGCGGCCGTGGTTTCCCTACCGATTTCCCGGTGGTAGGCTGCCCGGGCGCTTGCCGAGCTGCGCGGCCCCGCCGTGGTTTCCCTACCGATTTCCCGGTGGTAGGCTTCCCGCCCTCGGTGATGAAGTGGCCGTAGCGCCGTGGTTTCCCTACCGATTTCCCGGTGGTAGGCTCGCCCTCGCTGTCGCTGATCGAAAGATGCAGCCGTGGTTTCCCTACCGATTTCCCGGTGGTAGGCTGGAGTCGTGGCGGCCGTGCAGACAATCCGCGCCGTGGTTTCCCTACCGATTTCCCGGTGGTAGGCTGCCTACAGCCTCGCCGAAGCGCGACAGATCGCCGTGGTTTCCCTACCGATTTCCCGGTGGTAGGCTGAAGAGGTTGCGGAGCTGAGTGCTCCACGGGCCGTGGTTTCCCTACCGATTTCCCGGTGGTAGGCTTGTACTGCGCCTTGACCACGCGACTTCCCTGCCGTGGTTTCCCTACCGATTTCCCGGTGGTAGGCTGCGCGGTCTCTGCGACTTCTGGCGTTTCGCGCCGTGGTTTCCCTACCGATTTCCCGGTGGTAGGCTACCAGGCGATTGGAGCGATCGGTCACGCGCGCCGTGGTTTCCCTACCGATTTCCCGGTGGTAGGCTTCGGTGCCAACGCGGCATACGACGTTATTAGCCGTGGTTTCCCTACCGATTTCCCGGTGGTAGGCTACTGGTGGCTCAAGGCCGCCAAATTGATCAGCCGTGGTTTCCCTACCGATTTCCCGGTGGTAGGCTGCTGCGGCCTGTCGCTCCGGGGCGCAGCAGGCCGTGGTTTCCCTACCGATTTCCCGGTGGTAGGCTACTTGTCCATCGGGATCGCCCAAGGGTGGCGCCGTGGTTTCCCTACCGATTTCCCGGTGGTAGGCTGCTCTGGTGGTCCCCGCCAGAGCAGTCGAGGCCGTGGTTTCCCTACCGATTTCCCGGTGGTAGGCTGCCTGCCCTCGGCTTACATCTGGTCTGGAAGCCGTGGTTTCCCTACCGATTTCCCGGTGGTAGGCTGGAGTTCGCGCAAACGAGCGACGTTGTCGTGCCGTGGTTTCCCTACCGATTTCCCGGTGGTAGGCTCTATGGCGCGGGAGCGGCCGACGGCTGCTGGCCGTGGTTTCCCTACCGATTTCCCGGTGGTAGGCTAACTGCATGCAATCGCCAACAACCTGAAGGGCCGTGGTTTCCCTACCGATTTCCCGGTGGTAGGCTTCATACCGGGCGAGCAGATTGTACCAGGCGGCCGTGGTTTCCCTACCGATTTCCCGGTGGTAGGCTGTCCTCCCGGCTCACGTGACGGGTGTAGTGAGCCGTGGTTTCCCTACCGATTTCCCGGTGGTAGGCTGAACCTCTTCGATCCTTCTGCATGCTACGTGCCGTGGTTTCCCTACCGATTTCCCGGTGGTAGGCTCCAAGCCCTTGGAATGGTACGACGAGGAGAGCCGTGGTTTCCCTACCGATTTCCCGGTGGTAGGCTCGCAGGGGTTATAGGTGCTTTCACTGGGGTGCCGTGGTTTCCCTACCGATTTCCCGGTGGTAGGCTCCGAACGGCAGAAGACACTGAAAATGCACTGATTTCCGCCAAAAAGTCAGGCGGAAATCAGAGCAGAACCAGCTGTTTTGGCGCGTTTTTCTCATTGAAAGTCGCCTCCCCGAGCAATAGCTTCATCCGTGCATACTGGCGATCGGTTACCTGAAGGGCACGGACGCTGCCGCGCGGTGGCAATTTTTTTGTTACACGTTGCTCGTGCTTTTCTCCAGCGTTTTCGCCTCGACAGACGCGGGAGTAGACAGACCATTGCAGCATAATGAAGCCATCGTCTTTCAGGAATTGGCGAAAGCGATTCGCGTTGCGACGGTCGGTTTTGGTGCCGACTGGCAGATCGAAGAAAACTAATATCCACACGAAACGAACCTCCTCGCTTTTCACGGGTCCCACTCCAGTTCTGGCAGTTCGAGAAGCGCTGGCTTTTCAAATTCCAAAGCGCGTGAGAAGCTTGCGGCGGCCATTTCAGCCGCGACAAGAAGCGATACTTTTTCATTACCCACTTTGCCGTTCAGGAAGAGCACGCCTGCCATCGCGCGGCGATGTTCCAGAGTCAGGTCTCCGCTCTTGTCTGTGCCCCCGGGAACCGTCTTGCATGCAAGAACATCGACAAAAGGCCGGAATGGTTCAACGAGATCGTCTGCAAGGTTGAAAGCGTTCGCAGATCCATCGTGTTTGACGCCGAATGCCGGCAAAAAGCCCGATGCAACAAGTGCACGTGCAACCCCGGCACGCACCACAGCATAACCGTAATTCAGCATCTTGTTGCGGAGATCGCTATCGTCATCGCGGACAAAATCTCTGAACAGATGCGACCAATAGAAGCGCGCCGCCCGGGCTTCAACATTCGAGGGATCGCCGGGTTCCACATGGCGAGCGATTTCCATAAGCGTGGTCGCACTTTCACGATCCAGAATTGAGAGGGACGCTGCCTGATTCAGTATCTTACGGCGAACGATTGTCTGCCACAACCGCCTCTTCATGCTGTCTTTTGCATCAACCTGAAGTTTTGCCACCGCCCCTTGTCTATGGTGGCGATGAAAGGGCAGAGCAAGACCGGAAGGAGTGTGTCGGTCGTCTGTGAAAACCACCGCAATCCCAGCTTCCATGCATGCGCTCACAAGTGCGCTCGAAAACACTGCCTGAGGTGTGTCAATCACGATCCAGGCAATATCCTCAAGAGCGAGCCGGATTTCGCCAGCGTCCTGTTTAACGCAAATCTGACGGTCAGCCAGCGACAGTTTCGCTGCGTTCGTCAGATGCAGGCCTCGCCACGCCATGTCCGAACCTCGCCAGGAATTTCAAACTTCCGACCAAGACGATCAATGACGAACTTACGAAAACTGGAAAGCGTCTTGACCCCAATGCTTCGGATCGTCTTGGAATTTGTTTCCATTGGGGACAAGTTGATTGCACCAGTGGTCCGATCCATGCTCCGAAAATATCCTTCAATCATCTCGCCATTCGACTTTGTGAGTTTCAGATAACACATTGGATTGAGCGACCAGACAAACTCAAAATTGTCGTCGATTAGCGTCCAATTACTTTCGGCTTTATTGCCGATCACCGCCCTGTTCGGCGGAGACTCCAGTGTAACAATCTGATGGGGGTAGATGGGCACCACATGAAATTCAAAGGCGCCTTTTTTGTTCTTCTTCCGGAAAACATCAACCCGAGCCATGTCGCCGCGATCTACAGCACCTCCGTTCAATTCGACTGCAACCTTGTTCGTTGATCTGATGCGCACTTTTCGCACGACATCACCCTTTGGGGACCGCGGTGGCTTGTCCTTCGGCTTCCCGCTAGCGATCCAAACACGAAGATTTTCTACCAGATCATCTCGCAATTTCCGTGGATCAGCTATCTTTCCATAGGGTTCGGGAACAGGGATCTTGTCCAGGTCGTCTTCCGTCAGCTTTTCAATTGGTCGGCGCTCAAATAAGGCTGTTTCGCCATCAATTTCACGAATTTGCCTGATCGTTGCATCGTGAGCCTTTCCACGCGCGCGGCGACGTTCGGCGCGGGAGACGAAAATGCCAGCTGAGCCATAGACAGTCTCTTCAACGCCCAGGCGGAAGCCTGGCCAAGGTTGACTGCAATGGAAGATATCGTCCTGGCGACCTTCGCTTTCCCGCTTCTGAATCTCTTTGGTCAGACGATTCAGCAAGCTTTCGCTTGTTGCAGCCAGCACGAGCGCATCGACTGCGTGATGCCTGTCGTCCTCGACCCGCTTTCCGGCTTCCTTTTTGAGGCCTTCAAGTCCCCACGCGCGCCGGAGGGCTGAGGTGATCGAACCAGGGCGTGTGAAAACCCGCCGTTCTCCCTCATGTGCGGGAAACATCCGTTTCAGTTCGTCGGCAAGCAGTCGCGTGGCCCATTGGGTGTCGGTCAGGTTGCGCGCCTTGAATTTTTCTTCGAAATTTCCCGCATCCTTGATGCAGTAGTTACGCTTCTTGCGTCCCTTGACTTCCTTCAGACTTTCAACGCGGGCGACGTATTCCATCCATTCCTGTTCTGTCTTCTCGGTTTCGAACCACTCGAAAGGTGTTCGCCCGCGCTTGTCCTGGTTGGCCTTCGTTGTGCAGAGCGTTTTGTTTATATACGAGTTGTCTCCAAAACGACTCCACGGCAGAATATGATCAACCTGATATCGTGTGTCATTTGCTTTGATCCCGCCAGGGTCTATAGGATTGCCAGAATAAATGCACTTGAAATTCTGCTCCTTGGCGAGTTCATATCTTAAGAGTTCATCGTCACTTGGAGCACGATCAAGGAGTTCTTGCGCCTCTTTCCGGCGCCTTTCTTTCTCGACGTTGCGTTGTTCAATTCCTTCGCTTATCGCTTTGCGCTCTTCTGCGCTCTTGCCGACAGACCGGGCGAGTTCGATATGGATGATGTCGATGGGGCCATATTCACGCGTAACAGCGCGGACCTGCTTGATCGCCTCGGAAAAGGCCTTTCGGGTCACTGGACTGCCAATCTGTTCAAGCGAAACGGATGGGCGCGCGGTGTGGTCGTAACCGACACGCGCACAGGCCTCCGAGAAGACCATCCCCTGGCGTAGGCCAGGAATGATGTTGCGCGCAGCCAGCGAAGAAATATGGGCAGCCTTGCTGAAGTCCCTGAAATCACCGTCGGCCACCGCCTGCGTCAATCGGTCAACAATTGGGGCGTCAAGGCCCACTTCGTCGAGACCTCTGCGGATGGAATCCACATCTTCACGAAACGAAAGAATTTCTGCGACACGATCAAGTTTTTCAGGTGATCGCAATAAAGACTGCCAAGGGGCATCGCCGAGAACGTTGCGCAGGACACAGGTGCCGAACGCCGCGCCGCCCATTCGCGCAGCCACGTCGACGCCTTCCTTGTCGGGGGCAATGCCGGCAAAACGCACGTTTGGATCGAGGTCGAGGCGCTTGCGCAAGGTCTTGAAAGTAATGCTCTTCTGCTCACCGAAGTGCTTTGCCGCGATGGCGATTTCGTCGGGTGTCAGCATTCTCTCGACACGGCCGACAGTCAATCGCAAATTTACCAGTCGCGAAAGAAAGCGGAAAATTTCGAAGGACGGTGAGCACCGGGCGGTGCGCTTCTCGCCTGGCTCAAATGGACACTCGCCAACCACATCTTCGCTGTCCTGCAATGGACGCTGGAAGAAGGCAGCGCCCGCGAACGATCGCTCAAACTGCTCGGTGGCAGCAGAGCTTCCGAGCCGACGCTGAGCGCGGAAGATTGCGCGTACTTCATCTTCGAGATCCGAGCGTTTGGCGGTATGCGAATAATCTTTGTCTCGATTACGTTTCCGATCTGCGAATTTCGGATCGTTGGCGATCATGTCGCCGAAAGAATGGTATTGGGCGAGGCCTTCGCGCGTGGCCTCCATTGCCTTCTTCATTTTGGACGTTTCGTCCGCGGCATTTGCGCCAGCCTCTTTCTTGGAGTTTGAGCGGAAACCACGATGGCGGGCGATATGGCCGAGAACAACCGCAAATTCATCGTTGGTCAAGAGACGCATGTGCGCAGCGGCGCGAAGTGTCCAGGGCGTAACTTGTGAACCTGCGGCAGTCGGCGGGATTCGACGCAATGCGTGGTGGAGAGCTTCCGGTGTGTGATCCGGCAGCACGCGAAATTCAACGAGCAATCTCCGGATGAGATTCATGCGCTGCCGACGACGACGAATAATTCGCCGTTGACCACGTGCTTTCCGGCGATCGGCACTCTTCGGCTCCCCCGTCTTGTCTATGAGAGGGGCGTCGAAACAGCGAACGCCGGCAGCAATGATGTTTCCGTCATTCTCGCCAACCTCGATAACTCCCCAACCGCAGGATGCGATTCCGAGGTCAATTCCGAGAATGCGCCGATAGCCGCGTGCGCTCATTTCGCCACCTGTCAACAGAAACCAGACGGAACCAGAAATTTTATTATTGACGTTATCGTGCACTTAGGCAATCATGCTCTGGGAAATCGGTTGGAAAACCACGGCAAGCAACGAGAACTTCGGTAAACGTTGCGAAGGATTACCCCCGTTGCGGAACCCGCAACGGGGGGATTCATGTTGGTTGGATGGCGTTGGTGAGTCAGTTGGCTCCATGGACCATCAGAATGCAGACTTTGCTGATGCCATAGCGCAATCGAAAGCGGTTCCAACGAACTTACGATGGGTGCCCGAGTTCCAAAGCAAACGCTATTCCGGATCAGCTTCGCCATCCTGTTCTGTTTGGTGGAGACCACAATAAGTGATTGAAATAGCTTTTTAATTTGAGAACTTCGCCATTCTGCGTGGCGTGGCAGAGAGATGAATTCCGCACAGATGTTTGTACTGCCGGCGGTTGGTGGCAGCGAACCGGCGTGCTCGGGTGATGAAAGACGGTGATTAGAGGGGGAGGGGCCTTGCTCCTTCTGCGAAACATTTACTTGCCAAAGCTGTGGCTGCCTGCCCTTCACAACATTTGGGCTGATCTCGGTCTGCCCTCAATCAATACACGCCAGTCATGGGTGGAACTATGTTGATGTCGCTGAGGTAAATTGATACCTCAAATGGAGCATGGGGTTCCATTGGGATCGACCCGAACGTTAAACGTTTCGTGACTCTTGCGGTTTTCCACCAGTGTGGTGCGGGCGGCCGGGGTCGAACCGGCATGGCACTTTCGTGCCGAGAAATTTTAAGTCTCTTGCGTCTACCTGTTTCGCCACGCCCGCAAAAGTTATCAGTCCAATTTTGCAATTTTACTGACAAGTCAAGTATCAGCCAGTCAGAGTTATGAGCTAACCCAAATTCTGTCTGGGTTCGCCCTGTCTCCGGCACCCCACCCCGAAGGGCAAGGGAATGAGCCTGTTCCGGGAAGGCACGGATTCGCTCAAGCCCTGGCCGTTCGGTCACAGACAAAAAGCGGTCGTCGAAAGCCACGCCCATCGGACGATGCGGAATCGATGATGCCTTGAGCGAAACAGGAGACTTCCCCCAAGCCCGCTCAGGCTGCTTTCTCTTTGACCACGCATTCCGCAGGCCGCGCCTCGCCGGGGGCAAGGTCGGAGGCGAAGCGATAGATCGTGGAGCAATAGGGGCAGATGATCTGATCGTCGTTGCCGAGATCGAGAAACACATGGGGATGGTCAAAAGGAGGGGTGGCGCCCACGCACATGAACTCCTGGGCACCGATCTCGATAACCGGCACGCCAGCATCGTTCTGAAAATGTGGGACGACATGATGCGACATCGTGACTCATCCTGGGTGTGAATGCAGGGACACGGCAACATTTGACGCGGCGGACCATACAAGCGGGGGGGCCCGATTGCCAGCCCGGTGCCATCAAAATTTCCCTGCCCGTAAAAAGGCTTGTGCAGCATGTTTCCGCCTCAGAAAAGCCTTCTTTCGTCGGGGGTGTTGTGGCACGGTTCAGATAAGATCTGTATTGAAGGAGGGCGGTCTTTTTTCGGGTTGAGCGATGCGTTGGGCAGACATCAGGGGCCTGCGACGGCTGCGAGTGCGACGGCTGCGAATCAGGGTGGCAGGGCTGATCCTGTTGACGCTGGCCCTGATGCTTTTGCTGCCCCGCGCCCATGAGGCGGCCGTCATGCTTGCAGCGCAGGATGACCCCGCGGCACTGTCAGAGCGAAGGCTGGATTCGGTTCTGGCCAGGGACGGTGGGGCCGTGATCGAGAGCAATATTGCCGCAGCGCTCGCCGAGGGGGACGCGGATCTCGCCAACAGCTTCCTTGAACTGGCACGTTCACGCAATATTGTGCTGCCCGATTCCGTCGTCAGCCAGGTCGAGGACGCGGTCGCCGCGGAACGGTCAACGCTCCATGTTGCCAAACGCTTTGCCACCGGCCTGGTGACGGGGAGCGCAGACGATGTTGCCAGCCTCTCCGGCACCGTGGTCGGCGATCTCTTCGTTATCGGCGACATCCGCGATGTGGTGCGTGAGGGCAAACATATTGCCGTGGGTGAGGAGGCCGACCACCTGGTGCTGGGTCTGGCGGCGACCGGGCTTGCAGTGACCGGAGCGACCTATGTCTCGCTGGGCGGGTTTGCCCCGGTCCGGGCCGGTGTCACAATGGTCAAGGATGCCCGCAAGCTGGGTCGGCTTGGTAAGGGGCTGGCAGAATGGGCTGGTCGCGTCGCCCGGGATGTCGTGGACACCAAAGTCCTGCGGGAGGCGGTGGCCTCCGGCTCCCTGATGCGCCCGGGGCAGACCATTGGCGCCATCAAGGCGGCGTTCCGGGTCGAGAAGGCAGGGGGGCTGGTGCGGCTCGGCAAGGATGTGGCGCGGGTGACCACCAGCAGCGGCACCAGGGGGGCGCTGGATGTGCTCAAGATCGCCGAAGGCCCCAAAGATGTGTCGCGCGCCGCGAAGCTGGCGGAGAAAATGGGTGGCAAAACCAGGGCGGTAATCAAGCTTCTGGGCCGTGGCGCACTGCTCATTCTCGCCGGCCTGATGCAATTGGTGTGGTGGCTGTTTGCGGCACTGTTTGCACTTTTCGGGGTGCTGTCGGCGATCAAGTCGACCACCGAGCGGACCACCCGCTTCGCGATCCGGCGCGGCAAGGCGCGCCGTCGCCGTCGTGAACTCGCTGCCGCGGCCCTTCAGACGGTCAGATGCGCGGCCTAACCCCTGCCTGTTTCTCAAGACCCGACATTGGGATGGACCGATGCTGAGTTTTCACAATGGAGCGGCTGAAATCGCCTATCTCGACGAGGGCGAGGGCGACCCGATCTTTCTGATTCATGGCTTTGCCTCGAGCAGATATGTGAACTGGATCTATCCGGGCTGGGTGTCGGAACTCTGCAGGGCCGGCCGTCGGGTGATCGCACCCGACAATCGCGGCCATGGCGAGTCGACCCGGTTCCACGATCAGGCGCAATATTCCATTCCCCATCTGGCAGGCGACGTGCTGGCTCTGATGGATCATCTCGCCATCCCGCGCGCCGATGTCATGGGCTATTCGATGGGGGCACGGATCGCGGCCTGGCTTGCCTGCAATCACGCCGAACGGCTCCGCACGGTCATCCTCGCCGGCATCGGGTTTGAGGGATTGATCGCCGGCAGGGGGCCGGGAGAAGAGGTTGCACTGGCGCTCGATGCGGCCTCGATCGACGATGTCACTGATCCGGTGGGGCGCAGTTTTCGCGATTTCGCCGAAAAAACCAGGTCGGATCGCAAGGCCCTGGCGGCGTGCCTTCGTGCGACACGGCGTTACATGACCGAAGAGGAGATGGCGCGCATCAGGGTCCCGGTCCTGATCGCGGTCGGCACAAGAGACGATATTGCGGGCTCCGCACAGGCGCTCGCTGCGGTCATTCCAGGTGCGGAAGTGCTCGACATTCCCGATCGCGACCATATGCGCGCGGTTGGCGACAGGGTCTTCAAGAACGGTGTGGTGGATTTCCTCTCCCGCCACCCATGATGGCTCCCCTTATGATGATCCGGGGGGCTCCTGCGCCTCGCTGTTGCCGAAATGCCGTGTCGCAGCGATCAGCACCACGAAGGTCGCCACCCAGACCATGCGTGCACCATAACGGTCATGCGGTCCTGAGATCACGCCGCAGATGAAGGCGTTGCCAAGGAGCGCGATCGTCACCGTGGTGGCGAGAAGCGTCAGACCGTCAAACCGGCGTCGGATCACGGCGTGGCCGAGCAGGCCGAGCAGTGCCAGCATTGAGGCCAGGGCGACGGGCACGTGGAGCCAGTTGACGTAATCAAAATTGATCTCCCAGTGCTGCTGGCGTGCCGCACGCATCATCCTGACCTGGGAGGGCACAAAACGCTCAATGATGCCATAGGTGTGGGGGATCCAGCCGTTGGTGCCTTCACCGGTGGCCACAGAGATGAGCTGCTGGCCGGTGGCACGCAATGCCGCCTCAGCCTGCCAGGCCGGGTATTCGGCAAGCGAGCGCAGGACGATGTGACTCATCTCAGGGTCCAGCCCCTCAAAGCGGCCGAGGATGTTGAACATGCTCTGGCCCCACAGGAATTCATCGGCGGTCGCCGGCAATTCGTGGCGGTAGGGGCACAGCTTGAGCTTCTCCTGGGGGCAGTGATCGTGGAGATAACGTGCCACAATGCCGTCCTGCATCATGCGGCCGAAGGCGACGCCGTAGCCGCCGGGGGTCCAGGCCCAGGTCCCGGACAGGGCGAAATTGGCGACAAGCAGCATCGCGCTGCCGGCGACGATGGTCAGGCTGCCCTGTGCCAGCCCGGAAAGCGGCAGGCGTCTGCCAAGCAGGGGCCGCGCCATCCAGCCGACAATGCACAGGCCGAACAGCACGCCGAGGGTGGCGCTGTGGGTGGCAGCGCCAAAGGCGGTGAAAATGAACAGCGAAAACCGCTCAAGTCTGGAAATCCTGTTGCCATGGACGGTCAGCACGAACAGCGACAGCACGGCGAGCCCGGCAAAGATGTCGGTCAGGAGCATGCTCGCCAGCCAGGGCAGCGCGGTCGACAGCATCAACAGCAGAGAGATAGTGACGAAACGGAAGGTCCGCATCGCTCCCAGCACCCGCAGCGTCAGCTGCAGCAGCCACAGAGTGGCGAGGGCCTGGACGAAGAGGTTGAGCCAGAAATTCGAGGTTTCGCCGAGATGGAGATAAAGACCAAAGACCGTGGATCGGCTGGGAACCAGATATCCTTCATACCAGCGCGCCAGATAACCCCCGGTGTCCCATTGCAGCAGGGGATATCCGTTCCATATCGCCGGGGCGATCAGAAGCAGGGGCAGCAGGCTCAGGACGGCCAGACGCAGCCATGTCGGGTTCCCGGAACTCCGGGCGCGGGCTAATGCGGTAAAAATGATACCACCCTCCAGTTTGGGCTCAGCCCGGAAGTGACGGTCATGGCAGAATTTCCAGTGATTTCATATTGATAAGTGAAAATGTGGTTGCTTTATGACGGTTTTTGACCACTCTTTAAACCCGGGAGCAGAATAATCCCGGTAGCGACATTGTTCCTACCCAAATAAGGCGGATTCAGTCACTTGCGCCGGGAACCAAAAGGGACTTGGCGGGTTATACGTGTTATAGACCCGTGGTTCGAAAGTTACGTTTATGACAATCCATCAGATCAATCCAGCCGCCAGACTGACCTCCTTTGATCCGATCTGGGATCGGATCCGTGGTGAGGCGGAAGCCATGGTAAGCCGCGAGCCTGAACTCGCGACCTTCATCTATTCAACGGTGCTGCACCACAGCCGGCTTGAGGATGCGGTGGTCCATCGCCTTGCTGACCGGCTCGACCACACCTCGCTGTCGGGCGATCTGGTGCGCCAGACCTTCAACGACGCACTGCGCGACGAACCTGATCTCGGCAATGCCTTCCGCGTTGATTTGATGGCGGTTTTTGACCGCGACCCCGCGGTTTCACGCTTCATTGATCCCTTGCTCTATTTCAAGGGCTTCCATGCCATCCAGGCCTACCGTCTGGCGCACTGGCTGTATCGCCGGGGGCGCCGTGACTTTGCCTATTATCTGCAGAGCCAGTCCTCGTCGGTGTTCCAGACCGACATCAACCCGGCGGCAAAAATCGGCCGTGGCATCTTTCTCGATCACGCCACCGGTTTCGTCTGTGGCGAGACTGCGGTGATCGAGGACAATGTCTCGATCCTGCACGGCGTCACCCTGGGTGGCACCGGCAAGGAACATTATGACCGTCATCCCAAGATCCGCCATGGCGTCCTGATCGGGGCGGGGGCGAAAATCCTTGGAAATATCGAAATCGGACACTGCGCACGTATCGCTGCAGGCTCGGTGGTGCTCAAGCCGGTTCCCGACAATGTCACGGTTGCCGGGGTTCCGGCCCGGATTGTCGGCGAATCCGGCTGCATTGAGCCGTCGCGTGCCATGGACCAGATGCTCAACGGAATGGGGATCTAACCAGATAAGTTGCTGGCAGTTCCATTCGTCTCGTCTTAAAGTCCCCGCCACTCAGATCTGGCATTGGAGATGGCTGTGGACGTAAAGGAAGTGAGGAAGCTGGACGCTTATCTCAAGCGCGTGTTCGGCAATCCGGCGATTCGTGTCGTGCCCCGGCAGAAGAAGAATGATTCGGCCGATGTTTTCATCGGCGATGAATTCATTGCCGTGCTGTTCGTCGATGACGAGGATGGCGATCATTCCTATCAGTTCGAGATGTCGATCCTTGAGGAGGATCTCGCCGATCAGGCCTGATTGTTGCCGGCTGTTGCCCGCGGGAAACCCGGGCAGGGCGAGTTCAGTCCATGACAGGGCGCTGGAACGAAAGCCGGCGCCATCCCGGCAAAGAAGAGTGCTGCAATCCCTGCGGGTTGCGGTGACTGGAAGTCATCGGATGCCCGCCAGGTCTGCGCGGGTCGGTTTCGTGTTCTCGCGGGGCGCCCCGGTGACACCTTATCCGGCTTCATCCGGTTCTTTTGCGCGCGCTGGTCCGGCGTCGCCCGGTCGGGACCCTTGGGGACCCTTGGGGACCCTCGGGGTGCTATTCCCTGTCGGCACAGCCCCCGGGTTTCGGGCGCGGCGCCAGCTGGCGGGCTGGGAGGTGGCAATCTTGCGCAGACAGAAATCAGGGATGGCCTGCTGTGGGGAGAAACAGGCGAATCGCACCCTGTGCCATGGCATCCGGCACCATCGGATCCGTTTCCCGCGCGGCCGCATTCCATAGGGCGGGCGCGCGGTTTACGGGGGGAGTTGGCTCGGCTGTGCTGAGGTAAACGGCCGGAGATTGAATGTCTCCCGGCACGAAAATGCCAGGTGCCGGTTCCGAGACCGAACCGATCCCGCTTTACAGAAAGAAAGCCGTGCCAGGCGCAGCCGATCATCCCTGTGCGGCGGCACACCCCGCCTGCCGCGTGTGCAACGCCGGTCGGGGGGCGCGCCTGTCCCCGGCCTGGGCTATTTCGTAAGCCTCACCATGCCGCCCGGACCGCCCCCCTGGTTGAAGTTGGGATTGGCCGCGCATTCCGTCGCGACCCTGAAGGTGAAGTCCTGGGTCTCCCAGGCGTAATTGCTGATCGGCCCATTCAGCGTGTCTTCCCACGCCTGGGTCACGTTCTTGGTGCAATCGAAGTACTTCAGAAGCGAGCCCGCGGTGTCAAGCGGGATCGGTGAGCCGTTGACGTAAAGATGAGGAGGAGCACCGGTTATCGGCGTGTTTGTGCCGGAAGGTGCAATCTGCACCGGATTCTTGTTGGTGTAGAGCGTAAATGTCGTCAACTGGCCAGCCTTGTACTCGGCGGTGGTGGTCTTGTCACGCCCGGCCGGCAGGGCGGTGCAGGACACGTAGGACGGGGGGTTCGCTGGAGATCTGGTGAATCCGCTGTCCATCTTTGTGTCGTCACAGCCATCGGTCCAGACCTGCATTGACAGATAGCCAAAATCATAGTCCGAGCCGAGTTCAATCGCCGGGCATACGCTGCCCGGGCAGCTTACGCACTTCTGGCCGGTGAGAGCCTGACAGACATCTCCTTTCACACCCGCACCGGCGGTTCGATCGCTGGGCTGGTAGATGATGCTTGCGACAGGCGCTTCCCAGACGTTGCCGGGTTTGTGGGTCCAGATGGTGACCTTCTTCCAGGACCACCCTTTCACGTCCGAGACCGTGAACTTTACGCTCTTCGGCTGCAGGTTTCCGGACACAGGGGTTCCGGCAGCGGACGCGACTTTGACGGGCAGCGTCCGCACCCCCGTGAATGCACCGACCAGCATCGTCGGGAGGTCTCCGTTGGCAGAACAGGTGAACGTCGACCCGTCTTTCGCGCAACTCAAGGTCGGAAGTGACTCCACCGATCGGGCGGCCACTGTGTTTATGAGACCCGCCTTGAAAAAGCTGTCGGCGTATTCGGTGGTCATCTGGTTGGCTTTTACGGCGGACACGACCGAATTGTCGAGTGCGACCTGCATGGCGGCCCGTTCGGCGCTCCATCGGGCAAATTCGATTGTGACTGCGGCCATCAACAGCAACACAGTCGCGGTCAGCGCGAATGTGATCGAGACCGAACCGGATGCGCTGCGTCGAATCGCGCGAAATAAAGTCTGACATGCGGCTGCACGGAATAGGGTTGCACAGGTGCGACCAACAGTTCGAAAGGCATCACCCAGGAGAAAATACATCGCTCTTAACCTCAAATGCCGGATTTCTTGGTATATATAGATTGCTGACTCTGGATATTGTAGTCGTAATATTTAATGCGTTTAACGCAATCTTGATCCGAACTATAAAAATTGAATGAATTCCCGCCAATGGCCCTGTTCTGCAGGAACAATTCCGCTCGGCGGACCCGGTTTGCCGCGAGAGGAGGCGGAAGCGGGCGCGGCACGGTGGTTTCCTGCGTCCCGTTAACCATCGCATGAGGGAGGTGGCGGAACATGCGCGCTTCGATCTTTCGTCCACCCGCGCACCGGGAATGGAGAATGAGACGCAATTCGCCGGCTGAACAGGATTTGTCTGTTTCTGCCGGGCTTGCCCGTGTCCCGACCCGGCGCGTGCAGGTCTGGCTTTGCCGCAGGCAGTTGCTGCTGCCGGAGGTATCCGGAAAGCTGCGGTTGCCGACGCCTCCGGCAGCGCCCAGGGATGTGCCCCTGCGTTCGAAAGACGGACCCGGCCGGCGCGGGGCCCGTCAGCGCTGCCGCGGGCTTCGCAGGAGCACCGTCAGCCGTTCAATGGCGGCAGCAACGTCGCGCCACGCGCCATGCAGCCAGCTTCGTGGAAAGCGGAAGATGAGGTCGGCACTCTCGATCCGGCGCTCGACGAGACACATTCCTGGTGTGGTGGCGTCACGGGTGCAGCGGGCATTGAAGGCGGGGTCGATGGCAGAAAACAGATCCTCACCGGCATAGGGGCTGTCGGCATGGAACCGGCGCATCACAAGGCCATCCTCGGGCATGGTCGCCGGGGGGTCGAGATAGCGTGGATAGATTGCGCTGATGCGGGTTTCGGGTGGCATGGCCGGGTCGAAGACGGCGATCGAAAGGAAAATGCGATCAAGCGGCCGACCGGCTTCATTGATGGTGTTGGCGGTGACCCGCTTGGCGGGGCCGGGAGGAGCGAGCGAGGGGAAAAGAAAGTCGAGGTCGATGCGTTCCTGTGGGCCGGCCTGGCGCTGGACCTTCATGCGGATCGCCGCCGTCGGAACGTTGAACACCGTGCCGCCAATGCTGATCGGCAGCATGGGACTGGTGCCCGATGTTCCCGCTGCAAAGGTCGGCCAGAGCAGATGCGTGACGACCGTGGTCGCGGCCACGGCGAGAGTGACGGCAAGTGTGATCGGGAGGAGATAGGTTCGGTTTCTGACCTTGCGGGCCTGCGCCATCATTGGCCTCTGTCGGCTCAGGAGGCTGCGAATCTGCGCAGGATCATGCCACGCTGCGCCAGAACATGCGCGCTCTGTCGCGCCACGCTTCACAGTTTCACACATGCACGATTGTCCCCGGAGGGGCCGCTCCCTTGCGGTCGCGAGCCTGCGTTCAGCCATCCTGCGGATGGGCCGTGGTGAGGGCTGTCGTCACAATCGCCGCATGCAGCGCTGCCGTGCCCCCTGCAATACATGCACCACAATAGATGGACCACCCGCGTTGCCGAAGGCGCCGCGCTGGCGGCGGCAGCCTGTGGCCGGGACCAGACTGGTTTGCGGCCGACTCTGCCCTCTCCAGGGCTTTCAACTGCAGATCCCCCATGGGGAGGGCTGCCCGCCAGCATGGCCGCCGGATGTGCCGGAAAGCCGGGTACAGGCCTTCGGCCATGGCAGCCGATCGCCAGGCGCGTATTTTCGTGCCGCTCCGGGGGGCTGTGGCCCTGGAGGACGGCCGGATTTGCCCTGTTGCGCCAGAGTTGCAGACGTAACGGCGCAAACCTCGGGTTGAAACGAACCGCCCAAGCTGTAAATCCCTGTTTTCAGCCGGGGATGGAAACAGGAGAATAGCATGGCGATTTATGAACTTGATGGACAGGCACCGGATCTTCCGGGCGAGGGCAACTATTTTATCGCGGAAACCGCCTCTGTGATCGGCAAGGTGCGCCTGAAAGCGGCAGCCAGTGTATGGTTCGGGGCGGTGCTGCGCGGTGACAGCGAATGGATTGAACTTGGCGAGGGGGTCAATGTCCAGGATGGCACAACCTGCCACACCGATCCAGGTTTCCCCCTTACGATAGGAGCCAACTGTACCATCGGTCACAACGTTATTCTGCACGGCTGTACCCTGGAGGAGGGCGTGCTCATCGGCATGGGGGCCATTGTGATGAATGGGGCCAGACTCGGGCGCCATTGCATTGTCGGTGCAGGTTCCGTGATCACGGAGGGCAAGGAGTTCCCGGAACGCTCGCTGATTGTCGGGGCGCCGGCGCGCGTGCTTCGGACCCTTAATCCGGAACAGGTTGCAAGAATGGGTGAGGGGGCAAAATTCTATGCGGCCAATGGTGCGCGCTTTGGCAAGGGTCTGAAACGGATCGGGTGAGGCAAGGCCTGCAAAATTGCAGGTCATCTGGCGGATTCTGCTGGCGAACGGCATTCGACAACAACAGGGATCGCCGAATGCCCTTTTGCAATTTTCAGATCCCTGCTGAAAAAGTTGCGGCCAGCTCTTGGGGGAAGAGCTGGCCGCACGCGAGCCGGTCAGGGACGGGGGGGTGGGGGATGGGACCGGGTCGCGAAACCTGTTGAGAACTCCTTCGTAAAGCTTTCGAACTCAAGGGCCGGACTCAGTGAGTCCGGATCGTGTTATTCCTGCGTTTCGCACTGGCGGTTGCCACTGCGGGTCGTGTGTCACCCAGCGAGACCCAGACGTTGGGATCGCTCTGTGACTGACGCTTGACGAAGCGGTAGCCGGTGTCGGCCCAGAGCAGAACGCGTTCATTCTGGTTGTCGAGAACGTACTCGCCCTTGTCCGTCTTAACGGTCAGCACCGCATGTCCTTCATCCTTCAGGTCGCGAACGATGGTGATCAGCAGCGCCTCTGTCGGCCAGCCGGCGTCAATCAGCAGCTTGCGCTTCAGCAGCACGTAATCTTCGCAGTCGCCGTAGCCATCCGTCGGCAACGACCACCTTTCCGCCACACCCCAATGTTCCTGGTCGGTCATTGGCTTGATGGTATCGTTGACCCAGTCATTGACCTTCTCCAGGTCGCGCCACGCGGTTCGGGTCAGGATGATGTCGCGCGGCTGTGAGAAACCTTTCGTGCACGCTTCGGGATTGGTGGAACAGAATTCAACCCACCCGATCGGGGAACGAGTGTGGTCGCCCACACTTGCAAAGAGCATCCGTCCTTCGCCTGCCTGCGCCGCCGTGGTGATGCCGAGCAGGATGCCGGCCAGGGCCAGCCCTGTCCCGTGATCCCTGATGTTGAGCATGGATGCCCCCCGTCGTTCCTGGAGGGACATTTCGCACAAAGCATTTTCGTCGGCGCTAAGCAAAACCGGACAATTCATGCTAAATCCGATCGAAATTTAAACCTTCTGTTATTTTCGCTACCCCATTTAAATAACACGGGGAATTCCCGGCATTGAATAAAATTCGATACATTAACCGGGAAAGTCCGCAGAAAGCTGTGGATTCCTGAGTACAAGCCTGCGTTGTGGAGCAGCCGGACGGTTCCCGAAATGCAATCAGGCGCCATCCGGTCTGCCGGATGACGCCTGGTTGCGAGCTTGCGACCCGGACCTTCCGCTGGCTCACTTTACCGTGCGGTAACGCTCTCTTCGAGATTTTCTGCGGACTGGGTCTGGGTGAACTCGATGGCGAAGCCCTCGTCGACCATGCGAACCACCCGCCCCCGGACCCGGCCAAGCATGACGACGGCGTTCACCCGAGGCGGCGGGTCCATCGCGATGGCGGCACCCGACAGTGACAGGTCTATGATTCGACAGGGCTTTCTGGTTCCGTCCTCAAGCGTGATGACCGCCAGGGGATTGCGCAGCACCACGCGCTCGTGACGACGGTCCTCGGGCAGATTGAGGATGTCGCGATTGGCAAGCCAGGTCAGCTGTGCCGCAAGCTTGTCGCGCTTGCGTGCGGTGGCACCGACCGTCATGGCAAAACCGTTGTCGAAGAGCCGGGTGATTTTGCCCTCGATGCGACCGACATGGTCGAGATAGGCGATGACGCGGTCACCAATGAGGCCCGGCATGGGCGCGAGAAAGGCGACCCCGCCCGGCGACATGTTGATCGCCTGGCACGGAAATTCTTGATAGTCAGGCAGCATATAGCGACCGAGGAGGTTCACTTTCACGCGCTGGAAGCGCCTGCGGTCTTCCTTTGCCTGAAGCTTCTGGGCCAAAGCCATTTCGCGCATCGGGGCTCCGCTGGAAAGGTTTCGCAGCGGAACCTAGCTTGATCGCGGTTAAAGTGCTGTTAGCAGAGCGAGGGGAGGGCAGAGATTACTTCAATCCCTCATAGACCATCAGCCCACGGGCAATTTTCAATTTTCGAATAAGGCGCGGCATAAGATTTTCCGGCTGGTACAAATAGCGCCAGGAGGACAGGGTAAAGTCGGAAAGTCTGGCGCAGTCGCTGTCGAGTGCCGCCAGCACGCCCGTGACGCTCACCGGTGTGTGGGGGCGGGTGTTGAAGGGCAGCAGCAGCAGTTCAAGATGGGCGGTGGCGCCATTGTCCTCCTTTTCCGTGGTGATGCCGGCAATTGCGGCCAGGGCCTCCTCGGCAACCACCGAGGTGATTTCCTCAATCTCGGACTGGCTGTCGCGGTCGAACAGGGTGACGAAACTGCGGTCTTTGAGATCCTGGCCTGCCAGCGCGCAGACCCGGGTTCCAGCGACGCGGAAGGGCAGGCCGTTCTGGTAGGCGATCACGAAGATGTCGCCAAGGAGATGGCGCACAGCAGCCGGGTCAATATCGGCCCGGTCCGGGGCGCGGGCACCCTGTCGTCGCCTGTTCCAATAGGCGAAGAAGGCGCGGCTTGATGGATGTTTCATGAACAGACGCTTCCTGGGTTCTGCGCCTCACCGGGACAGGATCTGTCCCACATTGATGCAGTCAAAATCCCCTTTCGTGTTGTGCAGGAGTGGTGATGCACGGTCCATGCCGATATTAACATTGTCCGCAATTTTGCTGCGTTAAGGTTAAATTAACGATGCCCTTTGTCATCCCGGCAGTGCTGCTATAATGTCACTCAAGCTGTTGCTTTCGACTGCAGCGGCGGGTTCTGGTTAATTCCGGCTGCATGGGATGAGGTGGCTCCCTTTATCTCAAGCTGGCTCGCGGTAAGGCATCAAGGGAGGGACCTGACCGGGGCCCTCCCTTTTGCTGTTGGCGCCTCTCCAATTCCTTCCTCATGGCTTTTTTCCGTCATCACATGTCGGTGGCCGTGGGAAGCCCGGAATCGCGTCCCCGCGGCAATCAATCAGCCCGGTCGGGAGGAATCGAGCATGCTGGTCAGGCGCGGCAGCTTCGCATGAACCGGGCGACATCGCGGATCACCGGCGACGCCTGCGAGCCTTACGGCTTCCACTGGGTCTTCGACACCCATGCGCTGGGCTGGCTGGTCGCCGACCTGGATGCTCGGTCACCAACCACAGTCGGTCGGCGAGTTCCATGCCGGTCCAGGCGCCGTCGCGCCCGCGATTTCGCCGGGAACCGAAAAATCCCTGTATGTCAACATGTTGCGCCAGGTTTCAGGGGCTTTGACGAGCTCGACCCACCACTGGCTTTCCAGCCTTCCAGGGGCTAAAATTCAACACCTGGATTCAAGACCCGGGTTCTCATTTTGTTGGGGGCATCTTTTTGGTGAAGAGCAGGGCGATGTTTTTTGGAACGCGGTGCGGCGTTGCAGTGGCAGTCCTTGCTGCTGGCGTGTTGCTGTTTGCTCAATCTGCGAAGGCGCAACTTTTTAACGACTCTCCCCCTCCGGTTCCACCCGGGGAAGTGCCGAATGCCAGCACAGCTGCGCCTGGCGCCCCCAATCCTGCCCCGTCGCTGGCAAACCCACCCGATACTACCACAACCCAGCCGGCCCCGCAGCCGGCGCCCCAGGCTGCGATACCTCCCGCTCCACCTTCGGTGGCCGCGCCGGCACCGGCCATATTGTCGCTGTCGGCACGCTATGGCAAGGATCTGCCTGCGATCACGGGCGGGTTGCTGTGGCGGGTGTTTGCCGACCAGAAACTGGTTCGTGAGGACAGAAGCGCATCGCCGAACATCTCGCTGCCGCCTGGCAACTATGTGGTCCATGTCAGCCTCGGCCTGGTCAGCGAGGCGCGTTTCATCACTCTGAAGGCGGATACCGATCGCGAGTCCTTCGTCCTTGCCGCGGGCGGCCTGACGATCGAGGGGCGCGTTGGTTCCAACCGCATCCCGCCGAACCAGATCTCGTTTGCGATCTACAAAGGCAGCCAATTCGACGCGAACACCAACCCGGATGCGCCGCCGCTGCTGTCCAATGTGGCCCCCGGTGAAGTGGTGTTGCTGCCCGAGGGTACCTACTACATCATTTCCAATTATGGCGATGCCAATTCGGTGGTTCGATCCGACATCCGTGTTCAGGTGGGCAAGCTTACCGATGTCACGATGTCGCATCGTGCAGCTGTCATCACGCTCAAGCTGGTCAGCGAAAAGGGAGGAGAGGCGCTTGCCAACACCTCCTGGTCGGTGCTGAACCCGGGTGGAGACCTCATCAAGGAATCGATCGGAGCCTTTCCCCGTGTCGTGCTTTCCGAAGGTGAGTATCGCGTCCTTGCCAAGAACGAAGGCAGGGTTTTTGAACGCAGTTTCGACGTCGTCAATGGTGTTGATGGCGAAGTCGAGGTTCTGGCACGATAGCCGCAAGGTCCGCGGGTCTCCGGGCCCGGTTGACAGGGGGCAGGCGCATTCTTACCTGCTGGCCGTCGGCGCTGCCGAAGGACGGGCAGAAACGGCAAATCGGGCCAGCAGATCGGATTTCTCGACATGAGCCACATTTCGCAGACATCGACAGAGCAGGTCACGGTTCCAACCCTGGGGCGATGGAAACGGGAAGGGCGGCGCATCGTCATGGTGACCGCCTATGACGCTGCGATGGCGCGCATCGCCGATCCCGTGGTCGATGTTATCCTGGTCGGTGACAGCGTCGCCAATGTCTGTCTCGGGTTCGATAATACCTTGCCGGTCAGCATGGCGATGATGGAGCATCACCTTGAGGCCGTGGTCCGGACCCGGCCGCGGGCTCTGGTGATCGTCGATATGCCGTTTCTCAGCTACCATCTGGGCGTGGCGGAAACGGTCCGCAACGCCGGCGGCTTCCTCCAGCGCGGGGCGGCCGCGGTAAAACTCGAAGGTGGTGCCAACCGGGTCGAGATCATTCGCGCCGTGGTCGGCGCCGAGATCCCCGTGATGGGCCATCTTGGCCTGACGCCGCAAAGCGTCAATGTCATGGGCGGGTTCAAGGTCCAGGGGCGCTCGCGCGATGACGCCACCCGTCTGCTTGACGATGCCCTGCGTCTCCAGGATGCGGGCTGTTTTGCCCTGCTTCTGGAGGGAATTCCAGCGGAGCTGGCGGCACGGGCGACCGAACTTCTGACCATCCCGACGATCGGAATTGGTGCCGGGGTCGGCTGTTCCGGACAGGTGCTGGTGTTTCATGATGTGCTCGGGCTGATCCAGGGTCACCGCGCCAAATTCGTACGCAGCTATGCCAATGGTTTCGACGTCCTCCAGGGCGCGCTGTCGAACTGGGCCGCCGATGTGCGCAGTGGCACCTTCCCCGCCGCCGAAGAGAGCTACGGTCTTTCCGAGGCGGTCGCCGACAGCATCGCAAAATGGGAGCCCGCGAAATAGCCCCCTTCATCCCTCGAAACTGGATCTGAAACCCTGAAATGACTCCGGCTGCCCGGCTCTCGGCCGCGATCGAACTCATCGATACAATCGAAACCCAGCGCATCCCCGCGGCCAAGGCGCTGCAGCAGTGGGGAGCCGCGCACCGCTTTGCCGGTTCCGGCGATCGCGCGGCGATCGCCGGTCTGGTGTGGGATGTGTTGCGCCGCTACATGTCGAGCGCGTTTTTGATGGACGCCCAGACAGCACGGGCGCGACTGATCGGCATGCTGCACCTGGAGCGCAGGATGGGTGTCGCTTCCATCCGCGCCCTGTGTGACGGCAGTCGCTTTGCGCCGGCGCCGCTTACCGCGGCGGAGCAGACGGCTCTGGCCACACGATCCCTGAGAGATGCGCCGGCACCGGTTGCCGGCGATTATCCGGAATGGCTTGATCCTCATCTGACACATGTGTTCGGGGACGACCGCGTCGCCGAGACTGCGGCGATGGCGCGCCGTGCACCGCTTGATCTCCGGGTCAACACCCTCAAATCGGGTCGCGACAGGCTCTGCCAGACGCTGGCCCATCTCGGAGCGCGGCCGACACCCTGGTCGGAAAACGGTCTGCGCATTGATCTTGCGGCCGATGCGCGCAATCCGGGCATTCAGGCCGAGGAGGACTTCATCAAGGGAGAGGTTGAGGTTCAGGATGAGGGTTCGCAGCTGGCGGCGCTGTTTTCCATGGCAGAGCCGGGCGAACTTGTGGCTGATCTCTGCGCCGGTGCCGGGGGCAAGACGCTGGCCCTGGCGGCAATGATGGAAGGTCAGGGAAGGCTGATCGCCACCGACCGCGACAAGCGCCAGCTGGCGCCGATCCATGAACGGCTGGCGCGCGCTGGCGTGCACAACGCCGAAATCCGCTCGCCGAAGGGCGGGCAGGATGCGCTTGCCGATATAAACGGGAAGGCCGATCTCGTGGTGGTCGACGCCCCCTGCACCGGCACCGGAACCTGGCGGCGCAACCCCGATGCCAAATGGCGGATACGCCCGGGGGCGCTGGAAATCCGGCTCAGGGATCAGTTCGAGGTGCTGGAGCGCGCGGCCGCATCGGTGAAACCGGGCGGGCGCATCACCTACATCACATGTTCGGTGCTGAAGGAAGAGAACAGCGAACAGGTCGCGGCTTTTGTGGCACGCCACCCGGACTTTGCCGTGGTTTCCCCGGAAGAGACCGCCAAGGCGCTTTCAGACCAGGCCGAGGCCTTTGCCCGGACAGCAAAGCGCTTTGACGAAGGCTGGCTGATGACGCCGCTGCGGACCGGCACCGATGGGTTTTTCGTCTCCATCATCAAGAAGAATCAAAAATGACACGAACTCAGGAACAGCACACGCCGCCCGTGCATGACAAGATCCTCATCATCGATTTCGGCAGCCAGGTGACGCAGCTGATCGCTCGCCGGGTGCGCGAGGCGGGGGTCTATTGCGAGATTGCGCCGTTTCAGAAGGCGGAAGCAGCGTTTCTCGAACTGAAGCCGAAAGCCGTGATCCTCTCCGGGGGACCAGCCTCGGTGCTTGATGACAATGCCCCAGCGGTGCCACTTGCTGTGCTGACGGCGGGGGTGCCGGTGCTCGGCATCTGCTACGGCGAGCAGACCATGGCCCGCCAGCTCGGTGGCACGGTCGAGGCCGGGCATCATCGCGAGTTTGGTCGCGCCACCATCGAGGTCACCGATGACTGCGCGCTGTTTGATGGCGTGTGGCAAAAAGGCGGGAGTTATCCGGTATGGATGAGCCATGGCGACCGCGTCACCCAGCTTCCTGACGGGTTTCAGGCCGTAGCCCGGGCACCGGGTTCCCCGATCGCGGTGATCGCCGATGACAAACGCAAATTCTACGCCATGCAGTTCCATCCCGAGGTGGTGCACACGCCGGATGGGGCGAGGCTGATCAGCAATTTCCTGCACAAGGTGGTCCGCCTTTCCGGCGACTGGACCATGCGCGCCTTTCGCGAGGAGGCAATCGCCAGGATCCGCAGCCAGGTCGGCAGCGGCAGGGTGATCTGTGGTCTCTCAGGGGGCGTCGATTCGGCGGTGGCTGCCGTGCTGCTCCATGAGGCAATCGGACAACAGCTCACCTGTGTCTTCGTCGACCACGGCCTGCTCCGGCTCAATGAAGCCGAGACCGTGGTCGAGCTGTTCCGGCACCATTACAACATTCCGCTGGTTCATGTGGATGTGGCTGAGAAATTCCTCGGCGAGCTGGAGGGGGTCACTGAGCCGGAACTCAAACGCAAGACCATCGGGCGCCTGTTCGTCGACGTGTTCGAGGCCGAGGCGGAGAAAATCGGCGGCGCCGACTTCCTGGCCCAGGGCACGCTTTATCCCGATGTGATCGAGAGCGTCTCCTTTACCGGCGGCCCTTCGGTGACCATCAAGTCGCATCACAATGTCGGTGGCCTGCCGGAGCGCATGCACATGAAGCTCGTTGAACCATTGCGGGAGCTGTTCAAGGACGAAGTGCGCGAACTCGGTCGGGAACTCGGCCTGCCGGATGTCTTTGTTGGCCGCCACCCGTTTCCGGGGCCGGGACTGGCCATCCGCTGCCCTGGCGAGATCACGGGAGAAAAACTCGACATCCTGCGCCAGGCCGATGCCGTCTATATCGATCAGATCCGCAAGGCCGGCCTCTACGACAAAATCTGGCAGGCTTTTGCCGTGCTGTTGCCGGTGAAGACAGTCGGGGTCATGGGAGATGGACGGACCTATGATTACGTGATCGGCCTGCGCGCCGTGACCTCGACCGACGGCATGACCGCCGACTTCTATCCCTTCGACATGACCTTCCTGGGCCATACCGCGACCCGGATCATCAATGAAGTGAAGGGCGTCAACCGCGTGGTTTACGATGTGACCAGCAAGCCGCCGGGAACCATCGAGTGGGAGTGATTCAGGCCTGTTCGGAGACATCCGAAATGACGCGGGGAGACGACGTGGTCACCTGAAGATTCCTGAGGTCCCTGGGCGGTCTGTCGTGGCCGAAGCCTTAAGGCTGCCGGTGAAGTCGCTTTGTGCCAGCGCGCCGCCAAGGGGCTCGACAGCCCAGGCGGCAGAATTGATGCTGTGGTTGCGTTCTCGATCGGCAGCAGGAAATTAGCCGAGGAGCTGGTTATTTCCGCCGAAACTGTCGCTGAAGCCCTGATCGTCGCTTAGCGGCGCAATGTCGGTGAGGAGGTTGAAGCGTTGATCTCCGGTCTCGGCTTCACGATTGTGCCAGTGATGGCGGCCTCTGCGCACCGCATTGCTGCGGCCTATTCCCGATGGGGCAAGAGCGTTCACCCAGCCTCGCTCAACTACGGTGACTGCTTCGCCTACGATGTCGCGATCGAACATGACTGCCCGCTGCTCTATGTAGGTGGGGATTTCGTACAGACGGACGTGCGCTCAGCTTTGTAGAGCCAGGATCCAGCAGCCTGTCGGTCTTGCCTTGATGTTGGAAATTCTGCTGCCAAGTGGTGGATTTTCGATTTTCGGGATCTCCCGACCGGTTTTCACTGTGACCGCTGGTTTCAGTGGGTACAGCATGGTGTTGCCGTCGATTCCTGCACACACAGATCCATCTGGTGCCGGTGCTATGGGCCGATGTGACGACTCGCGCATCACCCCATGCATCTTGCGAAAACGTTGAGCCCGGAATCGACTGGGTCTGTTCGACTCAGTTGGGACTGCGCCTGTCATGCGCGGAACGCAAATCAGACTGAAGAGACCGGCACCACCATTGTGGTGAGACGCATCAAGGCAACGGCACCAGCGGCGATGGCGCCGATGACCGAAAACACGCTCTGCCAGGTCTCCGAAGGGATCATGTGTTTGAGGAAGCCATGGGTGGCATGAAAACCCGCGATTGCGGCCGGCACCACAAAGGCGGCGAGGATCAGGATGCGTACCCAGGTCGGGCGCAGCGTGAAGAACAGGAGCTGGCCGAGGCTGAAGGTGAGAACGCCGGCGAGGAGGCCGGCGAGACCGGCACCGACCCAGCCGGCACCGGTGTGATAGGCCCATGTCGCGGCGGTCAGGCCGACGAAGAACGGGAGCGCAAACACGGCAAGGTTGAAGAGCAGCCAGATGAAGGTGAGGATGGTGAAGACAACGAAAAAACTGAGGAAAACCATGGTTTGAACCTTTCGTGCAGAGCAGTCTGTCGCGCCCCCTTCGGTATGAGAGCGGGTGATTTCATCAAGGATGGAAAGCCCGGTGGCGGTCATATTCACTGGCTGGCTAGGCGCAGCCGTCGCGCAAGACCGGCGTGAAGCTCGAAGAATCAGGGCAGGCGCGACTTTTCGGCGACATGGTCGCGGTCACCCTGCACAAGGCGGAACCTCGTACGCCAGCACCTATATGCGCAGTCCGACTGTTGCAGCCATCCGTGCCGCGCGGCAGACCAGAGGGATCCACAAGGGCCGCCAGATTCAGCGCGTGCACTATCCTCATCCTTCCCTGAATGGGTCGGATGTTTCAGTGCCGTCTCAAGCTCGGGAATGTTTCCTGCGGCGTGGCAGAGGTGTCATGAATCGCTTGACGTGAGATCCGATTGCGTGATCCACACACAAAACAGGTTGAGGAACCAACCGCTTCGCTGACGGTTCATCCCCGCGCGCGCCAATCGCCATCTGCTTTGTGATCGACCGGATCCGTAAAGCCTCACCCCCTTTCATGAATCGTGAATTTAAGGACCTGGCGGCAGGACCTGTGTGCCAGGTCGAAATCAAACCGCTCCTTTCTCTTCGAATTGCGACCAGAACATAGCAGGAACATTGCGAGAAAGCAAGAGAAAAATCAAGAACTGGTGGGAATCGACGTTCGATTGTCCCGGATTTTGTGGGGGGAGGGGATGAGGTTTCTGTTCGATATTTGAAGTGACGCCGGAGTGACGGAATTTGCGAAAATTGGAATTTCAAATTTCCATTGCCGGTTCTTTTCGGGTTCAGATGGGGCGGCTGGTAGCGCGGCCGGTGCATCCTCGGTGGCAGACCAGGATGCGGGCAATGGAGGGGAGGTAATCGGGTGAAAATCGTGCTGGCACCGGACTCGTTCAAGGGATCGCTCCGTTCCGCCGAGGTGATCGAACTGGTTGCGGCGTCAATTGAGCGCAACTGGAGAGCTTGCGACATTGTCCGGGTTCCCATCGCCGATGGCGGGGAGGGAACGCTGGAGGCTCTGGTCGACGCCGCCGGCGGACGCTATGTGGCGACGACGGCCATGAATGCCTGTCGTGAAACCGTCAGTGTCCGCTATGGAGTGATCAACGACGATACCGCGGTGATTGAACTGGCCACGATTGCCGGCCTTGCAGACATGCCTGCGAGCTTGCAGGATCCGCGGCAGACCACATCGCGCGGTGTCGGCGAATTGATCCGGCGGGCGTTGGAAGATGGTTATACCCGCCTGCTGATCGGCATCGGCGGCAGCGCAACCAACGATGGCGGCATGGGGCTGTTGTCCGCTCTCGGTGCGCGGTTCTTCGACGGTGACGAATTGCTGCTTGGCTGCGGCGCGGATCTCGGCCGGGTCACGCGCATCGAGCTTGACTCCCTTCTGCCCCAGCTCAGGGCCGCCGATATCCGCGTCATCTGCGACGTCACCAACCCTCTGCTGGGGACAGAAGGTGCCAGCCGCGTCTACGGACCGCAGAAGGGTGCCTCTCCCGACATGGTGGAGCGCCTCGAACAGGGCATGGAAAACTATTCGAAGGTTTTTTCCCGCCAATACGGCATCGACATCGCCACCGCCACCGGATCGGGAGCGGCTGGCGGCGTGGGTGCCGCCCTGGGCTGCGTGCTTGGCGCTCGCCTGTGCCCGGGCATTGATGCCGTTCTCGAGGCGATCGGCTTCGACGCCCTTCTTGCCGGTGCCGACCTGGTGGTGACCGGGGAAGGGCGGCTTGACGGTCAGTCAGTGCGTTTCGGTAAGGGCGTCGCCGGCATTGCCAGGCGCTGCCGAACGCGCAATGTCCCTCTGGCCATCCTCGTAGGCAGTCTTGGCGAAGGCTGGGAGGGCATCCACGAGATCGCCCGCTGCAGTGTCATGACCGCTGTTGACCGCCCGATGGATGTTGACCAGGCCATTCATGACGCCGCCAGACTGATCTCGGCAGCTGCCGACCGCATGTGTGGTTTCATCGGTCTGCTGCAGCCGGGTGCCGCGGAATTTCAGGCAAGGAGTGCGCCAAATGCTGTTTGAGGGTTTCCGTTCAGCGCGGATCGATACCGGAGAGGTGGTCATCAATCTGAAATTTCGCGGCAGCGGCCGGCCGATCCTGTTGCTGCACGGTTATCCCCAGACCCATGCGATCTGGCATAATTTGGCACCGCGCCTCGTCGCAGAAAATTACACCGTGGTTGTGGCCGACCTGCGGGGCTATGGCGACAGCTCAATGCCGATCGGCCTTGCCAACCACTCCAATTACTCAAAGCGCGCCATGGCGGGCGACCAGGTCAAGATCATGCAGGCGCTGGGCTTCGACCGCTTCGATCTGGTCGGCCATGACCGTGGCGCACGGGTTGCCCATCGCATGGTTCTCGATCATCCCGAACGGGTCCGGAGTTGCACGGTGATGGACGTCATCCCGACCCTTGACATGTATCGATCGACCAATATGGATTTCGCCCGCGCTTATTATCACTGGTTCTTCCTGATCCAGCCTTTCGATATTCCGGAACGCCTGATCGGCAGCCAACCCGAATATTATCTGCGTGGCCTGCTCGACTCCTGGAGCCGCAACCCCGGTTGTTTCCGAGAGGAAGCGGTGGCGGAGTATGTGCGCTCATTCCTGCGGCCCGGGGCCGTCCATGCCAGTTGCGAGGATTATCGCGCGGCGGCGACGATCGATCTGGAACATGACGAGGCAGATCGTGCCACACGCATCGAGGTGCCGATGCTGGCGTTGTGGGGCGCAAAGGGGACGGTCGGTCGCCTCTACGATGTCCTGGCGGCGTGGCGGGAGCGCGCACGCAACGTGGAAGGCCTGCCTCTTCCGTGTGGACATTTTGTCCCTGAGGAGGCTCCGGAGGAAACCGGTCGCGCACTGAGCGAGTTTCTGGCCCGGCACTGATACGAATTAACGACGCTTCAAGACCTCCGTGCCAAGGGTTTGTGTCCCGGGGGGCCTCGGAACTCGAAAATGCTTGAACGGTTGAGTATTCGCCACCTGCGAACCCTGCGCCTGCTTCATCAAACGCAGAATATGCGCGAGACGGCGCGTCTGGTCTTCCGCAGCCAGCCTGCCGTCAGTCTTCTGATCAAGGACCTGGAGGAAATCGTCGGCTTCCGCCTGATTTATCACCAGCGCGGATCCATCCGTTTCACCGAGCGAGGGGAACGCTTTGCCGCCGCCGCCGCCGCAATTGAGCGCCAGCTTGAGGCCAGCATCGACGAGTTCAGGATGGCTGAACCTGTGTTGAAATTCGGGGTCACACAGGATGTCTACGCCGATTGTGCGGACGAGCTGGAGAGCTTTCTGGCCCATGGTGTGCGGCTGGTGTCAATGAACTCGGAAGAGATCATCCGTTTCTGCCGATCGGGCGAACTCGATCTCGGTGTCGCAAAGACCGACGAGCCGCTTGTCGATGCCGCGAGCTTCTGGCCGCATGGCCTGAACTGGGTAGGCGCAGACATGCTCCGTCGGAAAAGCGGTGTTCTGGAGCTTGCCCTGCTCGAAGCGGGCTGTTTCTATCATCACCTGGCGCTGACGCTGTTTGAAAATGCCAGGCCCGGCGCTGTTGAATTCACGATCTGCGACGACTGGGACGATATCGCGCGCCATCTGGAAAAAGGTTTTGTGACCATCGTCTGTTCCGACTGGACGGGGCAATTGCCGCGCTGGCCCGGCTCTCACGATCTGCCGCCTCTTCCAACCGCCACGATGAATCTCATTCAGGCAAATCCAGGTGGTTCGGATTCGAAATGGGCCGCGGACAAGGTGGCCGCGAGGATCCGCTCCGCGGTCACCGCAAAAGGCCGCGGGGTGACATATCCGTGGGCGGATCGAGGCATTGGAGTATTCGAGGCCGCGTGCTGATGATTTCCAGCAATCCGGGCAGGGCACCAGAACCGGCCTGAAAAGAATGCGGCTGCCGCTTGTTCGATCGCATTGGCATCAAAGAGCGCCACCCGTGCGGCGAACCGGCTCCGAGGAGGAGGTTCACAGCCTGCGAAGTGACGCTCGCGAATTCCAGGAGGGCCGTGTGCGCCACGCTGTGCGGGGGCAGGAGCCGGGACGGCGAGAGCGTTCGATGTTCGATCACCCGGCGACGATGCCCCGCGTCCCCGTGCCCGTTGCCGGAACGCGGCGGCGTTCTGGTTCTGACCGTGAACCCGAGCTGCGAGCTGCCGGCCGATGTGACGTGTCGTCTGCGCTGCAGTGCTGCGTTGGTCCTTGGGGTCCGTGGGGCGCCACAAGCCTGCCGTTCCTCAAAGATCCGGGAAAAGTCAGAAGATTCATTTGACCGTCGGTCTGGAAAACCGGAAGAGACCTGGATGAGATGCACCTGGATGAAACGCACCTGGATGTCTAAAGGCAGCTGCCCGCGGCAGGCCATGGAGGGGCTGTGAAAAGCATCGTCATTTGCCTTTTTGTACTGCTCTGTTTCGGCGGGGTGGAACTCCGAGCGGCCTCGCTTGTGGAAGAGATCAACGCCAAAGTGGAAGGGATCGACAAGCGGATCAAGGATGGGGATTTTGGCATCCTTTCTGTGGAACAGAAAATCGAATCGGAGGGCGCTCCGCCAAGCTTCTCATTCTATTACGATCGCGGGACGGAAAGGCTTATCGCCTGCGAGGTAAGTGTTGGCTTTGAGACCTGGAGCAGGCAATATTTCTATTACTTCGATGACAACGAAAACGTCATGAAATATCTGGAAGTCATTCCAGCCAGCACGTTGGGCGGCCCTGGCCCTCGCCGTGAAGGTATGATCTTTGGCAAGGACGAGGTACTTTGGACCAATCTCCAGCAGCCCCCTCGACAACCACCAGGGACGATCAAGGAGCTGTATCATGGTCTGATGAAAGCGTCATACTCATTTTCCCGTTGGCCGCAATAGCGGGCCTTGCCAACATGCCGGGGAGCTTGGCACAATCCGGAGAAGACCACCTGGCGTGGTTGCCTCGGCACATGGGCGCTGGAGGATGGCTATGATCGGCATCGGCGGTCGGCGGCAGTGCCACAAACGATGCGGCATGGGGCTGTTGTCTGCTCTCGGTGCGCGGTTCTTCGCCAATGAGGAGTTGCTGTTCGGCTGCGGCGGGGATCCTTCCTCAAAGCAGTCTGTTGCGAAA